>JAAIGE0101575029.1_pt1 | contig 20432 bp, 14 predicted proteins | sample 6487951 | NCBI WGS metagenome assembly JAAIGE01 (sample SAMN13974128, study PRJNA590717) | phyllosphere metagenome | biome: tomato field; feature: multiple bacterial spot infested tomato fields; material: tomato leaves; isolation source: leaves from tomato fields | host: Solanum lycopersicum ...
GGATCGCGGAGGACAGGCAGCGCGTCGCGGAACGACGCGACCGTGCGGTGGCCGCCATCGACGCGAACTCCGTCGGAAGCACGGACGACGCGCTGCCTGCCGCCGTGGACGAAGCGCGGGCGCTGGGCACCGATGCCGACGCACGGTGCGATGCGGCGAGAGACAGACTTGACGGGGCCACCCGGCGGCTCGACGAAGCAGTCGCGCGGCTCGCACCCTGGACCGGCGACCCCGCCGCACTGGCACGACTGCCCCGGGTCGACCGGAGCGAGGTCCAGGAGGCGCGCGACGCGCTGGCGGCTCTGGCGGTGGAGATCGCCCGCGAGGACGACGCTGCGCGGCGAGCCTCGGATCAGGCCGCGACCGCGGCTCTCGAGATATCCCAACTGGCGACCGGCTCCGCGGTCTCGATCGAAGACATGACCGAGGCGAGGAGCAGCCGCGACCTCCTCTGGAAGCCTCTGCGCGACCATCTGCTGGGTGGAACGGCACCGCCCCCGTCGGCCGCGGCGGTCGCACGTTACGAGTCCGGACTCGCGGCAGCGGATGCTCGCGCCGACGCGCGGTTCGCCAGCGCCGACGCATCGGGCAGGCTGTCGCTCCTCGATCAGGCCCGGGCGGCGCACGATCTGGCAGGAACGCTGGCGAGAGCCCGAGCGCAGTCGGCGCGCGAGCGTCTCGAAACCGCCCTGGCCGCCTGGAAGCGTCGTCTGACGGATGACGGTCTGCCGCCGCTGGAGCCCGGACGGCATCTCTCGTGGCAGTCGGAGCGCGACGTCGCCGAAGCCGCCGACGAAGAGCTGCGCGTCGTGGCCGCCGAGGTGGCACGATCGGAATCCAGACGCGACGCGGCGCGGTGCGCGCTCAACGCGGCACTCGGCGTCGCGGACGGAGGTGGTGCCCTTTCGTCCGTCCTCGCCAGAGCGGAGACGCGACGCGCCGAGTTGCTGGACGTCGCCCGAAGGCGCCTGCTGGCCGAAGCCGAGCGCGATCAGACGGACGTCGAGGCAGCGGCGGTCGATCGTCGGATGAAGGCTGTCGAGGAAGCGGCGCTAGCGACCGAGGCGACGTGGCGTGCCGCGTCGGCCGAGGCGGGTCTCGATATCGGCATATCGGCGGGTGGCGCCGTCATCGATCTTCTCGAGGAACTGCGCGCAGCGACGGCGTCGGAAGCGTCGCTTCGTCGTCGCATCGAGAGCATCGGAAGGGACGCGGACCGGCACGCCGCGGCTGTCGCCGGTCTCTGCGATGCTCTCGACGTTCCCACGGGCGACATCCATGGACGCCTTCGATCGCTGCGGGAGAGGCTCGGCGTAGCGCGGATCGCCGCGACGCTGAGCGGATCCCTGGACGACGAGGATGGGCGGCGGCTCGTCGAGCTCCAGGAAGCGCAGGCCAGGCTCGAGGCGGTCGACGGCGCCCTGGTGCCGATGCTCGACGATACCGCTTCGGCGGACCGCGTGTCGCTCGCCTCCGCGATCGAGCGGTCGAGAGCCCGACGTACGCTCGTAGACGGGATATCCGCAACGGAGCGGGCGATCGTCGAGGCGGGCGACGGTCTCGCTCTCGAGCATCTGCTCTCGGCCGTCGCTGCCGCCGACCCCGATCGGATCGCGTCGCATCTGACGTCCTCCGGCCCCAGGCTAGACGAACTGAATGCCGCCGTGGACGAGGCCGCGACTGCGCACGGCGACGCACGGGCCATGTTCAACGCCCTCGACACGGCCGGAACCTCAGCGGTCGGTGCGGCCGCCGACGCGCAGCAGGCGCGATCGGAACTCGAAGTCCTCGCAGAAGACTACATACTCAAGCGGACGCAGGCCCTGACGCTGAAGTGGGCCGTGGAGAAGTACCGCGAGCGTCACCAGGACCCGTTGCTGCTGCGGGCGGGCGAGATCTTCGCTACGCTGACCATCGGGGGCTACGCGACCCTCAGGGTCGACACCGACGGCCCCAGCCCCCGACTGCTCGGGATGCGCGACGACATGCGAACCATGGTCGAAGTCGACGCGATGAGCGAGGGGACCACGGACCAGCTGTTCCTCGCTCTGAGACTCGCCGCTCTCGAGCAGTCCGTGGCGGCCGGCGTCCGGCTGCCTTTCCTCGCGGACGACCTCTTCGTGAACTTCGACGATCGACGGGCCGAGGCCGGCTTCCGCGTCCTTGCGGAGTTGGCTCGGACCACGCAGGTGCTGTTCTTCACCCATCATCCTCATCTGATGGAGATCGCGAAGTCGGTCGTCGGAGCCGAACTCCATTCGGAATGTGCACTTCCATGATCGAGCACGCCCCGTGATCCTGGAGCCCGATGCCACGGTCGTCTTCTCGCTCGATCCGCGCTTCCCTTTGGAAGACGTCGAGCGGATCGGCACGCGCCTCATGGCGACGGGTGCTCTCACGCCGGGGTTCGTTCCTCCCGCCGCCGGTCTGCTCGCCGTGCATTCGATGCTCTATGCGGAGCGGATCGAACGGGTGCCGACGGTGCTGCTACCGGATCGAAACGTCGTGACGCGGATGGCCAGGATGGCACGGGATGGATCGATCGGCCGGGACGACCCGCCGACCCGGTTGGCGCTCGACCTGATGGCGTTCTGCCAGGCGATGGACATCGGGATCGAACCCGGACTGGCCTTCCATGAACTAGCACAGGTCATGGGCGACGAGGTCGCGAACGAGGAACTACGCTGGTTCCGCGTGGCCGACACCGGTGATCGGGCGACCTGCTGGATCGATCTGGCGATCGGCCGTTCCGACCGCCTGCCGCCCCTTGCACCGTCTGCGGCCGAGGATCTTTCCCTACACCGGCCGCCGCACCGCTGGCGGTGCAACTACGCGGCGATCCTGGCAGCGGCCGCACTGGAACTGGACGGAACGCTGTCTCCCGTGGAACGCTTCGGCAGACTTCTACGATGGATGGTGGACGACTTCATCCTCGCGGGACCGGCCGCGATGCTCTGCGCCAAGTTCCTGTCACCCCGGGCAGCCCGGGCGGGGCTGGTGAAGGGCCTCCGCTCGCCGGACCGCGACCGAGCCCTCGCGGGGGTCCGCAACGCGGCATGGGACGTCACGTACCTCAGCGAACTGACGAGAAGGGCCCGCCCCGGGAACTACGCCGAGGCCCGCTGCATCTTCGCGTCGGCGGATCGCGCTCTGGCTGAGATCGCGCCTCTGCTGCTGATCGACGCGGAGGACGCGACATCCTTCCGCCAATCCCTGGCGGAGCGATTGGCATCCTGGTGGGCCGGCGAGGCCGACGCCGTAGCGGGAATGCTGGTGGACGCGATCATCGGGATCGAAGGGCGCGATGCGCCGGTGGCGCCTCCGGGCGTCGACGACCATGTCGGACACATGATCGCCGAGGGCGAGCGACGCGTGATCCTGGCGGTCTGAACGAGCACGCACGCCGACAGGGTCAGCCGAGCCGCTCCTCCCCGGCCCGCCTGAGGAATCCGCACATGAGTCTCATGCCGACATCGGTGAAGGCGACGTGGATGCGGCGTCCGTCATCCTCGTCGCGTCGGCGGACCACGAGATCGCGTTCCTCCAGCATCCCGAGGTAGCGGAGTGCGGTCGAGTGGGAGACGCAGGCGGCGAGGCATGCGCTGCTGACGCTGACGGTCTGCCCCCTGCGTTGGGCGACGAACAGCGCGAGCATCATGTCCCAACCGGGTTCGTCGAAGAGATCCGCCAAGGTCGACAGCATGGCGCCCCGCAGGCGACGCTCGCGGTACATCGCCTCCGCCAGAGCGACCATCTCGTCCCCGGCGCCCTCCATCGCGCGGTCGGTATCGACCAAGCTCCGTTCCATCCCGCGACCGAAGCGTCTTCCGCTCGAGGCTCCGGAAGCCGGCGATCCCGCTTTCCCCGTGGCGAGCCCGCTCACCGGAGCAGCCCCGCCCGGCGGAAGCTGAACATGCGGCTGCCCGCCACGATCAGGTGATCGATCAGTTCGATGCCCAGCGGGTCGGCGACGGCCTTCAGCCTCGAAGTCTGGAGAACGTCGTCCGCGCTGGGCTCGATGTTCCCCGAGGGATGATTGTGGACGAGGATGAGGCCGGAAGCCCCGCACGCCAGGGATGCCGCGATCGTCGACCGGAGCCCGACGGGAGTGTGCATGCCATCGCCGATGCTGACGATCTGCTCCTTCAGCAGAAGAAGCGTCGGACCGAGATGCAGAGCCAGCAGATGCTCCAGCGGGGAGAAGGCGAGATGCGCCCTCAGATAGTCGGTAAGCTCGCTCCAGCTTGAAAGCAGGGGTCGACCGACGATGTCCGAACGAAGGACGTGCAGCATCGCCGTTCTGAAGCCGCCGAGGCGTCGGAGGGCATCCAGGTCTCCCTTCAGAGCGGTCAACTGACGGTCCTGCGACGCCGCCAGAGCGGCCGCCGCGGAACCGAACTCCCGAACCAGCAGGTCGGCGGCGATCCGCGGATCCCCGCCGTCCATGCCCGCCAGGATCAGTTCGAGATGCCGACGCTCCGCTGCTTCCGTCGCCGATTCAACCAGATGCCCAGCCCGAGCACTCCGAGCGACGGCAGCGCGGTCCACGTCGCCATCAGCTGGTATCCCAGCCGCCATAGATGAGGATTCGTCATCTTGCCCACGTGGGCCAGCACGGTCAGAGCCTGAAGGGCGAGTGCGCACGAGGGCCACCATCGGTTTGACCTCGACGCCAGCAGCGCGAGGCAGATGAGTAGGATCAAGTCCACCGAGCACACGGCGACCTCGACGCCGGAATATCTGGCGGGAAGTGCCGTGTGCAGTGCGATGGTCGAGAGGGCGGCGCCGAGATAGAGAGCCGCGCCCCACCTCTCCGGTCCGGCACCCCACCGGTAGGCCGCCAGACACGTCGCCACCAGGAGGAACCAGAACGTCATGAAGAGGATCGACATCGGGGAGGCTCGGCTGTGGTTTCCGCCCGCGGGATAGTCCCGTCGCCGATCAGCCGACAACCCTCAACGGCGTCGTGGCGCCGACGAACGGCTGGTTGGGCACCTGCTCCTTGTCCGGGCCGTACCCCGTGATGTTCCACTCCTTGGCGATCTGATCCAGGAGGGGATGAGCGGACACGATGTGGTGCCGAGCGTCCAGAGCGCTGGCCGTGCATCGCCCCAGCAGCACGAACACGTCGGTCCCGACGGCCGGCGGCAGCTTGGCCCTTCCGCGCGCCTCGACGAGGATCGCCGTGAACCTGGCCACTGCGGCCGCCGACTTCTCGGCCGCCTCCTCCGCCTCGAGGAACGCGGCATACACCTCCTTGGCGACTTCCTGACGGGTCCTTGGCATCGCGTCTCCTGTTCGGATCGGCGGCATGCCGACCTAGCGCATTGGTGGATCGATGACGTCCGCGAGGCGCTGGAAGGATTCCGACAGCGGAAAGGCCAGGATGAGGACCAGCGCGATGATCAGCGCCAAGGCGCCAGCCAGCAGCAGGCGACGCAGGGAGTCCGTGCTCCCCGGTCCTGCCGCATGGCCGACGACGGGCCGATCCGTCATCTCGTGGTCGAAGGTGACCCGCCTTTCGCGGTAGGCCCCATCATCGCCATTCGCCGCCTCGGCCTTCCCCGACCGCTGCGTCGGCATCGGGATGATCCATGTCTCCTCCGAAGCACCTACCCCTTGCGGGGGGATCACCCGGAAAGGGTGAGAGGCCTCCCAGGCGGCGAAGGCCCTGGCGAGTGAGAAGCTTGTGGGTGCGCCCGTCTTCTCCCGGGCGTTCCGGAGATGTGTCTTCACGGTTTCCGGACTGAGGCCGAGTTCGCGCGCGACGGTCTTCTGGTCGCGCGCATGAGCCAGCAGTCTGACTATCGCAGCCTCGCCCGGTGTGAGCGAATCAAAGGCGGACGTGTCCATGAGCCAGCAATAGCCTGTGCGGGAGCCGGCGACATCAGCGCCTTCCGCCGCTCATCGAGAGCGCGACGCCGGGATCCGGCCCCTTCGACCGCCCGGGCCTCCCGCCGGGTGCGGCCACGCGACCGGAACGTTCCATCGTCCGATACGCTCTCGAGCGGTACGGTGAGACAGATGGCTAAGAGTGGAGTTGGACCTGTGGTCCGAAGAAGGCCAGAGTCGGCCGCGCTGCGGATCGGTCGGGATCGACGAAAATCGGAGAAGGGCATTGACGGTACGAACGACGCCGCCAGCTGAGCACTTTCGTAGCTCGAAGTCTTGCGCAGAATGCCCCGATGGGTCAGACTCGCACGGTGGTGCGAAGTGGTCGGCGGCTTGGGAGCCATTAGCGACTAATGCCCTCAAGACGGCATCGAGGGATCTGGAATGAGCAAGGAACAGGCGGTGCGTCGACTGCGCGGCCCCAACGACGAGGCCGACGCGCGCACGCTCAGCGAGACCATGACCGCGCTGATCAAGGAGGCGCACCTACAGAAGCAGCAGGGACGGAACGGTCGTCTCTCGGCGCGCGACGACGATCAGCCCCGCGGCGGCCGCAGCCGCTCTCCGCTTCTGCCGGAAGGCCTTCAGGCGCTCCTGATCGAGACGAACCCGAAGCGCCGCTTCGACGATCTCGTCCTCAATCGCGAGACCCGGGACGAGATGGCCGAGTTCGTCGCCGAATTCGCACAGTCCGCGCTGTTGAGATCGCATTCGCTCGAACCCAGGCACACCGTCCTGCTGGTCGGTCCGCCGGGAACGGGAAAGACCAGTCTGGCGGGCGCGACGGCCCGGGAGCTCGCCCTTCCGTTCCTCACGGTCCGCTACGACGGCCTAGTAGGAAGCTACCTGGGGGAGACCGCGTCACGGCTACAGACGATCATCGACTACGTCGTCCAGACGCCCTGCGTACTGTTCTTCGACGAATTCGAGAGCGTGGGCAAGGAACGGGCGGACGCCCAGGAGACCGGAGAGATCAAGCGCGTCGTCAGTTCGCTACTCCTTCACATGGACGCGCTGCCCGCCAACTGCGTCGTGATCTGCGCGACCAACCATCCGGAACTCCTCGATCGTGCGGTGTGGCGGAGATTCGAGATCCGCATCGAGATGCCGGCACCGGGAGCCGCCGAACTCAAGGAGTGGTACGTCCGGACCCAGAAGTCTTTCGGGCCCATCGGAATGACCGCACAGCAGTTCACCTCGAGGTTCAAAGGCGAAACCCTGTCGGAAGTCGAGGCAGTTACGCTCGACGCGCGACGCAAACTCGTCCTATCCCGTGGCTCGATGACGCCCGAAGCGGCCTTCGCGGAAGCGTTGACCCGCTGGGAGCGGCGTAGAGCAGTAGGCGGGGGAACGAGTGGCTCAAGGTCCGGTGGTAAGAATTCGTCGCGAACCGCGCGCGCTCGCGCGGATACCGGGGCGCAGGCCACGCTTCCCGAGATCGAGGCCGTACCAGGAGCAGAAGAATAGCCTCGACCCGGCCTTCGAGCAGGTCGAGCGCAGCGTGGCCGATCTGCTCCGAGGCGCCGATCTGTCGTCGCAGCCCGCTCTCGCCACTCCCGATCGAGCGCTCGTGTTCGAGCTCATCGGGCCGGTCGCGGACTTCGTGGAGGCGGCCAGGGGCGCAGGGCTCGAATGGCTGACCGAGGATCTCGGCGATGAATCCGCCGACGACGAGGACTCCGGATACGACGACGACGAAGGCATCGAGACCGCGCTTTACGTCACGATGCCGACGCTGGACGGACTGCAGCGGATACTGGCGCTCTGGCGAAGGTTCACCAGGGGCGATCCGCGCCCGACCGGCTCGGACCGGCACTGGTGGTCGATCTTCGGATACCTCAACGACGTCCGTACCTGGTCCGCGAAGGATCGCGTCGACCCGGGTACGCGCACGTTCCTCGAAAGACTGATCCGCGAGCATCCCGACAGACCGGTTCGCGTCGAACTCGATCTGTGGTTTCACGGGGAGCCCGAACTCCGGCTCAGCGCACGGGAGGACGTGCAGGATCTCGTCGCTTCGCTCGGCGGATCGGTGCTGGACTTCGCGACGATAGCCGCGATCCGGTACCAGGCGGCGCTCGTCGAGATCCCGGGCCGCCAGGCCGCGAGGCTCCTTTCCCTGTCCGGTCCCCTGGCGGACGCGGACCAGATCATGCGCGTCCGCCCGCAGTCGCTCTTCAGCGCCGATGCGCGGGACGTCGACACCGGCGGAACCACCGACCGCGACGCTGCCGGGAGCCCCGACGCGCGTCCCCCCATCGTGGCGCTCCTGGACGGATATCCGGTGCAGAACCATCGCCTCCTCGCCGGCCGCGTGCAGGTGGAGGAGGTCGACGTGGCCGGCGAAGAGGTTCCGGTATCCCGCCGGTACCACGGTACGGCGATGGCGTCGCTCATCGTCCACGGCGACCTGGGGCATGGCGAGGACGAACTCGATCGCGTCCTGAAGGTCGTCCCGGTCCTCGCAGCCCCGCAGGGTCTCCATCACGAGACCACCCCGCTGGATCGTCTTCCGATCGCGATGATCCACCGCGCAGTCACCGCCCTGGTCGACGGAATAGACGGACGGGCCCCGCAAGGTGAACGGGTCGTCATCGTCAACCACTCGATCTGCGATCAGCAGGCCCCATTCGCCCGGCGGGCGTCGCCCTGGGCCAAGCTGCTGGACCACCTCTCCCACGAATACGGGCTGCTGTTCGTGGTGAGTGCGGGCAACAGTCGGGAACCGTTCGAGATCGACACCTACGAGGACTGCGACGACTTCGCCACCGCGCCCGCCATCGAAAGGCAGATCGTGCTTCTTCGGGCCCTGGAGCTGGCGAAGGGACGGCGGCTCATCCTGAGCCCGGCCGAATCCGTCAACGCGCTCACCGTGGGAGCGGTGCACGACGATTCCGGGGGCGCATGCCCCGTAGGACAGGTCGAACCCTTCGACGCAGTGGCGGGTGTCGCGAACCTCTCCTCGTCCGTCGGGCTGGGCATCAACCGCGCGATAAAGCCGGACCTCGTCGAAGCCGGCGGAAGACAGCTCGCCGCAAGCGACGTCGACGACGAGGACGTCGTCTCCGTCTGGGCGGTGGAGCATGGGGACCTGGGCCAGCTGACCGCCTCGCCCGACCCGCACGGAGGTGCCGCCGACAAGGAGGGCAGATCGACGGGGACGAGCAACGCCGCCGCTCTCGTGACCAGATCGGCCGTGCGGGTCGCCGACATGCTCGAGGCCACCTTCGCCGACGATGGCGAGGACTGGGCGACCTCGTCCACCCGCGCGGTCGCACTGAAGGCTCTGCTCATCCATGGCTGCAGCTGGGGCCACACCTTCCAGCTCCTCGATGCGACCTATCCGCCAGCGGATAAGAAGCGCTGGCAGCGGCGAAGGGAATCCATCGCGCGGTTCCTCGGCTACGGTCGGCCGGACATCGGACGGATCCTCACTGGAAACGCGAACAGGATCACCCTCCTGGCCGACGACGAGATCGGGCACGAGGATCTCCACGAGTATCGGATCCCCATACCCAGGGCGATGCTCCAGAGCCGGGAGCTGCGTCGCATCGTGCTGACCCTCGCATGGAGCACGCCGATCGATCCGACCTCCGTCCGCTACCGCGGGCTCGCGCTGGACATCGTCGATCGGGAGGGAAAGCGCGGATTCTGGAACGGCGTGGCCGGCGCGCCGCAGCCGCATCCCTTCGCCACGCGGCGTGGTACGGTCCAGCATCTCGTGCTGGAAGGCACGAAGATGATGCAGGCGGCCGAGGATGGGTTCATCTTCATCGGCGTCCAGGCCCGAGCCGCCATAGCGGCGTTCGCCGACGAGGACGTTCCGTACGCCCTCGCCGTCACCCTTGAGGTCGCACAGTCCGTCCGCGAGGATCTGGCCGTCGACGTCGCTGCGCGCGTCCGACCGAGGACGCCGGTCAGGGAACGCACGCCAACTCGAATCAGGACAAGACGATGACCGCCATGCAGCGACAGTCCCTCGGCTTCCGGAGCCACAAGAAGATCGCCGAACACTTGCGGGAGATCGGAGACGACGAGGCGGCCGCCAGGTTCGAAGGGGCCGCCGCCGCCGGCCAGTCCATGGGCGGCCTCTTCGGCGACGACGTCTGGGCATACACCGGCATCATGCTGGGGTTCATCCCGCCCGACGCCGACGCCAGCGGGATGATCGACATCGCGAACGCATTCACGCTCAAGCCGGACGTCACGCTCAGGAACACGCGCGTCAAGATCGCGCTGGAACGCTTCTGGGTCCACAGCTACCCAGGGTTCGGCACGCACACCGTCCTGTGCGAGTTCATGGGCAAGAACCAGATCCAGGGCGAAGCGGAGGAGATGCGCTTCGCCCTGACGACGGAGGCCAACGACCGGTCGGCAGCATCCGTCAACGGCTCGCCCATCTTCCTCGGCGTCTCCGTGGGGCAGAACGGCATCGCGTTCGAAGGCCGCACGGTCAACGTGCGCAGCAACCGCGACGACATGCTGCTCACGGCTCTGGGCAGTGGTCCCTTCCGAGACGGTCTCGCGCTCCTGACGACGGCGCAGCCTGCGCTGAAGCCCTTCGTCGGTCTGGCGGGAAGCCTCGTCTCGTCGGTCCTCGGCCGCAGCCGCAACAAGCAGATCTACTACTTCAAGCTCGGCCTGGACTTCGCGGAAGGTCCGACGAGCGCGTGCCTGAGGCACGGCTCGTACGTGGTCGTGCAGGGCGGCCAGTCCGGCTGGTCGTGGAACGATTTCGCCTGGAATCCTCATTCCCAGGAGGTCGTCCGGCGCTCCGACGGGTCGCAGATCGAATACAACTACCTCGTGTTCCGCGTCTCTCCCTTCACCTGAGCACCGTCGCCGTACGTGCGACGCGCGATGGCCGCGCCAGGGCGATCGTCGACGGTCGAGCCGTCGAGCAGTATTTCCGTGCGAGAGGAGCGGGAACGGCAACCGTTCAGCCGCGAGCGCGTACGGCGGACAGGCGTGCGGATGATCCGCGCGCGATACGGAGCCCATTCATGCGACCTGCCACCACGCGCATTCTAGCCGCCGTCGCCTTCGCGACCATCGCGACTCCAGCAGCCGCGCAGCCGGTGCAGCGGCATCCGGCGCACATGACCGATCCGCTCGCCGCCAAACTCGATGCCCGCATCCGCGCGACCGAGACGAGGATAGCGGCGGCAAGGAAGGCCGACCGGATCTCGGCTGCGAAGGCCACCGGTCTGAGCGGCAAGGTGGCTTCCATCCGGACCGATGCCGCCAGGAACGTGAAGGCGCAGGGCTTCCTCAGCGCGGGCGAAAGCGCGAGCTACAACCGCACGCTCGATGGGATCGAGGCTCTTCTGGACTGAACGCAGCCTGCAGCCCCGACCCCGTCGGGGCTGCATCGCCGCAGACGCACGGGAGCGCCTCGGGGCAGCAGGATCACGTGCTTCGGGTCGCCCACGAGGCCGATCATCCGAGACGATCAGAGCATCACGGCTCCGCCCGCCCGTCATGACGATGGAACGCAAGCCCTCGCATCCGTCGGAACTCAGCTGGACTGCAGGACGCTTCGCGCTTGAAGAACTTCCCGAAATCGGTGGGTTCCGGGAAGCCGAGCCGCTGGGAGACGGCACTGACCGAGAGGTCGGTGTGGATGAGCAGCCGCTTCGCCTCGAGCACGATGCGCTGCGCTATGTAGGCCTTCGGCGTCGTTCCGGCGATTTCTGCGACGGCACGGGAAAGGGTCTTTCCGGTGCAGCCGAGGCGATCCGCATACGCGGCGGCCCCATGCCAGCTCGCGTATCGGTCCTCGACGAGGCTGTGGAACGCCTCGAAGCGGGCTGCCAGCCGGGACGATGGTCGCGTGATCCTCGAAGCGGATCCGGCATGGAGGCCGACCCGCAGGAGAAGCTCCTGGAGCTGGCATCTCAGAAGCCGGTGGAGTTCCTCCGACGGTGCTTCCGACCTGATGTCGTCACGCATCCGCGCGAGCAGACCGGTCACGGCCGGCAGATGCTCATCCGGCAGATGGGAAGGCGCTCCCACCCTGCCGATGCCGTCGCGTAGATCCCCGTATGCCGGACCCGCCGCATACGTCAGGAATTCCCGGCGGAACAGGATGATCCAGCAGTCCCAGTCCGTATCCGGACCAAGATCATGGATCTGCCCCGGCCGCACGACCAGGACGGAGCCTCGCCGCAGGTCCACCGGTGCGAAGTCGACCCACTGACGAGCATGTCCCGCGGTCACGCACAGCATCATGTAGCCTTCGTGGACGCGTGCACCCCGCAGGGCCGCCGCGCCGACGCGCTGGCGCAGAGCGGAGAAGGTGAACATCTCCAGATCGAGTCCGTGGGGGGCTCTGGGACTGAAATGCAGGGCTGGCGGCAGCATCAGTTTCGCATGCGTCCTGACGAAGCACCAGCGGAGGTGCCGAGCTCGCCTAGAGCCATCGCTTTGAGAGCCATCCTGATCATGTCCCCTTTATACCACCGAAACCGCCCGAAGCGCCCGTGCCATCTACCATGAAGGATCATAGATCGTCGTTCGATGACGGCACGCTTCGGATGTGCCTCGATGTCGACAGGGATGACGGGAATGCCTCATTGCAGCAGCTTCGATGACGCTCGGCTGTGGTTCGACGTGCGCGGCGGGAACGATGATCCGATCCTGCTGATCGCCGGCAACGCGTGCGATCACACCTCCTGGTGCGGTGTGGACGACGAGATGGCCGAGCGGCACCCGGTCATCGTCTACGATCATCGTGGGACGGGTGGAAGCGACGCGCGCTTCACGGACGGCTGGTCGACCCGGGACTTCGCACGTGACGCCGCTGCGGTCATCAGAGCGGCGGGCTTCGACCGCGCGCACGTCTACGGCCACTCCATGGGCGGACGCGTCGCCCAGTGGCTGGCGGTGGACGAACCCGACGCCGTCGTCTCGCTGACGTTGGGCGCGACGTCCGCCGGGGGTGAACACGCAATTCCACGCCCGGCGGAAGCGACGAGGGCGATGCTGGGACAGGACCACGCGGCGATGCAGCGCATGTGCTTCACCGACGAATGGATCGTCCAGCATGCCGGTTCGGCCCTGCCCGGCGCACCCAACCCTACGGACCCCGGATCGTTCGCGGCCCATCTCGCCGCCTCTGCCGGTCACGACGCCTGGGACGCACTGCCGTCGGTGGAGGTTCCGACGCTGATCGTGCACGGAAGCGATGACCGGATCACGCCGCCCGGCAATGCACGCATCCTCCACGATCGGATCCGCTCTTCCCGGCTTCTGATCATCGACGGCGCCAGGCACGTCTACTGGGCCGGCTTCCCGCAGGTCAACGAGGTGATACTGGACTTCATGACGGAAGCCGCGACCCGGTGAGACCTGGTCCCACCGTTGGAGGTCGCGGGCCGCAACGCGCTTCGGCACCGTACACGCCATGCACCGCGCTCGCGTCCACATCCGCGTCTGCGATGCCATCGGACGGGGCGCGGCGTAGCTGCGGGGCGGTCGCTGCGAACCCGACCTGGTCGCCCCGACGTTCCGAGACGTCGGCGTGGTGCGCCACCATGGGCCTGACGATCGCCACCGGACGCCCGATGACGACTGCCACCGTCCCGCCTTCCATCATCCACACATCTATTCCGAGGATCATCCCATGAAGAAGACCGGCAACACCATCCTCGTCACCGGTGGCGGCACCGGCATCGGGCGGGCGCTGGCCCACCGTTGGCACGACGCCGGCAACCACGTGATCATCACCGGACGCCGTCATGAGGTGCTCGAGGCGGCCATCGCGGGTCGCGAGCGAATGACCGCCCTGCCCCTCGACGTCACCGCGAAGGACGACGTGGAGGGGTTCGCTGGGAGGATCCTGGTGGAACACCCCCTTCTCAACGTCCTCGTCAACAACGCCGGGACCTATGCGGGCGAGACGATCGTCGCCCATCGCGACCTCACGGCGGCGCAGCGGATGATCGACACCAACGTCACCGGCCCGATCCGCCTGACGAACGCCCTCATCGACCATCTGACGATCCAGGCGGATGCGGCGATCATCAACGTGTCGTCGGGCCTCGCCTTCGTCCCCCTGCCCGCGGCCCCGACATACAGCGCGACCAAGGCCGCGATCCATGCCTACACGGCTGCCATCAGGCCGATGCTGAAGGACCGGGTGGAGGTGATCGAGATAGTCCCGCCGCAGGTTCAGACGGAACTCAGCCCCGGTCAGTCGACGGACCCCAACGGCATGCCTCTCGACGCGTTCGCCGACGAGGTATTCGCCCTCCTGTACGACGGGCGTGAGCCCGTCGAGGTCTGCGTCCAAGGAGTCCTCCCCTTCCGCCGGGCAGAGGCAGAGGGAAGGTTCGACGAGATGCTGGAGGTGCTCGCCCGGTACAGCTAGCAGGCGGAGCACGCGCTCCCCATGAACACGTCGGGTGCACCAGCACCTTCGACCTTCTGACCGTCGCGTGACGACCCGCTCGCCGGCAGCGCGACGACATCCGCGCGTCGCGCCGTCGGCGCGGGCCTCGAAGCATGATCGTCGCCATGCCCCGGCTCATGCCGCGAGCGTCAGCATCCCCGTCTGTTCGATCAGGCGACCTGAGCGCAGCAGTTCCTCCATTTCCGCCGTGATGAGCTCGCGCGTCGCCGAACCCGTCGCCCGGTTGCCGAGCGCGCGAGATACGGCCTGGACGATCTGCTCCCGGCTGGCGCCGAAGTTGGTACGGACCACTCCTTGGATGGCGACGGCCACTTCGGCCGGCGGAAGCCGATCCGCGCGCCGCAGGGTGGGCGAGCCGGCCGAACTGCGGTCGCGGACGCGGATCGGTGCGCCTGGCGTGGAGAGGAACGTTCCGTTCCGCTCGATGCGCCCTGCCGCGACCACCACGTCGATCGCAGCCTCGATGGCCCCCTGGACGCGATTGCCGGCCCGCTTGAGGCCCCAGGCGGTGCGAATGCGGTCGACGACCTCGCCAGGATGCACCGGCCCTTCGACGCGCACCACCTCCTCCACCATGACGACGAGGATCCCGATCGGGGTCTCGTGCAGCTCGCCGGTGGGCATGGTCGGCATGGCCGGTACGGCTTCCACGTAGGCGTTCGATGCGGTGGCAGGCCGATCCTCGGCATACGTGAGCCCCATCTCCGTCACGTCGTCGCGCTCCACCGAGAAGACCTCGACAGGGACCGCGCGCGCTGCCCGCGATCCCGCATCCATGTCGTGCTCCGCCTTCGCGGCCTCGATGCGCGCCACCATGCGGTCCACCTGCTCCTGTGGACGATTGAACCAGTCGGTGCTCCAGACCCGGTGGATGGCCCATCCATGGGACTCCAGGACGGACTGGCGCAGCCGGTCACGGTCGCGGGCGGACTTCGCATCATGGTACGCCGCGCCGTCGCATTCGATGCCCAGGAGGTAGCGTCCGGGACGTTCCGCGTCCGCGACCGCGAGATCGATGAAGAAGCCGGCGAGCCCGACCTGTCGATGGACCTGATATCCACGAGCCTGAAGCGCCTTGGCGACCTGCTCCTCGAAGACGCTGTCGTGGTCCCGACCAGTGCTTTCGGCCATCGTGAGCCGCCCGGTCCGAGCGTAGTGCAGGAAGAGTCTGAAGGCGAAGACGCCCTTGCGGCTCTGCGCGAAGTCGGGATCGATGTCCTCGTCGGTTATCGAGGCGAAGACCTCGCAGCGCTGCTTGGCGCGGCTGATCAGGACGTTGAGCCGCCGTTCGCCCCCCTCGCTTCCGAGCGGACCGAAGCGCATCGGCACACGCCCTCCCGGCGTGGTCGGTCCATAGCCCACCGAGATGAAGATGACGTCCCGCTCGTCGCCCTGGACGTTCTCGAGGTTCTTCACGAAGAACGGCTCGGAATGGTGCGACTGGAAGAACGCCTCGGTCTCCGGCGGCAGGGTGCGCCTCATCACCTCGAGCTGGTCGAGGATGGCTCGGCGCTGCGCTGCTGAGAAGGCCGCCACGCCGAGCGACAGACCCGGATGATCGCGGGCGTGAGCCACGATCGCCCGTGCCACGATCCTCGCTTCGATCTGATTGGTGCGCGTGCCGCCGGCATCGAAGATCCCGTCGGGCACGCGATGGAAGCGCAGGCCCATCCCCGCCTCGGCGGTGTACGGGCTGGGGACGATGAAGAGCCTGCTCTCGTAGAACTGGCGGTTGCTGACCGCGATGAGCGACTGATGCCTGCTGCGGTAGTGCCAGCGAAGCATCCGCATCGGAAGACCCCGGGCCGTGAAGAGCCCCAGGATGCTCTCGATGTCGCCGACACGTCCCGCATCGTCCTCGTCGTCGTCGCTCGTGCCTCCGGTCATCTTGGCGAAGAAGGCGGTCGGCGGCAGCTGCTTCGGGTCGCCGACCACCACGACCTGCTTCGCCCTGGCGACCGCCCCCAGCGCATCGACCGGCTGAATCTGGCTGGCCTCGTCCATGACGAGCAGATCGAACTCGAACATGCCCGGCGTCAGGAACTGGGCGACGGAGAGAGGGCTCATCATCAATACCGGCTTCAGCGCCTGCACCGCCGGTCCCGCCCGCTCCATTAGACGCCGGACGGGCATGTGTCCCCGTCGCTTCTGCATCTCGGCACGAAGCACGCCGAGCGGACCGACGGCACCGCCGTCCCGAGGCGGTACGCGCCGATGATGCGCCCTCACGACCTCGACGCTCGCCTCGGCTATGCGCTGCCGGTCGAGATCGGCGAAATCGTCGGCCAGTCGACCGTGCATGACGCCGTCGAACCTTCCGAGCTCCGGATCCTCCCGGATCTGGTCAGCATGGACCGCCTCGTAGTACGCCATCTCGAAGGCCGGCAGCACGGCGGACGGAGCGAGGCGTCCATCCTCCAGCCTCTCCACGACTGCCGAACAGCCCGACGATCGCGCGCGTTCAGCCCGATCGCGGTAGGCGACCCACTTCGACAGCTCCTCGCCGCCCGCCGCCCAGTCCCTGATGCGATCGCGCAGCGTCGCGAATGCGATGCCTCCGATCCCGTCGATCGTGAACGATGCCCGAACGTCCCAGCGGAGATCCTCCAGAAGCCGCCGCATGTCCGTGAGGAAGATGTCCCGATCAGACTCCATGGAGTCGGCGAGAGGGGCCGGATCCTTCCGACCGGCCATCCTGGCCGCGAGCATCCGCACGTCTTCGTTCGTCGCGATCCAGGATGCGGCTCGGCGAAGGTCGTGCCAGTCGGATCCGGCCCCGGACCAGAGCGAACCGAACGAGGCAGCGCCGAGTGCATCCGCCTCCTGCAGGGCGATGGCCCTCGCCTGTGCGTCCGCGAGGGTCCGCAGGAGGGCGCGCCTGCGGTCGAGCTGGTCGGGAACCACGACGAGCATCCGCGCCGACGAACGCGCGGCGCGATCGAACTCGTCGATCAGGGCGGCGAACGGAGCGATCTCGGCCCTTTCGGCAGTCGGCGCGTCACCGAACATGACTTCCCGCGCAGGCAGTTCGTCCCACATCATCTCGGTGGCCGACGTCAGCTCGCCCACGAGTTCCTCGGTGCGCCGTATCCGGGACGCGATCAGCTCGCGTTCCGGCTGCCGGGACGCCACGATCCTCGGCTCCGCGCCGAGTCCATGCAGGGAGCGCATCCACTCGACCAGCCCGGAGAGCGGGATCGAGGACGAACGGTCCCCCCGCCAGTCGCCGCCGAAGGCCGACCGACCGAAATCCGCTTCGGCTTCTATCGTCCGCTTCGCAGCCTGCCCCTGCGCCAGCGCGTCCAGCTGCGCGAGCGTCGCTTCGAGCGGCTGCGAGGGATCGGCGAGCACCGTCCGCACGAGGCGGTTCGCCCGTCGCCATTCCCCGTTGAACAGCCTGAGGAAGCCCGTGCCATGCGCTGCGAGAACGGCGCGGCTCGGGGCCAGATCCATGCCCCATGCCGCTTCGGAGAGGGACGTTCCGATCGTTCCACGAGAGGCTTCGAGGACGGTCACCGCATCGACCAGGTCTCCCGCCCTTTCCACGCCTGCGGTCCAGAGATCGGACGCGAAGGCCTCGCTCGACGCCTGCGGAGCCGCGACCACGCGCTCGCCGACCCTGATCAGCCGACGCACGTCGGCGAACGTGACGGGAGGTTCGCGCCCCATCGCCGCCGCCAGCGCCTCGGCCTCCTGCCGAAGCCTCGGCACCCTCTGCGAGAGAACGGAAAGACGGTCGAAGGCGCTCGGCGAGAAGGACGACGGAAGCCGGTCCAGGACCGCGATGATCCCGTCGAGCGGCTCCTCCCAAGCGTGCGGCAGAAACACGGTTCCGAGCTCGTCGCGCATCGCGGCCAGCCTCTCCCCGTCGTCGACCAGCGCCTCGATCCGCGGCCTCGCCTCAGCCCACCCTAGGGACGACAGGGCTTCGGCACCCATCATCGGTGCCCCGGCCACGCGCCGCGCGAGCTCGATCAGCGGGACGATGCCGTCCGGCGTGTCGACGGGTTCCTGATCGAGGACGACGGCCAGCTCTGCCTGCGCGGCCTCGAGCGCTTCCGCCGGGCCCGCGAGGGACGCGAAGCGGGTGGTGAAGCGGTCGACCTCCATCGGTGTCGCGGACGCGAGCCCGACGCCGCGCCACGCGTGGTCCGCCGGTCGACCGATCGCCTCGACCCGCTCCACCAGTTCCGCAAGGACGCCGTGACGCTCCGCAAAGCCATCCGCCGACCACGTCGTGGCGGCATCCAGCACCATGTCGTTCGGGCGCTCGCCGTCGAGCCGCAGCCTGACGAGCTGGCCGATCGTCTGATAGGGCGTGAGCCCACTCGATCCGTGAGGCCGATGCATGCGCTCGGCGTGTCCGTTCAGACGGTCCCTCGCCTCCGTGAGCCGGGCGTGGAGACTCCCGCCCTCGCCGCCCTTGGGCGCGCCGAGCTCCCAAGTCCGCCGGAGCTCCTCCAGGAGGGCCCGCTTGTTGGCCTTGCTGCTGTGCAGTTCCAGGCATGCATCGCCGACGCCCGTCGCGTCCAGACGCCGCTTGACCACGTCGAGAGCGGCCATCTTCTCCGCGACGAACAGGACGGTGCGACCGTCCGCGATCGCCGACGCTATGATGTTGGCGATGGTCTGGCTCTTGCCTGTGCCCGGGGGACCCTGGATGACCATGTCCCGGCCGCGCCGGACCTCGTGCACTGCGAGCGCCTGGCTGCTGTCGCTGTCGACGATGTGGATCATCTCGGCGGGCGGGATGAACGGATCGATGTTCGCGTCCTCGGGGATCATGCCCGCCGCCCCGTCGAAGCCGTCCGACAGGAGGCCTCGAATCAGCGGACGCTCGCTGATCCTCGCGTGCTCGGGCCAGGTCGCAGGATCCAGGTCCCGATACATGAGGAACTTGGCGAACGAGAAGAAGCCGATCGATGCATCGTCGGGCTGTACCGTCCAGCCGGTCTTCGCCGCGAGAGCATCCGCCACCTCCTCCATGTAGGTGGTCGGTTCGAACCCGTCCGATGCCTCGAACGCGGGCAGCCGGATGCCGTGCACGCGATCGAGATAGGCTTCGAGGGACAGGTTCGAGGCGAAGTCCTCGGGGCGTGCGCGCAGCTTGAACCTCTCGCCGGCATTTCCGCGCTCGAGCATCACCGGAAGCAGGATCAGGGGGGCGAAGCGTACGTTCGCCGAGTTGTTGGGATCGATCCAGCGCAGGGTTCCGAGCGTCAGGTAGAGGATGTTGACGCCCTGCTCCTCCTCGATCGTGCGTGCGTCGAAGTAGAGCTCGAGCAGGCGCTTCTGCAGGCCCTTCGGCGTCAGGCGGGTCTGCAGCCTGGTGTCCGCGTGTCTGCTGAACACGCCGCGGTCGTCCGCGACGTCGTCCTCGGGCTGAGCGAGATCCGTTATCTCCTCGACCTCGTCGTCCTGGAGTCCCGCCGCCTCCGCTTCGTCACCCGCCCGTGCCGCCTTTCCGGCGAGGAAGGTGAACACCCTGCCCTCCCGCACGAGCATCCGGAAGATCTCCGAGCTCACCTCGTCGACGATCTCGATCGAGCGCGCGCTCTTCGATGAACGCGGCATGTTGAGCAGGCGATTGCGCGCGGAAAGGTCGAGCAGCTCCATGCGTGCACGATCCAGCTTCTCGGTGATCGGCAGATCGCTCTGGAACACCGAGGAATTCTCCGTCTGGACGCTGTGAATCGGATCTGTGGCCATCTGTCCCCCTGCCGACATCGTGGTGGGCCGTGACGCGCTTGTCCAGCTACGCACGCCCCGTCGCGCCGCGCTGGGAATCGCGGCCAGACGACGCCTCGAGATCCTGGAGGATGACGTCGGCTTGATCTCCGGCGGCCACCCCTACTATCTGCCAGGGATCGCCGCCGGCGCGATCGGATCGATGGTCCTCAGCTTTCCACCCCGACCGCTTCGCACAGTCCCCGTGAATCGTTGAAGCCCAGTGCCTTGGCGTAGTCGTCGGTCAGCAGATCCGCCCAGCCGCCACGCGGCCGGCACAGTCCCCGTTCGACGCGCGACAGAGTGGCCTCGCTGACGTTCCCGAGAACGGATGAGAGAAGCGCGAGCGGCAGTCGATCCCGTGCACGGCGCAGCTCGCGCAGACGAAGCCCGACGACCC
>JAAIGE0101500338.1_pt1 | contig 20431 bp, 16 predicted proteins | sample 6487951 | NCBI WGS metagenome assembly JAAIGE01 (sample SAMN13974128, study PRJNA590717) | phyllosphere metagenome | biome: tomato field; feature: multiple bacterial spot infested tomato fields; material: tomato leaves; isolation source: leaves from tomato fields | host: Solanum lycopersicum ...
CAGCCCGCCCAATGTCATCACGTTGAGGGTTTGCCCGCTGACCGCCAGCAAGGCGATGGCCGAGAGCACCGCCAGGGGAATTGAGGCGGCGATGATCAAGGTCGAACGCCAACTGCCGAGAAACAGCAGGATCATCGCACTGGTGAGCAATGCGGCAATGATGCCTTCCTGGGCCACGCTGCCCACCGACTGTTTGACGAACACCGAGGCATCGCCCAGCAGCGAGGTTTTCAATGACGGCGGCAGGGTTTCGTTGATGCGCGGCAGCATCTGGCGGATACCGTCGATGATCGACAGCGTGGAGATGCTGCCGTTTTTCAGCGCCGGCATCAGCACGGCGCGATGGCCGTCGACCCGAACGATGTTGGTTTGCGGCGGTGAACCGTCGCGCACATGGGCCACTTGGCCGATGGTGATCAGCGCACCGTCGACGGTCTTGATCGGCAAGTCGTTGAGCTCATCGATGGCCTTGGGGCTGTTGTTGAGCAGGATCGTGTATTCGTTGGGCCCCAGCTTGGCGGTGCCCACCGGGATGATCTGGTTCTGCAACGCCAAGGCATTGCCCACATCCTGGGCCGACAAGCCTTTGGCGGCGAGGGCTTGGGGGTCGAGGTCCAGCGTAATCTGCCGTTGCTTGCCGCCCATCGGTGTAGGCATGGCCAGGCCGGGCAGGGCGCTCAAGGGCAGGCGGATGTTGTTTTGCACCAGGTCGCGAATTCTGGCTTCCGAAAGGCTGGGGCTGGAGAACGCCATTTGCAGGATCGGCACCGTGGAGGCGCTGTAGTTGAGGATCAGCGGCGGCGTGATGCCCGGTGGCATTTGCTTGAGCACGGTTTGTGACACCGCCGTGACCTGGGCATTGGCGGTACGGATATCCACGCCAGGTTGGAAGAAGATTTTGACGATGCCCATGCCGGGCAACGATTGCGACTCGATATGTTCGATGTCGTTGACGGTGGTGCTCAGGGAGCGTTCGTAGGTGTAGATCACCCGGCCGGCCATGGCGTCCGGGGACAGGCCGTTGTACTGCCAAACCACGGCGACCACGGGAATGCCGATATCGGGAAAAACATCCGTGGGCGTGCGCAGGGCCGCCATCGGCCCGATGATGCAGATGAATATAGCCAGCACGATGAAGGTGTACGGCTTGTGCAGTGCGGTCTTTACCAGCCCGAGCATGCGTGAGTCTCCGAGAAGAGCAGAATTGCAAACCCCGGCAGTCTTGCCCGACCCACCTAACACGCACCTTTCAGCCAGGTGAAGGAAGTTTTAGTTAACGGCTGAAGATCCTTTCATAGGGATTCATTTGTTCCAGGAAGGGCGGCTGATCAAGCTTGTCAGCCATCGGATACAACCTTTTCATTCATGCCCTTTGGAGTCCTGTCATGTCACTTAAACCACTGTTGTTAGTTCCCGTTCTTGGCTTTGTCTGCTTACTGTCGGCATGCGCTGGCCCAATCCCCAAGGCGGACCCCAGCCAAGCCTGGATCGGCTTGCAGGAAGAAGCGCCGAATGACCTGATGGCCGAGCGTGTCGATGGCAAGCGCGTGGACGATGGGCGCTATTTTGAAGTGACCCCGGGGGACCATCGCCTGGACGTGACCTTATTTGAAGACGAACCGGGTGACGACAACCAGCAGGACTGCCAGGGCCGCATCGAGTACAAGCATTTCAAAGCGGGTGAGCACTACACCCTGGTGGAGTCGAGCCTGGGCACCACGGTGCGCGCGTCCCTTGAGGACGGCCACGGCAAGGAAATTGCCGCAACCCAGGACTTCAATTGCATGCCTGGCTAGGCGTGATGCGCCGTCGCCTTGCGCGGCTCGGCGGGTTCAGCAGGTTTGACGTGGGGGTGATGATGCCGGCGCGTCACGCGCATGACCCCCCACAGCATGGCGGCGGCGACGGCCAGCCAACCACAGATCAACAGGAAAATCGTTGTCGCAAGGCTCATTCGGGCCTCCTTTCGCCCACTTGGGGCACACACAGTCTTCTCAATGGACAGTCTAGTCAGCTGACGGTTGCCTGCTATTGACCAATGGTCGAGTCCGTCCAACTTGTTTGCTCTATCGTCACCGCTTTATTGCACGCGTCGGCTATAGATATCTTGCGCCCCCCAATGTAGGAGCGAGCTTGCTCGCGAAAAACGTCAACGATGACGCGGGCTTCCTGAATAAACGCGGCGCCCCCAAGTTTTTCGCGAGCAAGCTCGCTCCTACGGGATAGAGAAAGCGCGATTGGGCTATGATCGGGGCCTTTACTGGCAGTTGATCAAGAGAGTGAAAAAATTGCGCTTACGGTCGAACCTTAAAACTTCCTTGCTACTGGCCGTTGCCCTCGGGTTGGCGGCCTGTTCCAGCAACACACCGTCGAAACTGCCAGGCTTGCCGGAGCGCGTTGAACTCAATGGCGTGCCGACCTTTCGCAGCGAGGCGTATCAGAGCGGTCCTACAGCACTTGCCAGCATGCTGTCGCAACAAGGCATTGTCATGACACCGGGTTTGCTTGATAAGCCGCTGCGCCTGCCCGGTGCCGAGGCCGACCTTGAGCGCAATATGCAGGTGCTGGCGCGCGAGTACGGGCTGATGGTGTACCCATTGGACGCCAAGCTGACCGCCGTGCTGGCCCAGGTAGCGGCGGGTTACCCGGTGATGGCGCGGATCAACGCCAGCTATTGGTCCGGAGCGCGTTATGTCGTGGTGGTGGGGTTCAACCAGCAGAAGAGTACGGTGCTGTTGCGCTCAGGCAATGAGCGCCGCTTGAGCATGAGCTTCAGCGACTTTGAGTCGGCGTGGAAGGGCGCGGGCCATTGGGCCATCCTGACCCAGCGCCCGAGCCAGTTGCCGGCCAATGTGGACGCGCAGCGCTGGCGCGATGCGGCCAATGCCACGGCGCAGGCGGGGCAGGAGCAAGCGGCGGCGCAGGCGCTCAAGGTGTTGGCAGAAAAGAAGTGAAGCTCAAATAATGTGGGAGCGGGCTTGCTCGCGAATGCGGTGGGACAGCCTAAGCATTCAGCGACTGACACTGCGCATTCGCGAGCAAGCCCGCTCCCACACTAAAATCGTTGTTTATCGACGTACTTCCGTAGCGGTCGCTCGATTCTTGAGGTTTTTATCAGCTTTGTAACGCAGCGCCACATCCGGCACTGCGCCGCCTTTGCCAGTTTCGACCCAACTACGAATACGGCTGGCATCGGCAAAATGGGTGAACTTGCCAAAGGCATCCAGAATCACCAGCGACACCGGGCGATTGCCCATGCTCGTCACCAGCACCAGGCAGTGGCCGGCCTGGTTGGTGAAGCCGGTCTTGGTCAGCTTGATATCCCAGTTGGCGCGGTTGATCAGGTGGTCGGTGTTGGAGAAGCCCAGGGTGTAGTTGGGCTTGCGGAACGACACGGTCTTTTCCTTGGTGGTGCTCAACTGGCTCAGCATCGGGAATTTGCGCGCATAGGCCAGCAGCTTGCTCAGGTCGCGAGCGGTCGAGACGTTATGGATCGACAGGCCGGTGGGCTCCACGTAGTGGGTGCTGGTCATGCCCAGGGATTTGGCCTTGGCGTTCATGGCCGCGATAAAGGCCGCATAACCGCCAGGATAATGGTGGGCCAGGCTCGCAGCGGCGCGGTTTTCCGAGGACATCAGCGCGATCAGCAGCATTTCCTTGCGCGGCATCTGGCTGCCGATCTTCACCCGGGAGAACACGCCTTTCATCTCGGGCGTGTCGGTGATGTTGATGTCGATGTACTCGTCCATATTCTGCTTGGCTTCGAGGACGATCAGGCCGGTCATCAGCTTGCTCACCGAGGCGATGGGTACCACCACGTCGGGGTTGCTGGAATAAATGACTTTATTGGTCTGCAAATCGACCAGCATGGCGCTGCCGGAGGCGATCTGCAGCTTGGAGGCGTCACGCGGGGCCAGGGTGGTTTCGGCGGCGCGGGCGAAGGTGCCTGTCAAAGCAAAAAACAGGCTGACAATAGAAAGACGAATTTTCACGCGGATGAACTCGCTAAAAAGTAAGGAAATGCCGTTGTAGAACGGATCTTGTGACAAATGACGTTACATTTTAGGAGTATGGATCAGAAAGCGATAGAGAGCCTTTAAATAAAGGCTCTAAGCCGATGATTGGTTGAGGTTGTAGCGATTTTGTACCCATCACTGCGCGCTCAAGCTTTCCAACTTCTGATGGCCCGTGGTTGCCGAAAGCCATTTTGCATCTGGCCTCAACCGAGGAGCTCAGACATTGGCAAGGCCCAAGCGTTCGCCATCACCACCTGCGGCGATCCCGCTGCTGCCCAGCGAAGCGCGTCAGTCACCCGCGCCGCTATGGTGCTCTCCGAGACGCCTTTAGCTTAGGGCGCGAATAAAGCCTATGCATTGTAGCCGCAGGCTAGCATCGAGGAGAGCGAAAAAAAGGTGCAGATTGTATAGCTGGATCTAGAAAGGGCTGCAAATTTAAGGATCATCTTATGTCGCAGGTGAAATTATCGTGGTGATATGCGCGACTGAAATGTAAGTGGAGTTATTATGAAGAAGTGCGAGTGGTTTGTAAGCTCTATGTATAAGGGGGTAGGCGCACGGGTATCAAATATAATGTTGGTGTCGTTGCTAGTGTTATCTGATTTGTCATTTGGGGGCGAAACTCCTAGGTGTGGAAATAACCCAGTGAGCGTGCCGTTGGAATTGGCATTTAATGGTCCAAACAATCTTCAGGTAGGCAGAGATGTACCTTTGGGGACAGTTATCTATGAGGAAACGATTTCTGCCGGAGAGGTTCTTTTTCTATGTAAAAACATAACTCATTCAATCGGGATTCAGGATGGTCCTGCGTCTATGCATGGGAACGAAAACACCTTCCCTCTATTGGGGAGCAAAAGTTTATCATGGAGAATTCGTTTGTCCGGCTCTCCGGAGGTTGAAGGCATTGCAACTCGCCCTTATGGCCCAGGCTTGATGTCAAATACTATCTACTCGCTGGGGCCTGGGGTATTTACTCTATACTTGGTCAAGGCTGGAGAGTTTACTAATGATACTGTTGTGCCGACAGGCATTATTGGTACGGTGCGCGGTGGCTCTGGGTATGGGAATACGCTCGGATTGCTCGCCAATATTAAAATTAGAAATGGAAGTCGCCCTATTGTTTCGTCTTGCAGCACTCCAGAGTTTATAGCGGTGAATATGGGGACGTATGTTTCATCGGATTTTGACAGTGGAGAAAGTAAAGCAGTTCCGTTTAGTATTAAGTTGAGTGAGTGTGATGATAGTGTGGCTATTGTTAAATACAGTTTTTTGCCAGCTACCCCAGTGCTCGATCAAAGTAAAGGCGTGGTTTCACTTAACCGAGGATCTACTGCCCGAGGAGTTGGACTAAGGATTACACGGGAGAATGGCGGTGCTGTTATTTTTGGCAACAGTTATCGTGTAGATGGCTTTACTTCTGGTCTTACAAATTTCGATATCCCGTTTCATGCGACGTATTCTCGATTAATAGGTGAGACATTAATATCGGGTACGGCTGATACTGAGTTGACATTTGTCATGACGTATCTATGAAAGTATGAATTCTTGGCTCGGACGGTGGGAGGGGGCGCCCTCTGTAATTGGATGGACTCGCCCAAGCCGAGGCGTCTATGCGCCACGGTGGCATTCTTATAGAAGCCAACGACAGCGAGGGCGAGCCCATGAAAAAGCATACGATGATCAATCAGTCTTTGTCAGCCGATGTATCTACTTGCGTAAACGTCGCGGTAGACCTTGCCAAAAAGGTCTTCCAAGTGGCCGGTGAGAATGCGCTCGGCCAGGTCATATTCGAGGATCGGATTAAGTCACGAGAGGCCTTTCAAACCTTTTTTCTTAAGCTTCCAGCAAACGTGACGGTGCTGGTGGAAACCGGGCCAGGTGCTCAGGCATGGACGCGATTACTGCAAGCACAGGGCAATTCTGTTCGCATCCTACCCTCTCAGCATGTGGCCAATCATCGCAGCGGCCCGAAAAATGATCGCAACGATGCATTGGCGATCCTGCGCGCCGGACGCGACTGTGCGATATCAGCCGTACCGGTCAAAAGGCCTGCGGCGCTTGCAATGCAAGCGTTGCATCGGGCTCGGCAGGGATATATAGGGCGACGTACGGCGGTCGGTAATCAGATGCGTGGCTTACTCCTGGAGCAGGAAGTTTCCATGCCCCAAGGCGAAATGGCCATCAGCCAACGTATCCTCGAATACTGGAAGACGCCACTCAGCCATTACCCGATTTACTGCGCGAACTAATCGCCGAACTGCTAGTTGAATGTGGTCATTTGGGCGAACGCGTCAACGTGTTGACCGGTCGGCTCGAAACAGCGGCGAAGAACGATGAGACAGCCAAGCGATTGATGACGGTGCGCGGAGTTGGCCCGATCATGGTCACAGCACTGTTGGCCAAGCAGGCTGAGCCTGAACGCTTCGCAAATGCTCGACAGTTCGCTGCCTACTTCGGGCTGGTGCCCAGCCAGCAAAGCAGCGGAGAAAAAATCCGGCTCGGCAAGATGGGCAAGAACGGTGATGCGTATTTGCGCAGCCTGGCGGTCCAGGGAGCCCGCGCCGTGTTAAGACAGGTGCGACCGGATTCAGAGCAGTCCGACGACCAGCGGCTACAGCGTTGGGTATCTCGCCTAGGGCGCAAGGAGGTGGCGGTGCGTTTGGCCAACCGCAACCTGCGTATCCTCTGGCGGCTCTTGCAAAACGACCAGACTTTTCGACGTCAGCCAGGTAATAGTCAGGAGGCTGAGATGAGCCACGGATTTACAGAGTTCTGCCACCGGGGCGTTTAGCCGCTCCAACCCGTGCTGACGAACATTGACCCCTGGTCAGACCGGCGTGAATTGATGCCTGCGCTCCTACCGGCCCTTGAGGCCTTTTTGTAATGGGCAGATCGCGAGCTGATCCAATGTTGGCCAGAAGCTGTTTGGAGCTTCCTCGGATAGGCCTGATACATAGAAGCAACCGGGTACCAATGTTTTAAAAGCGGGTTGAAAGTGGGGGCGAGTCCATACATAGGAGCGAGCTTGCTCGCTCCTACAAAAAGCCTTAACTGAACGGCATTATGCGCTAAGGCAGGGCTTTTTCATTACGCCTGGTTATTAACCGTGCAGGGTTTCCGCTGCATATAAGGTGTTTTCCAGCAGGCAGGCCCGGGTCATCGGCCCGACACCGCCTGGCACCGGCGTGATCCAGCCAGCGCGGGGCAGGGCGGTTTCATACACCACGTCACCCACCAACTTGCCGTCTTCCTGGCGGTTGATGCCTACGTCGATGACGATGGCGCCTTCCTTGATCCATTCACCTTTGACCAACCCCGGCTTGCCAGCAGCGACCACCACCAGGTCGGCGCGGCCAACGTGGCCAGCCAGGTCCTTGGTGAAGCGGTGGGTGACGGTCACGGTACAGCCGGCCAGCAGCAGCTCCATGGCCATCGGGCGACCGACGATATTGGATGCGCCTACCACGACTGCGTCCAGACCATAGAGATCGACCCCGGTGCTTTCCAGCAAGGTCATGATGCCTTTGGGTGTGCATGGGCGCAGCAGGGGAATGCGTTGGGCCAGGCGGCCGACGTTATAAGGGTGGAAACCGTCGACGTCTTTGTCCGGGCGGATGCGTTCCAGCAGCTTGGAGGCGTCCAGGTGCTCAGGCAGCGGCAATTGCAGGAGGATGCCGTCCATGCCCGGGTCATCGTTGAGGCTGTCAATCAGGTCGGTCAGGGCCTGTTGAGTGGTGTCCGAAGGCAAGTCGTAGGCCTTGGAAATAAAGCCGACCTCTTCACAGTCTTTACGCTTGTGCGAGACATAAACCTGAGAGGCAGGATCGCTGCCGACCAGGATCACCGCGAGGCCAGGCGTGCGCAGGCCTTGCTGGCTGCGCTCGGTGACTCGTTTGGCGATCTGCTGGCGCAGGCTGGCGGCGATTGATTTGCCGTCGATAAGTTGTGCAGTCATTACGCGTGATTAACCATCGAGAGGGGGAAGAAAAGTGCGCGCATTCTCGCATGCCAAGGCGCGAGGGCAAAGGCGCTTGGTCTGCAAATTGCCCTAACCCCTTAAATAAAATCAGTTTTTTTCAAAAAAGATTTGACGGGTTTCCGGGGCATCTATACTATTCGTCGCACTTGTCGGGCACAGCCTAGCACTGGTTAAGAAGGTCGAGCAGAATAGTTGTACTGCAAGGCTGGAAGCACTTAGTTTGTAATCCTCCAAGAGTACAGATTAATAAGGCGCCCGTAGCTCAGCTGGATAGAGCATCCGCCTTCTAAGCGGATGGTCGCAGGTTCGAGTCCTGCCGGGTGCGCCATTAGGCAGCTTTGGCACAAGTAGCGCTATATGGTGGGCGTAGCTCAGTTGGTAGAGCACGGGATTGTGACTCCCGTTGTCGAGGGTTCGATCCCCTTCGTCCACCCCATATTCTGAAAGGCGCCAGATTTAACAGTCTGGCGCCTTTGCTTTAAGAGCTTCAAGCGCGGATGTGGTGGAATTGGTAGACACACTGGATTTAGGTTCCAGCGCCGCGAGGCGTAAGAGTTCGAGTCTCTTCATCCGCACCAATTAAAGCTTTTCCCGGTCGTCAGGCAGGGCAGGGCTCAACAAAGAAGTGGTTTGGTTTCTTTGTTAACGCAATATGGTGGGCGTAGCTCAGTTGGTAGAGCACGGGATTGTGACTCCCGTTGTCGAGGGTTCGATCCCCTTCGTCCACCCCATATTCGAAAGGCGCCAGATTTAACAGTCTGGCGCCTTTTTTGGTTTTGGCGGTTTGAGATTGGGTGGTCGCAGGTGCTGGGCTGCCCCGGCAGGGCGTGTCGTCGTATTTGTGTATCTCGATGATGCCGCGCTGCTTGCCTGTTCTGTTCGCAGGGCGGGCCGTCAGGGAGATGAATGGTTGTTCCTTCTATATATAGAGAGGGGCGGCGCAGAGCCCTGGCGCAATTTGGCTGTATTTGTCACCGGGGCGAGGTACTTCAGTGCTTTCGTACCGATAAATTGCCGGCTGTTTTCCGCTGTGTTTTCAGTAGGGTGACTTCTTGAGTTTGACCCACTAGAATGCATGCCCTTGATTGGGGTCGGAAATGGCCGGCTAATGTCTGTGCAACGAGGAATATCCATGCAAGTTTCTGTTGAAAATACTACTGCTCTCGAGCGCCGCCTGAGCATCACCGTGCCGGCAGAGCGTATCGAGACTGCGGTCAACAAGCGTCTGCAGCAGACTGCCCAAAAGGCCAAGATCGCTGGTTTCCGTCCAGGCAAAGTGCCGATGAGCGAAATCAAGCGTCGTTTTGGTGCCGATGCGCGCCAGGAAGCTGTAGGTGACGTGATCCAGGCTTCTTTCTACGAAGCTGTTGTCGAGCAAAAGCTGAACCCGGCTGGCTCGCCTTCGATCGAGCCTAAGTCCCTGGAAGCAGGCAAGGACCTGGAATACGTTGCCGTATTCGAAGTGTTCCCGGAATTTGAAGTGGCCGGTTTCGACGGTATCGAAATCGAGCGTCTGAGCGCCGAAGTGGCTGATTCGGACCTGGACAACATGCTGGAAATCCTGCGCAAGCAGAACACCCGTTTCGAAGTGGCCGACCGTGCCGCCCAGAACGAAGACCAACTGAACATCGATTTCGTTGGCAAGGTTGACGGCGAAGTCTTCGCTGGCGGCTCCGCCAAGGGCACTCAGCTGGTGCTGGGTTCCAATCGCATGATCCCTGGTTTCGAAGACGGCCTGGTTGGCGCCAAAGCCGGCGAAGAGCGCGTTCTGAACCTGACGTTCCCTGCTGACTACCAGAACCTGGACCTGGCTGGCAAAGCCGCCGAGTTCACCGTGACCGTCAACAGCGTTTCCGAGCCTAAGCTGCCAGAGCTGAACGAAGAGTTCTTCGCCCAGTTCGGCATCAAGGAAACCGGCATCGAAGGCTTCCGCACCGAAGTTCGCAAGAACATGGAGCGTGAGCTGCGCCAGGCCATCAAGTCCAAGGTCAAGAACCAGGTCATGGACGGTCTGCTGGCCGCCAACCCGATCGAAGTGCCTAAGGCCCTGCTGTCCAACGAAGTGGACCGCCTGCGCGTTCAAGCGGTTCAGCAGTTTGGTGGCAACATCAAGCCTGACCAGCTGCCGGCCGAGCTGTTCGAAGAGCAAGCCAAGCGCCGCGTTGTGCTGGGCCTGATCGTGGCTGAAGTGGTCAAGCAGTTCGACCTCAAGCCAGACGAAGACCGTGTTCGCGAAATGATCCAGGAAATGGCTTCGGCCTACCAGGAGCCTGAGCAGGTCGTGGCTTGGTACTACAAGAATGAGCAGCAGATGAACGAAGTACGTTCGGTTGTGCTGGAAGAACAAGTTGTGGATACTGTTCTGCAGAAGGCTAAGGTGACCGATAAAGCGGTCTCTTACGAAGAAGCAGTCAAACCGGCGGAAGCAGCACAAGCCGACTGATTGTCCAACTCGTTGGAAATTCAACCATAAGCCAGCCTCGCGCTGGCTTATGCGTTTTCAAGACATGACTATTTGGGAGTAACTGCAGAGCATGTTCCGTAATTCCTATATTCAGCAGAACTCTGATATCCAGGCCGCAGGCGGCCTGGTCCCGATGGTTGTCGAGCAGTCCGCTCGTGGCGAACGCGCCTACGACATCTACTCGCGCCTGCTCAAGGAGCGAGTGATCTTTCTGGTTGGCCCGGTAGAGGACTACATGGCCAACCTGATCTGTGCGCAGCTGCTGTTCCTTGAAGCGGAAAACCCGGACAAGGACATCCATCTCTACATCAACTCGCCGGGTGGTTCGGTGACTGCGGGCATGTCGATTTACGACACCATGCAGTTCATCAAGCCAAACGTGTCGACCACCTGTATTGGCCAGGCGTGCAGCATGGGCGCCTTCCTGCTGACCGCGGGTGCCGAAGGCAAGCGTTTCTGCCTGCCGAACTCGCGCGTGATGATTCACCAGCCACTGGGCGGTTTCCAGGGTCAGGCGTCGGACATCGAAATCCACGCCAAGGAAATCCTCTTCATTCGTGAGCGTCTCAACACGCTGATGGCCAAGCACAGCGGGCGCACCCTGGAAGAAATCGAGCGCGATACCAACCGTGACAATTTCATGAGCGCTGAAGCCGCCAAGGAATACGGGTTGATCGACGCAGTGATCGACAAGCGCCCCGCATAATATAAGCCGCTCAAAATAGGGCTGGTCGGCATGTCCGACCACTGGCGGGCTTGAAAAAGCCCGCATAAGCCTTCATCTTGTGTTGCAAGCCTATCGGATTTGGATCGAACGAATGACTGACACCCGCAACGGCGAGGACAACGGCAAGCTGCTCTATTGCTCCTTCTGTGGCAAAAGCCAGCATGAAGTACGCAAATTGATTGCCGGCCCCTCGGTGTTTATCTGCGACGAATGCGTCGACCTGTGCAATGACATCATCCGTGAGGAGGTGCAGGAAGCCCAGGCCGAGAGCAGTGCGCATAAATTACCTTCGCCTAAAGAAATCAGCGGCATCCTTGACCAATACGTCATTGGTCAAGAGCGTGCAAAAAAGGTTCTGGCCGTAGCGGTGTACAACCACTACAAGCGCCTGAACCAGCGTGACAAGAAAGGTGACGAGGTTGAACTGGGCAAGAGCAACATCTTGCTGATCGGTCCTACAGGCTCGGGTAAAACCCTGCTAGCAGAAACCCTCGCTCGCCTGCTGAACGTTCCGTTCACCATCGCCGACGCCACCACCCTCACCGAGGCTGGCTACGTGGGTGAAGATGTCGAGAACATCATTCAGAAACTGCTGCAGAAGTGCGACTACGACGTAGAGAAAGCCCAGATGGGTATTGTCTACATCGATGAGATCGACAAGATCTCGCGTAAGTCGGACAACCCGTCGATCACCCGGGACGTTTCCGGTGAAGGCGTGCAGCAGGCCCTGTTGAAACTGATCGAAGGCACGGTTGCGTCCGTACCGCCGCAAGGTGGTCGCAAGCACCCGCAGCAGGAATTCCTTCAGGTTGATACGCGCAACATCCTGTTCATTTGTGGCGGTGCGTTCTCGGGTCTCGAGAAGGTGATTCAGCAGCGTTCCACCCGTGGCGGCATTGGTTTCAGTGCGGAAGTGCGTAGCAAGGAAGAAGGCAAGAAGGTGGGCGAGTCCCTGCGTGAAGTCGAGCCTGACGATTTGGTCAAGTTCGGTCTGATCCCGGAATTCGTTGGCCGTCTGCCGGTCCTGGCCACGTTGGACGAGTTGGATGAGGCGGCTTTGATCCAGATCCTCACCGAGCCGAAAAACGCCCTGACCAAGCAATACGGCAAATTGTTCGAGATGGAAGGTGTAGACCTGGAGTTCCGTACCGACGCGCTGAAATCGGTGGCCAAGCGGGCACTGGAGCGCAAGACCGGTGCACGTGGCCTGCGTTCTATCCTCGAAGGCGTGTTGCTCGACACCATGTACGAAATCCCCTCGCAGTCCGAGGTGAGTAAAGTGGTGATCGACGAAAGCGTTATCGAAGGCAAGTCCAAGCCACTGTATATCTATGAAAACAGTGAGCCGGCTGCCAAGGCTGCACCCGACGCGTAAGCGTTCAGCAGTTGCGGTACAAGCAAGGGGCCTCTAGGGGCCCCTTGTTTTTTGGGGCGTTTTTTCGAGACGGTGGTTAAATTCGCGTGTATTCATGCGTTTAACTGCTGGCATTGAGCTTGTTTTTTTTGCATGCAACCCCCATCTTGGTTTCAAGCTTATTTTTGAACTGTCATAGAGGCGAAATCATGAAGACAACCATCGAATTGCCTCTCCTGCCGTTGCGTGATGTCGTCGTCTATCCGCACATGGTTATCCCGCTGTTCGTGGGGCGCGAGAAGTCTATCGAAGCCCTCGAGGCCGCGATGACGGGCGACAAGCAAATCCTGCTGTTGGCCCAGAAGAATCCTGCTGATGATGATCCGGGCGAAGACGCCCTGTATCGCGTCGGCACCATTGCCACTGTCCTGCAATTGCTCAAGCTGCCCGATGGCACCGTCAAGGTGTTGGTCGAAGGCGAGCAGCGCGGTGCCGTAGAGCGCTTCATGGAGGTGGACGGCCACCTGCGCGCGGAAGTGGCGCTGATCGAAGAAGTCGAAGCCCCGGAGCGTGAATCCGAGGTGTTCGTACGCAGCCTGCTGTCGCAGTTCGAGCAGTATGTGCAGTTGGGCAAGAAAGTCCCGGCTGAAGTCCTGTCGTCCCTCAACAGCATTGATGAGCCAAGCCGCCTGGTCGACACCATGGCCGCACACATGGCGCTGAAGATCGAGCAGAAGCAAGACATCCTCGAAATCATCGACCTGTCGGCCCGTGTCGAACACGTATTGGCGATGCTGGATGGCGAAATCGACCTGTTGCAGGTTGAAAAACGCATCCGTGGCCGCGTGAAGAAACAGATGGAGCGTAGCCAGCGCGAGTACTACCTGAATGAGCAGATGAAGGCCATTCAGAAGGAGCTCGGCGACGGCGAGGAAGGCCACAACGAAATCGAAGAGCTGAAAAAGCGCATCGATGCCGCAGGCCTGCCCAAAGACGCCCTGACCAAGGCCACCGCCGAGCTGAACAAGCTCAAGCAGATGTCGCCGATGTCGGCTGAAGCCACCGTGGTGCGCTCGTATATCGACTGGCTGGTGCAAGTGCCGTGGAAGGCTCAGACCAAGGTGCGCCTGGACCTGGCTCGTGCTGAAGAGATCCTCGACGCTGACCATTACGGCCTGGAAGAGGTCAAGGAGCGCATCCTTGAGTACCTCGCTGTACAAAAACGCGTGAAGAAAATCCGCGGTCCGGTGTTGTGCCTGGTTGGGCCTCCGGGTGTGGGTAAAACCTCCCTGGCGGAATCGATCGCCAGCGCGACCAACCGCAAATTCGTGCGCATGGCCTTGGGTGGCGTGCGTGACGAAGCGGAAATTCGCGGTCATCGCCGTACCTACATCGGTTCGATGCCGGGAAGATTGATTCAAAAGATGACAAAAGTGGGTGTGCGCAACCCGCTGTTCCTGCTCGATGAAATCGACAAGATGGGCAGCGACATGCGTGGCGACCCGGCGTCGGCGTTGCTCGAAGTGCTGGACCCTGAGCAGAACCATAATTTCAACGACCATTACCTGGAAGTCGACTACGACTTGTCTGACGTAATGTTCCTGTGCACCTCCAACTCCATGAACATTCCGCCAGCCTTGCTGGACCGGATGGAGGTGATTCGTCTGCCGGGTTACACCGAAGACGAGAAGATCAACATCGCGGTCAAGTACCTGGCGCCCAAGCAGATTTCGGCCAACGGCCTGAAGAAGGGCGAGATCGAATTCGAGGTCGAGGCGATCCGCGACATCGTGCGTTACTACACCCGCGAGGCCGGTGTACGGGGCCTTGAGCGCCAGATCGCGAAGATCTGCCGCAAAGCGGTGAAGGAACACGCGTTGGAAAAACGCTTCTCGGTGAAAGTGGTTGCCGACTCCCTGGAGCACTTCCTGGGCGTGAAGAAATTCCGCTATGGCCTGGCCGAGCAACAGGACCAGGTCGGCCAGGTGACTGGCCTGGCGTGGACCCAGGTGGGTGGCGAATTGCTCACCATCGAAGCTGCAGTGATTCCGGGCAAAGGCCAGTTGATCAAGACTGGCTCCCTGGGTGACGTGATGGTCGAATCCATTACCGCCGCGCAGACCGTGGTACGCAGCCGCGCCCGCAGCCTGGGCATCCCGCTGGACTTCCACGAGAAGCACGACACCCATATCCACATGCCGGAAGGGGCGACTCCCAAAGACGGCCCTAGCGCTGGCGTAGGCATGTGCACGGCCCTGGTGTCGGCCTTGACCGGCATTCCCGTGCGCGCCGATGTGGCCATGACCGGGGAAATCACCCTGCGTGGCCAGGTATTGGCGATCGGTGGTCTGAAAGAGAAATTGCTCGCCGCCCACCGGGGTGGAATCAAGACCGTGATCATTCCTGAAGAGAATGTTCGCGACTTGAAGGAAATTCCTGACAACATCAAGCAGGATCTTCAGATTAAACCGGTTAAATGGATTGACGAGGTCCTGCAAATTGCGCTGCAATACGCGCCGGAGCCCTTGCCGGATGTGGCCCCGGAGATTGTCGCGAAGGACGAAAAACGCGAGTCCGATTCCAAGGAAAGAATTAGCACGCATTAATGTGTTGGAGCCTGGGGGCTTCCTTGACAGCTTTTTAGAGCCCTTGTTATAAAGCGGCTCTTAAGTGTCTGTAGGCCATTCAGCACTGGTTTTGCTTTTTACCAAAAAACTTAGAATCATACTCAATAGATATATAAGGGGACTTAGAGTGAACAAGTCGGAACTGATTGATGCTATCGCTGCATCCGCTGATATCCCGAAAGCTGCTGCTGGCCGTGCGCTGGACGCAGTAATCGAATCCGTCACTGGCGCTCTGAAGGCCGGCGACTCCGTGGTACTGGTAGGCTTCGGTACTTTTTCTGTGACTGACCGCCCAGCTCGCACTGGCCGTAACCCACAGACCGGCAAAGCACTGCAAATCGCTGCTGCCAAGAAACCAGGTTTCAAAGCCGGTAAAGCCCTGAAAGAAGCCGTTAACTAAGCTTCGTTCAAGCCTTTGCTTACCCGGGTCGGACGCAGGTCTGGCCTGGCAGCGGAGCGGTAGCTGACCCACGTATCGGGTCGCCACGCCGGGGGTGCAGATTCGAACCCCCGTCCGCTCCGCCAGTTACGAGAAGGCGCATCCTCGGATGCGCCTTTCTTCTATCCGGACTCTACCCACGCTCCACGGTTGCCTAATTTTTGAAGTTCAACCGTTTCTGGGGGACGCATGCTGCAAAATATCAGGGACAATTCACAAGGCTGGATTGCCAAGACCATTATCGGGATCATCGTCGCATTGATGGCGTTCACCGGTATCGAAGCCATTTTCCAGGCTTCGGGTAATAACAAGCAGGACGTGGCCAAGGTCAACGGTGAAGAAATCACCCAGACCGAGCTGAGCCAGGCTGTCGACATGCAACGGCGCCAGCTGATGCAACAGCTGGGCAAGGATTTCGACGCTTCCCTGCTGGACGAAAAGCTGCTGCGCGACGCTGCCCTCAAGGGCCTGATCGACCGTAAGCTGCTGCTGCAAGGCGCTGCTGATTCGAAGTTCGGCTTCTCGGAAGCTGCGCTGGACCAGGTGATCCTGCAGACGCCGGAATTCCAGGTAGACGGCAAGTTCAACGCCGAACGCTTTGACCAGGTGGTCCGTCAGCTGGGCTATAGCCGCATGCAATTCCGTCAGATGCTGACCCAGGAAATGCTGATCGGCCAGGTTCGCGCAGGCATCGCCGGCAGTGGTTTCGTGACCGACGCCGAGGTGCTGGCATTCGCCCGCCTGGAAAAACAGACCCGCGATTTCGCCACCGTCAACATCAAGGCTGACCCTGCGGCGGTGAAACTCACCGACGACGAGGTCAAGGCCTACTACGACCAGCACGCCAAAGAGTTCATGACCCCGGACCAGGTGGTCATCGACTATCTGGAATTGAAGAAGTCGTCCTTCTTCGACCAGGTTACTGTCAAGGACGATGAGCTGCAGGCTGCCTACGAGAAGGAAACCGCCAACCTCGCTGAACAGCGTCGTGCCGCGCACATCCTGATTGAAGTCAACGACAAGGTCACCGAGGCGCAAGCCAAGGCCAAGATCGAAGACATCCAGGCGCGCCTGGCCAAGGGTGAGAAGTTCGAAGCCCTGGCCAAGGAGTTCTCCCAGGATCCAGGTTCGGCCAACAATGGCGGCGACCTCGGTTTTGCCGGCCCTGGTGTTTACGACCCGGACTTCGAAACCGCGCTATACGGCTTGAAGCAAGACCAGGTGTCGGTGCCAGTGCGCACCACGTTCGGTTGGCACTTGATCAAGTTGCTGGGCGTTGAAGCGCCTGAGGTGCCATCGTTCGCCAGCCTGAAAGACAAGCTGACCCGCGAACTCAAGGCCCAGCAGGTTGAGCAGCGTTTTGTCGAAGCGACCAAGCAATTGGAAGATGCGGCATTCGAAGCTTCTGACCTGGCCCAGCCAGCGTCCGACTTGAAGCTGACCGTCCACACCTCCGCGCCGTTTGGCCGTGAAGGTGGCGAAGGTGTTGCGGCCAACCGTGCCGTGGTCACTGCGGCCTTCAGCCCGGAAGTGCTGGATGAAGGCGCCAACAGCAGCGCTATCGAGCTGGACCCGGAAACCATCATCGTGCTGCGTGCCAAAGAGCATCTCAAGCCGGCCCAATTGCCGCTGGAGAACGTCGCTGCGGCCATTCGCACCCAGATGACCAAGGAGCGCGCGAGCGCTGCCGCCAAAGCCCGTGCCGACGAGTTGATCGCCAGCCTGCGTGATGGCAAGACCGCGCTGGACCAGCCGGTTGACGGCCAGGCCTGGAAGGTGACTGAGGCGGCTACCCGTGGTCAGGAGTCTATCGACCCGGCCGTGCTGCAAGCCTTGTTCCGCATGCCCAAGCCTGCGGCCAAGGACAAGCCGACCTTCACCACCGTGACCCTGCGCGATGGCAGCCTGATGATCGTGCGCTTGAACGGCGTGAACGAAGCGGCGGCCCCTACGGACGAAGAAAAGGCGCAATACCGCCGCTTCCTCGCTTCCCGTATTGGCCAGCAGGACTTCGCGGCCTACCGCAAGCAGCTGGAAACCCAGGCAGACATCAAGAAGTACTGATGCCGGCCTGAATAAAAAGACCCCGACCTGAAAAGGCCGGGGTCTTTTTTTGCCTTTGATAAAGTGAGTGCTGAATGCGCTTTAGGCGTTCTTGGCTGCAAACTTGAGCTTGCCCCACGTCAACCCGACCACCGCCGCCAGGGTTGAAGCCGCCAATACGCTCAGCTTGGCAGCGGACAACAGGGCCGGGTCGGAAAATGCCAGGGACGAGATAAAGATCGACATGGTAAAACCGATCCCCGCCAACAGGCCGACCAGGCCAACGCCCGTCCAGGTCACACCGTCCGGCAGCTTGCAGATGTTGAGCTTGACCAGCGCCAGGCTCGCCAGCATCACGCCCAGAGGCTTGCCGAGCACCAGGGCGAAGATGACGCCCATGAACACACCGTGGGCCAGCGGGTCATCCAGATTGAAGCCGTCCAGGCTTACACCGGCGTTGGCCAAGGCAAACAGCGGCATCACGCCGAAGGCTACCCAGGGGTGCAGCGCTGATTGAACCCGCTGCACCGGCGGCAGTATTTCCCGCTGGGCTTCGCGCAATTGCTTGAGGGGCATGGCGACTTGCAGGGCTCCTTCGGCTGGCTGCGAGAACCGGTCCATTAGTTCGTTGAAGGTACGTTCGATGGTTTCCAGCGGGCGTTCCCGGGTGGGCTTGGAATTGACCGGGGTCATCAAGCCAAGGATTACCCCGGCGAGCGTCGGGTGCACGCCGGTCTTGAGCAGGCCAAACCACACAATAGCGCCCGGCAGCAGGTAGATCGCCGCCTTGCTGATCCCCATGCGCTGGAACACCAGCACCAGGGCCAGCCCGCCTGCGGCAATCACCAAGCCCATGTAGTCGAGGCTGGCGGTGAAGAAGATCACGATGATCAGGATCGCCACGATGTCGTCGATGATCGCCAAGGCCAGCAGCAGGATACGCACGCCACTGGGGATCGACTTGCCCAGCAGCGCGAGCACGCCCACGGCAAAGGCGATGTCGGTCGCGGTGGGCACCGCCCAGCCACTTGCGGCGGCGGTACCGTGGTTGAGCAGGGTGTAGATGAGTGCCGGCATCAGCACACCGCCCAACGCCGCGCCCAGCGGCAGCGTGGCCAGCTTCAGGTTGGCGAGGGCGCCGTCTTTGATTTCCTGGCGGATCTCGGCACCCACCACCAGGAAGAAGATGGTCATCAGCCCGTCATTGACCAGAAAATGCAGGGAGCGCGACACGCTGTAGTCGCCCAGCCCGAGGGTGATGGGCGTGTTCCAGAAATGCTCGTAGGTCGCGGCGGCGGGGCTGTTGGCCCACACCAGCGCAACGATGGCGGCCAGCAACAGCACGATACCGCTGACGGCTTCAATATGTGAAAAGCGCTCAAGGGCGGACAGCGCGCCCTCAGTCAAACGCTGGGGGCGGGGGATGGCGGGGCGTTTATCAGGCACGACAAATCTCCATTGGCGGCCCGACCAATGCTTGGCTTTTAACCTGCGCCGTACTTTATGCAGCAACGCACCCAGGGACGATGATAGAAAGGTGAGGAATAAGTTGTAAACAAACTTGTCATAGAACCGCGCACATTACGGATCTTTATCGATCCTATGTGCCCCAGGCTTTTTCCTACTGACGCTGCTGTCTAAGCCTGAGATGTTTTACCGACAGGAATCGCGCTTCAATGTCGTGTTCTGTTGCACAATACCGTCCGGACCGTTTTCTTCAGGATTTTCAATGTCGACATCATTTCACTTGCGCACTCTCGGGTTGGCGCTGGTGCTGGCGGGCGCTGCGGGCTGCTCGTCACCCAAGACCGCTATCTATGAACATGAGAATTTCGACGACTCCGGTACGTTTTCCCGCGATTACCCGGTCAGCGATGTGGCGGCCTGTGAAGCGGCGCGCCGTGCCCTGCTGAGTCAGGGCTACATCATTACCAGTAGCGATCCGAAGTTGGTGGCCGGCAACAAGAGCTTCCAGCAGACCGGCGAGACTCACCTGCAGATCAGTTTCAATGTGGTGTGCGCCGCTGATGGCAAGGGCAGCAATCACTCGACGATGTTTGCCAACGCCTTGCAGGACCGCTATGCGCTGAAGAAGGTCAACAACTCCGCGAGCCTCGGTGTGGGCGTGCTGGGCTCGGTGTCGATGCCGATTGGCTCCACCGACGACTCGATGGTGAAAGTGGCCAGCGAGACCGTCTCGGCACCCAAGTTCTACGAGCGATACTTCGCGTTGGTGGACGTGTTCCTGCCACAGGAAGTAAAGCAGGCCGAGCATATTCCCGAGCAGCCCAAGGCCGACCTGGGTGTTCCCGAGCCCAAGGCAGCTCCGGCAGCCGAGAAGGTCGAAGCACCGAAGGACGTGCCTGTAGCGCCCGCCGCTGCAGAGCCGCTTGCGCCGCCACCTGAAGCTGTACCGATTGCACCGGTGACAGAGCCTGCTCCCGTTGCACCGGCGCCGACTGATCCGGCCTTGCCTGCGCCGACTGAAGCGATTCCACCGCTGCCGATGCCTGCGCAATAACGCAATGCTCGAATGTGTAGGGTGTCAGGTAGAGAAGCGTCGGCTGACAGGCCGCCTTCGCAGCATAGGTATCTACACAACTCTGTAGCGCTCAACGGTAACCACGATGCGAAGCGAGGCGCTTTTGATCTTGATCTCAGGCGCCCCGTTAAACCACGCTGGCCGGAATTCGACAGGGATTTGGGGGGTAAACCGGCAGGGATGCCGGTTTAGCCGCCCCGCGCCATGGATGGCGCGTGGCGGCGGCCCCCCAAATCACTG
>JAAIGE0100648617.1_pt1 | contig 20415 bp, 18 predicted proteins | sample 6487951 | NCBI WGS metagenome assembly JAAIGE01 (sample SAMN13974128, study PRJNA590717) | phyllosphere metagenome | biome: tomato field; feature: multiple bacterial spot infested tomato fields; material: tomato leaves; isolation source: leaves from tomato fields | host: Solanum lycopersicum ...
ACGGCTTGTCGGCAGATCCGTCTGTCGGGAGGGTTGTCCGAGCGGCCGATGGAGCTGGTCTTGAAAACCAGTGGGCAGAGATGTCTCGTGGGTTCGAATCCCACACCCTCCGCTTGAGCCCGGTGTCCCCGCACCGACACGCTGACCGAAAGGCCCCCGAGTGAGTCCGAACGTCCGACGCCGCCGTACCATCGCGCGCCATGGGCAGCTGCGCACTCCCGGTCCCGTCAGTCAGCTGCTGAAGTTCATCGCGATCGGCCTCGCGGTCGTCCTCGTCAGCGGTGTGGGCGTCGCCGCCTATGTCGCCTACGACCTGTCGAGCACCGTGACCGCGAACGCGGTGGAGCTCGACGACACGAAGGATCTCCCGCCGGACATCGGGGAGTACGAGGGCGGGTTCAATCTGCTCCTCACGGGTGTCGACACGTGCGAGCCCGATTACGCGCAGTACTTCGGCGACCGGTGCGACGGGCCCGATGCCGAGGGCACCCTCAACGACGTGAACCTGCTCGTGCACGTGTCGGAGGAGCCGCGACGCATCACGGTCGTCAGCTTCCCGCGCGATCTCATGCTGCCGATCCCCGAGTGCGAGGACGAAGAGGGCAACGTCCACTCCGCGATGAGCAAGCAGCCGCTCAACACGGCGTACACCGACGGCGGACTCAACTGCGTGGCCAAGACGATCACCGAGCTGACCGGGCAGGAGATCCAGTTCGCGGCGTCGGTCACCTTCGGCGGTGTGATCGAGATCACCAACGCCCTCGGCGGCGTCGAGGTGTGCCTGGCGAACCCGATCAAGGACCGCTACACCGGACTCGACATGTCGGCGGGCACGCATACGGTGCAGGGCCTCGAGGCGCTGCAGTTCCTGCGTACCCGTCACGGCGTCGGCGACGGCAGCGACCTCGGCCGCATCGGCAACCAGCAGCAGTACATGTCGAGTCTCGTCCGCAAGCTCATCAGCGGCGAGACGCTCGGCAACGTGCCGATGATGCTCAAGCTCGCCAACACGGGCCTGAGCAACGTCGAGGCCAGCACGTCGCTCGCCGATCCGATGATGATCGTGCAGATCGCCCTCGCGGTGAAGTCGGTGCCTTTCGAGGACATCGTCTTCCTGCAGTTCCCCACCCTGACGGACTCGGACAACCCCAACAAGGTCGTCGCGAATCAGACGGCGGCGGAGACCATGTGGACGGCGATCAACGACAACGCCCAGCTGCAGGTCACGCACCAGAACACGGCGAACGACGGTGTGGTCGTGACGGATCCTGAGCCCGCGACGCCCGACGCCACCGCCACGCCGGACCCGGCGGAGACGCCCACCAACGTCGTGGCGCTGCCTGACTCGATCAAGGGCAACTCGGCGGCCCAGCAGACCTGCTCCAACGGCAACGTGCGCTGACCGCTCGCGCCCCGCGGCGCACACCGCCGAGGGGCGGGCGGGTCACGAGTCGTCTCCTCCTGTGGAGAGCAGGGGAGTGAAGCGGATGCCGAGGCCGATATGCGGCGTCTCGGTGAGGTGACCGTCGGCGACGCTCACCGGTGAGGCATCGGCCAGGACGCCGAGCGCGCCGAAGCCGGCATCCTCGACGTCCTCGACGAGCACCTCCCCGGGGAGGGTCAGGGCGAGTTGGCCCGACAGCTCGGGAAGCAGATGCGGATGCAGGGTCGCGTCGTGGACCGCAGCCCGCTCGGCGATGCGCAGGAACGGCGTGATCCCTCCCACGCGCACGATGTTCGGCTGGACGATCTGGGCGGCACCGGCGCTCAGGAACTCCTCGAAGCGGTGCACGGTGTGCAGGTTCTCTCCCACCGCGATCGGCACGGAGATCCGCTGCGCGAGCTCGGCGTGGCCGGGGAGGTCGTCGGCGCGGAGGGGCTCCTCGATCCAGGCGGGGCGGAAGGCGGCGAGGGCCTGGATCGCGGTGCTCGCACGATCGAGATCCCAGCGCTGGTTCGCGTCGATCATCAGTGCGCGATCGTCGCCGAGCACCTCGCGCACCGCGGCGACGCGGTCGACGTCCTCGGCGAGGTCGGGCTTGCCGACCTTGATCTTCACCGCATCGAAGCCGGCGGCGGTCCATCGCCGCACCTGTTCGAGAAGCTCGTCGAGCGTGTAGTGCAGATTGACCCCGGAGCCGTAGGCCCGCACGCGGTCGCGACGCCGACCGATCAGGCCCGACACCGACGCGTCCGCCGCCCTGGCCTCGGCATCCCACAGCGCCAGATCGAGGCCTGCCAGCGCGATCGTGGTGATGCCGCCGCCCCCTGCCTCGTGCAGATGCTCCCACAGGCCCTGCCACGCCGTGCCGGGGGCGGCGGGCCGTCCGATCGCCGCCGGGGCGATGTCGTGCTCGATCAGGGCGTGCACCGCTCGCGCGCCGATCTGCGGAGTCCAGGAGAACCCCCACCCCTCGGCGCCGTCCGATCTCACGACATGCGTCGCGATCACGGACACCGAGGTGACGTCCGCTCCCCAGGGGCGGGTGAGGGGGATCCGCTGCAGTCGCGCCCGGACGCGCTCGATCGTGCTCACAGCAGTGCGCGCCCTGCGGCCAGGATGCCGGCGAGACGCTGCTCCTGGTCCGGTGCAGGGTCGACGAGGGGGGCTCGCACCGATCCGACGGGCAGGCCCGAGATCCTCAGCCCGGCCTTGATGAGCGACACCCCGAAGCCGGGTGTCTCGTCGCGCAGCCTCACGAGCGGTCGGTAGAACCCGTCGAGCAGGGAGAGCCGACGCTCCTCGTCGCCGTCGACGTAGGCCCGGTAGAACGCGGTGGCGATGTCCGGGGCCATCGCGAACGCCGCGGACGAGTACAGCGGCACGCCGATGCCGCGATACGCACCCTGGGTGAGCTCCGCGGTGAGGAGACCGTTGAAGAAGGCGAAGTCGTCTCTACCGGTCTCGGCGACCGCGCGGACGACGAGCTGAGTCGCCCCGATGTCGCCCGTGCCGTCCTTGAACCCGACGACCTTCGGGTTCTGCGCGAGGTGGCGCATCGTCTCGACCGAGTACTGCGCGTTGCCGCGGTGGTACACGATCACGGGCAGGTCGGCCGCGGAGACGATCGACTCGACGTACGAGATGAGGCCGGCAGACGTTCCGCCGACCAGGTAGGGCGGCAGCACCAGCAGGGCGTCCGCTCCGGCATCCGCCGCACCGCGCGCCACGTCGCGGGCGTGCCCGAGCGGGCCTCCGGTACCCGCGACGACCGGCACCCGTCCGCCCACGGCCCGGACGGTCGTCTCCGTCACCGCGGCCGCCTCCGCTCCGGACAGCGCATGGAACTCGCCGGTGCCGCACGCGGGGAACACCCCGCCGGCGCCGGACGCGACCCCCGTCGAGACGTGGTCCGCGAGGAGTCCGAGGTCGATCGAGCCATCCCGCGCGAACGGGGTGACGGGGAAGAAGAGGATGCCGCGGAAGTCCATGGTGGCCTTTCAGGAGACGGGGGCGGCGACGAGTTCGGAGCGCCAGGTGCGGGTCGGGCGCCAGCCGAGCATCCGCTCGGCCTTGGCGGAGGTGAAGGCGGGCGTGGTTCCGGTGAGGGCGCCCGCGGCCGCCTCGGTTCCGGGGTGATATCGCGGCAGCAGCTCGCTCAGGGGCTCGCGGGCCAATGCGTCGTCGGCGCCGACGAAGAACACCTCGCCGTTCGGGATGTCGGTGAGGCCGGCGAGCAGCGTGTCGACGAAAGCCGCGACGTCGCGGGCGTCGACGTAGTTGAACAGTGCCGGCGCGGAGAGCGCGGGGTCGTCGAGCCGTTCGAGCACGGTGTGCCCCTGCTGGGTCGGCGCGCCCGCCCACTCCTCGGGGGCGATCACGTAGCAGGGGCGGAACGAGGCGAACCGCGTGTCGTCGCCGGTCTGACGGCGCAGGGTGTCGAGAGTCTGCTCGATGAGCAGCTTCGACAGCGCATAGGCGTTCCACGGCTCGGCGGGCGAGCTCTCGTCGAGTGGAAGGTGCTCCGGCACCCAGCCTCGTGGAGCGCCGTAGCCGATGACGGTCGGGCTCGACGCGGCGACGACCCGGGGGATGCCCGCGCGCACTGCTCCGCCGAGCACGCTCTGCGCGAGCCCTGCGTTCGTCCGCATGATCACGTCCTCCGGGGCGCTGAAGGGCACCGCGATCGCGGCCAGGTGCACGAGGGCGTCGGCGCGAACGGCGGACAGGGCGGATTCGGTGGCGGTCGCGTCGGAGAGGTCGACGGCGAGCTGCGACGCGCCGGCGTCGGCGAGGTCCGGGGCGGGGGCGCGGTCGATCGAGATCAGCTCGTGCCCGGCGGCGGCGAGACCGGCGACCAGTGATCGGCCGAGTCGTCCTGACCCGCCCGTGACCACGATCCTCATCGCGCGTCGTTCAGGAGCGCGATGCCGAGCTCGGCCACGCGCACGGGGAGGCCCGTCGCGAGGGAGCGGTTGCCCGCGATGCCGACCGCGATCGAGCGGATGCCGTCGCTCCAGTCCGCGGGGCGCCCGAGGGGATCGTCGCCGGGCCCCTCGAAGACATCGCGCAGCAGGAGGTCGTCGCCGCCGCCGTGACCGCCGTCACCCCCGCCGATCGGGACTTCGTACGCCGCTTCCCAGTGGCGCTGGACGAGCAGGCGCTCGCCCTCGGGACGGAGATCCGTCGTCCCGTCGCCGCCGGACAGGCTGGGGTCGAGAGAGGGGTGCAGGCCCTCGCCGGCGAGCACGGCGCCGCGCTCGACGACCTCGAGTTCGACGCGCCCTCGCGTGCCGTTGACGGCGACGCGGTAGCCCTCCCACGGAGCGTGCGCGTTGAGCGAGTACGACAGCGTCGCACCCGAGGTGTAGTCGACGACGAGCGCCAGGTTGTCCTCGATCGTGATGCCCTCGCTGAAGACGTCGAGATCGCGGTGGTAGCCGTCGTGCTGCTCGGCGGCGAGATAGAGGGCCGAGAGCCGAGGGTCGGTGCGCAGATCGAGTTCGAAGAGATCGCCCCCGTCGTGGGTCCCCCTGGCCGGCCGCTCCCCGAGGCCGCGCCGCGCCGCGTTCTCCGCACCGTAGAAGCGGAGCGCACCCGACGCGTAGACGCGGTGCGGCTGCGACCGGATCCACCAGTTGACGAGGTCGAAGTGGTGGCTGGACTTGTGCACGAGGAGGCCGCCGGAGTGCTGCTTCTCCCGGTGCCACCGGCGGAAGTAGTCCGCGCCGTGGTTGGTGTCGAGCATCCAGGAGAAATCGATCGACGTGACATCGCCGATCGTGCCGTCCTGGATCACCTGTCGCAGCGCGCTGTTGCGCGGCGAGTACCGGTAGTTGAAGGTGAGCACGACCCGCCGGCCCGTGCGCTGCACGGCGTCCTCGATGCGTGCCGCGCTCTCGGCGTCGATGGTGAGCGGCTTCTCGACGACGACGTCGGCGCCGGCGTCGAGCGAGCGCACGATGAGCTCGGCGTGCAGGTCGTCGCGGGAGCAGATGATCACGCGATCCACCCGCTCGTCGCGGATGACCCGTTCGAGGTCGTCCGGCCCGGCCGTGCGCGGCGGCTGTGCTCCTGCGTCGACGATGCGGTCGACGTAGTACGCGGCGCGCACCGGGTTCGGCTCGACGATCGCGACGAGCTCGGCTCGGTCGCGATGGGCGCCGGTGATCGCGTCGACATACATCTGGGCGCGGTGACCGGCGCCGGCGAGGGCGTAGCGGGTCTTCGTCATCGTGATCCTCTTCGACCGAAACTCAGGAAACGTTTTCTCGACGATAGCACAGCGACGAGAGGGCGGTGCGGCGATGTCAGCGCGCCCGCGGCGCGCCCGTGCTCCCTCGCACGACCAGCGAAGGCGTCATGGTCAGCAGCGGAGTCGCCTCTCGACCCTCGAGCTGTGCATGCATCGCGTCCCATGCCCTGGCGCCCAGCGCGACGCCGGGGACGGCGGCCGTGGTCAGGGGAGGGGAGGTGTACGCGGCGAAGGGGATGTCGTCGAATCCGGCCACGGAGATGTCGTCCGGGACGCGGACGCCCCGGGCCGCGAGCCCCGACAGCAGACCCATCGCGACGAGGTCGTTGTAGGCGAGCACGGCTGTGGCGCCGGAGGCGAGGACGGCGTCGACGGCACCCGTGCCGCTGTCGAAGTCGACGCCGCCGACGACCTCCGCCACCTCGAGGCCGTCCGTCGCCCGCACGGCGGCGGCGATGGCCTCCTGTCGGGCGAGGTGCGTGACGCTCCGCGTCGCGCCGGCCAGATACACGAGCCGGCGGTGACCGAGGCCGGTGAGGTGCTCGATGATCTCGGCGAGCCCGGAACGGTAGTCCGCCGTCACCACCGGGCTCGCCGCCTGCGCACCGCGATTGATCACCACGGCGGGTTCCAGGGTGGGGAGCAGTGTGCCCAGGTCGTCCTCCGACATGCGCGGCGAGCAGAGCACGACGCCGTCGGTGCGCAGGCGCGTGGTGCGCGCCAGCGCGTGCTCGGCGTCGAGGTCTTCCGTCGAGTCGGCGACCAGGACGTGATAGCCGTCTGCGGTCGCAGCCCGGCTGAGGCCGCGGAGGATCGCCTGGAACGTCGGGTTCGCGAGATCGGGTATCACCACCGCGATCGTCTGCGTGCGACCGAGGACCAGGCTGCGGGCGACGGGATTGGCGATGTATCCCAGCTCGACCGCCGCGGCGCGTACGCGTTCGACGAGCGCCGGGTCGACGCTCGGGTTGCCGTTCATCGCGCGGGAGACGGTCGACAACGAGACTCCGGCGAGCCGTGCGACGTCCGTGATGCCCGCGCGTGACGATGAGCGTGCCATCGCATCCCCTCTTTTCCGTGATCGATCACGGATGTGGTCATACTACGAGGAAACGTTTCGCAGGGAGAGCGCATGGCCGGATCGTCCGACGACCGAATCGAGAAGCGGGAGCGCGTCGCGCGGGTCCTCGCGATGCAGGAGGGTCCGCTCGTGCTCGCCTCGCACGAGACGCTGGCCTGGTACCTCGAAGGGGTGCGCACGCATGTCTCGCTCGCCGGACCGCCGGTGCTGGCGGTGCGTGTCGAACGGGCCGGCGACACGATCTTCGTCGCAGACAACGAGGCGGATCGGCTGATCGCGGAGGAGCTGCTGCCCGAAGACGCCGAACGGGTCGTGCGCGTGCCGTGGTGGATCCCGCCCGCCGAGGCCGCCGCCGAGACGCCCGCTGCGCCGGAATCGACCATGGCCGGCGCGCTCCGCGCTGCACGTGCCGCGATGCTGCCCGCCGAGCGCGAACGGTATCGCAGCCTGGGGCGGGAGACGGCCGCCGTGCTCACCGACGTGCTCGCGCTCGTCGATCCCGACGAATCCGAGAGGTCCGTCGCCGGTGCGCTCGCGCGGGAGATGGCGGCGCGAGGCATCGACCCCCTCGTCACGCTCGTGTCCGGCGCGGACCGGCTCGCGTACCGGCATCCGCTTCCCACCGACGGGCGGCTCGGCTCCCGGGCGATGGTCGTGGTCTGCGGACGTCGGCACGGCCTCATCGCGAACGCGACGCGCTGGGTGGGGGAGGGGGTCGACGACGCCGCCATCCTCCGCGTGGAACGGGCGTTCCTCGACGCATCCGCCCCGGGGACGCGCCTCGACGAGGCCTTCGCGGCCGGCACCGCGGCATACGCGTCGGCCGGATTCTCCGCCGACGAGTGGCGACGTCATCATCAGGGTGGCCCGACGGGGTACGCAGGCCGGGACCCGCGCGCGACGCCGGCGACGACCGACCTGCTCGTCGCCGATCAGGCGTTCGCATGGAATCCGACGGCTCCCGGACGCAAGGTGGAGGACACGATGCTCCGGCGCGTCGACGGGTGGGAGGTCCTCACGGTGGACGAGCGCTGGCCCACGGTGCACGTCGACGGTCTGCGACGCCCCGTCACCCTGCCCTTCGGCGGCTGACTCTCGAGCCGCGCCTCGATCGGCGCGGCGTCGTGCGCTGACGTCCACCTCGCTCCCGGGCTCTCTCGTATATTGACATGCCGGTTTTCGCGTGCCAGGCTTCCACGCAGTCAGGAAACGTTTTCTGACGATGTCGACGATGACGAGGAGCACCGATGAGGGTGAAGACGTGAGCGCGCTGAGCGAGCTGCGCACCATCAGCAGACACAAGGGCAGTGCCCAGGAGAAGGCGCTGTTCCGCAAGGAGCGCCGCCGCGACAACAAGGCCGCCTACATCTTCCTGGCTCCCTGGTTCGTCGGCGTCGCGCTGATCACCGCGGGGCCGATGATCGCGTCGCTCTACCTGTCCTTCACGAAGTACAACCTGCTGCAGGCGCCCGAGTGGATCGGTGCAGGCAACTTCGAGCGCATGCTCACCGACCAGCGCCTGCATCAGTCGCTGTGGGTGACGTTCCAGTACGTCATCATTTCGGTGCCGCTGCAGCTGGCCATGGCGCTCGCCCTCGCGATCGTCCTCGATCGCGGCCTGCGCGGGCTGTCGTTCTACCGCTCGGTCTACTACCTCCCGTCGCTCCTCGGCACGTCGGTCGCCATCGCGGTGCTGTGGAAGCAGATCTTCGGCGGGGACGGCCTGGTCAACCTGTTCCTCGAGCGCTTCGGCATCCAGGGGCAGAGCTGGATCGCCAATCCGGACACCGCTCTGGGGACTCTCATCATCCTCAACGTGTGGACGTTCGGTGCGCCGATGGTCATCTTCCTCGCGGGGCTCCGGCAGATCCCCACGATGTACTACGAGGCCGCGAGCGTGGACGGGGCCTCACGCTGGCGGCAGTTCCGCTCGATCACCATGCCGCTGCTGACGCCGATCGTGTTCTTCAACCTCGTGCTCCAGCTCATCCACGCGTTCCAGTCGTTCACGCAGGCCTTCATCATCTCCGGCGGGAACGGGGCACCGGCCGACTCGACGCTCTTCTACACGCTCTATCTCTACAACCGCGGCTTCGCGAACTTCGACATGGGGTATGCCTCGGCGATGGCGTGGGTGCTGCTCGTGATCATCGGCGCCTTCACCGCCATCAACTTCTGGGCTTCCAAGTATTGGGTCTTCTACGATGACTGACACCACGATCGACACCTCCAGCGATACCGACACGGACTCCTCCACGCGAGCCGTCGTCGTCCCCTCCGCCCGTCGCCGCACTCGCGGCGAGCGAGCCGCGGGCGGGCGCGGACCCCTCGGCAGTCTGCTGAAGCACGCGGTCCTCATCGCGTTCGGCCTGCTGATGCTCTACCCCGTGCTGTGGCTCGTGGTCAGCTCGCTCCGTCCCACCGACGAGATCTTCCGCAATCCCGGCATCGTGTTCTCCGACGTCGAGATCGAGAACTACACGATCGGGTGGAACACCCTCTCGGAGCCCTTCGGTCACTACCTGATCAACTCGGCGCTGATCGTGCTGGGGTGCATCGTGGGCAATCTCGTGTCCTGCTCGATGGCCGCCTACGCGTTCGCGCGGCTCAGGTTCAGCGCGAAGACCACCTGGTTCGTGGTGATGCTGGCCACGATCATGCTGCCGATCCACGTGATCATCGTTCCGCAGTACATCCTCTTCTCGCAGTTGGGCTGGGTGAACACGTTCCTGCCGATCATCCTGCCGAAGCTGCTCGCCACCGACGCGTTCTTCATCTTCCTCATGGTGCAGTTCATCCGCGGGATCCCGCGTGAGCTCGACGAGGCGGCGCGCATCGACGGCGCCGGGCACGCGCGCACGTTCCTCCAGGTCATCCTGCCGCTGATGACCCCTGCCCTCGCCACCACGGCGATCTTCACCTTCATCTGGACCTGGAACGACTTCTTCACGCAGCTCATCTATCTGACCAAGCCGGAGATGTACACGGTTCCGCTGGCTCTCCGCGCGTTCATGGACGCGCAGTCGTCCACCTCCTGGGGGCCGATGTTCGCCATGAGCGTCGTGTCCCTCCTCCCCGTCTTCTTCGTCTTCCTGTTCGGGCAGCGGTTCCTCATCAAGGGCATCGCCACCACGGGCGGCAAGTAGACACCTCGCAACCGAAAGGCACATCGCATGAGAGTACGAACCGCACGCCTCGCCGGCGTGATCGCATCGCTCGCCGCCGGCGGACTTCTGCTGTCCGGCTGCGGGGGGTCGTCGCCGCAGACCGACGGAGCGCCGGAGCTGTCGGACGAGCCCGTCACGCTCCGCTTCACCTGGTGGGGCAACGACGCCCGTACCGCCGCCACCGAGGAGGTGATCGCGGCCTTCGAGAAGGAGTACCCGAACATCACCATCGAGCCTCAGTTCACCGACTGGGCCGGCTACTGGGACAAGCTCGCCACCGAGACGGCGGCCAACGACAGTCCCGACATCATCCAGATGGACGAGAAGTACATCGCCACCTATGGCGAGCGCGGCGCTCTGCTCGACCTCGCGAGCCTCGACGGGGCGATCGACACGGCCGACTTCGCCGAGACAGCGCTCGCCACGGGGTACGTGGGCGAGGCGCTCTACGGCATCCCGGTCGGCTGACCTCCTACTCGTACATGGTCAATCCGACCGTCTTCGAGAAGGCGGGCGTCGAGCTGCCGGACCCGGAGTCGTGGACGTGGGACGACTATGCAGAGATCGCCGAAGAGCTCTCCGACGCGGGAGCGGGGGCGTACTTCGGCACCGTGCCGTTCGGCTTCGAGGACGGCGGTCTGGAGAACTGGGCGCGTCAGAACGGTGAGGACCTTTACGACGAGGAGGGGAACGTCGCCATCTCCGAGAAGGTGCTCGCGAGCTGGTACCAGTACATCCTCGACCTCGTGGCATCGGGCGCGGCCCCCGACGCCTCCGTGATCGTCGAGCGGCAGGCGGGCGGCCTGGCCGAGTCGTTCACCGCGACCAATGCCGTCGGCTACCAGCCCTGGTGGAACTCGCAGCTGACCGCTCTGGCGGACGCGAGCGGCTCGCCGCTGCAGATCTTCCGGGTGCCCACGAAGGACGGCGAGGCCGACGGCTCGGCCTACTACAAGCCGTCGATGTACTGGTCGGTGTCGGCGCGCACCGAGCACCCCGCGGAGGCCGCACTGTTCGTGGACTGGCTGGCCAACGACGAGGCCGCCGCCGAGATCCTGCTCACCGAGCGCGGCGTGCCCGCGAACGAGAAGATCCGCACGCACATCGAGCCGATGCTGTCCGACAACGACAAGGCCGTGGTGGCGTATCTCGACGGTCTCGCGGAGGTCGTGGGCGATGCGCCGCCCATCACACCGGCCGGCGGCTCGGCCGTCGAAGCGCTGCTCAAGCAGTACACCGAGCAGGTGCTCTTCTCGAAGCTCAGCCCGCAGGAGGCCGCGAAGGGGTTCATCGCCGATCTCCAGGCCGCCATCGACGCCGCCTGACCGCACGAGGAACGGCGGGAGTCCCCGGACTCCCGCCGTTCTTCGTGTGCGTCGTGCGTCCGGCGCCTGGGGCTTCGCGCCCGGAGACTCAGCGCGCCGCGGGTGCGGTGCGAGCGAACGGAGCGTGCACCTCGCTGAAGAGGGCTCCGGCCTTGGCCGTCCTCTCGACCCATGGACCCACTCCGTCGACGGTCGTCAGCGTCACGCCGTCGGCGTCGACGTCGGTGCGCGTGAGCTGCGACTCGGGGATGGACAGCGGCGCGGGTGCGGTGCGCACGGCTTCGAGCACGGTCATGAACGCGCCCGTCTCGATGAGGGGCGACGACAGCGCGACGCCGTGCTCGCGGTGGTCGAGCACTTGCTCCACCAGGTCGGTGCGATCGGAGACCGTCACCCGTCCGTCCGGGTGGGTGATCTCGTCGGTGGTGTAGCTGAACACCACATCACCGCTCGCGGTGCGCACCTCGATGAGCGGGGGAGACTGCACCGGGCTCGCGAGCGTCAGAGCGGCCGTGATGCGGCGTCCGTCGCGGAGCGTCACCCGGACGGCGGAGGTGTCGTCGGCTTCGATGTCGTTGGCATGCAGCAGTTCGAGGTCGATGCGCTGCACGTCCTCCCGGCGGCGCGCTCCCGCGATCCGCAGGGCGGTGGCGATCGCGTGCGACAGCGGGTTGGTGATCACACCGTCGACCACGGGTGCGCCGTCGAGGGTGCGCCGGCCCGCCCAGGCCGAGCGCGACCAGTACGCGGAATCCCTCGTCCACGTCGCCCAGGCGGCGATCGATCGGACGGCGCCGAGGGCCGCGATCTCCTCGAGGGCATGCGATCCGAAGCTCTGGAACCCGACCTGGATCGCCCGCCCGGTGCGCTCCTGGGCGGCGAGCAGGTCGCTGAACTGGGCCATGGTCGCCACGGGCGGCTTCTCGAGGTAGATGTCGCTGCCCGCGTCGAGAGCGCGCATGGCGAGCGGGAAGTGGGTGCCGGTGGGAGTGGCGATCACCGTGACGTCCGGCGACACCCCCGCGTCGAGCGCGGCGTCGAGGCTCGGATAGGCGGGCGCATCCGCGCCGAAGCCCTGTGCGGGTCCGCCCGCGGGGTCGGCGACCGCGACCAGCCGCACACGATCGCCGAGGCGCTCGAGCGCGCGCAGGTGGACGGCTCCGTAGCCGCGGGTTCCGACGAGCAGCACGTCGTGGATCATGGTCTCCCTTTCGCCTCGGGGATCCAGCATATCGGAAAGCGCTTACCGATCCAAGAGGTCGGGCCGTTCAAGAGACCGGGTCATCCGCCCGTGGACCTCCGCACGATCAGTTCGGGCGGGAACACCGTCTGCCGGGGGATGCTGTCGGGATCGGCCGCCTCCTCCAGGACGATCCGCAGCGCCGTGCGCCCGATCATGCGGCTCGGCTGCCGGATCGACGACAGAGGCACGGCGGCCGCCGCGGCGAAGGGGTTGTCGTCGAACCCGATCAGCGCGATCTCGTCGGGCACCAGCATCCGCCCGTCCGAGACGAGCGACTGCAGGAGGCCGAGGGCGAGGAGATCGTTGGCGGCGAAGAGGGCGTCGGGCCACTCCCGTCGGGGGCGGGTGAGGAGGCGGCTGCCCGCGGCCACTCCCTCGTCGACGGTCATGGCGGCGGTCGCGATGACCTCGAGGTCCACACGCATCCCGGCGTTCTCGGCTGCCGCGCGTGCGCCCGCGAGTCGATCGGTGACCTGCCGCATGTCGAAGGGGCCGCCCACGAAGGCGATGCGACGCCGACCGGCGTCGATGAGATGCTCGACGGCCAGCCGCCCGCCGGCCACGCTGTCGACAGACACGGACGAGAACCCGCTGTCGGCGCTGAAGCGATCGACGAGGACCGTGGCGATGCCGCTGGCGCGGAAGCGGCGCAACTGGGTCATCACGTCTCCGTACGGCGCGATGAGGAGACCGCGCACCTGCTGCTCTCGGAACAGGTCGAGGTAGACCTTCTCGCGCGAGGGGTCGTCGTCGGTGTTCCCGTAGAGGATCGCGATGCCGTGGCTCGACGCCTCGTCCTCTGCCCCGCGGACGACGTCGTTGTAGAAGGGGTTCTGTCCGTCGAGCACGACGAAGCCGACCGTCGTGCTGACGCCGGCGCGGAGCTTGCGCGCGGCGTCGTTGCGGACGTACCCCAGCTCGTCGATCGCCCGGGTGACGCGGGCGACGGAGTCGCTGGACACCTCTTCCGGTCGGTTCAGCACGTTCGAGACCGTGCCCACCGAGACGCCCGCTCGGACGGCGACATCGCGGATGCTGACCGGCACGGCTGTCCTCTCGTCGTCGGGTGGATCACGCTTCGGCATCGGGACTTGACCTGACACCGGCATCACATACACTAGCCTGAAACGCACCTGAATCGATTCAGGTATGGTTCATCCCGAACATCATCCCCCTCAACGGAGAGGAAAGCCAGTGGCCGACGTCACCTCCGCCCACAGCGCTCCCCCCGCCGCGCTCGAACTGCATCGCGTCGTGAAATCCTTCGGGCCCGTGGTCGCTCTGCGCTCCGGCAGCCTGACGCTGCACCCGAACTCGATCCACGCCCTCATCGGCGAGAACGGCGCCGGGAAGTCGACGCTCGTCAAGATCATGGCCGGACTGTACCGGCGCGACTCGGGCGACTTCCGCCTGCACGGCGACGACGTCGACTTCACCAGCACGGCTCAGTCGAAGGCGGCGGGCATCGCCGTGATCTATCAGGAGCCCACGCTCTTCCCCGACCTGTCCGTCACCGAGAACATCTTCATGGGACGTCAGCCGACCGGAGCGCTCGGCCGTATCGACCGCAAGGCGATGCGCACCGAGGTGGAGCAGATCTTCCGTCGTCTCGGCGTCGCGCTCGATCCCGACCGCATCACCGAGGGCCTGTCGATCGCCGACCAGCAGATCATCGAGATCGCCAAGGCCATCTCGCTCGACGCCAGCATCCTGATCATGGACGAGCCCACGGCGGCGCTGAGCGGCGTCGAGGTCGATCGCCTCTTCGCGGTCGCGCGCAGCCTGCGCGACGAGGGCCGTGCGATCCTCTTCATCTCTCACCGCTTCGACGAGGTCTTCGACCTGTGCGACACCGTGACCGTCATGCGGGACGGCGCCTACATCGCCACCACGCCGATCGCCGAGACCACGGTCGACGACCTCGTGCGACAGATGGTCGGGCGCGATGTGACGGAGCTCTTCCCGAAGCAGGAGACGACCATCGGCGACCCGCTGCTCGAGGTCACGGGCCTCACCCGTGCCGGCGTCTTCCATGACATCTCCTTCACGGTCCGCGCGGGCGAGATCGTCGCCCTCGCCGGGCTCGTCGGCGCCGGCCGCAGCGAGGTGGCGCGCGCCGTGTTCGGCGTCGATCCGTACCGCGACGGCGAGGTGCGGATGCTCGGATCCGCCGTGCCGCGACGCAACCCCACCGCCGCCATGCGCAGCGGTCTCGCTCTCGTCCCGGAGGACCGGCGCAAGCAGGGGCTCGTCATCGACGCCGGCGTCGGCGGCAACATCACGATGGCCATCCGACGGCGTCTCGCGCGGTGGGGACTCCTCACCACCGGCATCGAGAACCGTGCCGCGAAGGAGTGGGCATCCCGGCTCGAGGTCAAGGCGCATGCTCTCGACACCGTGGCGGCCACCCTCTCGGGAGGCAACCAGCAGAAGGTCGTGCTCGCGAAATGGCTCGCCACCGACCCTCGGGTGCTCATCATCGACGAACCCACCCGGGGCATCGACGTCGGCACCAAGTCCGAGGTGCACCGTCTTCTCTCGCAGCTCGCGGGCCAGGGGATGGGCATCCTCATGATCTCCTCGGAGCTCCCCGAGGTGCTCGGGATGGCGGACCGCGTGCTCGTCATGCGCGAGGGGCGCATCACCGCCGAGATCGATCGGACCGACGCCACGAGCGAGAACGTCATGTTCGCCGCCACTCACGCAACGGAGCAGCACGCATGAGCGCCACCACCTCCGCCGTCGCACCGGCGATCTCCCGCAAGCCCGGAGGAATCGGACGAGCGAGGGAGATCGGCATCCTCGCCGCCCTCGTGATCGTCGTGATCGCCGCCACGGCGAAGAACCCGAACTTCCTCTTCAGCACCGACGGCTGGCGCGACCTGCTGCTCACCCCGTCGATCCTCGTGCTCGTCGCCGTCGGGCAGGCGATCGTCATCATAACGCGAAACGTCGACCTCTCGGTCGGCTCCGTGATGGGGCTCACGGCCTACCTGACCGGACGCCTGTTCGTCGACGTGCCCGGCATCCCCATCGTCGTGGTGGTCCTCGCCGCCGTCCTCCTCGGGGCATTCCTTGGCCTCGTCAACGGCGCCCTCGTGGCTTTCGCCAAAGTGCCCGCGATGGTCATCACCCTGGGCACGCTCTACGCCTACCGCGGCATCAACGTGCTGTGGACGGGCAGCGATCGCATCAACGCCTCGGACATGCCGAAGGACTTCCTGGGCCTCGGCACGCAGCAGATCCTCTTCATCCCGGTGCTCTCGATCATCGCCGTGATCGTCCTCGCGCTCGCCGCCTGGTACCTGCGCAACACCCGGGGCGGCCGCGAGTACTACGCCATCGGCTCCGACCCCGCCGCGGCCGAGCTGTACGGTCTCCGGGTGACGCGCCGAGTGCTCTCCGCGTTCGTCCTGTCGGGAGCCCTCGCCGGACTCGCCGGCGTCTTCTACGCCGCTCGATACGGGTCGATCAGCTCGCAGGCCGGAGGCGGCTGGGAGCTCGACGCGGTCGGCGCGGCGGTCATCGGAGGCATCGCGATCACCGGCGGCGTCGGCACCGTCTGGGGGGCTGCCATCGGAGCGGTGCTGCTCATGACGATCAACCGTGCGCTGCCGATCCTCGGCATCCCGGACTTCTGGCAGCGGGCCGTGGTCGGAGTGCTCATCATCGGCGCCATCGTGCTCGACCGCGTCCTCGCCGTGCGCCAGAGACGCCAGCTCATCGAGGCAAGGGACGAATCATGACCACCGCGACGACCACCACGACCTCGACGCGCATCATCCGCGACTACGGCCGACCCCTGTGGCGCCGCGCCCTGCTGAATCGCGAGGCCGCGATCATCGCCCTGCTCGTGCTGGTCGCCGTGGTGGCCGCGGTGACCGTGCGCGGCTTCGCGCAGCCGATCACCGCGAACTACCTCCTGCTCGACGTCGCACCGATCCTCCTCATCGCGCTTCCGATGACGCTCGTCATGGTGACCGGTGAGATCGACCTCTCCGTCGGCTCGATGGTGGGTCTCGCGAGCGTCGTCACCGGTGTGCTCACCCAGGCCGGGGCCCCGTTCGAGGTGGCGGCGCTCGCCGCTCTCCTCGTGGGGGTCGTCGGCGGAGCGTTCAACGGGTTCCTCGTCACCGTCGTGGGACTGCCCTCGCTCGCGGTCACCATCGGCACGCTGGCCCTGTTCCGCGGGCTGGCCGTCGGTCTGCTCGGCACCACGGCCGTCACGGACTTCCCCGAGACCTGGACGGCTCTGGCCAAGGCCAAGATCGCAGGGACGATGATCCCGTACATCGTGGTCCCCTTCCTCCTCCTGCTCGTCGTGTTCGTGGTGCTCCTGCACTTCACCCCGTTCGGTCGCGGCGTGTTCGCCATCGGGCTGTCGAAGGACGCGGCGCGGTTCTCGGGCGTGCACGTCGAGCGCACGAAGTTCATCCTCTTCGTGCTCTCCGGCGTCGTCGCCGCATTCGCCGGCATCTTCTACACGCTCCGGTTCGGCAGCGCGCGAGGGGACAACGCCACGGGGCTCGAACTCCAGGTGATCGCGGCGGTCGTGCTCGGCGGAGTCTCGGTCTTCGGCGGACGGGGACACCTGCACGGGGTCGTCGCTGCTGTGCTCCTCATCGGGGTGCTCGGCAGCAGCCTGCGGCTCGCCGGCGTCACCTCCGACGTCATCAACATCATCACCGGCGGACTGCTGATCTTCTCGGTCGTCGCAGCCAGCGTCCTCGCCTGGGCCCAGCGGGTCCGAGCGAAGGCGGGTCCGCCCCTCCGCGTCGCAGCCTCCCCCGCACCATGAGGCGGCCTCTCATCGCCGGCATCCGCCTGCGGTGATCATCACGAAAGGAAGAACAATGACGTTTGCACGCAAGAAGATCGCCGGCTTCGCCGCGATCGCGGTCGCCGCGGCGCTCGTGCTGAGCGGCTGCGCCGACACCAGCGGCGGCACCGGTGGAGGATCGGGCTCCGGCGAAGGCGGTGGATCCGACAACCTCGCGATCACCTTCCTCCCGAAGAACCTCGGCAACCCGTACTTCGACACCTCGAGCGAGGGCGGCAAGAAGGCCGTCGACGAGTTCGGCGGCACCTTCGCCGAGGTCGGACCGGCCGAGGCCACCCCCGATGCCCAGGTGAGCTACATCAACACCGCCACACAGCAGGCGGTCGGGGCCCTGGTCGTCTCGGCCAATGACCCGAAGGCGATCTGCGACGCGCTGAACGAAGCCCGCGACGCCGGCGTCAAGGTGGTCACCTTCGACTCCGACACCAACCCGGAGTGCCGCGATCTCTTCATCAACCAGGCCGACTCCGAGGGCATCGCCAAGGTGCAGGTCGACCTGATCGCCGACCAGATCGGCGGCGCCGGCGAGGTCGCCATCCTCTCGGCGTCGGCCAACGCGACGAACCAGAACGCGTGGATCGAGCTCATGAAGGAGTACATCGCCAGCGAGTACCCCGACATCACGCTCGTCGAGACGGTCTACGGCGACGACGACGACCAGACGTCGTTCGACAAGACCGCGGCGCTGCTGCAGAGCCACCCGAACCTGAAGGGCATCATCTCGCCCACCACGGTCGGCATCGCGGCGGCCGCGCGCTACGTCTCGACCTCGGACTACAAGGGCAAGGTCGCCATCACGGGCCTCGGCACGCCGAACCAGATGCGCGAGTACGTCGAGGACGGCACCGTCACCGCGTTCGCGCTGTGGAACCCGGCCGACCTCGGCTACCTCGCCGCGTTCGCGGCGAAGGCCCTCATCGAGGGGGACATCACGGGCGCCGAGGGCGACACGTTCGAGGCCGGAGACCTGGGCGAGTACACCGTGGGCGCCGACGGCGTCGTGCTGCTCGGTGACCCGTTCGAGTTCAACGCGGACAACATCGGCGACTTCGACTTCTGAGTCGACCCGCCACGGAGGGCGCTCGGGCTTCGGCCCGGGCGCCCTCTCCGCGTCCGCACGGCGCCGCGCGACGGCATCCGCGGGCGTGCCCGCCCAGGGCGTCGCCGCCCCGGGGTGTCGCCGACCCGGGGCGTCGCCGACCCGGTATGACGCCGCCGAGGCGCGTCGCCGACCCGGTATGACGCCGCCGAGACACCCCTGTGGGGACGCCGCTTCCGCACCGGGTCGGCGACAACTTACCGGGTCGATGAAAACGCGAGCGCAGGGAGGGCGAGCACGCGAAGGTGCGGCAGCGGGTCAGGAGCGGGGGAGATACCGCTCGGGGGTGTGGGTCGCCGCGACGAGAGCGCGCAGCCCCTCCAGGCTCGTCGGCGCAGCGCCGAGCGCCCGCGCCTGCACGAGCACGTTGCCCAGAGCCGTCGCCTCGACGGGGCCCGCGAGCACCGGGAGACCCGTGCGGTCGGCCGTCGTCTGGCACAGCAGACGGTTCAGCGATCCGCCGCCGACGAGATGGATGCTGTCGAGCGTCCGCCCCGACAGCATGGATGCCGTCCGCACCGCCGCGGCGAAGGCTGCCGCGATCGATTCGACGATGCTGCGCGCGAACGCGGCGCGGGTCGACGGCGCCGCCGCGCCCAGGAGGGCCGAGATGCGGGCCGGCATGTCGCCGGGCGCGGCCAGGCTCGGGTCGTCGGCGTCGAACACCGGGATGTCGCCGGAGATCCCGGATGCCGCCTCGAGCAGCGCGGGGAGATCGAGCGGTGCGCCGTCCTCGTCCTCCCAGGCGCGCACGGTCTCGCTGAGCAGCCACAGTCCGGTGACGTTGTGAAGGAAGCGGTAGCGGCCGTCGACACCGAGCTCGTGCGTGAAGTTGGCCTCGCGCGCGGCATCCGTCAGCACGGGGTCGGTCAGCTCCACGCCGACGAGTCCCCACGTCCCGCAGGAGATGTAGGCGGAGTCGGGCGACGACAGGGGTACGGCGGCGACGGCCGACGCGGTGTCGTGCGAACCCACGGCGATGACGGGCAGGTCGGCGCCCACGCGGGCCGCGATGTCGGGACGCAGTCGGCCGACGGTGGTGCCCGGGTCGATCAGCCTCGGCAGGATGCGGGGCGGGATGCCGAGGGCATCGGCGAGCGCGAGGTCCCACTCTCCGGAGACGACGCCGAGGAGTCCCGTGGTCGACGCGTTCGTGCGCTCTGCGACCGCGACACCCGTGAGGAGGTGGGCGATGAGGTCGGGGATGAGCAGCGCGGCATCCGCATCCTGCGTGCGAGGGTCGACGCGGTACTGGTAGAGCGTGTTGAAGGGCAGGAACTGGAGGCCGTTGCGGGTGTACAGCTCGGCGAACGGCGTGATCGAGTGCACCTCCGCCACGCCGCGTTCGGTGCGCGAATCGCGGTAGTGGAAGGGCTCGGCGAGAAGGTCGCCGTCGTGGAGGAGACCGTAGTCGACCGCCCAGGAGTCGATGCCGATGCTCTCGATCCTCGGTTCGCGCCGGACGGCGTCGGCAAGACCGGCGACGACGTTCTCGCACAGGCGGGCGAAGTCCCAGTGCAGGCCGTCGACGCGCTCGACGGGCCCGTTGGGAAACCGCGAGACCAGCTCGAGGTCGAGACGTCCCTCGCCGATCCGTCCGATCATCACGCGTCCGCTGGTCGCGCCGAGGTCGACGGCGGCGACGGCGCGGGCGGCGGTCATCGCAGGAACGCGGCGGCGACGCCGGAATCGACGGGGATGTGCAGACCCGTGGTGCGGCTGAGCTCGGGCCCGGTGAGCACGTACACGGCGTCGGCGACGTTCTCGGGCACGACCTCGCGCTTGAGGATGGTGCGGTTGGCGTAGAACTGACCGAGGTCCTCTTCGGCCACGCCGTACGTGGCGGCGCGGTTCGCGCCCCAGCCCGAGGCGAAGATGCCCGAGCCTCGCACGACGCCGTCGGGGTTGATCCCGTTGACACGGATGCCGAACTCGCCGAGCTCCACCGCGAGCAGTCGCACCTG
>JAAIGE0100996527.1_pt1 | contig 20353 bp, 17 predicted proteins | sample 6487951 | NCBI WGS metagenome assembly JAAIGE01 (sample SAMN13974128, study PRJNA590717) | phyllosphere metagenome | biome: tomato field; feature: multiple bacterial spot infested tomato fields; material: tomato leaves; isolation source: leaves from tomato fields | host: Solanum lycopersicum ...
CAGGTAGCGCGGAAATTGGCTGGCGTGCTCCAGTTCCACCGGTGCCCCATCGGGCCCAACGTAGTGCCGCAACGCGTGTTGGACCTGCTCATCGGTGTAGCTGGGCGCCACCTTGCGCCCCAAAGCATTGGTCTGCAAACCGAGACGAACGCTCGTTTGCAAGCCACGCGATTGGAACAAGGTACGCATGATCAGATACAGATCGCCATGGGTGTAGACCCGGAACATGAACTTGGTGGGCGTCTTGTGTTGCTTGAGCGCATCCATCAACCAACCACCCAATGAGCGCACGACGTTGTTAGCGTAGAGCAACTTGGGACGCACCGCCGCAATGTGATCGGCATGCTCGGCAGCATTCATGCCCGGCTCGTAGGAATAATCATTTGTAGCGGCAAGTTTCACGCTTGCAGTATTTAGCGCGATGATTTGCGCACTGTGAGTCTCTGCGCTCATTGGGGTAATTTCCTAGTCGAAAGCCAGAACGGTATGGGAAAGACCTTGCTATGGTCCCACATAGCAGAAGACCGGCGATAAAAAATTCACCTCTACTTTAGGAGTCCCGATGGACCTTAATAAATCTTCCAACCAGATCCTGGTCGATATGATCAACCTCGCCAACGAGGGTTCAGAATTCGACGAGTCCGATCTGTCCTTCGGCACCCCCGAACCTTTCATCGATGCGCAGAACCCTGACACGGGCAATGACACGCAAATCGAAGTCACTATCGTCGCCGAGAACAAGACCAAAACCGTTTACTACCGCCGTATCCCGCTGAACCTGATTTACGCGGCGCCGGTGGAACTGCGGTATGCTGATGAAGTCACTGAGCTGCAGCTGGTTCAGCGCACCAACGCCTTAGGCGAGCGTCCGATTCGTCTGGGTGGCGATGACATCATCAACCCTGGTTTTGCCCCGCCCACTCAGTTCCCCACCAGCGTGCAAATTCGGGCCAACCCCGGCTCGTTGATGTACTCCGGCGTGTTCACCGTGGTCCTGACCGATCCGGCTCGCGTACCGGTGGATCCGACTGCCGATCCGGTGGTCACCATCGGCGGCGCGGTTGCGGTCAAAGAAGGTGGCGCGCTCGATTTCGTGGTGCAGACCAACAAGCAGTTGCTGCGCGCGATCCAAGTTGGTGTGGTCTACAGCGGTTCGGCCAAGGCAGCCGGTCCGTCCAGCGTGACCATCGGCGAAGGTCTGATGGCGGCAGCACTGCGCGTGCCGGTTCCTGATGACGGTGAAGCCGCTGGGCTCACCAAGGTCACCGCTACCTTGCAACCTGGTGCCGGTTATACGTTGGGGGCAGCGAAAGCTGCCTCCGGCAATGTGATCGATTCGGGTTTCGTTGCGCCGGTTCCCGAACGTCCGCGTCCGCAGATTTCCATTGCCGACGCTGCCGCGGTGACTGAAGGTGGACCGATGGTATTTACGGTCAGCTCCAACATCGCACTGGATGCAGTGCTGACGATTCCGTTGGCCTATGCAGGTACAGCAACGGACGGTGTGGACTATGTGGGTCCGTCCTCGGTGACGATCGCACAAGGTGCCACCACGGCCACCATCGAGCTGGCCATTGATGATGACGGCGTGGCTGAAGGTAACGAGACAGTACAGATCACGCTGCAGCCGGGTGTTGGCTATGACCTGGTCGATGCAGTGGCGGTGGGTTCGATCATCGATACCGGTTGGGCCAATGTGGGTCTGTCGTTGGCCAGTGGCGGCAACATCACCGAAGGCGGCAAGGCCGTATTCAATGTCGCCCTGTCCGTCGCCGCTCCGCAGGCACTGACCGTTCCGCTGACCTGGTCGGGTACGTTCAACGGCACCACCGCCACCAAGCCGGCGTCGCTGTCGATTGCCAAGGGTGCAACATCGGCCAAGGTGGAGCTGCAAACCACCGACGAACTGGAAGCGGCGCGCAGCGGGACGTTGATCCTGACCCTGGGTACCGGAACTGGTTACACCCTGGACGTGGCCTCGGCCACTGTCACGGTTGCGGCCACTAACGCAATCTCGCTGTCGGTGGCCGATCCGGCCAACGTCAATGAAGGCAACAACTTCAACTTCGTGGTGTCTTTGTCGGCACCGGCCCGTTCGGCCTTTACCTTGAACCTGAGTTACGGCGGTTCGCTGCCGAGTTCGGAGTACACGGCCCCGGCCAGCGTCCAGGTCCCCGCCAATGCTACTTCGGTCAACATCCCGGTCACGACCCTGAACGACAATGTGGCTGACGGCAACCAGACCTTGAGCGTGACCTTGCAAAAGCCTACCGGCTATGTGCTGGCACGTGCCACCGGTACCGCCACCATCGTCGATGCAGGCGTCGCCAGCGTCAACGCCAGCTTGGCCGATTCAGCCAATGTGAACGAAGGCAGCTCGGTGAGTTTCGTACTGACCCTCGCCAGTGCTGCTGCCGCAGATGCGGTGTTCAGCGTGGCCTACGGCGGTACGCTGGCTGCAGGTCAACGCAGTGGCCCTGCAACACTGACCGTTCCGGCAGGCGCCACCACGGCGACCTTGACGGTGGCCACCACCAGCAACAAGCAAGCCGATGGCAACAAGACGCTGACTGCCACCTTGACGGCACCGTCGGGTTACACCCTCACTCGCGCAACCGCTTCGGCGACAATCGTGGATGCGGGCATTCCCAACATCGCGTTGTCCGTTGCCGATGGCGCCACTACCGAGGAGGGCAATGCAGTCAAGTTCAACATTACCCTGTCTGAACCGGCGTTGCAGGTCATGACGGTTCCGCTCACCTACGGCGGTACGTATGCCGGCGGTAAGAACGGTCCGGCGTCGGTCACTATCGCCAAGGACGCAACCGGTCCGATCGAAGTATCGGTACCCACCACGGTCGATACGGATCTCAATGGCGGTACGCTCACCATCACCCTCGGTAACGGGACTGGCTATACCCTGACCCGTGCTACGGCAACTGCGACCATTACCGACAACAGCGGCGGCACGCCGACGGCTGACGGTCCGATGGAAGCGGCGATCTCGCCCGCGCCGACCGCGCGCCGTTCGAACTATCAGGCCACCAAGGTTGATGTGATCGATCCGGCACCGGATTGGATGACCTCCGGCAACGGCGTGTACTGGGGTGATCAGGTGACTGCACCGTCGCCGGCTTATCCCGATCGCCGTTTCAACTACTACTCCACCGACCACGCCACCGGCACTGGTGGTATCATCGTCACCGTGTGCGTGGGTGACCCCTCGCTCAAGGCGAACTGGAAGAGCTACGATGCGGCAGTGGATGCGGGCTGGTTGTCTGACATCCCCGATCTGCCGGCCAAGGGCGGTCCTATGTTCACCGGCTTCGGCGGACCGGGCTTCCAGTACGAAACCCCGTGCGTGAACAAGGTCGGCAACGAGTTTGTGATGACCTATCAGGCCACTAACGTCCCCGGTGCACGCAACCAGGCTACGCTGGTCGCAGTCTCGCCCAACGGTATCTCGAACTGGGTGGGTACGCATACGCCGCTGATGCAGGTTGCTGCCAGCGAAGCGGTGGGTGATGGACACCATGGTTACATGAAGTGGGGTCCCAACCCGTTCCCGCGCGAGCTGGTGCCGTACGACTACGTCGGTTACTCGCTGGTGGGTGGACAGTCCCGTTCCTCGCAAGGTATGTGGGGCTCCAATGCACCGAAGACCACCTGGGCGTTCCTGGGTAGCGTCGGTAAGCATTCGGGTCGTATGACGCCGTCCAGCCGCTTCAACACCAACACCGACCGTTACAAGCTGGCCATGACGGCAGTGGATGTCAAGTCGTTCCGCAAAACCCGTCAGGGCTATGCGGCAATGGGTGAGTTTGCAGGTGTGGGTTCCGGTGCCACGGCACGTCCGGGTGAGCTGTACGAAATCCTGTTCTCGGCCGATGGTAAGCGGGTAATCTCCCGTCCGATTCTGGTGGTGCCGCGTGGCGCTGCGGGTAGTTACGATGAGCGCGAAGTAGGTACCGGTTCGGTGCTGACCTTTGCTGACAAAAGCATCATCACCTACTACTCGGCCAATAGCTCCAACCGGAAGGTTGCTGCACTGGCGGTCTCGCCGCTGCGTAATCCGGACAACGCTTGGTTCAACATGCCCTCGCCCGCCATCCCGCCGGCTAGTAAGATCACCACGCGTACGTACGACTTCCGTGGCGCCTCGGCGCTGCCGGCTGGTCTGACCACCGTGGTGGCAGGTACCACTGCTCCGGCGCCGGCGTTCTCGGCGGACGGCATGTCGGTCACGGTCGACGGTACGATGGCAGAGAAGGGCCAGATCCAGTTCTTTGATGATCTCGGGTTTGATCCGGCCACCACGGAATATGTGGAAATCTACGTCGAAGGTTGGGTCACCACGTCTGCGGCAGCTTACCGCCATCCCTACATCGGCTTTACGGCTGAGAAGACGGTGCGCGCAAACTTCCAAGATGCGTTCTTCATCGGCACGGGTGAAATTGCTGATGCCACCCTGGGTTACCAGGCCATCATCGGTGGTGCACAGCCGGTGGCTGCCGGCTCCAGTGAAGACTACTGGGGTGTGGGTTACGGAACCTCGGCATTCGGTACGATGTCCGGCTCCAAGAAGAACGTGGGTGTGCGGTACTACCCGAAGGACAATGTGGCCTACATCCTGGGTGAGGGTGGCGTTGAGCAGCAGGAGATCAAGGCAGGTAACTCGCCAATGATCGCCAACTTCACCAAGGCCAAGCCGCTGTTCCCGTTCTTCGGGTTCTTGGGTACCGATACCGCCGCTGCCACTGAACGTGTGGCCAAGGTGACGGTGAAGGTGGCTTCGATGACCAAGGCAGCTGGTGCCGCAACAATGGGTCCGGTCAGCACGGTCGGTTACACAACACCTGTCAGCAATGCGCCAACAGCCATCCCGTCACTGGCCATCGGTACACCGGCCGCTGACCGCGTGGTGGCCTTCGTTGTCTACGGTCGAAACGCCAGCGACGTTACTAACGTGACGGCTAACTTCACCCCGACGGGTGGTAGCGCTATTGCGTTGACGCAGGTACGTTTCTTCAAGGTTTCCTACGGTAGTGCACCCACTACGTTCGTAGCGTTGCTGGTTGCGGCGATTCCGACAGGGACGGAGGGTATCATCACACCGACGGCCACTGCCAGCGGCACCATCGCACGTTGGGGTGTGAAGGCAATGGTCATGTACGGTGTCAAGACCCTGCCCGACTCGGTCGATGCTGCCGGAATGAACTCGTGGGGCAACTCCTACGAAGTGGCAGTGGACAAGTTCGAAAGCGGCATCACCTTGGTCGGTACGCTGCATTCAACTTCTGGATCGACGCTGCATTGCCACGCCATGGAAGAAGCGTTGTTCGACTCCATTAGTCAGGAAATCCATGTGATGCCCAGCAGCAGCGGCACTGTATCGTACCTGGGTGTCCGTAATGGTTCGGCCTCCACGCAGATCCAGGCGACCAGCAGCGCGACCTCGGTCTCGATCGCAGCGTCTTGGAAGAAAGCAAGCTAAGAAATAAAGCGGACATAGCAACCCCTCCTCCCATTACTGGGAGGAGGGGCATTATGACGTCTGTAAGGATCAGTCGTCGAAATTGTCAAAGGTGGGGAACACGTCGTAAAAATGCGTCCTTGCTGTGTTGACAAAGGTCAGCGGGCTAACGCCCGACGGAGGCGTCACGTCCCCATATTCGACGTCGTAGGCGAGAATGGACTGATCCCTAGCCGCTTTCTGGAAAGCAAGCGCCAGTTTGCGGTACCACAGCAGCATGCCGACTTCGATGTTCGGCACTGCGGTGGTAATGTCCACGACGCCGACAGTAGCCCGATCGGTTCCGATTATGTCAATTCGGTAATCGAGATTGATGTGGATCTTCGGTCCCTGCAGATACGGGTCATCGCTGCGCACCACCGTGAGGGAGGATGAGTCGCCTCCGAGATAGGTGCGTCCAATAGCCTCTTCGCGCTGAAGTTGATCATCCTCAGTCAAGCGGGGCATGGTGTACACAATCGACAAGTTAAAGTGAGACATTAAAACTCCTGTAGTGCGGCGGGGTTGTTAGTCTACCTTTCGGGTAAACACCATCAGCTCGGCTTTATCACTGGCCAAGTCATCAGGATCAGACAGCAGGCGGGTGCTCTGCAGTTCAAAGCTATTGGCATACGCCAGGTTGGGGAAATACGTATCGACCGAGTACAGCATACCGCGGGGCTTGATGATAGTCAAATGCAGTTCGTCCACTTCAGGCGCCAGCACTTCGTACACCTTGGCCCCGCCAATCACAAACAGCTGTTCGGACTGACGTTCACGGGCAAAGTCCAGCGCCTGGTCGAAAGTTTTGACCGCATGAAAGCCGGTGCGATAGGTATCAGAACCGGTCCACACCAGGTTCTCGCGTTTGGGCAGGGGTTTGGGGAACCCATCGGCGGTGACCCGACCCATCAACACGATGCCACCTGTGGTCATCTGCTTGAAGTATGCCATGTCGGCAGGGCACTTCCAGGGCAAGTGCCCTTTGTAGCCGATACCAAAGCCGCCGACTTGCGCGGCAGCCAGTGCGATGATCTTGGGTTTACGGGAGCCGTTCGTCATTGTAGTAGACCGCATCGAAGAGTTGATAGGAATCATAGCCGGCACAGGTATCCCCTAACCACGGGAACACCATGTCGATATGCATGGCAGAAATTGGATTGTGTAACAATTCGGTTTCGGTCCCGAGAGAGACCAAGATAGCGTCTTCGCCGCGTGGGGTGATCGCCTCACGCAACTGACGCAACTGCACAGCTTTGAAGGGCGGTCCAGCATGCGAGGGCGTCGCGTCGTGACACGCCAGCGGGCCTGCGATCAGCTGTTCAAAGCCCAGGTCCTGGCCCTGCGCACGGCGTGCAGTGGAGCGACATAGAAACAGACGGTAGGGTCGGCCAGTGGCCGCAGTCACTGCCAGTACACGCGCCTCGATAGCTGCTGCATCGTGGTGCGCAATCCAGGTCATTTGGATCTTACTCATGTTGGTACCTCCACTGGGGGTTTGACAAACATCACCCGTTTCATCCCGCGCGCGGTCAGGACGGTTTCGGGGTTGGGGTCCAGGTAGAACATCACCACCCGGTACTGGCGCAGATCCACATAGCCCCACAGGTAGCCTTCGATCACGGCCGCCTCCACCAATGCGGTAGCCGCTTCTTCGGGACTGGACATCGGGTCAGAGACCATCATGATGGCTTTACCCGAACTTAAGTGGGACTCGGTTTCTGATTGCGGCACCATCGGATTGGCGGCGCCAAACAGACTATCGAATTCATTGTCTTCAGGTTGATGCATAAACGTCCTTTGCGGGGTGAGGGCATAAACTCCTACCCATGAGGGTAGGAGTTATGAAATTACTTTTGGGTCACTATGCCGGTGTGGTCACACACCTCACACCACTGCCGCTCCAGGTCATAGCCGCGACACGCAGGACAGGCGGTCACCGGTTGGCGCGGATACAGCAGCGGCATGAGATCAGGTAACTTACGCGGCGCCGTGTTCGAAACTGACAGTATTACATTGTCCATATCGCTCTACCTCACAGATGCGTCCAACCAGTGCCGCAGGCCGCTGTGCAACCGTTCCAGCGAACGTAGCGCAACAGTCAGGGAGTCGTCAGGAATCATTTCCTTGCTATCGGCGTACTGATAGCGCAGCGTATGGTGTCGTTCACCCAGGTCGGTCATGCGCAGTTTGTGGTACATGGCCACCACTTGCAACACCATATTCGCAGCCAGGGGAACTTCTTCGACGGTCAATGCCGGAATACGCGGACTGGCTTCGAAGTCGGCCGCCTTGGGCGCGGGGTGACCTGTGAGCAAATACAGCTCGCCGTTGGACTTGATGAGCTTGCTCAAATCCAGCGGGGTGGACACCAGCTTCTTGATGACATCCTTTTCCTGATCGCCAGTCGCAGACGCACCCTGGGCGATCTTGCAGTTGACGGCAAAGGCGTTCACCCACCGTTCGATCTCAGCCAGGTGCTTGGGGATCGCCGTCCACATGTGATGCGGCCACACGCCTTCGTTGCTGAGCAAGTTAGCCGCGCGAGTGCTGGTGACCTCACTAGCGTAGGTGCCGTGCGCCTTCAGCCACGCGGGTTGCAGGAAGGTAGCGCGGTAATCATTGCGCAATTGCGCAAGATTGGCCGGTGTTCGGGAGGGATGGCAGTAGTTCACGCCCAGGTCACGCGGCTTGGCCTTGGTGAGAACCCGACCCATGAACCCTTCAGCTGACATGCGGGTCTGCATGTCTTTGGGGTATTCATTGGGGAGGACGAACAACCGCTTCAGCAAATCCGTCGCCTTCGCTTTCTCGACATCGGTGCGCTTGCGCCAATCGCCATTGATCACTTCGCGAACGGTGACTGGAAAGTCCGTTGGCGCTTCCCGGTCGTCGGACACTTCCAGATCGATCTTGATCCAGTCGATGACCTGGCCGGCCTTGTCCTTGTACACGTCCACTTCCCACACCGTGCCATCTTCGCGCGGGAACGTGTAGCGGGTTTTGATCATGCCCGCATCGGCCAGCTTGGTGAACTGATCGAACATGTCCTCAGACACCTCGATCTCCACTTCCTTCTTCCCGTTGTCCTTTTCGGCGAAGGTTTTGGAGGTGAACACATAGCTGATGTTGCCGTCCTTATCCGCATCGTCCTGGCACATCCGCACACGCAGCTCGCCGGCGTACTGCCGTTCAGCGCACGGTTCTTTGCGGATGGACCATTGGACCTGGTACTGCTTGGTAGCGGCCTTGGACAACTCTTGGGTAAACACCTCCATGTCTGGCACCCGGCCAAAATAGGTGAACTCACGCTCGATGCGCGCAGTCCCGTCGGCAGGTGCAGACTCCATGGCCGACGTAAATGCCTGGGCCAAAATCATGGCGATTCCTTTGTGTAAGTTTAAGTCAAAGGATTAGTAAGAGCTGGTATGAATGCCAATGGCTTTGGCTATCAGGTCCGCATCTCCTTCCGCTGGTTTGAGGTGTAATCCGATCGACTCCCCATAGACGTTGACTTGCAATTCCTGCCCTTCCGGTGCGTGGACTTGGAAGAACCCAGCTGAAATGAATTCTTCGTTCTTACAGCGCAGCGCGCTGGCCATTTCCGCGTGCGATAACGTCTCAGGGAACACGATGGCCGTGCGGACCGGGCGGAACCGAGTCAGGACGTCGACGACGATGTACTTATTACGCATGGGATGACCTGTGGAGTTTGATCGGTGGTGTTACGGTGATGCTCGCAGGCGCGCATGGCATCCATCATGCGCAAAGGAGCGTCGCTCATACGCACGCCGCGATACGACCAACTGTAGCGGATGATGCGTGATCCATTACTCTGATACTGGCGACGCCACCGTGCTTTTGCCACACGGCCCCGCCAAAAGCTCTGGCGAGTCCAAGGCGACATCGGGGTGATCTGATAGACACTCTTGCCGTCACGGGCTAGGACCTCGGTCGCATGCTCGGGCTCTTCAATCCAGGCCGTTTCTGCAATGCGTCCAAAAGAACCGATGGCAGGCTCCAGATAGAGTACCCCCGGCGGAGTCGCAGGCGCATCCTGCGCAAAAGCACGGAAGAGCGCCGAAGGTTCCAGATGCTCGGTCAGCTGCTGGTCTTCATACTCCAACCGCGTCGGCTGCAGGAACCGTTGCACTTCTTCAGCGGTCGCAAACCCTGACCCTTGACCATTGACCCAGCGCAATTGGTCCGGGGTCGGTCCCTGCTCCCAAATGTAGTTGATCGCTTTTCCGTAGGTCAAGGGACCGGTCGTGAGGATGTCGCCCCATTCGTCCGTGACCATCCAGGCATCGAAACGCTCACTGCCCGCACTCATCGGACCCCAGTCCCCGCCCCGTCGCCGATAGCGACGGTAGCGCGCCAGGCGCACAATCAGATAGGCCTTCCCCGAAAGTCCCTCAAAGCGCACCTGGTGTCCTTCGCCGGGCAGCCATAGCGTGCTGCGTTCAACTCCGATAATTCCCCACAAAAAGTCAGTCAGCCAGTCGAACCAGTTCATGCGCGTTGCATCCAGTTAGGGGTACCGATGGCCAAGAAGGCCTCGGTGTAAGTGTACGCCTGTTCGAACAGGCGACGGCCTTGGTGATACACGTGATAGCGGGGCGTGGCGCCACGCGCTTCCCACAGGTTCCAGACGGGGGTATCGTGTCCCCACGACCAGCCGGTGCGCCGGACCGCATGCAGCGGCACCAGCTGAAAACGTTCGCCATAGAGGCAGATTGTCTCAACCGCCAGGAAGACTTCTTCCAAGGCCGTTTCAACATGGTAGTGAATTCCCAGCACGCCATAGCTGCGCTGCTGGGTATGGAATTTGGTGGGGTTGGTCGCATTGGAGCTGAACACTTCGGCTAGCGTCATGTGGGTCATGGTACACCTCAGTCAATAGTGGGATTGTGGTTAGCCGACATAGTCCCCTCCAGCCGGCGCAAACCAGCTGGAGGGGCATGCCCTTTCTCTCAAAGTCCGACCTGTTCTCGGGAGTCAGCGACCAGGGAACTCCCCAATCACAGCAGCGCATCAAATACCGTCGCGCGCCACTCCCTGCTGTACGGGAGTGAGCATCTATTATCGCCAGTTCCCCGAAGGGACTAACGGACATGGCTGCACGGGCCTTAGCATTTTGCGGCCCCAACTTTTCTGGTCGGGGACGCCGGCTCTAGGATTACCTGCACACGCCGTTATGTCGAATCGCCCTGCTCAACGGGCAACGATAACGGTAGAGCTATGCTCCTGAGTAGGTCATCAACTTACCCTCCACCTAGCCGTCGCCAGGTTTCACAGGGTCCGTCTCACCATCAGGAAGGGCACTCGGTTAACCCTGCTTCATCGCCAGCGCCTTGAAGGCACTTTGGAAGGGCAGGTGTAAGGCTTCCATGGCCTCAACGTCGAGGACACGGGCTTTGGGGGTGTTAGTCTGCACCAGCCCCATTCCGATCTGGTCTTTGGCGACCTTGTGGGGATTGCTGAACTGGGCCACCCGCGCCGGCGTCATGGTCGAGGCGTTGTCCACACCACGGACCGCTTGCGGTACGGCGACTGGTAGCGGTGTCTCAATCGCAGCGGTCTTGGCTAACAGAGTGGCTGCGGGTGCAAGACCCATCATACCCAAAAATCCACGTCGTTTCATTTCTCTCTCCAAATTAAAGCTGGCTAGTCCGTCTACCAGCAGTTCTTCTTCTACGAGGGCCTGGTGTCTATCTCAGGGGCGGCTCCATTGTGACTGGCGTCTCAACTTCAAAGCCTTCGACACTATGCTGAACAGAGTACTCGTAAAAACGGACATTGCAAACGCTACATGACGTTGCCCGTCGGTGGGCAAGCCAGCCGTTCGGCGCGGCGCGCGGCCGTAGGATCCGTCCTATCTACTCTGTGCCTGGGCGCATGGAGCAAACAGAACGCAGTTGCGGTGACCTGGCTATCGTGAGATTACGGGGTCGGTGCAACGCTACGGGGTGATGGGCCAACCTTACCAGTGAGGCCGAACAGGTGTAGCGGTTACAACAGAAAGCTCAAAACAAAGCGGGCTGTCCCTATCTACCCGATGGTCCGGTGCGAGCGGCGGCAATCGCACAAGGGAATAGTTCGAGCGCTTGGACAGGAGGCGAACTGTCGAGCGACTTGCAGAACTACGGACACTGCAACAAACTCTCTTCACTAGATCTACACTGCGCGTGAAAAATTACACCGTGCGCTGAATCGCCTCAGGACGCAAATGCTCCAACTCGATCAAGGTCCACAAGGTCACGTAGTTACCGCCTTCGTTGGTATACGTACCCAAGATCTCGATCGTACCATCGAGGTTATTGGACCAGTACAACTGCGGACACTCCCCGTACAGATGTTCCAACAACCACTGGAGCGCCACCGTTTCCATCGGCAGTGCGCGATGGTAATACTCCATCATCAACCGGCCCAGATGTACCATCAGTTGCGACGGGGCGGTAATGCGCATCATGCGCTGGCGCAACGAACGCACTTGCCACCAGTGCGGAGAGAACATCGCATAGCGGGTTTCAGAGATTGCCGCAAACGGCAACCCCACGTTGTGCAGTCCGTTGCGTACGGTGGAGGACAGGGTGAGGTTTTGAGAGCCGTTGGTAAACCAGCGGCCCCACCACTTACGCGGCCGGTTGGTGACACACGCCGGATTAACCCAGTAGGCGCCTTTGTCCTTGTGGGTGACCATGTACTTAAACGTGGCCATCAACGCAGTGCGCAGGCGACCTTCTGCAAACTCACCGAGGATTTTCTGCACCGAAGCTTCCCAGTGCTTCAGCTTCGGATAGATCCGCAAGACTTGATCTGTTTCAGGGGACTGCGTCATGGGTCGGTTCGTCCGTATATTCGATGACCAACTGGGCCAGTCGATTGTTGTAATGGCAGGCGTAGAAGTACTTGTCCTTTTGTGTGATCACTTTGTTAATCGTGCCGGCGATGATCGCGATTGCTCCTTCGATGTCAGTGATCAGCGGCGCGGTGATGGTACGATCACCTTCTTGTACCAGCAGCCAGCTACGCAGTACGGTCATTGCGCCATCACGCAAGTCCTCGGCAGTCTCATACTCCCAGTCCATCGTGCTCAGTACATACGTCAACAGGTGATGTGACCAGGACGTCAGCGGAACCGAGATATACAGCACATGCCGTGCTTGTGCACGCATGTAGAGGTGCTTGCTCCGGACGTAGTGGTGTGCTGGATGCGCCGTACTCCGACCGACGAACTGGACCGGCTGGCGGTGCTGTTCTTTTTCCTTACCGCCAGTCCCCAAAAGGATGCTGAGCGTAGTCATCCAGTTGTCGTTGATGGCCATCGGACCTGTCATGACAGTGATCAGGTTGGTGATCTGCAAGATGTCAAGACTGACCTGGCCACTGAGCGGCGGTGCCTGATTGGTATCTTTCATTCGAGGATCCTTACATGCATTAGCGGGTGATGCCCAAGATCGACTGGGCTTGCTCGACCAGGTAGGACATGTCATTGCTGGTGAAATACTCGTTGCGGCGTTTGGTGGAGTTGGCGCGGGTCTTGCGCTCTTGCACAGACTGGAGCGTATTGGCCACCAGGCTGTAGAGCATGCGATGGCGATCGGTGGCCGGGCCGGTGACCAGATCCTGATACGGGGTTCGATCCAGGTTGGTGTGATTGACCTTGAGCACTTCCCGGCACCAGTTGCGTTTGACGGCATTGTTGGCGTAGGACTTGATCTGCTCGGCGCAGTGCGTGATGCACGCATGGGCGGTGGCCGGGGCATAGAACGGCGGGTCGCGGTAGGAGATGGTGCGTTCCCATTCCAGTTCCCAGTTCAGTCCGTCCGGACCGCGCACCAGGATCCAGCGCTTGACCCAGTCTTGACCCTGACCCTGGGCCAAGCCCATGTAGCCATTTTTGAAGACCAGGCTCTGGCCGTTCTCCAACTCCATCTTGCCGCGCACCACTTCATCCGGACCCAGGATCAAGCGGAACTTGTACAGCTCAGTGCGGCCGTGGCTGTTGGTGGCAGCGCGCACACCCAAGATCTCGGTGTGGGGTTTGAGGTTATCCAGCGCCCATTGGTAGGCGCCGCCGAAGGGGCCGGTGGCATCGGCCCATTCTTCAGGGGCATGGTAGATTACTTCGGAAGAGTCAACGCGGACTCGGTCGGTAGCCATGAAAGGAACATCCTTAGAGGTAGTAGGGAAAGGGTAGAGTTACAGGGAAGCTGAGGCCTGAGCCGCCTGTTGACGACGTCGCTGGTTGGCAACTACCGCGCGGGCTCGGGTTTGCTCAGAGGCACGCCACACACACTTTTCCGGATGCTTGACCTGCGTACCGTCAGGCAGTAGATAGTAGCAGTCCGGATGATGTTGGGAGTTGAGGTGATGGGCGATGTTGGGAGCACTGACCTCATGCGCACGCGCAGCAATCAGTAAGCTGTCATAGAGCACGCCACGGAAACAGACACGGACACGTTTGGTACGGATGATCTTACTCACCTGGGGCTGGTCCACATAGGACAGATGCGCCCACTTGGGGTTTTTGGACACCAACCGATTCCGCAAGGTGTACGGGTCAATTGACAGGGCTAGAGCAGCTGCGGCGATGGACTGATAAACGGTATCGCCGACTTGAACTTGACGCTTGTGCATGAGAGTAACTATTGGAGGGTAGAGTCCCGCCGAATGCTGTCGGCGGGATGGAGATTACACGTTATAACTGTGGTCGAAGGAGTGTGCGGACTTCATTGACGCATCGGCTAACTCACGCATTTCGTTGAACTTTTGCGTGTACCTGGGATTGATTTCCGGCAGACCGCGCATGAGCTCTGGACTTTCGTGAATGGACGTGCGCGACAGCAACCCTAACAATCCTTCGACGGCTGAATAAAAGCCCGTATTCTGCTCATATAACGCCTTGCAGAAAATGTCTTCGATTGAGAAACTGACAGTGTAGTGCTCACCACAGTACTCGCGCACGGCGCGCAGTACTACAGTCATAATGGCCTGACGGGTATCGTTGTGCTTAGGCATACTCACCCGCTCACCCCAACGTCCTTCCACCTCGAACGTGGTCGAATTCAGCGTCATGCATAAGGCATCGGTGGCGATGATAGTCAACATGTGAGATAGGGTGGTACTGCGCCAAGGACCATAGTGGTTCTTGGCCAGCAATAAAATGTCTTGCGATGCGCGGGAGGGTGTAGCCATGGTCGAAGTTCCTTTAACAATCGTGGGTGGAGGGTCATCGAAGTAATGTGTGGTTGAGATTTGTTTGAATGCTCGACCAATGGCCAGTATCTAATTAATGCTATCGGTTATTTTATGACGTGATTGAAGCTGCAACCCTTGCAGCTAGACTATGTCGTTTATCCATGGAGAAATACCACATGTCTGACTACACCAAGTCTGCACCGGAGGTATTGGTAGATCTGATCAATCTTGCCAATCCTCAGGCCTTTATCCAGGCCGGTGAATTGATCTTTGGTGCACCGTCACCGGCCCCGTCCCATCCCACGTTAAATACGGGGATCTTGGCCACGGGCGCACCTGACAGTCGCATTGAAGGTGAGAAAACCCTGTACTATGACCGCCTGGATTTGGATGCAGTGCTGGCCACCAGCAATGCAACGTTTGTCCAAGGCCCGGCGCTGTCCAACCTGGCGCAGTTGATTGGCGCCATTAATGCGCGCTACCGTTTGAACTTAACCGCCGGCGATTACACCGCCTCTGCCTTTCCGACCTTCACCAACGTGGATCCTGCCGAAACCCTGCCGGTGAATCTGGCAGTGCGCGACACCTCGCTGATCTATCGCGGTTCGGGACAGGTGATGGTGCAGGTGGATCCGGACGCCATTGTCGTGATCCCGCCCAAGGTGCGCATTCTGGGCGGCGGAACAGTGGCCGAAGGTGACGCGGTCACCGCACAGGTGTTGCTGGATAAGGCGGTGGACACCGACACGGTGATTCACTTCAATTACGGCGGCACCGCCACCCGTACCAGCGATTACACCGCTCCATTGACGTTGACGATTAACGCCGGCCTCACCGAGGCGTTCTTGCCGATCTTCGCTATCGATGACGCTGAGGTAGAAGATCCGGAAACCATCATCATCACGGTCATTGCCAATGACGGCTATGAGGTGTCTGAGACCGATTACGTGGTCACCTTTACCCTGAACAGCGATGATCTGGCGCCGCCTACGGTTAGCATCTCGGGCGTGCTGGACGGTGATGAAGGAATGCAGCGCACGCTGGTGGTGTATGGCAGTCACGCCATGCCAACGGCGTACACGATCAACTTGGGGTATGGTGGCGATGCCCGTCGCGATCTGGATTATACCGCACCCAGCACCGTCGTCATGCCGGCCAATACCACCTCGGCAGGCGTCACTATCGCGTTGCTGGAAGATGACGCGGTGGAAATCGATGAGACCCTCTCGATCACCGTGCTGGCCGGATCCGGCTATGAGGTTGCAGCAGCGCCTAACCACACCACCAGCTTCTTGATCCGTGACACCACCATTCCGCCCGTCGGTGAGGTCACCGAGCAGTACAACGTGGCCTTGAGTGATGCGCGCGCCCTGGAGCAGTTCCCCGAATCAGAGCAGACGTATCTGTTCCCGTACGAGACCCAAGTGGCCAATGGCGATCCGTTCTACGCCGCCTATGAACCCAACGGCTTCCATGCGGTGAACGTGGATCAGTTGCAGCTGTACATGAGCGCCATGGATCCGGTGCATTTCACCGCCATCGATAGCGATGCGGATGGCATCTACACTGGCGACACCACCGATTCGATGCACATGGTCGGCAACTACTACTTCCTGATGCCCACGGGAAAGCAGGTGTTGGATACATACGACATCCAGCTCACGGTGGCCGGTGGACTCACCAACATGTATCCGTCCGGCGATCCACTCGTGGCCCAAGTTGGCTACAGCGCCGGCGATGGGGTATATCTGGAATACACGCTCAACGGTCAGCTAACGCGTATCGGTGAGATGGGACTGATCCGTGATGGCGGCTCCATTCTCTACCTGCGTGTGGATCTGTCTGGTCCTTCCGACGGCAGTGACTGCGTGCAGACGATCACTGTGACCCGTAAGGTCGATGGCGCGACGGTATTTAGCAAGGATCTGACCCAGCGGTTTGTGGCAGAGCCGATCCCCTACACTGGCTATGAAGCCATTCGTGGCGTGACGCTGATTCCGTCCACGGGCGAGTTCGCCTATGGCACCACCCCGGCCACCAAGGTGGTCACCGGCAAGGCCAATAAGGTCTTGAACGTTCACAACACGGCCGATGGCCGCGCCGACGTGGTACTGTCCATCGAACAGCTGGAAGCACAGCTGCCGGTGTGTGATACGGTCAGCATCGTGGTCGCCTGGTTCGGTGACGATCAGCGTGCCGGCACCTGTACGATCACCCCGCGTTTGGGTATTCAGTCGGGCGATCGCAGCAAGACCAGCTGGTTGCCTACGAATTGGTCGGTGGCCGGTGTGACGGTGGCAGATGCACAGCTGACCTCGGTGGTCAGTGGCGCCAATGTCTACGGTTCCACCCCGTCGGATAGTTCGCTGGTGGAACTGATCCAGATGCTCAAGGCGCGAGGTAAGCGCATTGTGTTCTATCCGTTCTTGTTGATGGACATCCAGGCCAACAACACCAAGCCCAATCCGTACTGGAACGGGTACCAGCAAGCCAACGTGTGGCGTGGCCGTGTGACCTGCTATCCGGCACCGGGTGTCACCATTGGCTCGACGGTCTCCCCGGACGGCACGACTGCGGCTAAGACCCAGATCGATACCTTCTTCAACGGTACGTGGGGCTTTAAGCGCTACATCAACCACTACCGTGATCTGTGTGCCTCAGCAGGCGGCGTGGATGCGTTCTTGATCGGTTCGGAAATGGTCGGTATCACCTCGGTGCGCGATACGGCCACGACCTATGCGGCGATCCCGCATCTGCAGGAATTGGCCGCCGGTGTCAAGACTGCGATGCCGAACTGCTTGGTCTCGTATGCGGCCGACTGGTCGGAGTACCATTCGCGTCAATATGGCAACGGCGATCTGCTGTTCCATCTGGATGCACTGTGGGCCGATCCGAACATCGACTTTGTGGGTATCGACAACTACCTGCCGATTGCCGATGTGCGTTCCAACGATGATCCCAACCTGATCTACGACATCGACTACCTGAAGAGCCACATTGAAGGTGGCGAGCTGTACGACTTCTACTACGCCGATCGCACGGCTGGCACGAAGGGCAACATCTCCGACGGTAGTTACAACAAGCCCTGGGTCTATCGACAGAAGGACATCCGTGGCTGGTGGGGCAATTCGCACATCAACCGCAAGGCCTATGTCGAAACCACCGCCACGGGCTGGGTGCCCGGCTCCAAGCCGATCTGGTTCACCGAATACGGTTGCGCCGCTGTCAACCGCGGTCCCAATCAGCCCAACGTGTTCGTGGATCCCAAATCGGCGGAATCGGCCTCGCCGTACTTCTCCACCGGTGCGACCGATCCGCTGGCGCAGCTGTCGTATTACCGCGCCATGATCGAGTACTGGACTGAGCATGGCGGTGACATGATCGACCCGGCCAACATGATCGCTTGGACCTGGGATGCACGTCCGTATCCGCAGTTCCCGGACCTGTTGACTGAATGGAGTGATGGTACCAACTACGCGGCAGGTCACTGGGTGCAGGGGCGTGACAATACCTTGCAATACACCCCGCCGGCATAAGTAGCAACCGCCCCCTTCCAACATTGGAAGGGGGCTTTATGTAAGTCGCAACTTTCCCCCAACGAGGAGTTTCAAAATGACCTTTGTCCGTGGTGTTGCATTATCCGGCATGGAAAATCGCCCCGCCGTGCTGCCGGGTGTTGCCAATACTGACTATCTCGTACCACGTGAGCAGGACTTTGCGTACTTCTCCCAGCAGGGGTTGACCCTGGTGCGGTTGGCCTTGACGTGGGAACGTCTCCAGCCGGAAATCTTTGGCCCGCTCAGCGCGGCCTATTTGGTCCATGTGGACCGCTGTATTGCGTTGGCTAAGCAGTACGGCATGCAGATTCTCATCGAGCCCCACAACTACGGTGGGCGTTCGATCGACGGGACCAATTACAAGGTCGGTACGACCCAGGTCCCCATTGCCGCCTTTGCCGACTTCTGGCGACGGATGGCAGAGCGTTACGTCAATGAGCCAGGCATTTACGGCTATGACCTGATGAACGAGCCGCACACCATGCCAGTGGGCTGTACGCCGGCAACCTACCATCCAGACCTGTCGGATGTTCCACCGATCACCAACCCCAGTTTTGCTGAAGGTACTACTGGCTGGTCGTTGGACAGTGACTTCGCTGTGGATGCTACCGGTGTGCAGCAGACCAGCAACACCGGCTGGGCCAACCTGACCTCGCACAACAGCGGCGGCGGTGGTATCGTCGTGGTGCCGGGTGCGACGGTGACCATCCAGTTCGACTACAGCCTGACGTTGGTCTCTGGGACCTCGGCACGCTTTCGTGTGGGTTACGGCGGCGCCTATGGGACGGAGATCGCAGGTACCGGCAAGACCCTACCCAAGACCACCGGAGTGGTGACTCACTCGGTCACCTTCCAGGTACCGGACGGGGTAACAATGGTCTGGCTGCGCATCCAGAACCAGAACGGTGTGGTCAATGCGCATTACACCAACTTCCGTTTGCAAACCAGCAACCCACCCTCGCGGCAGGTGGCCACTACCACCTTGATGAACCAGGCTGCCATCGATGCGATCCGTCAAGTGGATCAGACCCACTGGATCGTGTTGGAGTTTGACCGTTACACCGGTTTGGCTGCATTCCCCGACAACTTCGGCAGTAACCCGAAGGTCTGGTGGACCGATCCGGTCAATCGCACCATGCCCTCGTTCCATTACTACCAGGACAGTGACTATAGCGGCAGCTACGTCAATGACTGGACGCAGACCTTGCGTGATCGCATGCCGGCGCAAGCACGGCGTGTGTTTGATTGGGCAAAGGCCAACAACGTGCGCGTGTTCATGGGCGAGTACGGTGTTCCCTCTACCGCCGATGTCTCCGGCGCAGAATACCGCAAGGATCTGGATACGTTCATGACGTTGATGGACGAATACGGTATCGACGGCACGTACTGGGCCGGCGGCTGGGGTTACAACTCCCCAACTACCATCCATCCCACTAGCAACTACACCCAACATCGCCGTGTGTTGGAAGTCGTTCAACGCCACCTGGCGCCCGTGGCGACCCCTGAGGAGCCGGAAGTCCCCGACGATACACCGAGTGAAGTGTTGGCGGTAGGTGAGGCGCTGCGGGTCTCTTTTGGGGCCTCGTACAAAAAGCTCCAACCGCATACCAACGGGTTGATCTACGAGTGTAAGAACCACAAGGCGGGTGATTCGCTGATTGCGGAGCTGGTCAAATCCGATGGGGTGGTCACACCGATCTCTTTGACGCTGGGTAAGGTGGCGTTGCCGTACCGTAACTTTGCTTCAGGTAAGAACGGTGTGTCTTCTGCAGGTGATGCACACATCCAGGCTTCAGAACTGGCCGAGTACTGGGGTGGGCGTGGAACAACCTCACCGCATAGTTATCGGTTCTCTGGCTTACCTGCTGGCGAATACCAGTTGCATTGCGGCGCGTTGGTCAGTGCAACCTCCGGGTTTGTCTCCAACGTTCAGGTGTTGACTGGCACCGGACCCAATGGCCGGTTTGATGCCAATCTGGGTCGACCCAGCAACCAATGGACGTGTACGCTGGAAGGGATTCGTCCCACTGCCGGCGGTGAGTTGGAGATTGGCTTCATTGCCGACACTGCCACACAAGTA
>JAAIGE0100757949.1_pt1 | contig 20346 bp, 19 predicted proteins | sample 6487951 | NCBI WGS metagenome assembly JAAIGE01 (sample SAMN13974128, study PRJNA590717) | phyllosphere metagenome | biome: tomato field; feature: multiple bacterial spot infested tomato fields; material: tomato leaves; isolation source: leaves from tomato fields | host: Solanum lycopersicum ...
CGGGCTTACGGTATCGAGTTCGGCGCTTCCTACGATCTCAGCTTCCTTCCCGCCCCGCTTGATGGGTTCGCGGTGAGCGGCAACGCCTCGTTCGGGCGCGCCAATTTCCCGATCACCCTGTCTGACCAGTCGGTGCGGGTCTTCAATAATCTGCCCAATCAGCCAGCGCGGATTTTCAACGCGGCATTGTCCTACGACAAGGGGGCCGCACACGGCCGTCTGGCCTGGAATCACCTCAGCCGGTTGTGGGACGATCGCTTCCCCAATTTCACGCCATCCGGCTTCTACGCCAACCGGTTCCAGCAGCCGACGAACAATGTCGACCTCCAGCTTTCCTATGACGTTACGCCTGGGTTCACGGTCAGCTTCGACGCGCTGAACCTGACTAGGCAGGGGATCGAGCAACGCTACGGCCGGGATCAGGAATTGTTGCAATCGACCTGGAAGCTGCCGCGGCAGATCCTGGTGGGCGCCAAGGTGAAGCTATGACGACGCGGAGAATGATGTTGAAGGGGAGCGGACTGGCGCTGGCGGGTCTCGCCGCCACTCGAGGGCTGGCAGCCGACCGGCTGCCACCGGACGTCGGCCGGAAGTTCGCTGCCGATGGCCGGGTGCTGCCGTTCGCGGGTAATACGATCATCTGCCACGTCCCCCAACAGGGCGTGGGGTCGGAGACGTTCGACGGCCTGCTCGACGTCTATCGCGCACTGCCGGGCGAGCCATGGGCGCGCAAGGTGACCGCCTTGCCGCCGTCGAGCTATCACATGACGATTTTCGGCACCGCGAATGACAAGGCCCGCCGCTATCCCTTCTGGCCAGCGGGTCTGCCGCTCGACATGCCGATGGAGGACTGCGACCGCATCCTCGGCGACCGGCTGCGCGCATTCCGTCTCGGCGACGAGGCGGGGCCGTACCGGATGCGTGTGAACATGGAGCCGCCACCCGCTAGCGAAACCCCGCTGACGGTGCGGCTGCTGCCGGCCGACGAGGCAATGGAGAGGAGGTTGCGTCGGCTGCGCGATCGATTGTCCGAAGTGACCGGCATTCGCGAACCCGGTCATGACACTTATCGTTTCCACATCACGCTCGGCTATCAGGTCGCCCCGTTGACGCCGCAAGAGGATGATGCGTGGCGCCGGTCGCTGGCGGCCTGGAAAGCGATCATCGCACGCCGCACGCCGATCATTACGCTCGGCAATCCGGAATATTGCCTGTTGAAGGACATGTTCGCCTTTAAGCGTCAGTTTTTCCTGTCATGAGGCGTTCCGCATTCGCACTGCTGGCGTTGGTCGGTGCCACGGCAGCAACTGTCTCCGCCAATCCGCCCGAACGCTATCTTACCGGCACCGGCGTCGACCTGCGCCGGTTCCTGCCTGCGCCACCCACGCCTGGGTCGCCACTCGAAGCACGCGATCGCGCCACGTTCCGTGATGGCCGGCCCCCGATCGATAGTACACGCTGGAAGATGGCGACGGCGGACGTCGACGAGGGGACCGCTGCAATCATGCGCGATTATGCCGCGCCGATCGGACTACCGCTGACCCCGGAGCGCTATCCCGCGCTCGCACATCTCCTGATCGCCATGCGTCCCGACGTCGCCGCTGCGGTGAACGCCGTCAAACCGATCTACGCACGGCGACGGCCGTTCCTGCGCGACGCCGGGCCGGTCTGCGAGGACAAGGTCCAGCTGTCGCACAGCTTCGACTATCCGTCCGGCCATACCAGCTGGGGAACGTCCGTCGCGCTCGTCCTCGCCGAGCTTCGGCCCAATCGCGCCGACGCGATCCTCGAACGTGGGCGCGAATATGGTAACAGCCGCGTCATCTGCGGCGCGCACAGCGTCAGCGCAGTCGAGGCCGGGCGGCAGGCTGCGGCCGCGATCGTTGCCGTGCTGCACGGATCGTCGCGGTTCCGTGCCGATCTGGAGGCGGCACGGCGGGAACTTGGTCCCGCAGGATAGGAGATGATCCGATGGGAAAACGTCGCGCGCTACCCGCCAAGGGCGCGACGTCCGACCGTGCGCTTGCCTGGACCTACGGCGCCGCTCACGGAGGCAAGACGCTCCTATGGGCCGCGAGCGACCTCTACTTCACTTTCTTCATGACCGAAGTCTGTAAGGTCGCCCCCCTATATGCCGGACTAGCGATCGGTTGTTCGTTGCTGTTCGCAGGGCTGGCGGACCTGGTCCTGGTGCGCTGGGTAAGCGATTTCCGCTCCGCCACCGGGTCTGCACGTCTACAGGCCTGGGGCGCACTTGCCAGCGCCGGCGCGCTGTTGCTGTTTGCCGCCATTGCGTTTCTGCCGCCGACGATCAGGCTCGGTGCCGGGATCGTCACGCTGTTCGGCTTCCGTGCCGCCTATGCGCTGCTCGACGTGCCGCAGAATGCGCTGCTCGCGCTGGCGCCGTCGAACGACGAACAGCGACGACGGCTGACCGCCGTGCGCAACGGGGCGGGCGCCATCGCCCGAACGATACTCGCCATCGCCTTCGTGCCGGTCATGGCGGGCACGCGTCCTGACACGTCGTTTCTGCTGTTGGTCGTGGTGCTCGTAACGATGGCGCTTGGCGGGGCGGTCGTGTTGGCGCGCATCACACCCGAACGTCCCCCGCAGATGGCTGGGGCTGTCCCTAGCCCGGCTCGCGCGCATAACATGCTTTACCTCACCTCGATGATGGCGGTCCTGACGGTCGTGACGACGATCTTTGGCCAGGTCGAACCCTATCTGGCGATGTACGGCATGGGCGGCGGGCTTTCCGCCGGCATGTTTTTGGGTATGGTCGCAGCCGGTGCCGTACTCTCTCAAACGGTGTGGCTCAGGGCGAGCGTCCGCGCAGGACCTCGATCGTTGCTTGGATGGGCGCTCGCGATGATGGTCGTCGGTAGCGGCCTGCTCGTACCGGCACCGCGCGGTGTCTTGGCGGTCGGCGCAGCGGCAGCCCTGCTGTACGGTATCGGGGCGGGCGGCGTACTGTTCGTGCTGTGGTCGGGCATTGCCCGGTTGGGCGCGCGGGGCAATGCGCTCGCGACCATCGGCCGCTTCACCGCGATCGCCAAGTCGGCGCAGGGTTGCGCGATTATTGCCGTTGGCGCGATGTTCGACGGAGGGTTCGCGCGAACCGATGGACAAGCGCTGGCGATGATGATGGCCGCCACAACGCTGATCGGAGCGATCGTCGTCGTGGCGCTGACATGGGTCCGCCGTGGACAGCGCGATGCTATGCTAACATAGTCGCCATTACTTAAGGTGATTGGAGGACATTGGTGCGTAAACCGGCGGGTGCGGCGAACCCACGCTTTGGACGGGCGATGTGGCAGCACAATGCATTCCGCGCCCTCAGTTCCAACGAGCGTAATCTACTCGGCGCCATCCGCCGTGATGCTCCGCTGTCGCGCGCCGAACTGACGCGTCGATCGGGCCTGGCGCTGCCGACCGTCAGTCGCCTCGTCGACCAGCTGCTGCGCGACGGGCTGCTGATCGCCGATGATAAAGTGATGATGAGTCGGACCGGCCAGCCCAGCCTCCCGCTGTTACTCGCGCCGCATGCCGCCTATGCGTTCGGCGTTGCGGTCCGCGCCGACATGATGACGGTCGATCTTGTGCATCTGTCGGGTCGTGTTGTCGCATCCCGGACCGCACCGACCGCTGGCGCATCGCGCGAAGAGGTCGTGACGGCCATCGCCGGACTGATCGATCAGCTTGTCAAGGACGCCGCCGTACCGCCCGACCGCCTCTGCGGCCTTGGCCTTGCGTTGCCGGGCTTCTTCGTACGCGATCCGCTGCGGATCAACGCGCCGCTCGGCATGGAGGACTGGGCCACCGCCGATCTCGAGCATGACCTACGCCAAGCGCTCGGACTGGAGGTCGTCGTCGACAATGACGGCAATGCGGCGGCACTAGGTGAATATATCTATGGCCAAGGGGAAACGGCCTCCAGCCTCGCCTATCTCTACATCGATGCCGGGTTGGGCGGTGGCATCGTTCAGGATGGGCAGCTCCTGCGCGGCAGTCGCGGAAATGCTGGCGAGTTCACCGGCATGCTGCCGCCAGCCATGCGGGCCGATCGACCGACACTGGTCTCTTTGCGCGCGATGCTTGCGGAAGACGGTCACGTCTATGACAGCCTGGCCGATCTGCTGGCGAACCTGCCCGATGCCGACGCGACGATCGAAAATTGGTTGGAGCGATCGGCCCCGACGGCGTCCGCCATCATCTCTGCAATTAGTGCCATCATCGACCCGGACGTGATCGTCATTGGCGGACGCCTCCCTCCGTTTCTGGCCGACCGGTTGGCGGCGCGCCTATCCTTCTACAGCGTGCCGGTCCGCGGGCGCGACCGCGAGTTCCCAGAATTGCTGGTGTCGAAAGTGACGGGAGACGCCGCTGCGCTCGGCGCAAGCGCACTCTGCTTTAATAGGGTGCTACTTTAACGGAATCTCCGTGATGGATCATATCAGCCAGAGGAATCCCAACGTCGCCCTACAAACCGGGAACGCTTGTGGGATTCTCAAAATACCATCCTTGTGGGAAAGCCCCGCCCGTCGTTCCGGCGGTTCCCAATTGGAAAGGCCAGGCGACCGTCTTTTTCCTCACGCTCGCTGATGCCGGACAAATCCTTGCATGCCAGAGGCGCGCTTGTTGCGAACATCACCGGACAGGACCATCGTTGCCCGATGACCTTGCTTCATCAACTCGGCATTCCATTCCCTATAGTACAGGCGCCGATGGCGGGCGTGTCGACGCCTGAGCTGGCAGCGGCTGTATCCAATGCGGGGGCGCTGGGCTCCATCGGGGTCGGAGCAACGGATGCGGCCGGCGCTCGTGCGATGATTGCGGCTGTGCGCGCCCGAACCGACCGGGCGTTCAACGTGAACGTGTTCGTTCACGCGACGGCGCGCTCCGACGCCCGTCGGGAGGAGCGATGGCTTGAAGCCATGCGACCGCTGTTCCTGCGCTATGGGGCCGAACCGCCTGCGTCCCTGCGGACCATATACGCCAGCTTCGCCGAGGATGATGACATGCTCGCCATGCTGGAGAATACGGCTCCCCCGGTCGTCAGTTTCCACTTCGGTCTGCCCGCGGCTGACCGCATTGCCAGACTGAAGAAGGCTGGCTGCTTTCTGATGGCTTCCGCTACCAGTTTGTCCGAAGCGCGGCTGATCGAAGTGGCCGGTGTCGACGCGATCGTTGCACAAGGGTGGGAGGCTGGAGGACACCGAGGTGTCTTCGACCCGGCAGCTCCTGACGACCAGCTTGGCACGATGGCGCTGACACGGCTGTTGGTGACGGAAACGAAGTTACCGGTAATTGCAGCAGGCGGCATCATGGACGGGGCAGGAATTGGCGCGGCGCTGGCACTCGGTGCAAGTGCTGTACAACTCGGCACGGCTTTCATCGCGTGTCCGGAGAGTAGTGCTGATGACGCATACCGGGCGGCACTTGCCGGTCCCGGCGCCCATCACACCGTGATGACCCGCGCGATTTCAGGCCGTCCGGCGCGGTGCCTTGCCAATCGCTTCACCCGATGGGGCATGGAAGGCCCGCACGATGTTCCCGATTATCCGATCGCCTACGACGCGGGAAAGGCGCTGAACGCCGCAGCCAGGTCTGCCGGGGAAAGCGGATTCGGTGCGCAATGGGCCGGCCAAGGTGCGCCGCTTCATCGCGTGATGGCAGCGGGCGCATTGGTGGAGCTGCTGGCGGAAGAAGCGAAGATCCTCGCCTAAAGGCGTGACTGTTCGTCCGCCTTCATCAATTCCGGCATGTGCCCCTCGACCCACTCGGCCAGTGTCTCCACGATTGCCGCCGCTTCCTGCCCGAGTTCCGTCAGCGAATATTCGACATGCGGCGGCACAACCGGATAGCTTTTCCGAAGCACCAGCCCATCGCGTTCGAGCTGCTGAAGCGACTGTGCCAGCATGCGCTCGCTTACCCCGTTCACACGCCGCCTAAGCTCGCTGAATCGCAACATGCCTGGACGCAGGGCGATCAGCGCGAGTAGCCCCCAAGTGCTGGTCACATGCTTGATGATCGCGCGCGACGGACAATCGGGCGAGAAAACGTCTCCCCGGGCCATATGCTCGGCGAACCGCGATGACGTTTGCTCGGACATGCATACTTACCTTGATGTGCGTACTTACGAATGATAAGCTAGAAGGCTATCTCCGGCATCACAATCACCGCTGGAGAAAATACATGTACGCCGTCACCGGAGCCTCGGGCCAGCTTGGCCGCCTCGTCGTGCAGGAACTGCTTGCGAAGACCGATGCGGGAAATATCGTCGCCCTCGTCAGGGATCCCGGCAAGCTGGCCGACTTGGTGGCGCAGGGGGTCGTTGTTCGTCGTTTCGACTATAACGACGAGACGACCCTTGCCGACGCCCTCGCCGGGGTTGATCGGCTGCTGCTGATCTCCTCCAGCGAGATTGGCCGTCGCGAGCCGCAGCATCGCGCAGTCATCAGCGCCGCGAAGTCGGCGGGGGTCGGCTTCATCGCCTATACGAGCCTGCTGAAAGCGGACACGAGTCCGCTGGGTTTGGCCGGTGAGCATCGCGCTACGGAAGCCGCCATCAAGGACAGCGGTTTGTCCTACGTCCTGCTCCGCAATGGGTGGTATCTGGAAAACTACACGATGAGCGCCGGCATGGAGGTTGCTCATGGCACCGTGATCGGCAGCACCGGCGACGGCCGCGTTTCAGCCGCATCGCGCGCCGATTATGCGGCGGCTGCCGCCAAGGTCCTGCTCGATTGGTCAACCGGGCAGCAGACCCTGGAACTGGCGGGTGACGACAGCTTCACCCTTGCCGATTATGCGGCGACGCTGGCGAATGTGAGCGGTAAGCCCGTGGTCTATCAGTACCTGCCCAAGGACGCCTTCAGCGCTGCCCTCCAGAACGTCGGCTTGCCGCCAGCCGTGGCGAGCGTCGTTGCCGATAGCAGCGCCAATGCGGCGGATGGTGCGCTGTTCGACGAACGGAGAGAATTGAGCCGCCTGATCGGCCGTCCGACGCAGACGCTTTCGGACGCGGTTACCGCAGCGCTCGCCTGATCGGCATCAGACGTCAGCTCGGACGGGCCAGAATCCCGCCCGGGCTGGCGTCGCCGTCTCGGGGATCGACACGCCGCAACGGGCTCAGATGCCAAGCCGATCGAGGGCGGAATCGATTTTCGCGGCGACCGCCACGTCGACTCTCGTGATCGGCCTTGGTGGATCGCCGACCGGTAGGGATAATCGGTCGGCGATCTCGTACATGAGCCGCAGGCTGCCATGCGCCTTGAACAGCGCCCATAGCGGCGCGAAAGCCGCATCGATCGCTGCCGCCTCGTTCGCATCGCCACCCTGCGCCGCGCGGGTCAGGCGCAACGCCAATTCGGGCAGCAGGCCCGCGACGACGCTGTACCATGCGTCACCCCCGGCCAGCAGCGAGCGAGCGGCCCCCCAATCACCGCTGTAACCGATCGCGAACGTCTCCGGTGTCGTGGCACGCAGATGTGCCAGCTCGCCGGCATAATCATCGTCCGCCGGCAACGGCATCTTGATCGCGACAATACCGGGCACCGTCGCCAGATCGGCGATCAGAGCGTCGGAGAAGGTGAAGCTGGTGGTGCCGGGATTGTTGTAGATACACAGCGGCAGCGCCGTGGCGCCGGCGACCGCCCGATAGTGCGCCGCAGCCTCGCCATCGGTCAGCGCCGCATAGGATACAGGAGCGAGCAGCAGCCCGGACGCCCCGAAACATTCAGCGTCACGTGCAAGATCAATCGACCAGCTCGTTCGAAGCGCGCCGACACCGACCATCACCGGTACACGACCGCCTGTTGCTTCTATCGCCGCCGCAATCGCCCTGCCGCGCTGGACGCGGTCGAGGTAGGCGTAGATGCCCGTGCTGCCGAGCAGCCCGATCGAGTCCACACCCGCCACCACCAGGCGGTCGACCAACGTGCCGAGGGCGGCAGTATCGACAATCCCATCGGGATCGGCGGGGGTCAGCGGGAAGGCCGACAGGCCAGTGAAGAGCTTGGGCATGAGCAGGTCTTTCGGATCAGCGGACCGTCAGGAGCTTGAAGCCGGCACCGGCAAACACCACCGCCAGTGTCCCCTCAATCCAGCGGCGCGCGCGCGCATAAACGCGCACCATCGGTGCGGTCGAGAACAGCAGCGCGTAACCAGCGAACAGGACGACGCCGAGTGCCACGCAGCCTAGGAAGGCCGCGGCGACGCGTCCTGTAGAGGCATGCGCGCCGACACCGAGCGTCATGATCGCCAGCCAGGACAGCACGGACTTCGGGTTGCCCAGATGCATCAGCACGCCACGCCTGTAGAGCGCCTTCGCCGTCGGCCGCTCGCGCGGCGCCGACACCGCAGCGTCATCGCTGCGCAGCGCCGATCGCGCCGACTTGAACGCCAGCCACAGGAGGTAGATGCCGCCCGCGAACTTCAGGATGACGAGCGCCTGCGCATAGCGTGCCAATAGAGCCGAGAGGCCGGTCGCTGCGACCAGCCCCCACACGAACGACATGGTGATGACGCCGGCCGCCAGCGCCAGTGCGGGGCGACGCCCCTGTCCCATCGCGACCGACATGATCGCCATCGTGCTCGGGCCGGGACTGCCCGCCGCGATCACATAGGCGACATAGACCAGCAGCAGCTCTTTCATCGTTCCCCCTCATGGCGTCGTCAGCTTCATCATGCCGAGGCTGCTCGGGATCAACAATGCGGCGACGAGCCGCATCGTGTTGGCTGGCTCGCCAAAGACACGATGCCAACTGTGAGCCGCCGGGCCGTCCCGGCCTTGAGGCTCCAGGTCGAGGCGGGAACGTCGTCGCCGCTCGGTCGCTCTCGTCGACCGGATCATCGCCGGACAAGCCGTCCGGGGTCAGGGTCATGCTGGCAGCGAGTGCAGCAGCAGCGACGCGGCCAATGTCAGCATGACGATCCCGACGAAAGCATCCAGCACACGCCACGCCGTAGGCCGCGCAAACACTGGCTTCAGGAGGCGCGCTCCGTAGCCAAGTGCTGCAAACCAGGTAAAGCTTGCGGTCGCCGCACCGGCCGCGAAGATCGGCCGGGCAGCGAGGGCCTGCGTCGAAGCGGCGGTGCCCATCAGCAGCACCGTGTCCAGATAGACGTGCGGGTTCAGCAGCGTGAACGCCGCGGTTGCGGTCAGTGCCCGGCCCAGCGTTACGCCGGCACTGTCACCGACCACCATCGCGTCCGGTGCCATCATGCGGCGCAGTGCCTTGATTCCATACCAACCGAGGAACGCGGCTCCACCCAACGACAGGGCAAGTGTGAGCTGGGGAATGGCCGCCAGAAACGCGCCGACACCCGTGACGCCAGCGATGATGAGCAGCGCATCGACACTCCCGCAGAATAGCACGACCGGACCGACATGTTCCTGTCGCAGCCCTTGACGCAGCACGAAAAGATTCTGTGCACCGATCGCCATGATGAGCGCGGCTGACAGGGCAAAGCCGGTGAAGAAGGGGGTGACGGTGTTAATCATGTCCCCCGATTACCAGTGCCGATAGTTCAGTGAAGCTTGTTTGCCTAAACCCGATGAAGCACAACTTCATGATGCTGGATTATGCTTCGATCGCGGCGGTTGCCGCCATTGCCCGGGAGGGGACATTCGAGCGCGGCGCCGCTTCACTGGGTATCACCCCGTCTGCCATTTCGCAGCGGGTGCGCGGCCTGGAGGAACGGCTTGGGGCGATCCTGATCGTGCGAGGTCAGCCGTGTGAACCCACCGAGCTGGGACGCACGCTTTGTGCCCACCTCGATCGTGTTCGCCTCCTTGAACATGACCTTGCGCCCTCATTGGGACGTGGTGCAGCAGAGGCCGATGCACCGATGACGCTCCGGATTGCGGTGAATGCTGACAGTCTCTCAACCTGGTTCCCGGCCGCCATCGCGGCGTTCGATCCGGGATCGGGCATCACGCTTGAGCTGACGCTCGATGACGAGGCGCGGACAGCCGACCGCCTGCGCGCGAACGAAGTGCTGGCGGCTGTCACTGACGATCCCGCGCCGGTGCAGGGTTGCAAGACCATCGCACTTGGCGCGCTGCGATATGTCGCCTGCGCAACGCCGGCGTTCGTCGAGCGCTATTTCCGCGCCGGGGTGGATGCTGAAGCCCTCGCCCGAGCACCGCACATGAGGTTCGACCGATACGATACCATGCAGGCGCGCTGGACGCGCGAGGCGCACGGCGTCGACCTCACCAGCCCGATCCATTGGGTGCCGTCCACCCATGGTTTGCTCGATCTCATCCTCGCCGGTGTCGGATGGGGGATGAACCCGGTGCAGCTTGTTGCCGACCATCTTTCGTCCGGGCGGCTTGTCGAGTTGCAACCTGCCTTCCGTCTTGACGTGAAGCTCTACTGGACGGTTGCCCGCCTCCATGCCGCGACGCTGCGTCGCTTGACCGACGCGATACGGGGGGTCGCAACACGCGATCTACAATGAAGCTCAACTTCATTGCCTGAAGAAGAATGAGTTTCACTAACTTCATCGCAAGGGCCATTTGTGAATGACCCGACACGGGCTGCACACTGACCCGGAGTTAGCAATGCCTGCCACTACCTTCCGCCGATCGACTACCTGTTCTCAACCCGCGCCTTTCCGCAACGTGACGCTGGACAGATTCTGGAAGACGATGTTGCGAACCTCGGAGGCAGCAGTCCGGCACAATTACGCAGCGCCGTGGCGCAACGCCGCTGACAAGTGAGCATCATATTGAAAGAGGCATCCATGTTTCCGCGTCCGATCGTTGATCCCGCAATATCGATGATCGCACCGAGCTTCCGGGCGGTCAGCCTATTCGTTGATGCGCATAATGCGGCTACGATGCCACTCGACCCGGCGGTTCTCGCGGATGCGTGCCGCGCCGTTCAGGAAGGCGGGCCGAACTGGGCGGAGGCGCACCTTTCCAGCTGGGCCGACGTCTATGCAGGATTTGGGGCGAAGCCGAACCGCACTCCCTGTTCCGCGCAGGCGCTTCGCAAGCGGGTGCTGAAGGAAGGTGCGCTGCCCGCGATCAATTCCGTCGTCGACCTTTACAACGCCGTATCACTTCGCTTCGCCGTGCCGGTGGGCGGTGAAAACATCGACGCCTATACTGGCGCTCCCCGCCTTACGATTGCGGATGGCACCGAACAGTTCGACACGATCGCCAATGGTGCGCCTGCGGTCGAGCATCCTGCTCCTGGCGAGGTTGTCTGGCGCGACGACGTTGGCGTGACGTGCCGGCGCTGGAATTGGCGACAGGGCGCCCGCACCCGTCTCGACCACTTCACCGGGCGGATGTGGTTCGTTCTCGAAAGCCTTGATACCATGCCGATGAACGCGCTGGAGGAGGCCACGACAGCGCTTGAGACTGGACTGCGGACGCTGATCCCCGGTTGCACGATAACACGCGAAGTTACGGCAGCCGCCTGATCCGTCCCAAAACACCATCCCAATGGGAATGTCTTGGCCGTCTCGCTGGCCGTTTCCCTCGGGAAGGTTACCTCGCAATGAGTTATCGGTTATCGAAGGAGGTACTCGACCGGCACTACCAGAGAGATGGTCGCGCCGGGACGCTCTTCCGGGGGAGCGGGCATCGGCTGCGCACGTTGCGGCAGCGACACCGCTTCCCGATCGAGCATCGGACTGCCCGAACTGCGCTCCAACCGGCTGTCGAGCACGCGGCCCCGCCGGTCGAGCGTGAACCGGACCAGCGGCACACCCTCTATCCGTGAACGGTGGGCCGCAGGCGGATAGCGTCGGAAGCGGATGAGACGAGCCAGGACGCGACCTTCCCAACTGTCCGGCGCAACACTGGCGGGCGGCGGGGGAGCGAGCTGCGGCGGTGGGTCGGGCGTGAGCGGTGGAGATACCGTCAGGTTGCGCTCCGGCGCGGGCTGCGGGGCGACCGGGATCCGCTCAGCCAAGGCCGGGACGATCGGAACCGGCGATGGTGGCGTGACCGGCGGCACGGGTGCATCGCGAGGTTCGATGCGTTGCACCGGCTCTTCGGTTGGCGGCGGGGGCACGGGGGTCTCCGGCGCCTCTTCGGGCTGTAGGGGCAGGAGTTCCACCACCGTGGAAGCGGTCGCAGGAGGTGGCGGCGTATAGCTTCGCCAGCCAAGCAGCAGGGCGGCCAGCACCAGCGCGTGGACGGCAAGGCTGGCGATCAGCCCGATGGATCGCCGTTTGGACCGGAACCCGTAACGCTCCGCGAGCCTGTGATCAGGCCCGGGCAAGACGCGCGTTCCCCGTCCGGACACGTCGGAGCCTTCCCGCCCGTTTGCGGAGCCAGATCCAGATGCCGGTGACCGACAGCCCCGCGACGATCAGCCCGGTCAGGCAGATGAGGATGCGTCCCGCCAATCCCCCGGCATCGCCCGAATGGAGCGGGAACATCAGGTCGATCACCTTGTCCCCACTGGTGCCGGTGCCCGCCCCCGCCACCGCGATCGGACGGCAGGCGTCGCCCGCGACATGAACGATCAACGGGCCAGCCCCCACCGTGTCGACGTGGCGCAGTTTGACCCGGTACATGCCTTTCGCGGCCAGGCGGACAACCTGCCGTACCGGCGCATCGCGACCGATCCGCCGGGCCTCACTGCGTGCGCAGGCGACCGCCGCGTCGTAGCCCGTCCATGTACCGGCGAGACGCTGCTTGCCCGGCATCGGCCATTCGACCGGCAGCACGCGGGTGAGGAGTGGCGAGAAGACCTCCTTGTACAAATTGAGCGAGACGCTGGTCACCGCCACCACGAGCAGTGCCGGCCACAGCCACAGGCCGGACGCACGATGCCAGTCGAACATCGTGCGCCAGCTTCCCGCTCCGCACTTGATCCGCCATGACGGTGCCCATTTGCGCAGGAAAGGTCGCCCACGTGGCAGCGTCAGGGCGAAGCCGACGAAGCAATCGAACACCCAGGCCAGCGCAACGCCGCCCAGCAGCCAGCGTCCCCATTCACCCGGCAGATGTAGATCCTGGTGGATGGCGTAGAGGAGCGGGACGATATGCTGCCGATCAAGCCTGAGGTCGCCCCACAACCGAGCGCCCAGTACCGCGCCCGTCGCAGGGTTCGCGTACAGTTCGTTGACGGCGGCGGGCGTACCGTTGGCGGCGGTCACGAACGTCCGCACCGATCGCCCTGCCGCCTCGGGCAGCTCGATCGTCGCCACCGCCAGGTCTGGCCGCGCGCGTTCGATGCGCGCGACCAGTTCGTCGAGGGACAGCGCCGGCCTGCGCGGCTCCACCCGCATCATCGCCGGGTTGAGCCAGCCATCGACCTCCTTCTCGAAGGCGATGACCGCGCCGCTCAGTCCCGAGACAATGAGGAAGCCGGCGACCGCCAGCCCGACATAGCGGTGGAGGAGAACCAGCAGGGGACGGATCGACAGGCGGGTCACCTTACCAGTGATAGCCTACCGACAGCCGTGCATCGCGCGCATAGCCGAGTGCGCAGAACTCCGCGCCGCCACGCGCATAGGCGCACTGGGTGGTGAAGCGCTTGTCGAACAGGTTGTTGACGTTGAGCGCGATGCGGAAGCGGCTGACGTCCCACGACACCAGCGCATCAGCGAGCAAATATTCCTCGTTCTGCGGCACCACTACCAATGCGGGCGTCGTCGCGGTCGCAGCACGCACCTGGGTCGGCAACGACCCTGGATGCTGCGCAGTGTAGCGCAGGCCCGCACCAAGGCTGAGCGTGCCGAGCGTCACGTCCTCGACCCGGTACTTGCCCCACAGCGAGGCGGTATGGGGGGGCGCGCTGAATGGGCGGGCACCGGTGGCGAACGGGGTGTTCGACCGCAATATCTCGGCGTCGAGATAGGCGTAGTTGGCGATGACCGACAGGTTGCGCGTGATCTCGCCCCGGGCTTCCAGCTCGACACCGCGCGAGCGCTGCTTGCCGGTCTGAATGGTGAGCGCCGGGTTGTTGGGTGAGGGCGTGCGCAGATTGTACTGCACCAGATCGAACACCACGGCGGTGAAGGTAACCTCGCTGCCGACGGGCGTGTAGCGTACGCCCGCCTCCCACTGGCGGCCCTTTTCGGGTTCGAACGGCTGACCCTCCGCATCCAGTCCGGTCACGGTGCCGATCGGCGGCTGGAACGAGCTGGACCAGCTAACGTAAGGGGCAAGCCCGTTTGCCGCCTCGTAGATCAGGCCGGCACGCCCCGTGAAGGCGTTGTCCCGGCGCTTGCGGGTCAGCGTCGTGTACTGCGCCGCCGCAGTCGGCCGTCCTTCGTTGTAGGTATCCACGACGGCGCGATCATATCGTCCGCCGAGATTGAGCTTGAGGCCGCTGCCGAAATCGATCAGATCCTGCGCGTAGAAGCCGGTCTGCTGGATGCCGGCCAGCGTGTAGTCCGAACGGAAATTATTGGTCCAGTCGGGGTTGCCGTAATTGGGCGCGATCAGGTCGAGCGGCCCGAAGTTGTTGACCGTGAAGAAGGGCTGTTCATAGTCCGACCCGAAATGGTCGACGCCGATCGCGACGCGGTGACCGATACCGCCGGTCGAGAAGCCACCCTCCACCCGTGCGTCGGCGGTCCACGTCTTCTCCGAATCCGGGCGCACCCAGGCGATGCGGTTGATGCTGCGCTGGTCTGCGCGCAGGCCGAAATTGCGCGTTTCGCGCCGGTCGTTCTCGGCGTCGCTCCACCGACCCATCGCATGGAAGGTCCATTGGTCATTCAGCGCGTGGTCGAGGATGACCGAGGCCGTGATCGACTCCTTCTTGTGGTACGACCCCGGACCGTTGATGTTCAGGTCCTCCGCGGCAGGCCCGAAGGGCGTGACGCGGTAATAGGGCGTGACGAAGCCGCGCCGATCTTTCTGATATTGGCCGAGCACCTGCAACCGTGTGCGTCCGTCGTCCCAGCCGATCGCGGGCGCGACGTAGATGCGGTCGTCCGACAGGAAGCGCCACTGCGTATCCGCATCGCGTACCACCGCGGTCAGGCGCGCGGTGAGCTGGCCCGAGGCGTCCAGCGCACCGCCCACGTCCAGATTGACCTGATTGCGATCGAAGCTGCCGACCGTCACCTCGACCGTGTTGGTCATGTCGGCGCGCGGTCGCTTGGTCACGGCGTTGACGAGGCCGCCCGGCGCCGCCTGGCCGAAGGTGATCGAGGCCGGGCCTCGCACGATCTCCAGTCGTTCCAGCCCGAATGGTTCAAGGTTGGTCATGAAGCCGTTCTGGATCAGGCGGGTGCCGTCGCGGTAGAGGCCGGTGCCGGTCAGGCCGAAACCGCGCAACGTGATCTCGTCCTGCGTCGTGAAGTAATCGAGCTGGTTCGCGCCGACGACGTAGCGCACGGCCTCTTGCACGCTTTGCACCGACTGGTCTCGGATCTGGTCGGCGGTGACGACGCTGACGCTCTGCGGCGTTGCCGCCAGCGTCATGTCCATCTTGCCGCCGGCGGTGGTGCGCTCCGCTCGGTAGGCACGGTCGGGATCGGTCGCCGCGCGCGGGATCAGGCCGCCACGTGCACCCTCGACCCGCACCGGCCCGATGCGGGTCGCACCTTGCGGCGCGGGGGCGGAGACATCGCCTGCGGGTGCGGGTTCGACCTGCACGGTGCGTGCGGCGGAGTAGCGCCAGCGATGGCCGCTTCCCTGCAACAGGCGCGTCAACGCCGCCTCGATCGACACGGGGCCCGTGAGTGCCGGTGCCTGCCGCCCCGTAAGGTCGCCCGACACCAAGATGCGGATGCCGACCTGGTCCGCCAGCGCAGTCAATGCAGTATCGAGCGGCTGCGCCGCGACCGAAACGGGCATCGCAGGCGACGCGTCGGTCTGCTGTGCCAACACCGACGCCGGCGCAGTGACCAGAGCGACCGCGATCGCCAGCACAGCAACGTCGGTGCGGTGTGCCGCCTGCCTGATGTTCATACTTCGCCCCCAATTCATGTTGAATGACGCCATGATAACGCCTCTCATTACCAATGACGTTCGATGGCGGCAGTCTTGCAGCGGCAAGCCAGATTTATTTGGATCAGTGCAGAAGCGTCAGGCCGGGTACGTGATCGATCCGCGCGCCGGTGGCATCGGCGATCGCGCGGAACAGGCCATCGGGATCGTCGATCCCGAACACGCCGCTGAGGCGTGCCGAGCGTAGCGCATCGCCGAGCACGACGATCCGGCTCGCGGTATAGCGCTGCATATCCGCAACGATCGCGGCCACCGTCATGCGCTGGAAGATCAGCTTGCCGCGCAACCAGGCCGTTGCGGCAGTCGGCTGCACCGCGGTTACCGTGCCCATCACCGTACCGGCGAAAGCGATTGCCTGCCCTGGATTCACGCGCGTCGTCCGCTCCCCAAGCGTCACTTCGAGCATACCGCGCAGCGCCGTCACATCGCAGCGATCATCCAGGATGCGGAGGAGGAAGTCGCCATCGCGGCTGCGGACGGTGCCCTCCCCGATGATGGCGGAGAGGCGATGCGACGCACGCCCGGAGCTGCTGAACAGCACTTCCCCTGTATGGACGGTCGCCAACAGACCAGCGCTTCCGATGTCGAACGAGAAGGCACTGGCGGTATTCATCCAGGCGACCATGCCCCTGGCGAGCATCACGCGTCGCTGTTCGCCGACGCGCGTGGCATGGTCCGCCAGCCAGCCCGACGCGGGCATGATCGTCCGATCGACGATAAAGGCGGTCGCCGCTGCGGTTGCAAGGCCGCCGACCAGCATGGCGCGCCTGTTCGGGTGTACCACCTGCGTAGCATGGGCAGCCCGGTGCATGACGGCCGCATCGCTGCGATCGATGTCCCGGAGCAGCGCCTCCGCCTCGGCCATCGCTTCCTCATGCGCGGACGATCTGGCCCGCCACGCCGCGACCTGCGCGCCGCCTTCCGGCGATACGAGCAAGGCGATCGCCTCATCGCTCAGCCTGGCACTGCGGGCGATCCTTCGCATCACGCGCCGGCTCCGATCCTGATCGCACTGCGCGTGATCCTGCCTTCCCTCGCCCGTGCCGTCGTACGGATACTAGACGATTCTCGGGCAGCAGACTTGCAAAGAGCGATCGCGATTATTCAGCATCCAGCAGGCGAAGATGGTCGCGGCAGTGACGTAGCGCCTGCGCCAGATACTTGGCGACCATGCTCGGCGAGACGCCCATGCGCCGGGCGATGTCGGCATGGGACAGCCCGTCGACGCGAAACAGCAGCAATGCCGTGCGCACGCGCGGCGGCAGCGTGGCAAGCGCCGCTTCCAATTGGCGAAGCCGGTCGCGATCGATGGCGACCGTCTCAGGTCCGGGGCATGGATCGGGTACATGCGTACCGTCCGCCTCGTCCCCGTATACCGCCGATCGCCGCACAGTGCGGCGGACCCGATCGATGGCGAGGTTTCCAGCGACGCGGTAGACATAGGCATCACACTCCATGACATCCGCATCGCTCTGCGTCTCGGCGATGCGGATGTAGGTGTCGTGCACGACATCGGCGGCTTCGTCCGCATCGCCGCAGCGGCGCGCGACATGGCGCAGCAGCGCCTCGCGATGGCGCAGGAACGTCTCAATCAGCTTGCTACGGTCCCTCACCGTGACCCTCATGGTTACGCGCGGCCGTTACGAGGCTCGTCACCTCACCGCAAGCTTGTTGCGACAGATTCTCATTCTGAACGGGTGTGCATTCGCTGGAAGCCGGATAGGCGATATGGGCCACGACGTTGAAGGTCGCCGCCTTGTGCCTGATCTACCACTCAGTGGCGCCATCCCTGTCGCTCCCGCCCGCATCACGCTAAAGCAAGCTTCTCGCCAAGGGTTTTGAGATAAGAGTCGAGAAGCCATTTTTCTTCTCGCTTCACCATCGAAATTGGGAAGCCGCTGCTAGGCCAGAAGCGAAAACGAGTTGCCGAAGTTGTGTAGCAGGACCGGCAGGAGGAGGCTCCCTGTCCGCAGGCGTAGCCAGACGGCGATGAACGATGGGATCGCCGTCAGGACCATCGTCATAGGGTCGAAGGAGAAGTTGCCGTGCGAGAAGCCGAAGGCGTGCGCCAGCCCGAACAAGAAGCATGACAGCACGGCACCCCAGCCCCAATCGACCCCGAGGAAACGCTTCCTGCCGGTGAACGCCTGATCGAGCGCAAGCAGGAGGATGCCCCGGTAGAAGGGTTCCTCTTCCAGACCCGGCATAGTCAACTGGAAAGCAACTTCCTCCCCACTGGATCGACCGTCCGGAAAGGCCACCGCGATCACGACGAAGAATGCGCAGTAGAGTACCGCGACCGGCAACGCGCCCTTCAGACTTCCCGGTTCCTGCGCGAGCGTCAGACCAACACGACGAAACCCGAATGCCGGCGACGCGGCGATGGCGAGCGTGGCGGCCAACGCTAGGAGCTTGCCTTGCCAGTTCCACTCTCCGCCGAGCAGATCAGGCAGCGATCCGTAGGCGCGGGTAAGAAGCGCATCGTTGATCGCCACCAGTAGCGCCGCGATCAGCAGCCAGCGTGCGGAGAAGCGTTTCCGGTCTACGCATCCCAACACCACCCCCAAGACGAGGAGAAGCGCCAGCGTTCCCCCCAAGCCGATCAGTCCGTTCACGCGCCCACCTTCATCCCATTTAGTGAGGACGTGCTACCCACGGGGCGACGGCTTGCCCTCTCAAAACCCGGCATTTCGCTCGTCAAAACCCGGCTTTCGCCAAGTGCGTGCCGTTTGGTTGCTCCTGACGCGTAGCGGTTCGGTAGTCGCTCGGGGTGCGCCCTTCGATCGTCTTGAAGGCGCGGTTGAAGCTGGCGAGCGAGGCGAAGCCGCTGTCCAGCGCGACGGCGATGAGCTTGTCATCCCGATCTCGATCGCCCAGCAATCGACGTGCCTCCGCGACCCGGTAGTGGTTCAGAAAGGTACGGAAATGATCGTAGCCCAGCTCGTGATTGATGAGCGTCCGCACGGTGCGTTCTGGCGCGTCCATCCTCTTTACAAAGGCGGCGAAGGTCATTTCGGGATCGAGGAACACACGCTCGGTTTCCATCAGGCCGGACAGCCGGCGATGCAGCTCGCCGTCATGTCGGAGGTTGGGCTGTGTTGCTGGTTCCGCCAGCAGGGGCGGTTCCGCGATCACACCGAAAGTCAGCACGTCGGCACGCACGGTCAGCAGCCTGCCGGCCAGCCATAGGCCGAAGGCGAGCGCCATAGCGTTCTGCGTCATGGCGAACGCGAGCGGACGCCAAGCGAAGCCGAACAGCGCATCGGCCGTCAGGTCGATGAAGAGCATTCCGCCAAGGAGGACAGCAACCATGATCCGGGCGTCGTGACGTTGCTGGATCAGGTCGCCCTGACGTTCGGCCATCAGGCGCCAGACCATATGGCCGACGATCGCGAAGCCGAGAGGGACCAGCAGCAACGACAGCCCTTTGCTCGCCAGTGCATCGCCGAGCAGTCCGCGATCCACCGCGGCGATGCCGGCCCAGGCCAAACCGACGCCCAGCACGCCCCTTTTCAATCTGAACCGGCTATCGAAGCACGATAGGCAGAACCACCACAGGAAGACGACTACGAAACCACTCACGGTATGAGCAATCGTACCGACGATACCGGCCGGGGCCAGCGCGGCGATCGGCGTGTTGCCGATGACGAAGCCGGTGAGGCAGAGCGCCAGGGGTGCGAACAGTGCCGCAGGCAGGCCAATCCGCCGACGCGCGCCAAACAGGAGCCACGCCAGCAGGAGGATCGTGCCGATAGCACCCGCCCGGATCGCGGCGTCAAGTTGGCCGATGTTCATGCGGTCACATACGGGACAGCGCGGCACCAAGCCACCTCACCCGTCTGTGACCGCATGATCGTCGGCGTTCTCGCCAGCGGTGAGTTTCGAGAACCGTTTTCCGTTCTCTATCAATCATCGTTATTGGGAAGGCCGATAGACATGACGACGCTCTTGGGATCATACACCCTGATGTTTCTCAATGTGCTTCTGATGACTTTGGCGCAGGTCAGCTTACCTGAACTGAGGCCGGAGCAAGCTCTATCCGCCCAAAGCGTACCAGACGACGGCTTGGCCGACATCGTGGTCACCGCCCGGAAAGGAGCTCGTCCTGCCAAGTTGGACGCCATCGACTACTATCGGCGGTACTGCTTTGATGCCAACCGTCTCGTCGGGCGATCGGCCCCACCATTCGATGATCCCGATTGGGAGCCGCTGGACGACAGAACCCGTTCACGGTTTGGAATTTCTGATCCAGACACCCCAGCCTTTAGCCTAGAGGCTGTTATGAACCTCAGGGGAGGGCAACGGCCTGTTTCATCATGAGGCAGGCGAAGGCGACGACGTGAAGTCCTGCGAGTGTTTCGGCGTAACGTTCGTAGTCTTTGACGAGGCGTCGGAAGCGGGTCGCCCAG
>JAAIGE0100116468.1_pt1 | contig 20335 bp, 17 predicted proteins | sample 6487951 | NCBI WGS metagenome assembly JAAIGE01 (sample SAMN13974128, study PRJNA590717) | phyllosphere metagenome | biome: tomato field; feature: multiple bacterial spot infested tomato fields; material: tomato leaves; isolation source: leaves from tomato fields | host: Solanum lycopersicum ...
ATAAGGCGGAAGACAGCTGGCTTGAACGGGGGAGGCTTGAAGGGCTTGAGAAGACAGGACGGCCGTCCAGCATTTCCTTGCCGCCGCACCCTCATCCGCCCTTCGGGCACCTTCTCCCGATGGGAGAAGGAAACAGCGTCGTGTCCTTAGCATTGTTCCCGGAGCCCATCATGCGTCTGCTGCTGTTCGCATTGCTGCTGCTCTGCGCAAATAGCGCCCGCGCCGAACCCCACCGCATCTTCATCGCCGGCGATTCCACCGCCGCCGAATACGGCGCCGAGCGCGCGCCGCAAGCCGGTTGGGGCCAACTGCTGCAGGACTGGTTCGACCCGGCGCAATGGCAGGTGCGCAATCACGCCAAGGGCGGCCGCAGCACGCGCAGTTTCATCGCCGAAGGGCGGCTGGATGCCATCGCAAAAGAACTGCAGCGCGGCGATGTCTTGCTGATCCAGTTCGGCCACAACGACGCCAAACGCGAAGACCCCACGCGCTATACCGACCCCACGACCGACTACGTGCAGTTCCTGCGCCGCTATGTCGCCACTGCGCGCGACAAAGGCGCGACGCCCATCCTGATTACGCCGGCCGCCCGGCTGTTGTACGACTTCGGCGCGTTGCTCGACACCCACGGTCGCTACACCTTGGCGATGCAGCAACTCGCCGCGCAGGAACACGTTGGCTTGATCGATCTCAACGCCAGTTCCAGCGACTGGATTCGCGCACTCGGCGAGCAGGCGGCCAAACCGTATTTCCTGTTCGTGCCCGAACAGGGCAAGGCCGACGGTACCCACTTCAGCCGCGCCGGCGCGACCGCCATCGCCTGCCTGGTGGTGCACGGTTGGTTGCAGCTGCAGCCGGCGCTCAAGGCGCAGCTGCAGCGCGACGCCGATTGCGGTGCTGCGCCCGACACCAGCGCGCAACGCGCCGCGCAGGCGCATCCCTCGCTGGTGGTGCACGAGCGCGATCTCGCCCGCGAACAGCCCGGCCCGCATGGCGGCGCCGGCCCGACCACGGCGTATCCGTTCTTCGCAGATGCACCGGCGCTGAAATTCGTGCTGCGCAAACGCGTGCTGCACAAGGGCGCCGGCATCGGCCTGCATCTGCACGACAAGGATGAGATTTATTACATCGTCAGTGGGCGCGGTTTATATGCGCTGGACGGAAAGCAATACAACGTCGCCGCTGGCGATGCGTTGTTGACGCGGCCGGGCAGCACGCACGCCTTGCAGCAAACCGGCGAAGAACCGCTGGTGCTGTTGCTGGCGTACACCGCATCCAAGTAGCCCTCGCGCCCCAGACAGCGCAGCTGCAACGAAGCGCTGCGTTTTTCAAATGGGCTGAGTTGTCATCAGGCACGGCCAGCCTGCGAGTCGCCTGCTTCCACGTGCAGATGGCTGCAGTGGATCAGCGGCAGGAGCCAGCGACGGCAGACAGCCGATCACGCCGGCGCACAAACCATGTCAGGGGTGGTCGCGGCCGACATCCAGCGATGCAAGCTTTCCAGCACCGTCAGGCCTTATCCACCCCGTAGTGCGTCAGCCCCAGGCGCGCCAGTTCGGCCGAGCGGCGGTAGTAGACCTCTTCCCACCCGTCCACGCGTTGGCGGTCGGTGTCGCTCATGGCATCGAGAATGTCTTCGATGCTGAGCAGATTCGGATCTTCTTCCAGGCGCTCGAACACCGCGCCCAGGCCCTCGATGGCTTGACGCGCTTGCGCCGCGCCCATGGCGGCCAGACCCCGCAAAGCATCGCTGCGGGTCGCCGCATCCCAGCGGTCGAAATAGCGGGCGTAGCCGCTCTCGTTCATGTCCGCATCCAGCCGCGCCAGCGCGATCAGTTCGCGTTCGCCCGGCGACAGCGCATCCATGCGCCCGCGCAACTGGGCGAGCTTGGCCTGGGCGCGGGCAGCGCGGCGGCGCCACAGCAACTCGGGCATGTTGAGCAGGCCCTCCGCGGTGGGAGGCGCCACCGCGGGCCAGTTCACCCCGAAGCCGTCCTCGGTGATCTGCCATTGCGCGCGTTGCGGCGGCGATGCCTTGAGCAGGAGCCGATGCGCCTGGATGGGCTCGTCGATGCGGATGCCGTTGGCCAGGGTGAACAGCAGGCGGGTGTCGTCCAGCTCCAAGCGCCGGATGCGCAGATGCGTCAGGTCCATTGAGCGAAGGCGATGTAGGGAGGTTTGACCTTAGTGCGCGTCGGCGGTGGTGTCGAGTCGATGCAGGTCACATCGCGGCATCGTGACCGCGCCGCACCGCCGCGCAGCGGTTGGTCGGCGTGACCTCGGCAGCAGCCTCACACGTCGCCGTCGCGGCTCCAACCCTCGCCGCTGCCGCGTTGGATCACCCGATCGCCCGGCAGCACGTCACCCGCCGGCACCTGCGGTTGCTGCGCAAGCTCGGCATAGATCGGGGTGAAGTCCGGCGCGGTGGCCTCCATCAGCTGCGCAAAGCTGTCGATGACGAAATAGGTCTTCTGGAAGCTGTCGATGCGGTAGCGCGTGCGCATGATGCGTTGCAGGTCGAACCCGATGCGGTTGGGTGCCGGCGATTCCAGCGAATACAGCGATTCGCCCTTGGACGACACGATGCCGGCACCGTAGATGCGCAGGCCCTGTGGCGTGTCGATCAGACCGAATTCCACCGTGTACCAGTACAGCCGGGTGAGGTTCTGCAGCGCGTCCGGGCCGATGCCGTGCGCCTTGACCCCGCCGCGGCCATAGGCCTGCATGAAGTCGGCAAACAGCGGGTTCATCAACAACGGCACGTGGCCGAACAGGTCATGGAACAGATCGGGTTCGGCGATGTAATCGATCTGATCGGGCCGGCGGATCCACCACGTCACCGGAAAGCGTTTGTTGGCCAGATGTTCGAAAAAGTCCAGTTCCGGCAGCAGGCCCTGCACGCCGACCAGGGTCCAGCCGGTGGCCGCCTGCAGCACGCGATTGAGCGCATCGAAGCGCGGGATGTGCGTTTCGCCCATGCCCATCGCGTCCTGCGCCTGCAGGAACTCGTCGCAGGCGCGGCCCACCAGCAGCTCGCGCTGGCGCCGATACAAGGTGCCCCAGGTGGCGTGATCGTCGGCGCTGTAGCTGTCCCACGGCTGCTCCACGACCGCGGTGGTGTAGACCGGCACATAGCCTTTGTCGGTGAGCTGGTTTTCGACGCGTTGCGGGGCGGTATTCATGCAGCGGCTCTTCCCGGTGATCAGCCGTCACCTTAGCCGGATGTGCGCGCAACGGGATTGCGAATCTTGCGCGGTGCAAGCGGATCGGCGCAAGATTCGTGCGTCATCGTCTGCTGCTGCGCAACATATGGATCAACCCATCGCCCTGGACCGCACCGATTTGCGTCTGCTCGCCCTGCTGCAGACGCAGGGGCGCAGCAGTAATGCGGAGCTGGCCGTGCAGGTCAATCTGTCGGCGTCGGCGTGCCTGCGCCGCACCCAGCGGCTGGAGGCGGCCGGCATCATCGCCGGCTATGGCGCGCGCCTGGACGCGCGCGCGCTGGGGCTGGGCTTGCAGGCGTTCGTGCGCGTGCAGCTGGAGCAGCACGGGCAGGCCGACATCGAGCATTTCGCCGAGGGCGTGCGCGGCTGGGACGAGGTGGTGGCGTGTTGGGCGCTGACCGGCGACATGGATTACCTGCTGCAGGTACAGGTCCGCGACCTGGAACACTTCTCGCGGTTTCTGCTCGATCGCCTGCTCAATGCCACCGGCGTGTCGGATGTGAATTCCAGCTTCGTGCTGCGCACGGTGAAGGCGCCGGAAGGTCTGCCGCTGTCGCATCTGGCCTGAGGTGCAAACCAGCCGCGTGCCGGTAGGGTAGGGCGCGCTCGCATGCCGCAGCCGGCAAGACGCACCGGCGTTGCGCCGGTTTCCAGGCGGACGCAAGAAACGTGCTGCTTGCCACATAAACGATAACGATTTACATTTACCTCACATCCTGGCCGCGTCCGGCCATGTCGTTCGTGTCGCATCGCCAGCCCATGCAGGGTCAGCCAGCCGGTTCGAGTGGACGCCCGCGTGTGCCTGTGCCTTTCCCTGTTGCGTGACGCGCTGCGTCCGCAGCGATCGACGAGAACGCCCCATGTCTGCTGCCATCGCTCCCCTTGGCTTGTTGCCTGCCGCGCTGCTGTGCGCGCTGTCGACCTTGGCTCCCGCCGCCCATGCCGCCGAATCCGCCGACGCGACCAACGCCACGACGCTCGACCAGGTCAGCGTCAACGGCACGGTGAGCCGCGCGCAGCCGGCCACCACCACACGCCTGCCGCTGACCTTGCAGGAAACGCCGCAATCGGTGAGCGTGATCGGGCTGCAGCGCCTGGAAGAGCAATCGCTGTTCAGCATCGACGATGTGATGCGCAACGTCACCGGCGTCAACGTGTCCTTCTACGACACCCAGCGCCCGCTGTATTTCGCGCGCGGTTTCCAGATCACCGACTTCCAGGTCGATGGCCTGCCCACCTACAGCGGTGCGACCAACCAGGAATACGACACGGTCTTCTACGACCGCATCGAGGTGATCCGCGGCGCCAACGGCCTGCTCACCGGCGCCGGCATTCCCTCGGCCACGGTCAACCTGCTGCGCAAGCGCCCGGGCAAGGACTTCGATGCCTCGTTTGCAGTCAGTGCCGGCACCTGGGATTTCCGCCGCATGCAGGCCGACGTCAATGCGCCGCTGACCGAAGACGGGCGCTGGCGCAGCCGAGTGGTCGCGGCCTGGCAAGACCGCGATTACTACTACGACCGGTACCACGACAACAAGATGTCGGGCATGGCAGTGCTGGAAGGCGATCTGACCGACAGCACCACGCTCACCGTCGGCTATCAGCGCCAGGACAACACCCCCGTCGGCTCGACCTGGGGCACGGTGCCGTTCTTCGCGGCCGACGGCTCCTTCGCCAACCTGTCGCGCTCGACCAACATGGCGCCGGAATGGACCCGCTGGCAGCGCGAAACCAGCACCGCGTTTGCCAACCTGGAACAACGCTTCGGGCAGGACTGGTTACTGCGCGTCAACGCCGCCCACACCAAGGGCGCCGTGCAGAGCCTGCGCGTCTACGGCACCGGTTACCCGGCCGCCGATGGCAGCGGCGTGTTTCTGCGCGCCAACGCTGGCGAAACGCAGGACACGCGCGATAGCGTGGACGTGTATCTGTCCGGCGGATTCGCCCTGTTCGGCCGCCAGCACGATGTGGTGATCGGCGGCAGCTGGCAGGACCTGCAATCGACCACCTATACCCTGGCGCAGACCTATCCCGACGACTGGGCCACCTGCGGCAGCGAACGTTGCTATTTCATTCCCAACATCCGCCATTGGAATGGCGACGCTTCGGAAGTGACCTATACGCGCACCGGTGCGCGTCGCCAGGCACGCACCACCCAGCGCGGCGTGTATGCCTCCACGCGCTTGCGGCTGGCCGACCCGCTGTCGTTGATTGCCGGCGCGCGACTGAGTTCGTGGGAGACCCGCACCCAGGCGTTCAATGCCAGCGGCAGCTACACCGGCACCAGCGGCCGTTATGACGTCAGCGACGAAGTCACCCCGTACGTGGGTCTGGTCTACGACATCGTGCCGGATGTGTCGGTGTACGCCAGCTACACCGAAATCTTCAATCCGCAGAACTACCGCGACAAGGACAACAACCTGCTCGCACCGGTGGAAGGCTCCAACCTGGAAGCCGGCATCAAGGCGCAGTTGTTCGATGGTCATGCGATGGCCACTGCTGCCGTGTTCGAGGCCAAGCAGGACAACTACGCGGTGCGCGACATGACCCAGCCGGAAGCCTCGCTGCCGGATGGCAGCTCTGCGTACATCGGCGTGGACGGCACCAAGAGCCGCGGATGGGAAGTGGACTTCAATGGCGAAGTGCTGCCCGGCTGGACCATCAACGCTGGCTATACCCACGTCAAGGTCACCCGCGCGCCGACCGATGCGATCTACGCCAACCTGCCCGAAGATTATCTGCAGCTCTCCACCCAGTGGCGCCTGCCGGGGACGTGGGACCGCTTGAGCATCGGCGGCGGCGTGAGCTGGCAGAGCGCGGTGCGCGGCTTCAATATCGCGCGCCCCACCGGCGACGGCACTGGCGCCACCACCCCGGTCACGGTGGTGCAGAACCCGTACGCGCTGGTGCATTTCAACGCCAACTACCGCATCAGCGACCAATGGACCGCCACGCTGGCGGTGCGCAATGCGTTCGACAAGACCTATTGGGCGAATCTGGATTATCAGAACTACGGCGAACCGCGCTTTGTCAGCGTGTCGCTGCGTTGGCGGTATTGAGGCATTGCCGATGACGTCTGGGCTTGAGACATTGCCCATCAAGTCCAGGCGTTGCTACCGATAAGGCCTCGCGGCCAGGGCCGCTCCTACAAGCGCGGTGCCGGCCGTGCCGACGTCGCCGATACACCCAAAGACCCCCGCCCCGGTCGGAGCGGCCCCGGCCGCGCGCCCATCCGACACGTCTCAGCGCACCCGAAAGAACCGCCACGCCGTCGTCGAAGCGGCTCAGGCCGCGACCTTGTCCGGCCACCCTCAGGACATCAGCACAAGGCATCAATAACGCAGTCGCCCCACGCATCTGGTCTAAATGCGCGCGTCTCGAACCAGGCGCCCACGCCCGCTCAGTTCCGCATGAGCTCGCGCGGCACCGGCATCAACTGCGGATCGCCTCGCACCGCAGCCGCATCACGGTGCCACGCAGGCCTGGTCCTTGCCACGCAATTTTTCCCAACGCGAGCGTTGTTCCAGGCAGCGCTCGTACGCCTGTTGCTTGGCCGCTTTGGCCTGGTCGGCGGCGGTCCGGACTGCGCTGCTGCGCGCGGCCTGCAGTTGCGCAATCTTGGCGCGAATCTGCGGCATCACCGCCATTGCGGCGCGCTCGCCTTCGAGGATCGCCGCAGCACGCTGGTTGAAATCGGCCGAGCCGATCTCGTTGACCTTCGGGCGAATGACCACGTCGGCACGTTTGAGTTCGGCCTCGCCCAGGCGCTGGCCCATGATCGAGATCGACTGGTTCACCGTGCCCAGCAGGTCACCCGGATTCTTGCCGCTGGCCTTGCTGGAGATATCCACCGCCACCACAAATTCGGCACCCAACTGGCGCGCTGCATCCACCGGCACCGGGCTGACCACGCCACCATCGACGAAGTGGTATTTGCCGATGGTCACCGGTTCGAATACACCCGGAATGCTGCTGGACGCGCGTACCGCCTGGCCGGCATTACCGCGCACGAACACGGTACGCTCGCCATCTTCCAGCCGCGTGGCGACCGCCGCGAACGGCTTGCGCAGTTTTTCGATCGGCTTGCCGCCGAGCTGCTCGTTGACGTAGTCCTGCAGCTTCTGGCCCTGCACCAGCCCACCGGAAAACAGCCGCACATCGCGGATGCTGGTCTGGTCGAGCGCGACGGCCTTTTCCTGCATTTGGAACGCATCCATGCCGCTGGCATACAACGCGCCCACCACGCTGCCGGCGCTGGTGCCAGACACCACCACCGGTGCGAAGCCGTTGGCCTCGAGCATCTTGATCACCCCGATATGCGCAAAGCCCTTGGCCGCACCACCACCGAGCGCGACGCCGATCTTGATGGGCTTGGGGGCTGCGGCCGAAGGTGCCTGCACCACCGGCGCCGGTGTCGCCGGGCGTGGCTCGCCCCCGCAGGCGCTGAGCAGCCCGGCCAGTGACAGGGACAGGGACAACAGGAGGCACTTGCTAGGAAAGGCGGTCATGGCGAGCGTGCACAGGGCGCGATGTGGACAGCGGCGCAGCATACACGCCGCAGCCCTGGCCGCCGGTCTGCATTGGCGGCGGGCGGCAGGGCGTCATGCGCAGATATTGCGCGCTGCGCGCACACCTCGCCTGCCCTGATGGTATCGGGCGTCCTTGCGTTGGTACCGTAGGGCATGGACTCGGCCAAACGCACAGTCTGCAGCAGCAGCATCTTCGATCACGCGTCTGCGCGGTGTCCGCTGCGTGGACTGGCACTGTCACTGCTGCTAGCCGCATCGCCCTGTCATGCGCTGGACGCGGTAGCGGTCAAGCGGCAGGTCGATGGCATTCTGGATCGGGACTATCCACGTTGGGAGGCGCTATACCGGACCGTGCACCAGCACCCCGAACTGGGCTTCGAGGAAACCGCGACTGCGCAACGGCTGGCCAAGGAAATGCGCGCGCTGGGGTTTCATGTCAGCGCGGGTATTGGCCGGACCGGGCTGGTGGCGATGTATCACAATGGCCCCGGCCCCACGATCATGGTGCGCACTGAACTAGATGCGTTGCCGATGCGGGAAACCACGGGGCTGGCGTACGCCAGCGACGTCCATCTGCAGTCCAGTGACCGCGATACCTATGTGGCGCATACCTGCGGTCACGACATTCACATGGCGGCCTGGGCCGGCACGGCCGCAACCTTGGTGCAGCTGCGCGCCCAATGGCGCGGCACGCTGATGTTCATCGCCCAACCAGCGGAGGAAAAGGGTCGCGGTGCGCAGGCGATGCTTGACGATGGCCTGTTCGCCCGGTTCGGCAAGCCGGACTACGGCTTTGCCCTGCATGTCGGCCCGGACGCCTACGGCCATGTGTTCTACAAGGCCGGGGCGGTGACCTCCAACTCCGATGCGCTGGAGGTGGTGTTCCAAGGCAAGGGCGGGCATGGGGCGATGCCCGCCGCGACGATCGATCCGATCCTGATCGCGGCGCGCTTCGTTGTCGATGTGCAGAGCGTGATCAGTCGCGAAAAAGACCCGGCTGCGTTTGGCGTGGTCAGCATTGGAGCGTTCAACGCCGGCACGGCCGGCAACGTCATCCCCGACCGCGCGCAGCTGCGCGGCACCATCCGCAGCCACGACCCTCAGGTGCGCGACAAGCTGCTCGACGGCGTGCGACGTACCGCGCTGGCCAGTGCTCAGATGGCCGGCGCGCCGGTACCGCAGATCGCCCTGGGCGAGCGCGGGTCCAGGGCGGTGATCAACGATGCAGCGCTGGCCGAGCGTACCGGGGCGGTTTTCGCGCAGGCGTTCGGGGTCGATGCCGAGCGCCAGCGCGAACCGAGTGCCGCCAGCGAAGACTATTCGGCCTTCGTCGCTGCCGGCGTGCCGTCGTTCTACTTCGGCATCGGTGGACTCGATCCGCAGTGGCTGCAGCAGGCCCGGCAAACGGGCGAGCGCATTCCGGTGAACCATTCGCCGGACTTCGCGCCGGTGCCGCAGCCAAGCATCCGGACCGGCGTGGAAGCGATGACACTGGCGGTGATGAACGTGATGCCGCCGCCCTCCTGAGATGGGCGCGGCCGCGCCGGGATGTAGGTCAGAAGCGGTTATCGCCATCCAGCAACCGCCCCAGGCCGCCCAGCACCGAGCCTTCGCCGCGCTGTTGGCCGCCGGCTTGCGGGGCGGCCTGCAGCATGCGGCCGGCCATGCGCGAGAACGGCAGCGATTGCAGCCAGACCTTGCCCGGGCCGGTGAGGGTGGCCAGGAACACGCCTTCGCCGCCGAAGAACATGCTCTTCAGGCCCGCAACGCGGCGCACGTCCATGTCCACGCCGGCGTGGTAGGCCACCACGCAGCCGGTGTCCACGTCGATACGCTCGCCCGGGCCCAGCTCGCGTTCGACGACCGTGCCGCCGGCATGTACGAACACCCAGCCGTCGCCTTCGAGCTTCTGCATGATGAAGCCCTCGCCGCCGAACAGGCCGGTGAGGATCTTGCGCTGGAAGGCGATGCCCAGCGACACCCCGCGCGCGCCGGCCAAAAAGCTGTCCTTCTGGCAGATCAGCTGGCCGCCATGCTCGGACAGGCGCAGCGCCAGCACCGTGCCCGGGTAGGGCGCGGCGAAAGCGACCTTGGCCTTGCCGCTGCCGGCGTGGGTGAACACGGTGGTGAACATGCTTTCGCCGGTGACCACGCGTTTGCCGGCCGACAGCAGCTTGCCCATCAGCCCGCCGCCACTTTGACCGGCATGCGAGCCGTCGCCGAACACGGTGTCCATCTGCACCGCCGCGTCCTTGTACATCAGCGCACCGGCCTCGGCGATGGCGCTTTCGCCGGGGTCCAGCTCGACTTCGACGAACTGCATGTCGTTGCCGACGATGCGGTAGTCGATCTCATCTGCGCGCCCGCTCATGCCGGTCAACGGCGGCGGCGCGCTACCGCTGCCCTGCAGCTCGGCCAGCTGGCGGGCCGGCGTCCAGCCATCGAGCCCGTCGCGCCAGGCCAGCGCATCGGGTTGGCGCTGCGCATGCGCGCGGGCGCTGGCATCGTCGAGCGGGCCGAGACGGTCGGCCTGTCCGGGGTTATGGAAATACCACTGGGCCATCGGACGACTCCTGTCTGTGTGTGCGGCGAGTCTAAGCGCAAGCGCCGCGGCGGCGTCCCGTGTCCAAGGTCATGTCTGCAGAGCGTGGTTGTGACGCGGTTGTGCGCCCGTCCGGAGCGCTTCGCCATCGCGATGCGGAGCATCGCCGGCAGCTCGTGCAAGGACACGGCCTGCGCGAGCTGCGGGTGGGTGGCCCTTACTCGCCCACCGTTGCCCAACAGCGCGCGCCATTGCGCTGCACCCGCACCGGGCCATCGAACACGGCCGACAGGCTGGCATCGGTGAGCAGCGCCTCACGCGTGCCGTCGGCCACCACCTTGCCGGCGCGCAGCAGGATCACCCGTTCGATCTCCGGCACGATTTCTTCGATGTGATGGGTCACCAGCACCAGCGTGATGCCTTGCCGGGCGAGGTGCCGCATCGTCTCGAGCAGGTGCTGGCGTGCCACCAGATCCAGCCCGGTGGACGGCTCGTCCAGCAGCAACGCCTGCGGGCGATTGACCAGCGCACGCGCAATCAGCACACGGCGCGTTTCGCCGGCCGACAATTGCGCAAATTGCCGGTCCACCAACGGCAATGCGCGCGCCAGCGCCAGCGCTTCGCGCGCGCGTGCACGCATGTCGTCGCTGATCTCGCGATGCGGCGGCACCACGTAGCTGGCGAAGAATCCGGAGAGCACCGCGCTTTCCACATCCAGGCCGGGCATGTCGGCCAGATTGACGCTCAGATCGCCGGTGACGATGCCCAATTGCGAGCGCAGGCGATCCACCTGCCAGCGCGTTTGTCCCATCACCTTCACTGCGGGCAGACCGTCGGCGCGCGCCAGCGGGTACAACTCGCGCGTGATCAATTTGATGAAGGACGATTTGCCGCAGCCATTGGGCCCCAGGATCGCGGTGTGCTGCCCCAGCGCGATGCGCAGGCTCAGCGCATGCAGGACCCGGACCTGGCCGCGCATTACGCTGGCCTGGTCGAGTTCGATCAGCGGGGCGGCGTTGGTAACGACAGTGGAATCGGCAGCATGTTCGGTGGCAACAGTCATACGGGTGACAGCAGACGGAAGTGGGGAAGGGGGGTCTGAACCGCTTTAGAAATGTAGGTGCAACCCTACGCATCCGAAGGGTGAAGTTTGCCGCGATCGCCCCCATCATGTCTGCATCAAATGGAGAGCGCTGCTGTGGAGATGCCGATGTTGTCCGATCCGATCATCGACGTTCTGACTTCCGGCGTGGCAGGGCTGGGCGTGTGGGGCATGCTGGCGGTGCTGCTGGTCTTCACCCAGCTCACCATCTTTGCAGTGACCTTGTACCTGCATCGCAGCCAGGCGCATCGCGGTGTGGATTTCCATCCGGCCATCGCGCATTTCTTCCGCTTCTGGACCTGGTTGACCACCTCGATGATCACCCGCGAATGGGTGGCGATCCATCGCAAGCATCACGCCAAGGTCGAGACCGAGGAAGACCCGCACAGCCCGCAGACCAAGGGCATCGGCCAGGTGTTCTGGCGCGGTGTGGAGCTGTATCGGCAGGCGCGTGCCGAGCGTGCCGACATCGAGCAATACGGCAAGGGCGCGCCCAGCGACTGGATCGAACGGCATCTGTACACGCCGCATGCCAACGCCGGCCCGATGGCGTTGCTGGTGATCAACTCGGTGTTGTTCGGATTGCCGGGAATTGCGTTGTGGGCAATCCAGATGGCGTGGATTCCGTTCTGGGCCGCCGGTGTGGTCAACGGCCTGGGCCACTGGTGGGGCTATCGCAATTTCGAATCGGCCGACACCTCCACCAACCTCACGCCCTGGGCGCTGTGGATCGGTGGCGAAGAATTGCATAACAACCATCATGCCTTCCCGAGCTCGGCGCGGTTTTCGATGCGGCGTTGGGAGCTGGATATCGGTTGGGTCGCCATTCGCGGTTTGCAGGCACTGGGCCTTGCCAAGGTGTTGCGGGTGGCGCCGTCGCTGGATATCCGCCCCAATATCGCCGTGCCCGATGCCGACACGCTCAAGGCGCTGCTCTCGCACCGGTTCCAGGCCATGACCGACTACCAGCGCAATGTGCTCAAGCCGGCGTTGCGCGAAGAGGCGGCCGTCACCGGCGCCAAGCTGCGCGAGTTGCTGCCGCGTCGCCTGCGCAAGGGCCTGGTCGACGACGGGCGCTGGCTCAAGCCGGATGCGCGTGCACAGTTGCAGGCATGGGTGGCGCAGCGTCCGCGCATGCGCACGCTGGTCGAGTACCGTGCGCGGCTGACCGCGGTACTGGAAGCGCGCAGCCACGATGCGTCCGAACGGCTCCGGCAATTGCAGCAGTGGTGCCATGAGGCCGAGGCCAGCGGCAATGCCGCGTTGCAGGCGTATGCGGCGCGGCTCAAGGGGTATGCGCTGAGTGGTGCGTAACCCGGGCGGCAGGCGCGCTGTGGTGCGTATACACCGGGCGCGTGGCGTGATCGTGCGTGCCTTGCTGGTCGTGTGGTGTGCCTGTGTGCCGGCGATTGCCGCGCAGGCCCAGGTCCAGGACAGCCAGCAATATCTGCAGCGCATGGATACCGATGGCGATGGGCGGGTGAGCCTGGACGAATATCTGGCCTGGATGAGCTACGCCTTCGATCAACGCGATACCGATCACGATGGCGTGCTGCAAGGCGATGAACTGCCGGGCCGTCGCGGCAAGCCGATCACCCGTGCGGCGCATCGTGCCACCTTGATCGCGCGCTTCGCGCGGCAGGATGCCGATGGCGACGGCTACCTGAGTGCACGCGAACTGCTGGCGCCGCCCCGCTGATGCGCACCTTCGCGCGTGGCTGACGCTGCGTTCGGCAAGCTCGGCCGCATGTTCACTCTCGACCGGGTCAGCCGCCGCTACGGCCAGGCCATCGCACTCGATGCTGTCTCGCTGACGTTTGCCAGCGGCATCACGACCGCATTGATCGGCCCGAGCGGCGCCGGCAAATCCACCGTGCTGCGCATGCTGGTCGGGCTGGAGTGGCCGGACAGCGGCACGGTCGCTTTCGACGGCACCCCGTTGCAGCGCGCCAACCTGCAGGCGCAACGGCAACGCATCGGCTACGTCATCCAGGAAGGCGGCCTGTTTCCGCATCTGGATGCACGCAGCAACGTGACCTTGCTGGCACAGACGCTGGGCTGGACGCGGGAACGCATCGAGGCGCGTCTGGATGTCTTGTGCGCCCTGTGCCAATTGCCAACGCAGTTGCTGGCGCGCTACCCGGCCGAACTCTCCGGTGGTCAACGCCAGCGCGTGGGGCTGATTCGTGCACTGATGCTGGACCCGCCGGCCTTGTTGCTCGACGAACCACTCGGCGCGCTCGATCCCATCGTGCGCTACGACCTGCAGGCGCAGATGCGCGAACTGTTCGCGCAGCTGGGCAAGACCGTGGTGCTGGTGACGCATGACGTGGCCGAAGCCGCCTATCTGGCCGACAACCTGGTGCTGATGCGCGCCGGCCGAATCGTGCAGCAAGGCCGTGCGCGCGATCTGCTGGAGCAGCCGGCCGATGCGTTCGTGCAGCGCTTTCTCACCGCCCAGCGCAGCATTGGCGATGCCGCATGATGGCGCGTGCGCTCATCGCCGTGGTGTGGCTGATCTGCAGTGTTAGCGCGCAGGCCGCGCAGGTCACCATTGGGTCGAAGAATTTCACCGAAGCGGTGATTCTTGGCGAAATCGCCACCGCCGCCGGCAAACGTGATGGTGTAGACGTGCAGCACCGCGCACAACTCGGTGGCACGCGCATCCTGTGGCGGGCGCTGGAGACCGGGCAGATAGACGCGTATGCCGAATACACCGGCACGCTGGCACAGGAGCTGCTGCAACTGCCCAACGCCAGCCAGGCCGAGCTGCGTGCCGCACTCGACGCACGCGGGCTGGCGATGACCGATTCGCTGGGTTTCCAGAACACCTATGCCTTCGGTATGAAGCGCGAACGTGCGCAGGCATTGGGTATCGCCTCGTTGTCGGATCTTGCACGACATCCCACCCTCAAGATCGGTCTGAGCAATGAGTTCATGCAGCGCGCCGATGGCTGGCCGGGCGTGCGCGCGGCGTACGCGCTGCCGCAGGCCGCGACCGGGCTGGATCACGACCTGGCCTATCGCGCGTTGCAGAGCGGCGCCATCGAGGTCACCGATCTGTACAGCACCGATGCGGAAATTCCGTATTACCAGCTGCAGGTGCTACGCGACGACCGCCATTATTTCCCGGACTACCAGGCGATTTTTGTGTATCGCAAGGATCTGGCGCACCGCTCGCCGGCGATGCTGCAGGCCTTGCGGGGGGTGCAAGGACGCATCGATGAAGCGACCATGCAACGGCTCAATGCACAGGTCAAACTGGAGCGGCAGTCCGAAGCGGCGGTTGCCGCGCGTTGGCTGGGCGTCACGCCGGCCTCTGAAACGGACTCGCGTTTGACGCGGCTGCTGCGGCATACGCGCGAGCATCTGGCGTTGGTGGGTATTTCTTTGGGTCTGGCGTTGCTGCTTGCGCTGCCGTTGGGGGTGCTGGCGGCGCGGCGTCCACGTCTGGGGCAGGTGGTGTTGTCGTTGACCGGTGTGCTGCAGACGCTGCCGTCGTTGGCGGTATTCGTCTTCATGATTCCGCTGTTCGGCATCGGCGCCAAGCCGGCGATTGCCGCGCTGTTCTTGTATAGCCTGCTGCCGATCGTGCGCAACACCCATGCAGGGCTGACCTCGATCCCACGCGAACTGCGCCAGACTGCGCACGCCATCGGATTGCCCGCGTGGACACGCCTGTGGCGGGTGGAACTGCCGCTGGCCCGCCGCACGATCGTGGCCGGCATCCAGACCGCGGCGGTGATCAATGTGGGCACCGCCACGCTGGGTGCGCTGATCGGTGCGGGCGGCTATGGCCAACCGATTCTCACCGGCATCCGCCTGGACGATATCGGCCTGATTTTGGAAGGCGCCATTCCCGCTGCCGTGCTTGCGCTGCTGGTGCAGGCGGTGTTCGAAGGCGCCGAGCGATGGGTAACGCCGCGTGGGTTGCGGATCAGCCAGCGGCAGTGACGCGGCGTTCAATCGCTGAAAACCGAGCGCGCCGCTTCGCTGCCGCTGATCCTTGCGCCAATTGTCGTTCGTAGAGCGCGCTGGCCTGCGATGGAGCCTTGCCGGTGCTGCCTGACGACGCGTTGGCCTGCGTACATGTATTGCAACCAGTACCGCTGCAGATGCCTGGCCCGCGATGCCTGCGCACCGCCTCACCCATCCGGCAGCGCTGCAATGACCTGTGACAACGTGTGGTCGGTCACGCTCAAATGTGGCGCGATGCGCAGACGTCCATGCCGACGCGTGCAGATCACGCCACTCGCGCCGAGCGCCGTTGCCACCGCATCCAATGCCGCTGCCGGCGGCTGCAGTGCGGTGAGATGCGGCGCATGTCCGGGCGTGCACCAGCTGCCCACGCCGCGCGCCTGCAGGGCGGCGTCCCAATGCGCAGTCAACTCGCCCAACGCCGCTGCGATGCGCGCCGGCTGCCACGCGGTGAGTTGTTGCAGGGCCACCGTGGCCATTGCGACCCGCAACGGGTCGGCAACCCCGCCCGCATCGAATCGGCGTGCACCGCTGCGATACCGCGGCGCGCTGGCCACCGGAAATTCCCAACTGCTGCCCGCATCGCGGCCGATCCAGTGTTCTTCGATCGGCAGCCCGTCCGTGCGCCACTGCGGCGCGACCCACAGCCATGCCAATCCCATCGGCCCGAGCAACCATTTGTGCCCGACGCTGACCACGAAATCCGGTTGCCAGCGCGGCAGATCCGGTGGCAACACCCCAAGGCTCTGGCTCAAGTCCAGCACCAGGGCAGCGCCGCGTGCCTGCATGGCGGCACTGATGCGGTCCAGATCCAGCATTCGCCCGTCCAGCCAGTACGCATGCGGCAAGCTGGCAATCCGCAGCGCAGGCGTGTCGGCAATGGTCTGCAGCACTGCATCGGTCAAGCTGCCGCCAGCGGTGGCGGGCACCGCCACCAGATGCGCACCGGTCTCTGCGCAGCGGCGCTGCCAGATCAACAGATTGGACGGAAATTGCCCTTCCAGCACCAGCACTGCGTCGCCGGCTTGCACAGGCAGATTGCGCGCGGCCGTGGCCAGGCCGTGCGCGGCCGAGGGCACCATGGCCACCGCATCGGCATCGCCGTCCAATAGCGCGGCCGCAAGTCCGCGCACCTGCTCGATCTGCTGTAACCAGGTATCGAACGGCAACCGCCATGGTGTGGCCATTGCATCGACCGCCTGGTGCGCAACGGTCTGCATGGCGCGCAACAACGGACCACGCGACGCCGCATCCAGATGGATGACCCCGGAAGGCAGCGCGAACGCCTGCTGACGCTGGGCCCACGCGAGGGGCCCAGCAAGCGTACTGGACAGAGATGGCGATGACATGCCCACAGCTTACCGCTGGCTGCCACGCTGCCCACACGGCACGTTCACGGGCGCTCCCCAAGCATAGGGCGATGCCTGCACTCTCACCTCTGCTGGGCCACCTCCAGCAACAGCAGTTGACGCTGCTGGAACGCTACGCGCAGACCCGCGCGCTGAGCGACCGTCTCGCCGCACCCTTGAGCGCCGAAGACGCGATGGTGCAGAGCATGCCGGACGCGAGCCCGAGCAAATGGCATCTGGCCCACACCACCTGGTTTTTCGAACGCTTCGTGCTGCAGGCCGATCCGGCGTACCGCGTGTTCGACCCGGCCTGGGATTTCCTGTTCAACAGCTACTACCAGAGCGTGGGGCCGATGCATGCGCGGGCCCGCCGCGGCGTGCTTTCGCGCCCCTCGTTGCAGCAGGTACGCGACTACCGTGCTGCGGTCGATAGGCAGATGCAGCAGCGCTTGCGCGAAGGCCTGCTCGATGCACAGGCCTGCACCGTCGTGCAGCTCGGCATCCAGCACGAGCAGCAACACCAGGAGTTGCTGCTGACCGATATCAAGCATGCGCTGTGGAGCAACCCGTTGCAGCCGGCCTACCGTGACCTGCCCACACCGCCTGCGGCCGTTGCCAGCCCGCTGCGCTGGCATGCGCGCGACGAGCAGATCGTCCAGATCGGCGCCGCTGCATGGCCACAGGCCGACAGCTTCGCCTACGACAACGAATCGCCACGCCATCGCGTGCTGATCGGTGCGCATGCGCTGGCCAGCCGTGTGGTCACCAACGCCGAGTTCCAGCAATTCATCGATGACGGCGGCTACCGCAGTGCCGGTGCCTGGCTCAGCGATGGCTGGGCGATGGTGCAGGCGCAGGGTTGGCAACATCCCTTGTATTGGGATGCCGATGGCCGCGAGTTCACGCTGGACGGCTGGCGCACGCGCGATCCACACGCGCCAGTCTGTCATCTGAGCCTGTTCGAAGCCGATGCGTTCGCGCGCTGGGCCGGTGCGCGCCTTCCCACCGAAGCCGAGTGGGAGCAGGCCGCGACCGGCGTGCCGGTACAGGGCAATTTCGTCGACACCGATGCGTTGCATCCGCGTGGCGCCGAAGCAGTGGACACCGGTATCCAGCAGCTGTTCGGCGATGTCTGGGAGTGGACCGGTAGTGCGTACCTGCCGTATCCAGGCTTTACCCCGTGGCCCGGGTCGCTGGGCGAATACAACGGCAAATTCATGAATGCGCAATGGGTCTTGCGTGGTGGCAGTTGCGCCAGCCCGGCCAGCCATCTGCGTGCCAGTTACCGCAACTTTTTCCCCTCCGATGCGCGTTGGCAGTTTGCCGGCGTGCGCCTTGCCAAGGATCTGCCTTGAACGCCGCCGCCCATGCCCTGCAACGCGCGCACGCCGCGCTGACCGACCTGCGCCCGCAGCCGGACGACATCACCGCCGATGCACTGGCGGGGTTGTCGCAAACGCCCAAGACGCTGCCGTCGAAATATTTCTACGATGCGCGCGGCTCGCAACTGTTCGAAGCCATTACGCAGCAGCCGGAGTATTACCTCACCAGGACCGAGCTGGGTTTGCTGGAAGCCAGCATGGGCTCGATCGCACAGGCGATCGGCGCCGGCGTGCATGTGGTCGAATACGGAAGCGGCAGCGGCCGCAAGACCGAATTGCTGCTGCAGGGCCTGCGCGATGTGGTGGCCTACACGCCGCTGGAAATCTCGCGCACCGCGCTGCTGGAAAGCACTGCGCGGCTGGCCCAGCAATTTCCGCAGATCCAGATGTTGCCGGTGTGCACCGACTTCACCAAGCCGCTGCGCCTGCCCGATGCGCAGCGCCCGACGCGGCGGCACGTGGTGTTCTTCCCCGGCTCCACGCTCGGCAATTTCGCCGACGCGGCCGCGATCGAACTGCTGGACGCGATGCGCCAGACCATGGGCAGCGACGGTTGCGCCCTGATCGGCATCGATCTGGACAAGGACGCCGGGCTGATCGAAGCGGCCTACAACGACGCAGCCGGTATCACCGCCGAGTTCACCTTGAACCTGCTGGCGCGGCTCAATCGCGAGATCGGGAGCGATTTCGATCTGGACGGTTTCCGTCACCACGCGGTGTATGTCCGTGAGCGCGGCCGCATCGAAACCTTCCTGATCAGCCAACGCGCGCAGCGCGTGCAGGTTGGCGGCAAGGACATCGCGTTTGCCGAAGGCGAAGCGATGCAGGTCGAATACAGCTGCAAATACACCGACGCGCGCTTTGCCGAACTGGCTGCCGCAGCCGGGCTCAAGGTCACCCACGGCTGGAACGATGCCAAGGATTGGTTCGGCCTGCGCCTGCTGCGCCCATTGTGATCCCGCGGGGCGGGCGTGCAGTCGCCCGATGATGCGCAGGTGGCCGCGTTGATCCGGCACCTGCTTGCGCAACGTCGGCCCGAGCAATCGATCTGTCCGTCGGAAGTCGCGCGTGCCTTGAGCGATGACGCGGCGGTGTGGCGAAGCCTGATGCCCCAGGTGCGTGCGGTGGCCGCAGCTGCCGCAGGCAGAGGCCTGGTACGGATCACCCAGCAGGGTCGAACTGTGGACCCTGCCACCGCACGCGGACCGATTCGACTGATGCGTGGGCCGCATTTCGACTGAAGCCCCATTGAGTGGATGCGCCAGCTTCCGTATGTTGCGGGATTAAGTAGCGGGATTAAACCGAATGTCGCCGAGCGACTACATCAAAAGGATGTAATCGTTCGGTGACATCAGGCCGCCTGCACCACATGCAACGCCTTGGGATTACGCCACTGCGCCAGCAGCGCGGCTTCGCGCGCCCTGGCTTCCTGCAGATGCGCGTGCTTGACGTGGCCATAGCCGCGAATGTGTTCCGGAATGCTGGCGATCTGCGCGGCCAAGCCCGGCGCGGGTTTCCGGCGGGTGCATCGGCGTTGCCGTAATGCCAGGCGAGACCGCATTGGCGCGGATGCCGCGGGCGGCATATTCAACCGCCAGGCTTCGCGTCGCAGCTGCTAGCCCTCCCTTGGTCAGTGACGCCAGCACCGATGGGAACTCGGCATTTGCATGTTCGGCCAGCGTGGTAACGATCTGGACGACGTGGCCGCCACCAGCCGTAAGCATTGCAGGGATTGCCTGCCGGGTCATGTGGAAGAAACCGTCGAGGTTTGTGGCTACGATGCGCCGGTATTGGTCCTCGCTATAGTCGGTAAACGCCTCGCCGATGAAGACGCCGGCATTGTTGACGAGCGTGTCCACGCGTCCGAACCGGTCGATCGCCTGAGCGATGACCGCCTGCGCGGTGGCGGGATCGGCCACGTCGCCTGCTACGGTAAACCAGTCTGCCTCATTGGCAGGCGCGATCGTGCGCGAGACGCCAAGGACGCGCCAGCCGCGGTCACGGTAGCCGCGCGCGATCCCCTCGCCCAATCCCTGCGACGCGCCGGTGACGATCGCGACCTTGTTCGACATGGTAGTTCCTATTGTTAGGGACGAAGGCAGGGCGAGGCGGCGCGTCGCGTTCGATCACCAGCGGGTCGGCTTGGGGTTGCGGCTGTCGAAGCCCATCTGGTGCCAATAGGGATATGGCGGGTGACGGCGGCTGGCGGCGTCGAGCAAGGCAATCTGA
>JAAIGE0100063612.1_pt1 | contig 20294 bp, 17 predicted proteins | sample 6487951 | NCBI WGS metagenome assembly JAAIGE01 (sample SAMN13974128, study PRJNA590717) | phyllosphere metagenome | biome: tomato field; feature: multiple bacterial spot infested tomato fields; material: tomato leaves; isolation source: leaves from tomato fields | host: Solanum lycopersicum ...
CATCATCGCGGTCGCGGCCGCCGAGCGGCTGGCCGACGCGGCCAGGCAGGAACTTGAACTCGCAGAGCGCCTGGCTAACGGTGAGCGCCGCCGCTTTGCCCTGGGCTCCAGCGATTTCTTCCTTGTGAACCAACGCGAAGAGACCGCCAACGATGCACGTGTGCGCCTTGTCGATGCGCAAGCGCGGATTGCATCCGCCCGCGCTGAACTGGCTGCAGCCACAGCTGACCAGACAGCTCTCGGGCTATCGGAGTCGTTCGACTAACGCCATTGAATGTCGACTACGGCATCGGCTGGCGCTTCGGGCCACTAAGCTGAAGGGTTTCGAGGCTTATGTTGCAGACTGACCTGCTGAACGGTCGCCCGGTCTTGGAACCTCTAAGATGGCCTAAATGTCCAGTTGTCGTTCTAGCCGGAAGAGGGTGGCGATGGCAGGATGCGACCAAAGCCGGTCGTTCACGCCGAGGGGTCTAATGTCGGCTGTTGAAACAGGCTGCGATGTGACGATGCAAAGCGGCTCGCCAGTCAAGCTGTAGTCTCGAAGGCTCGGTGTCATCCGTGGCAATCCCAAAAGCATCCATAGCGGAACGCCACCACGACCGTTAGCAGACGTGTCAGCAGGGCTTGATCAGTGCCGCAAGGTGAAAACCAACCGGTCAACTGCCTTCAGAATGCGCGGTAGCTGATCGTCGAGCCATTGTGATCGCTCATTATCGTTCGCTATTGGGCCTCCGCTCATGGCACACCCAATCAACAGGTCGACGATGTTGCGGGCCGCGTCTTGCACATCGGCTTCACCAGTCATCCCTGCGGTCCTCAGCAACTGGGCCAGACGTGCAATGGCCCAATACAAGCCTTTGCGCACCCGCTCCGCGAGATCGGCAAAGCGGTCATCTTCCCCACGCAATATTCGGCCCATCGCGAAGCTGTCCGGCGTGAGCAGCACCGCGAGGCTCAGTTCGACGAATGCCTGGATGGGATCTTGGTAGCGGGAACCGCGCGACACACGGTTTTCGGAGATCCACCGCTGCAGCCGTCGTTCCACGGCTCCTCGGAACAGCGCCTCCTTGTTGGGATAGCGTGCGTAAATGGTGCGTTTGCTCATTTTCTCGGATGCAGCGATCGCATCATAGCTAACGCTGGCGAGGCCTCCTTCCACATAGAGTTGCCAGACTCTGTGCAGCAGCCGTTCCTCAATCGCGGCAGCCTCGGCCGCCGTGGGACGACCCGTGCGCGCAGCATTCTCCCCAGCCATCTCCGCCTCCTTGCTTCGCGATAAAGCATATCTCCTAGCACCACGCCACAGGGAATGATAATGCTACGACGCATTACCTTTAATTAGAGGGTACCGACGATGGTCCGATTTGTAGTAGGGCTTGTCATAGCCGGCCTGGCGGCAAGTGCGCAGGCCGGACCATTCGAGCCCGGCGCTGCCAGAGCCAGGGTGGAACAGGTGCTCTCCCGTGATCTGTCGCGTCTCGATGCGCTGTATAGGGATATTCACCGGCATCCTGAACTTGCCTTTCAGGAGAAAGACACCGCGGCAAAACTTGCGCGCGAGATGAAGGCTGCGGGGTTCGCGGTCACGCAGGGCGTCGGCGGCACGGGCGTAGTGGCCATTTTGAAGAACTGGCCCGACGGTCCTGGTCCGCACCGAGCTGGATGCCCTGCCGATGGCAGAGCGAACCGGTCTTCCTTATGCGAGCAGCGCCGTTGCCACATGGCAAGGCCGCGAAACGCCCGTCGCGCATAGCTGCGGCCACGACATCCACATGGCTGCCTGGGTGGGCGCGGCCCGCGCTGGCTGCTCTGAAGGACGAATGGTCCGGAACGCTGGTCTTCATCGGTCAGCCAGCCGAGGAAACTACGATCGGTGCCCAGGCAATGCTCAAGGACGATTTCTTGCGCCGTTTCGGCAAGCCGGACTATGCCTTCGCGCTCCATGTGAGCCCCGCTCCGGCGGGGACGGTGCTCTACCGCTCCGGGCCCATGAGCTCGACCTCCGATGCGCTGGAGATCGTGTTCCACGGTCGCGGCGGACATGGATCCGCTCCCGCCGCGACCATCGATCCGGTTCTCATGGCCGCGCGCTTCACGGTCGACGTGCAGAGCGTCATCAGCCGGGAAAAGGCGCCGGAGGCGTTTGGGGTCGTGACAGTCGGCGCTATCGTGGCCGGAGACGCGGGCAATGTCATTCCCGACAATGCGGTAGTCCGCGGCACCATCCGGAGCCAGGACGATGCCGTGCGCACCAAATTGCTGGCTGGCATCCGCCGCACCGCTCAAGCGATATCCGACATGGCCGGCGCACCCGCAGCGACTGTGACCATCGTGCCAGGCGGCAAGATGGTCGTTAACGATCCAGCTTTGAGCGCGCGTACCGAAGCTGTGTTCAAGCAAGCGTTCGGCCAGAATGCCCAGCCGTTCCCGCTTGTCATGTCCGGGTCGGAGGATTTCTCCGAATTCGTGAACCTCGGAGTGCCCTCGGTCTACTTCCTGATTGGCAGCCTGGAACCGGCCTTCTTCGCCAACGCGATCAAGGAAGGGCATCTGCCAATCAATCACTCGCCGGATTTCGCACCCGAGCCGGAGCCGACCATCGCCACAGGCATCACCGCAATGGCGCTTGCCGTCATGAACGTGGCGCAACCCGCCGGACGGTAATTTCTACCCATCCAGGCGTCAGATTACCTGTATGGGTTAAGGACCATTGCGGGTCGCCAGGTTGGCGCCGTCGAGTCAGGCGCATCCATTGGGCTACTCGGCAGTACGGGTCTGGGCGGCGAACATCGCGCGCGGTCAGGACCTCCGAAAGGCACAATTGTTGGTGCGTCCAGGACGGCAGTTCTTAGCCTGTGCTGCCGTTCAACAGGTCATTGCGGAACGGCAGTCAAGTCCCCATTTCCTGCCGCGTGGCATCGTCGATGCGGCAGGCTGAAGCATCAACCGTCTCACATTAACAAGCGTCCAAAGTTGAGCGACGCGCCGAGGGCGCTGGATGTCCGGGTATGGGGCGGCTCGACGCCGAAGCTAGCTCTCGCTAGCTTCAGCCTCATGCTCGCCACCATCCGCCGATCCGCTGACCTTACCTTCAATGATTATGGTGCTCGTTACCGAAGATGTGGGTGCGCGCACCTCCGTCTGATCACAAGGGCGATGTGGGGCACGAGCGGCCGCGCCTGCCGAGATAGGGCGCGAGTTCGGCCTCCCCATCGTCGTCCGACGGCTCCACACGAGGCTACCCACGTAGAGTGGATTGTTAAGCACGCCGGTGCCCTCCTGCGATTGCGGCTGATTGTGCCGGCACTCCAAACGTATCCCTATCCTGACCAGCGGATCCCGGAGGTTCGCATCTTACCTCGCGCTTGTTGCATGCTTAGCATTGCAGCCGGCGTTGGATCGCCACCAGCTGCAGGCGTGCATCGAGCCTAGGCACCTCTTTAGCACCTTGTGCTGCTCAGCACTGCGGTGTGTGGCTGCATCGGTATCTGACCTGAAGCCTGAGACTATAGGGGCCGAGTGCCGTGGGATCATCTAGGCGCTTGCTACCCTATCGATTAGCAACTCATGATCTGGGATGCTGTAAGATTTCCATCGTTCTTGATGGCGAACGTCGTCCGCTCGCGTCCTACATGAGCCGCTGTTGTCTTCAGCACGCTGCCCTCAGCACGTAAGGAAAACGTGTTACTAATCAGCGGCTGATATGAGGTAATCACTTCCACCAACATTATGTTGACACCGTCTGCCGCCCTGAGACCAGGAGCGGGACCCACTTGTTGCAATGAGTTGTCCAATTTTCCCTTACCCTGACTCCCGTAAGCTGACTGAATTGTCTTTGCATCTCCTGCGCAACGCTGCCACTCGATCCACTGGCCTGTCCGCGCAGTATTCAGGCGAACGGATGAGAGGATGATGCGGCCCTTCGCAAGGATAGGTGTGCCTTCCGAGGCAAGCTGGGCTCCCGTCATAATCTGGCTAACATCAGCTTCATCTACTTGGCTCGTACCTCGTGCTGCATTCTGTGCCACTTGACTCGCAATCTCAGCAATTCGTTGCTGCGTAATCGCCAAGTTTGCAAGTTCCAGGCCACCACATACCAAGGTAAGAAAAAGGGGCAAAGCAAGGGCAAATTCGATAAGTGACACGCCGCTCTCATCAGCGCGAAAGAGCTGTATCACGTAGCTTATCTGCCGCCGCGCGATGCACCTCATATGTCGGCGCACGTGACTGGGTTTCCAGCCGCTGCTGAGATGCAGCACCTCTTCTGGACCTGGTCTTGTCCACCCTCGAACGGCTCATTTTGGAGAGCTGCTTGCCCCTCCAGCTTAATGTCTGAGAAGCCAGTAGCGGTTTTTGTCAGAAGCGGGAATAGCACAGGGTACTTGAGAACCACCTTGTAGTTGATAATGTCGTTGGCTCCACCCAAGCCAGTTCTAAAAGGATCTGTGTCCCAGCGACTGTTGCCATTGACATCGATCCAGCAATAAGGCGGACTGGAGTTGGCGTTGTCCTTCACTTCAGGCTTCCGAACCTGATTGAAGCTATCGTAGTATGACTTCTCAACATCTACGGTGGCATCTCCCGTTACCTTGAGTTGCGCCTTCACCATCGCATCAATCTTTTCACCGCCAAGGCCGTTCGTCTGAGCGTTGCCTGTGGTGGCCATTCGCGCTGCTTGCTGGAGTACTCCGCCAAGCTGCGCCTTGCAGAACATCATGAAGCCTAATTCGATCCCACCCATGATGAGAAGGAGTAGTGGAATGGCTAAGATCGCGAATTCTATTGCAGCAACCCCGCGTCGATCTAACCGCGAGATCAAACTGCTGCTTGCGACTGCGCTTGTCTTTTCCATATGTCTCACCCCTTACTGGGCGAGGCGCAAGGCGCCGATGCTTTTACCAATTGTGGCGAACCGTTCGATGAGATCGTCTGAACTGTCAGCTGTTGATGACTGGTCGATGCTACTGGCACATCTATCCAGGGCGGCCACGCGGCCGCTTGTTCCGAAAGCAATGGTCCAAATGGAGATCGACTTCGCCTTAGCTGCATTGCAAGTCATCAAGAAGCGCTTGGTGTGCCTCAGTTCATTGTCGGTCTTGCCTGTTGCCCCGATACGTCTATTATAGTTTTCAATCCCATATGATGAGTAACTGTCCATCGGGGTATCCATCATCCCGTCGGTCATGTAGATGATGTAACGCTGCACACTGATCTGTTTGTACATGTCTGGGTTGGTAGATCCCCAGATTCCACCACCAGAAATCATTCTAGTACCCCAGACCATACCGAGATCATGATACGTACTTCCCCTTGGCACCAGTTTGGCTAACAAGGTTTCAAGCTCGCTGCTCGACCTCAATTCAGTAAGCTCGGTTGCCTCAGCTGGGCAACTCTCGTTGATATCGTCAAGCGCGGGATCGTAGATGTACGGTGCGTACTTGGTGTCGTCGTTTGCATCGGGTATTCGATCGATGTCTAGGTCGATCGCAGCGCTGGGCGCCGCATCCCGCGTGTCATTAGCTGTAATTCCTGGGTCGGTCTTGCGCTCCTCAATGCATCCTCCCCAGGTGCCGTCGCTCCTCCCATCACCGTTGAGATCGCCAGCGTTGTTCCCTGCAGCGAAGCTCGACAGATTGTAGCGTTGTTCGCCAAAGTTCCACCCGCCCCTCGTCACTTTCCAGTGATAATAGGGAACATTGTTTGTGCGAATATAGCTTGCACTTTTTCTGTAAAGAAGTTTACCGACATTTGTTGTTGATGCGTACGGAACGATGCCGAACCGCATGCGCAAGCCCTTAGCGTCTAACATCGTTCGCGCCGGCGTCAGCTGCTGATAAAGTGTTCTAACGGCAGATTTCAGTGCATCGATTTTGCGCTCGCCGCCGAGATAATTGTTCATAGAGCCCGTGGTGTCGAGGACGAGCATGATGTCGACGTTTTTGAACGTTTGCACCGCAACCCCTGTTACAGACACATCGATCTTATTGTAGCCAAAGACCGCCATTATGGACGTCGGAACTGATGTTGTCGCTTCAACCTTAACTTCGCCTACGTCGGGTTTGGTGATGTTTGAGATGACAGGCGTCGTGCCATACATGCCGTTTGGAAAATTGAAGGCGAGGTAAGAAGAAGCTTGGGGTCTAGCGGTTTCGATATTATCGCCGGTCATGGCTCGCCGGCCAGCCAGGGCGGCAGCATCGACGGCTTGCTGGAGTTTGGTACGGACCATGTAAGCCCGGGCCATGTCCACGCCACTGCCGATGGCACCCAAGAGAGGTAAGAGCGCGGCGCCCATCAGGATCAGGGAGTTGCCACGCGTATCTCGAACGACGCGCTTCAGCAATCGAAGCGGATGGTACTTCGTCAGGTTCTGTTGTCCAGATCGTGAGCGATTCGACCGTAAATGCATCATCGAGATCTAGTCGGAGTCGTGTTCACAATTGGTTACGAAGCTCTGCTGCCCGTATGTCCGCTGCTCATCGAAGCTGGAGCGAGGCAAGGTTGTTTACGTCTCGGAAACACTCCTGCTTTTCGAGAGTGTGCCATGCACGATTAGTTGCTGTCGCTGCATCTCAAGCGAGGTTAGCCGGCGCTTGATGATGATCAGTTTCCTGCTCGTCATCGCCTTTTTCCCAACTTGGTCTGCGCGCGAGTTAGGGAAGCTTGCAACGAAGGATTGGAGCGTACTTCCTTAATCTTTAGCTATGGGCACCCATGCTGAGCGCTATTTCGCTAGGCTTAGGACTTGCTGACGACCACCAGGATAACGATGACTGCGAGTGTGATGGCGGAGGAGGGCGGCAGAGCAGCGTCGTATCGGCTCGAGATCCGGCGTCATTCCTTGAGGCGGCCGGACACGACCTTGATCCGGCTGCGGCGCCAGTAGCGGCGCTTGTCGTAACTGACGGGCTCGTTGTCGGATTTCTGGCATGGGATGCAGGGCTGGATACCTTGGCCTGCAGAGTGCCTTCCGAATCAGTCGGCGTCGGAGCCGCTATCACCGATTAGCCATTTAAAGCCGGATCGATGGGACATCGTTGGTGCAGCAGTCGGCCTCACCGGAGGGCCGTCAGTCTACTTCAGACCACAAGGTGTTACCGCTCGCTAACCACCCGGCTCTCGCCGCTTTCGTTGTCGTTCTGACTGGGCGAAAACAGACGTCGCGTTGAGGAAAGGACGACGGAAGTCGAATAGCGGCAGGGGTGATTTGAAGGCCAACTAGTAGGTGGTGTACTAAAGTGATCGCCACCTCAGTTCGAGGCCAAAGCTGCGTGGCTGACTGACGCCCCAGACGTTTGCTGGTGTAAGGTCTCCGCCGTTTTCCGCACCGCGGAAGTAAAGGCTATCGAACAGGTTTTCGACGTAAACGAGAGCCTCGAGCCCGTTTTCAGAACGATAGCCAAGCCGGAGGTTCACCTGTGTGGCGCTCGGCCGCTGGGTAAGACCGCGCCAGTCGTAAGCCTCGCGGCGGCGGCCCTGGTAGCTCCATTCGCCCGCGAAATACGCTTCTGCTGCTTCAATGGGGTAACGGACCGTGGCAACGCCGCTGGAGGCCCACGTCGGGTTCAGAAGGCCTTCGCAGTCGCGGGCGTCACAATCACGATCGCCGCGCTTGACGGTGCGGGTGTATGTCACATTTCCAGCCAGATCGAAGTAGATACTGGGCCGGAGGGTCGCGGCCGCCTCGACGCCGTACCCCTGGACCCGGCCGACGTTGATGACTTGTTGGGTGCGCGTGGCGGTGTCGAAGAACACAGATTGCAGGTTCTTGTAGACGAAATGAAAGCCGGTGACGTCGAGGCTGAGCCGGCGATCAAACAGGTTCGTTTTAACGCCGACCTCCTTGCTCCAGATCGTCTCCGGGGCGAAGGCATTCGGCCGAGTGCCGGCCGGCACCTGCGCGCCGTCCTCGATCGCGGCCGGCGCTTCGACGGTGAACGAGCCAAATCCACCCGCCTTGTAACCGCGTGTCAGGCTGGCGTAGAGGCTGAAGTCACGGCTGGCCTCGTATCGAGCGTAGAAGCGGGGCGTGAAACCTTGCCATGACTTGGCCGCCTCAATGAAGCCATCGGTGTAGAAGTTGAACGTCCAGATGTTGCCGAGCGTGCTCTCGCTTGCAAGGACGTTAAGCGCGAAGCGCTTGCGATCCCAGGTATAACGAAGGCCCGTGCCGACCTGAAGCTGGCCCAAGAGCCAGTAATTGGCGTCGGCAAAAGCCGAAAGGCCGGTGTTGGTGGAACGAGCGTCATTCACGTCGACCAGGATGCCGCCCGAAGCCGGAATGTACGGCGAGCCGTAGAGGTCCTGGGTCAGTTCGCCACAATCGGCATAGCCATAGCCAGCGCGGCAGACGAGGTCTTCGTCGGCTTCGTTGGTGAAACGCGCGCGTACGATCTCACGATAAGCGGAGGAGCCCGCAGACCAGGTCAGCTTGCCGGTACTTGGCGAGACCAGGCGCAGTTCCTGGCTGGCATAGGAACCACGCTGACGCTGCGTGTAGTTGCCGAGCCGCAGCGCAGTGCCGTCATAGTCCTCCGAGTAGAAGAACCGGTGACGGCGATAGGCGCTGATCGACGTCAGTCTGGCAAAATCCAGATCGACGTCGGCCTGGACCGACACGCCGTAGATCGTTCCATCGTCCAGCGGATGTATGAGGTCGCTGTCGACATCGCCGTCGGATCCGCGGACGACCAGGGCGGTGCCCAAGGCAGCGTCGATAGTGTCGAGAACCTCGCGATCATCGTTGGATGCGCGATAGGGCGTGCCATCCAGCTTGCGACGCTCGTACTCGCCGACAGCCGTGATCTGCAGCGTGCCACTCTCGTATTTGAGCGAGGGGCGCAAGGCCAACTTGCTGCCGCCCATCAGCCGATCATCGACGTCGGGGCTAAAGGCGTTGTCGACCCAGCCTTCGTAGCTGGTGCCGAAGAAGGCGAGGCGTGCGGCCAAGGTCGTGCTGATGGGAAGGTTGGCGGCCGCTTCCGCTTCCACCCGGTCGAAGTCGCCATAGCTAAGATAGACGTGACCTTCCTGCACGCCGATCCTGGGCTTGTTGGTAGTGACGCTGATCGCGCCGGAGATTGCATTGCGGCCGAACAAGAAGCCTTGGGGGCCGCGCAGGGCCTCGGCCCGTTCGATGTCGAACAAGGACGTGACCACGCTGCCGGTGCGTCCTTGATGAACACCGTCCTTGAAGATCCCGATCGAAGGATCGCCGCCGATGCCGTAGTCGTTGGACACGATCCCGCGGATCGCCAAGCCATCAATGTACGAATCGTCGGAGTTCCCGGAGAAGCCCGGGGTGAAAGTCACCAAGTCCTTCACGTCGCGGAGCTTACGTTCGACGATGTCTTTTTGCTGAAACACCGAAAGAGCCAAAGGCGTGGCCGAAGCCAGTTCGCTGCGCCCTTGCGCGGTGACGACGATGTCACCGGCGGACTGGTCCTCCGTAGACTCGGATGCATTGGCGGGTTGAGGGCTGAACGAAGCGGCCAGTGCGACGAAAGAGGCGGTGGGAAGTATGGTGGCGGATATCATCTGCTCGTCATGGCAGGCTCCTATGGTTTTTTGATTAATTGGACTGCGGATCAAGGCGATCAGAGATGATGGGATAGCGCCAATACCATGGCGGCCGTGTTGCGGCGGCTGTCGTAACTTGCGTTGCTGAAGACCGCACTCAGTGCGAAGCGGTATGTACCATGAGCGCCTTCGAGCCCAATTGTCGCATCTAGCTTGCGATCTACGAGGCCATGCTCGAACCCGCCGCTTACCCGGAAGGCCAGCCGGTCGTGCAGAACGGGCACGCTGGTTGACAACGAAGTGTAGAGATTGGCTTGGTGCGCACTTCCCTGCCGCGGTGCAAGCGTGACTTGTCCTTCGATCGCCAGCACGTCGGTATGATGCCGCAAATACAACTGCGCTTCGGCATAAGTCGTGTCCGCTGCGCGCGGGGTCAGATAGGCGTAGGCCATGAGCTGGTACTCCACGGTGCCAACGAACCCGGACCGTCCGACGTACAGGTCCACTTCGTCGGCGCCCCGAGCCTTGTTCAAGGCCAGGGAGGTCCACGCGCCTGCGATCCACTCGCTTTGCGACGAAACGTCCACGCTGGCCTGTAGCGCGGGTCCACCATGCGACAGTGTCACTCCACGATAGCGATAATCCGAGACCAATCCGACCTCGGCTTCGATCCAATTCTCGCCGTTCTGGGCAGCTCCGTGCGCCGCACATGGTAGTGCTCCGATGGCGAGCAGCAGAAGGGAGGATTTGCACAAGGAAGAGAATCGCGGTGCGGGCACTGGCCGCTTAGACCGCGTCTGCTCTAACAAAGCGCTAAACTTCTATTCGCTTGCGTTCTCGTCGCATTTCAACGTGATCTTAACGCCCTTCCGGGCAACCGGGCAGATATGCGAAGCCGCGTTTCCGATATAGTCGCTCACGGAAGATCTCGTTTCTTCCTGCTGTTCGTGCTGCCGGCGTTTGCCGCTGTGCTGGTCATGGCACTCGTACTAGCCGGTATGGTGCTGCTGACTGCGCGCAAGTCTGATCAGATATCCATCGAGACGCAGCAGCAGTTGCTTTCAACCGTGCTGCAGCAAAGGATTGAGAGCACGGCTCACGATCAGGAAGGCGTGACCATTTGGGATGACGCGGTGCGACACGTCCAGGCCGCAAAGCCGGATCGGCAATGGCTGGACCTGAATGTCGGGTCTTGGATGCAATCTTACTACGGGCACGACGAAGCGTTCGTAATCAAGGCAAACGGCCAAACCGTCTTTGGCATGCAAGGCGGACGGCCGGTGCCCGCTCAGATCTTCGACAAGCATCTGTCAACCATCGTCCGCCCCCTGATGGCTCAACTACTTGCCCCGATCTCGCGACCAGGCAACGTTTCCAGAGACGCCCCTCGTCAGCTAAGTCGCGGAGCAATCGACCTTGCGGCCGTAGGTAACCGCCCGGCGATCGTCAGCGTCAAACCGTTCATCAGCGATAGCGGTGCAATCGTCCAACGTCCCGGCACCGAGGCGTTCCATGTCGCCGTTCGGTACCTAGACGGTGAGTTCCTGCGTGAGCTGGTTAACTCCTACGCTTTGGAAGATGCGCGTATCGTCGCACGTGTTCCCGCCGGCGCAACGGGTGTCACGCCATTACGTAATGCCACTGGTCGAACGATTGCTTATGTTACCTGGCGTTCCTTTCAGCCCGGAACCTTGCTGATCAAGCGATTGCTTCCTTTATCGATCCTCGCCTTGCTGCTGATCGCAGCGGTGCTGACCGTGCTGCTGCGCCACGTTCGGCGCAGCACGCTCGCCCTTGAGGCCAGCGAGGCCCAGGCGCAGCACCTCGCCTTTCACGATACGCTCACCGGCCTTGCCAATCGCACCATGTTTGATGACCGTCTGGCCCACGAGTTGGCCAGCGCGCGCCAACACGGATCCTCGCTGGCGTTGCTCTATCTTGACCTCGACGGCTTCAAAAGTGTTAACGACACCCTCGGGCATCCTGCTGGAGACGAGCTGATCCGTGCTGTCGGCAGCAGGTTGCAGGAGGCAGTCCGAAGTAGCGATTTGATCGCGCGCATCGGTGGTGACGAATTCGCGATCATCCAGAGGGAAATAAGCTCACCGGCCGAGGCCGAAGTACTTTGCCTGCGGTTGGTCGAGTTGATCAACGAGCCTTTCGCAATCTCGGGCACCCAGGCACGCGTGGGTGTAAGTGTCGGAATTGCATTTGGCCCCAGTGATGCAGAGGATAGGACGGAGCTCGCGCGCAAGGCAGACATCGCGCTCTATGAGGCGAAGGCTGCGGGCAAGGGCCGCTTCGTCTTCTTCTCCGAAGGCATGGATGCCTCGATCCGGCGCCGCAAGCAGATCGAGACCGATCTGCGCCATGCTCTGGACGCTGGTGATCAGCTGGAAGTCTACTATCAGCCGTTATTTTCGTCCGACAGCAAGAGGATCACTGGGGCCGAGGCGTTGCTGCGCTGGCACCATCCCGAACAAGGCACGATCTCGCCGGCCCTGTTCGTACCGATTGCAGAGCAGAGCGGGCTGATCGTCAAGCTTGGCGAATGGGTGCTGGAACAGGCTTGCCGCGATGCGCTTACCTGGCCGATCGGCACGATTTCGGTAAATGTCTCAGCCATCCAGCTGCGGCGGCCTGACTACGCCGAACGTGCGCTGACGATCCTTGGGCAGCTCGGCTTCTCACCGTCGCGACTTGAGATCGAGATAACGGAGACAAGCTTCATCGAAAACGCCGCTGGGTGTGAGGCGAACCTCTCTCGCTTGCGCGAACAAGGCGTCAAGGTCGCATTGGATGATTTCGGCACCGGATACTCATCATTCAGCCATCTCGAAGCTCTGAGCGTAGACCGACTAAAGATCGATCGCTCGTTCGTCAGCAGCATCAGTGCCGCCTCGGACGGTAGCGCCATCATCAGCGCCATCATGGATCTGGCCCGCTCAAGCGGCTTGAAGGTTACGGCTGAGGGGGTGGAGACGAGCGAGCAGCAGTGTTTCCTGTCGCGAGTTGGCTGTAACTCGCTGCAGGGTTTCCTGCTAGCAAGGCCGATGCCCGCTCAGGCGATTAGCGCTCTCCTCTTGCAAAACGTATCCTGATGGGCAAACTCGCTAGCGAAGGTTGGGGCCTCGATCGCTAACGGGCGAAGGTCACCCGGCAGAACGGCGTTGATCGGGTGTTTCGCAGAATAAGACCGCTCCGAACTTTACGGACGAGTCCTCGGCACTCTGTTCGGTATAAACCGCATCTTGCCGGTTGGGCTAGAAGACGTGTCCAAGTACCCGGCCTTGTTTGCTGAACAGGCGCGCCGAGGTTGTAGCCAGCATGATCTCGGGAGGATCGCCAAAGGTAACATGCTGGAAGTGACGAGAGTGGTCGAAGCCTATGCCCACGCGCATGGCAGTGGCCCTTCAAACGATGTGTCGACCACGTACTGAGCGCGGGCGTACTGCCGCTAACCCTTGTGGGAGGGCAGGGCGATTAGCGGTGGCAACGTCGACGAAGCTGTCTATGCTGCGGGCAAACAACAAGGGAGGTCGCCGTTCTCCGCTTATCGACAATCGCGCGTCTGGTCGCCACGATTGCGGACGCTTCAGACCTTCCCGCATTGCGGATCGTCGAACATCCCGCCGTCGGCGATACAGCGCCGGACGAAGTCAGCCGCGGTGAGGTGGCGATGGCGCTCAACGCATTGCTGTTCGCCGGCCTGCTCGCGCGGGTGTCCACGGGCAAGGCCTATGTCGATGGAGTGGTTGCCGCGGGCGGACAGGTGCACTTCGATCACGGGGCGCTGCGGACCATCGATGGGGCGACCGGCGCGTTGCCCTCCGGCTTCGCGGCGTTTGAACGACTGCTGGCGCCGCTCGGCTACGAGGTTGCCGACATCTACCCGTTGCCGCGCTTGCGAATGACTGGACGTGCGTTTGTCCAGCGCGATCATCCGGAAGATATTCCGCAGTTCTTCGTCAGCGAGTTGCACATCAGCGAACTGCCGCCAGAAGCGCAGGCGGCGAGCGCGCGGGTGTTTGGCACATCGATCGATCCGATCGGGACGGATGAGCGCGCGTTGCTGGACGCGCTTGAACGAAGCGGTAGCTGTCGGTTCGATGTGGCTGCGGCTGGCCTGCCCGGCCTTTTGGACGCGTTCGGTCGGCATCATCCCGAGCCCGGCCTTGATGATTATCTGACATTGCTCGCCCATTCGGCCGAGGCGGCGTGGATCGCGACGGAGGGCAACGCCTTCAACCATGCGACCGATCGCGTTGGTGATATCGAAGCGCTGGTCGACCGGTTGCGAGGGGACGGCATGCCGCTGAAGGCCGACATCGAAACCTCCGCGAACGGCCGCGTTCGGCAAACGGCGTTGCTGGCGGACAAGGTACGGCGTCGTTTCCGTCAGGCAGATGGGTCGTGGGAGATGCGTGAGGTCCCGGGCTCGTTCTACGAGTTCATCCAGCGCGCGGTCGATCCAGCCAGTGGCAGGCTGGACCTGAGCTTCGATAGTGGCAATGCGACCGGGATATTTGCCGTGACCCAGGCACGATGACCGCGTTGCGCTCGATCGATCCCGCAAGCGGGGCAGTGATCTGGGAAGGGAGCTGCGCCTCGGTAGATCAGGTTCGAGAGGCGGTTGCCGGCGCTCGCACTGCGTTCCCTGGCTGGGCAGGATTGGCGCAGGTTGAGCGCACCGCGCATGTGCGGGCTTTTGCGGCGGCGTTGCAGGCGCGCAGCGGGGAACTGGCCGAGATCATCTCAATGGAGACGGGGAAACCAGGCTGGGAGGGGCGCGCCGAAGTGGCCTCTATGATCGGCAAGGTCGAGTTGTCGATCGCCGCTCAAGCCCAGCGCGCGGGCGAGAACCACAGCGAAACCGCATTTGGCCAAGCGGTGCTGCGTCACCGACCGCATGGGGTGATGGCGGTGCTAGGTCCGTTCAATTTCCCGGGGCATCTGCCAAACGGACATATCGTGCCGGCGCTGCTCGCGGGCAATTGCGTGGTCTTTAAGCCCTCAGAGCTGACTCCATGGGTCGGCGCGGCGATGGCTGAGGCGTGGCGGGATGCTGGCTTGCCGGAAGGCGTGTTCACACTGGTCCAGGGTGGCCGCGACACGGGCGAGGCCTTGACCGAGTGCGACATCGACGGCTTGCTGTTCACCGGGTCCGCCAGAGCGGGGGCGCATTTCCGGCGGCAGTTCGCCGACCGACCGCATGTCATCCTGGCGCTGGAACTGGGCGGCAACAATCCGCTGGTGGCCTGGGATGGCGACGTGGCGGAAGCGGCCTCGGTCGTCGTGCAATCCGCCTTCATCACCTCCGGCCAGCGCTGCTCGTGCGCGCGCCGGTTGATCGTGCCCGAAGGCGCGTTCGGCGAGGCTGTGGTTACGGCAGTCGCCGACTTGGCCGAGCGACTGACGATGGGCGCGTGGAACGATATGCCCGAGCCGTTCATGGGGCCGCTGATTTCCAGCCATGCCTACGATCTGGCGCAAGCCGGAGCGGAGCGCCTGGCAAACCTGGGAGCGGCCGCCATCGCGCCGTTCAGGCCGGACCCGCAGCGCGGCGCGCCATTCGTTCGACCCGCGATCTATGATGTGACCGGGATCGCCGTGCCCGATGAGGAGATATTCGCGCCGGTGCTGCAAGTGAGCCGGGCGGCCACGTTCGATGCAGCCCTGGCAAGCGCCAATGCGACCCGCTTCGGGCTTTCGGCCGGGCTGATCTCGGATGACGACGCCTTGTGGCAGCGCTTCGTGCACGAGGTTCGGGCCGGCGTCGTCAACCGCAACCGGCCGACAACCGGAGCTGCGGGATCGATGCCGTTCGGCGGGCTGGGCGAAAGCGGCAACCATCGGCCCAGCGCGTTCTATGCGGCCGATTATTGTGCCTACCCCGTCGCCAGCTTCGAGGTGGCAAGCGTGACAGGCAACGCAGCGACGATCTCGGGAATGGTGCGGCCATGAGCGCGATGACCCAGATCGAACGCAAACTGACTGCCTCAGTGGCGGGGTCAGCCATTCTCGACCGCGTGCTCGAATGGTCTGCGATCAACAGCGGCACCGACAATCGCGTAGGCTTGGCGCGGATGGCCGATGCGTTGACGCAAGCCTTCGCGCAATTGCCGGGCGAGGTGGCGCTGGTCGACGCCGCTCCCGTAGAGCGGATCGACGCGCAAGGGCGGGTACAGCCGGTGGTTTGCGGCCAGCATCTGGTGGTGTCTGTGCGTCCCGAGGCCGAACGCCGGGTGCTGCTGACCGGGCACATGGATACCGTCTACCCCGCCGACCATCCGTTTCAGCATTGCGAGTGGCTGGATGCAGACACGCTGCGCGGGCCGGGAACCGCAGACATGAAAGGCGGCCTGTCGCTGATGCTGGCGGGTCTGCTGGCCTTGGAAGAAAGTGGCACTACGATCGGCTACGACGTGATGATCAACAGCGACGAGGAGACCGGCTCACTCTCTTCCGCGGCGCTGATCCAGGATCTGGCGCAAGGCAAGTTGGCGGCGCTGACGTATGAACCGGCGTTGCCCGATGGCATGATGGCGCGCGCTCGCCCGGGATCGGGTAACTTCACCGCCACGATCACCGGACGCTCTGCCCATGCGGGACGCAATCCGCAGGAGGGTCGCAATGCCGTGGTGGCGGCGGGCGATCTGGCGTTGCGGCTCGCGCGCGCCGTGCGCCCCGGGCTGACAGTCAACCCGGCGCGGATCGATGGCGGCGGTCCGAACAACGTGGTGCCCGATCTCAGTATCGTTCGCTTCAACATGCGCCCGGCAACGCCCGAGCGCGAGAGCGAAGCGCGCGCGACGATCGACACTCTGGTGGCGGCAGTCTGTGCCGAGCACGACGTGACAATCCGGGTTCACGGCAGCTTCGGCCGTCCCGCCAAGCCCATCACCCCGACGGCCGAGCGTCTTTTCGCGTTGGTTTCGGGCGCGGCAGCGGATCTGGGAGCGCCGCTGGGCTGGAAGGACACCGGCGGCGTGTGCGATGGTAACAACATCGCGGCATGCGGCGTACCGGTGATCGACACCATGGGCGCGCGTGGCGGCGCGATCCATTCGCCGGACGAGTTCCTGGTGGTGCCTTCGCTGACGGAGCGCGCGCAGCTGACCGCGCTTGTTCTCCATCGTCTGGATCGGGAGGGCCTTCCGGCATGAGTTTCGTGGTCAGGGCGGCAGGGCCGGACGATCTCACCGCCATCTACCAGATCGCCAAGAGTACCGGCGGCGGCTTCACTAACCTGCCGCCGGATCGGACCACGCTGTCCGCCCGGCTCGCCCGCACCGCCGAGGCTTTCGGACGCGACGACGAGATGCTGGGTGACGATCTATTCTTCTTCGTGCTGGAGGACCTGGCATCGGCGGAAGTGCGGGGCACGTGCCTGATCTTCTCTCAGATCGGCACGACCTGGCCGTTCTACTCCTACCGCGTCGCCACGATCTCCAACTACTCCAAAGAGATGCAGCGCACTTTCCGCTACGAAACGCTGACCCTGACCACCGATCTGGACGGATCGAGCGAAGTGGGCGGGCTGTTTCTGCACCCCGGCGAACGGGCGGTGGGCGTGGGGGCGTTGCTGGCCCGCAGCCGCTACCTGTTCATCGCCATGCACCGCGAGCGCTTCGCTGCGCGGGTGATCGCGGAACTTCGCGGACTGCATGACGAGACTGGCGGCTCGGCCTTCTGGGACGGGTTGGCCGGACGGTTCTTCGGCATGGACTTCCGTAAAGCGGACGAGTTCAACGCGGTCTACGGCAACCAGTTCATCGCCGACCTCATGCCCCGTCACCCGATCTACACCGCCCTGTTGCCGGACAGCGCGCTGGCGGTGATGGGCAAACCGCACAACTCCGGCCGAGCGGCGCAGCGGATGCTGGAGAAGGAAGGGTTCGCCTACGAGAATTACATCGACATATTCGACGGCGGACCGAGCATGGCCTGCCGCACCGACGAGATCGCGACGGTCAAATCAGCACAGGCCAGCACGATCGTGGCGATCGGAGAGGGCGTTGTCCCCATCGACAGCCTGATTGCCATGGGACGCCTGGGTGCATTCCGCGCTTCTGCCGGAAAGGTGACCGCGGCGGAAGGCGGGGTGATGCTGGATCGAGCCACCGCCGAAGCCCTGCGCGCCGGCCCTGGCGACACCATCACCCACACGGCATGCTGACGCGATGATGCGCGAGATCAACTTCGACGGCATCGTCGGGCCCAGTCACAACTTTTCCGGGCTGAGCATGGGCAACCTGGCGGCCACGAACAATGCCGGGGCGCTGGCGCATCCGCGCCGGGCGGCGATCGAGGGCGTGTGGAAGATGCGCGCCAATATCGAGTTGGGTCTGGTCCAAGGCATCCTGCTGCCGCACGATCGGCCGAACGGCGCTTGGCTGGGCACTCTGGCGACCTCAATGGAGGAAGCCGGTCCGGCGCTGCAAGCCAATGCGCTGTCGGCTTCGGCAATGTGGGCGGCCAACGCGGCCACGGTGTCGCCCGCGATGGATACGGGCGACGGACGCTGCCATCTCACCGCGGCCAACCTGGTGACGATGCCGCATCGCAGTCACGAGTGGCCGCAGACGCTGGCCCAGCTGCGCCTGGCCTTTGCGGACCCGCGCCATTTCGCCGTGCATGATCCGGTGCCGCCTCCGTTCGGGGACGAAGGCGCAGCCAACCACATGCGCCTGGCCCCGCATCACGATGCGCCGGGCGTCGAGGTGTTCGTCTATGGCAGGGCGGGGGGCGTCTTCCCCGCGCGGCAACATCGCGAGGCTAGCGCCGCCGTCGCTCGCCGGCATGGGCTCCGCCACGAAGCCGTGCTGTTCGTCGAGCAATCCGCCGAGGCGATCGCGGCAGGCGCCTTTCACAACGACGTGGTCGCGGTCGCCAATGAGCATGTGCTGTTCGCGCACGAGCAGGCCTTTGCCGATCGCGACTGGTTCCTGGCGGAGTTGCGCGCACGCTTGCCGGAGTTCGAGCTGGTGGAAGTGCCGGCAAGTGCGATCAGTCTGGCCGACGCCATCGCCTCCTATCTGTTCAACGCGCAACTCGTTTCGCTGCCGGAAGGCGGAATGGCTCTGATCCTGCCTGTCGAGGCACGCGACCACGTGGGCGTGTGGTCATGGCTATCTGACATGGTAGCACGCAATGGGCCGATCCGCCGCCTCATTCCGGTGGATGTGCGCCAGTCCATGCGCAACGGCGGTGGACCGGCGTGCCTGCGGCTGCGTGTCGTGGCGGACCCCGCGACGGTGGACCCGCGCTTCCTGGTGGATGCCGGCAAGCTCGACCGGATTGCCGAGGTAATCGAACGTCATTGGCCCGAGAACATCGGCGCGGATGACCTTGCTAGACCGGCGTTGTGGACGCAGATCCGGGACGCACGGCGGGCGCTGCTTGTCGCGCTCGATCTGGAAACGCTGGTCTAGGCGCAGCCTGCGCTCACTTCACCGGACGCTTCTCGAGCTTTCGCGCCAGCGTGCGCCGGTGCATGCCGAGGCGGCGCGCGGTTTCCGAGATGTTGAAGCCGGTCGCGGCGAGGGTCTCGTTGATGACTTCCCACTCGCGCGTCTTGGGAGTGGCGCTGCGGTCCGAGATCGCAATGTCCGGGTTGGCGTCGGTTCTGCCGAATGCCGCTTCGATGTCGTCGGTGTTGGAAGGCTTTACCAGGTAGTGGCAGGCACCCAGCTTGATCGCCTCTACCGCGGTGGCGATGCTGGCATAGCCGGTGAGGACCACGATCGGCATCTCGGGGTCTTGCTCGTGCAAGCGGCCCACGCAGGGCAAGCCTGAGCTGTTGCCAAGCTTCAGGTCCACCACCGCGTGCGTCGGCGTGCCCTCTTCGAGCAAGGCCTCCAGCTGTGCCGGATCGAGGGCGACGCGCACCTTGTACCCGCGCCGCTCGAACGAACGTTGCAGGGTGCGGGCGAACGTGGCGTCATCCTCCACGATCAGCAGGTCAGGCTCGCTCATCGTCGCGCTCCCTTGCTTGTGGTGGCGAGCGGCAGGATCAGCCGCACTTCCGCCCCGCCCTCAGACGTGTTCGCCGCTTCCATTCGGCCACCGAGCCGCCGCGCGACATTGACTGCCAGGAACAGGCCCAGACCGTGCCCCGCTCCTTTCGTAGATTGGTAGAGCTTGCCGACATGGGCGAGCGCTTCGGGCGGAAAGCCCGGGCCATCGTCGCGCACCGCGATCTCGAGCATGCCGTCCTGGATTCGCGCCACAAGGGACAGGCTGGTCCGGCTTGCCTCTTCCGCATTGTCCAGCAGGCTCCAGATGGCTTGGCTGAGGGATGGGTTTACCGCGATCATCGCTCCGGCGATGCCATCGCAGCTGCAGGTGAGCGCGGCCTCCGGGTGGGTTAGGCGCCAAGCGTCCACCGTGCTGTCGATGAAGTCAACGGCGGCCGCACTCTCCATCGACTCTCCGCGCGGCTGGCCGGCGGAGTGCAGGATGTCGGAGACGATGCCTTTGCAGCGCTGGATCTCGGACTGCATCTCCTGCACTTCGGCAAGTAACTCTGGATCGTTGGCGATGCCGGGCACACGCCGCCAGTCCGCAAGGATCACCGCCAGCGTACCCAGCGGCGTTCCGAGTTCGTGCGCCGCTCCGGAAGCGAATAGGCCCATGCGCACAATGCCTTCCTCTACCCACAGCTTTTGCAGGGTGCGGCCGCCGGTGCGGGCGTAGGCGTAGTCCACGAAGTTGTTGACCTGCCGCGTGCCCATCGGAAACGGGATGGCGTCGATAACGTGCTGGTAGTGCGG
>JAAIGE0101473421.1_pt1 | contig 20283 bp, 12 predicted proteins | sample 6487951 | NCBI WGS metagenome assembly JAAIGE01 (sample SAMN13974128, study PRJNA590717) | phyllosphere metagenome | biome: tomato field; feature: multiple bacterial spot infested tomato fields; material: tomato leaves; isolation source: leaves from tomato fields | host: Solanum lycopersicum ...
CGGTCTGCAGCTTGCGCTGCACGGCCTCGCCAAGGCCGTTGAACACGCCGCCGAGACGGCCCGCCTGTGCATCCCCTGTCAGATTTTGGATGTTGCGAAGCGCCGCGTCAGGGTTGATCTTGGCCGCCGCCGCCGATGTCCAGGGCGTGGGCATTAAAGTCAGCTGACCGGCCTTCTCCTCGATCGTCATGCGCGCAATGAGCGATTTCACGCGATCTGACGGGCCGTGGCGCACGCCGCGCACAGCGGCGTGCAACCCACTCGCCTGCCAGGCGAACATGCAAGCCGAGCCGATCAGGATCGAACGGCGTGATAGGGAGGCTCTACGAACCATGATGTAAACTCCGGTAGAACGCCAGTCAGGCGCTGCTTACTTACTTGTGGCTTGTGCCGCCGCGCGTGCAGGCAGAGCCCTCCAGCCCGGCAGACCAGGCGATGGCTCCGGCGATCATCTGCAGATGCAGCGGCTCGGAATAGGCGGAAGCCGGGTGGCCCAGTGCGGAATAAAACACCCGCCCCTTGCCCTCGCAATGTGTCCAGACCATCGGATGATCGGACCCCATGCGAACGCTTTTGTTGCGAACGAACGGCCAGAACGACATCTCCGGTTTGTAGCTGCTCTCGTCGATTGAAACCAGCACGCGGTAGCCCTTCTGCCGCGGGCTTGAGGCGAACGAATACCATTCGTCGACACGCTGCCATGTCTTGCCGAGATGAACCGTCGCGGGGTGGCTCCGGTCTTCGATCACAAGGGTCGCGCGCTGGAACTGCGGGTCCATCGTGTGCCCGATGAACTGCGCGCCGATCAGACGATCGACATACCACTTCCAGGCATATTGAGGGTCTCCGCCCGATCCGTGCAGGCCAACAAAGCCACCGCCCTGCTCCAGCCAAGTGCGGAACGCGGCCCGCTGTTCGGGGGTGAGCACGTCCCCGCTGACGCTACTCCAGACGACCACCTTGAACCGGCGAAGCTGCTCCGGGTTGAAAATGGCAGCGTTCTCAGTCGTGTAGCTGCTCCAGCCCTGTTCCCGCGCGATCTTCTCCAACGCCGCGTTGGCAGCAGGGATCTGCTCGTGGTCCCGATAGCCGTTGGTCTTCGAGAAGATGAGGACTGCAGTGCCGGGCAGTCGCTCCGGCAATCGGGGAGGTGTGGTGTCGTAAGTCTGACCGACGCCCAGAACGACGCGGCCGAAGTTTCCAGGACCAAGCCCATAGAGCAGCAGCCCCGCCAGACCGATCACCAGAAGCAGGGCGATCCCGATCAGCCAGGCGAGCACCCGCAGAACACGGTTGCGCCCTCTCCCACTTCGTTTTGCCAAGGCCATGGTGCTTAGCTCACCGCTTCGAGGAAGACGGGGCCGGACAGGCCGATCCCCTCGCCCGCAACCGCTTGCAGGACAACGGCCACAGTCAGATCGCTAGTGCCTGCCGGCAAGGAAACGGTGAGTGGACCAGCCGCTTCAGTGGCTTTGCGCGCAAGGCTGCGACCGTTCACCAGCACTTCGCCGGCACCTGTAATTCCACCGAACCGCAGCGCCGCACCTTGCTCCGCCATGCGGCCGGTCAGCTTGATCTTGGTGACGAGGATGACGAAGCCGTTGCTCGAGGCTGCGGGCGGACGCTCCCCGGCTATAACCTGATCCCACCTGTTCATGTCGTTGTCGGCAAGGTCCGGGATGGTCTTGGGACGCTCGGCCATGACCGGCGACTGACGCCATGCCGAGACGCTCTGCTGCAGCGAAGGCGGAAGTGACTCGCGACGCTCGGCTGGCTTAACTTCGATCACCAGCCCGCCGGACCGGACCTGCGGCGCGGTGGCGGTCAGGGTCAGACGACCGGACGAGCCACGCTCACTTTGCACGATCACCTGGGCCTTGCCGTTGAACAGCTTGACCTTGTTCCCCTTGGACGAAGCGGTAGAGGTGGGATCGCCATTGCCGACGCCGATGATCCGCCCCCCCGTGATCGTCAGGGTGACCTCGTTATCCGCGATCGGAACAGGACGGCCGCGCTGATCAAGAGCCTCGATCCGGATCGGCTGCGCATCGACGCCGTCACCCAGCAGGGTCGGACCTTCGCCGCTCAATTTCAACCGGACGGGGGCGCCGGTGGTCTGCACGCTGTCGCGCGCAACCACCCGGCCGCCACGATATCCCCGCGCCTCCAAGGTGCCAAACTGATAAGGCACGTCAAACGTGATCATCTCGTAGCGATCGGGAACGCCGTCCGCGATCTTCTTGCCATTCAGGCTCAGCTCGACGCGCTCGAGGTTGGTGGCGAGCATGACCTTGATTGGCTGCCCTTCGCGGCCGCTCCAGTTCCAGTGCGGCAGGATATGGAGAACCGGCTCGTTGTCGATCCACAGCGCGCGCCGAAGGTAGAACGCGGACTTGGGGAAGCCGCAAAGATCCATGATGCCGAAGTAGCTGGAGTTCGCCGGCCACTTCTCAGGCGTGGGCTCACCGTGGTAATCCAACGCAGTCCAGACAAAGCCGCCTGCCAGGAAAGGACGGCTGTCGACCGACTTCCAGCTCTCACGCTGGGACAGGCCCCAGCTTGCGTGCTGGCTATCGTCACTCGAGCGGATCTTGCGTTCCTTGTCGGTCTGCCATTCGCCCCGTGTCATGAAGCCGCTCGTATCTTCCGAGCTCATCATGGGGACGTTCGGATTTTCCTTGTGGAACCGGTCGTACTGAGCGTGCTGATAGTTGAAGCCGACGACGTCCACGACCTGGCTGACGTTTACCGGCGTGAACATGCCATTGCTTAAAGCGGCCGTGACCGGGCGGCTCGCGTCCAGCGTCTTGACAGCGGCGACCGCGCGCCGAACCATCTCATAGCCGACCGGAGTACCCTGGAAGGGTTCCTCGTTGAACACAGACCAAAGAATGATGCTGGGCCGATTACGGTCCCGGCGAACAAGCCATTCGAGCTGCTCCAGATACTCGGGACTGACGTTGAAGTTGCGGTTCTCGTCCATAACCAGGACACCCAGGCGATCGCAGGCATCCAGCAGCGATACATCGGGTGCGCCGTGGGAGCAGCGGATCGCATTGGCCCCCATCGCCTTGATCTGGCGGACCCGCCACTCCACGAGCGCGGGCGGCACGGCCACCCCTACTCCCGCATGGTCCTGATGGAGGCACACGCCCTTGAGCTTGGTCCGCACTCCGTTGAGGAAGAAGCCCTGTTGCGCATCGAACCGGATCGTTCGGAAACCGCACGGGGTCGTACGCTCGTCGATCGTCTGCCCATCACGGACAAGGCGGGTGCGAACGCTGTACAGGTTGGGCTCTTCCACCGACCATAGACGGGGCTGGAAGCCTGACAGTCGCGCCGTGACGCTCGCCCGACCGAGAGGCGCGGACGCCCCTTGACCCGTCGCAGATGCGAGCACCTTGCCCTCGGCGTCGAGCAGTTCCGTGGTGATGCTTACCGGCGCCGACTGCTTCTCAATCGAATAGACGGTGACCTCGACCGGCACCGACCAGATTCCGTCCGATGCCTGTCGCGGATCGGCGTGCACGCCGTCCGTCGCGATGCTCACGGGCGGCCGGTCGATCAATCGCACGTCGCGGTAAATGCCGGCCCCTTCGTACCACCAGCCCTCCGCGCTTTCCGCGTCGACGCGGATCGCCAGGACATTGGGCTTTTCGCCGAAGAACGCCATCGAGGAGATATCGACGGAGAACCCGTTATAGCCGGACCAATTGTGCGCCACCGGCGTGCCGTTGAACCAGACCGTGGCGTTGGTGGAGATTGCTCCGAACTGAATCTCCAAATACCGGCCTCGAAGCGACGGGTCCAGAGCAATCGCCCGCCGGTACCAGCCGTACCCGCGCTTGCGGTAACCCTGTGCGATGTTCTCGCTCTGCTGCGGCGGCGTTTCCATCGCCCAGTCGTGCGGCAGATCGACAGTGCGCCACTCGCTGTCGTTGTAGTTCGGAGCCGCCGCGCCACGTGCGCCCCCCGCCTTGGCTGCCACATAGGCCGCGGATTGCTCCTTGATCGAAGGCGCGACAATGTCGCCCTGGTAGAAGCGCCAGCCTAGATTGAGCGAGGCACCCTCCGGTTCGAACGCCGCCGCGATGGCAGGAGCGATGCGGCTCGAGCCGCCGGTCCTCGCCAGCACGCCGGAAGGCAGAACTGCCACGCTGGCGCCGCTGCCGAGCAGTTGCAGAAGGCTGCGTCTTCTCATGGTCATATCCTATTCGGTCGAGCGGTGTTCAACCGCATCTCAGCCGACAAGCGATCGGCTCGTCATCGGGCAAGCGTCAGGCCTTGAGCTCGATCAGTGCGACGCCCTCCATGGGCAGGTCGATCGTGATCCGCCCGGAGGCATCCAATCGGCGGGTCTCCGGCGGCGCGAGCTCTGCGGCTTGGCGCAGCTTGGCGAGCTGTTCGCGGGTCGGGTATTGTGGCGACCCCATCGCGCGCCACGCAGGAATGGGCGAACCGCGCTCCTGATCCACGTAAGTGATCTGCACAGGCGATCCTGAACGAGCGCCGGCAAAGGTCGCCTCGATCCGCTTTGGACTGCCCACCACCTTGCGTGTGTTGCTGGCTCCCGGAACGCCCGAAGGCTGCTGTACTTCCGCAAGGTTCCACACGAGCGCAGCGACACCCGACTGCGTACGGCTAGCCAGGGCCGGACCGCTTGCCTCGAGCCGGCGAGTGCCCAGCTTGTGTAGCAGCTTATAGGTGTTGAACGACGGCTTGGCGATTTGCCGCTGAGCCAGCATCCCCCAGCCGTTGTCCCCTTCCTTGATGATGTGGTTGGGGACGAACAGTTCCTCGAAGCTGCTGCTGAGCGCCCACTGCGACATGGAATAGCAGTATGGCAGACAGCCAGTGATGACGTGCGCGATCATCGCCGGACTGTCCGAGGACCATTCGCTCAACCACAGCTCGGCGCCCTTGTACCGGGTCGCGTCAATCTGCGAGCGGACCTGCGCCATGGCTGCCGGGATGACGGCGTTCTGATCGTACTTGCCTGCTTGGCCGAACATCTCCTTTTGGTCGTCTCCAGCATAGATATGCGTGGACACGAAATCGACCGGCAGCTTCTCCTTCTCACAATAGGCAAGGAACTCTGGGATCCAGCCAACCGCAGCAGTCGAAGGTCCGCCTACCCGGAGGCTGCGATCCACCGATTTCACCGCTAGTGCCGCCGCCTTGTACATCTCGAAGTAGTCGGCTTGCGTGCCGCTGAAGAAGAACTTGAGATTTGGCTCGTTCCAGACTTCGAACGGCCACTGACGCACTTCGGCCAAGCCGTAGCGGTCGACCAGATGTTGCACGAAGGCGCGAATGAAGTTGCCCCACTCTGCCATGGAGGCAGGCGGCGTGATGTTGGCGGCGTAGGTGAACATCAGCTTGGTGGAACCGCTGGCGAGCTTGCGTGGCATGAAGCTCAACTCCACGAACGGCTTCACTCCCCGATCGAGAAGACCATCGTAAACGTCGTCGACATTCTGAAAATTGATGTCGCGGCCGCCAAAACCGCCAGTCCAGACACCCAACTCGTCGTTGAAGATGCCATGGAATCGCACACGCTGAAGGCCTGTTTCCTTTACGAAGCGATCCAGATCGCGCCGCCAGGTCTCGCGCAAGGTGATGGCCGCACGGTCGGAGCCGGCGCAACGCGACCAGACGTGATCTAGCGGTCCGGTGACCCGGCGCGTATTGATCGTCACGCGCTCGGCGACCGTTTGCGCCTGCACGCGATCCGCGACGGTCGCTGCTGCCAGAGCCGCACCCGCTCCCATGACCTCACGGCGATTCCACATACAAACTCCTGTTTATCCCGACCGCCGCAGTTGTCTTCCAGCGGCGTTTTCTTGTCGTCTCTATCGCCCAGATCAGGCGGTCACGGCCAGAGGCGCGGATTTGAGCTTAGCCGAACTCGCGCCCGCGTAGATCGTGAACTTGCCCGGCTCAACGCGGTACTTCATATCGATGTCCCACAAGGCAAAAGCATCGGGAACCAACTCGAACCGCAACGTGCGCCGCTCGCCCGCTCTCAATGTCACGCGTTCGAAGCCGCGCAGTTCCGGACTTGGCCGGGGCACGGAACTGACGTCGTCACGCACATAGATCTGCACCACTTCGTCGCCTGTCCGATCACCCGTGTTGGCAACGTCCACCTCGACGATCGCCGTTCCGCTGATCGATATCCTGGGCGTCACCAACCGCGGCGCGGATACCTCGAACGTGGTGTAGCTCAGGCCGTGGCCGAACGGGAACAGTGGGGTGTTGCGCCCCTCGACATAGCGGCGCGTGCGCGATGAAGGGTGCTGGTTATAGTACACCGGCAAGTCACCGACGTTTGCAGGGAACGTGACCGTCAGCTTGCCCCCGGGGTTCACCTTGCCGAACAGCACGTCGGCGAACGCATTGCCGCCTTCTTGCCCAAGATACCAGCCCTCCAGCAGCGCGCCGGCCTTTTCGGTCAGACGGCCCACAGTAAGCGGGCGGCCATTGATCAGCAGCGCGACGATCGGCTTGCCCGTTGCGATCATCGCTTCGACCAGCTTGTCCTGATCTCCGTACAGGCCCAGCGTGCGACGATCCCCGGGGATGCCGACGGTGATGGCCTCTCGCGTGATCTCCGGCGTATCGCCGACCACCAGGAGGATCACATCAGCCGCGCTGGCGACACGCACCGCTTCAGCGATCCTGGCGTCGTTCTCGGCAGCATCCACCGGCTTGATCGGCCTGGTTGCAGTCTGCCCGCCGGTGACCTTTTGAATGATGCGAACGCCTTCGGCGTAGGAGACCTCGACCTTGGAGCCCGATGCCGCCTTGACGCCTGCCAGGATGCCCACGGCCTTGTCGTTCTCCCCGGAGTAGCCCCCGAACAAGGGCTCCTCTGCGTTGGGCCCGATCACCGCAAGTTTCATGGCGCGAGAGGGATCGAGCGGAAGAACGCCGTCGTTCTTGAGCAGGATGATCGACTTTTGCGCCGCCTTCCGCGCAAGCGCGATGTCAAAACGCGTGTTGACATTACGACGCGCGAAACGCGCATCCGTATACGGCCGTTCGAACAGGCCGGCCTCGAATTTCAGCGTCAGGATACGCGAGACGGCATCGTCGATTCGCGACTGGGGGACGGTGCCGGCCTGCACCAGCGCGGGCAGGTTCAGGTAGGCCTCACCGTCCGGCATTTCCATGTCGACACCGGCGTTGACGGCCAGGGCTGCGGCCTCTCTGTTGTCGGCGGCCATGCCGTGCGTCGCCGCCAGCATCGTCACGGCGCCGAAGTCGCTGAAGTATGATCCCTTGAAGCCCAAGGTATCGCGGCCCATGCGCTGCAACAGTTGCACGCTGGCGTGCGCGGGTATGCCGTTCACCTCGTTGTACGAAGGCATCACGATCGCGGGATCGGTCGCCTTGATGACGTGCGCGAACGGCACAAGGAACGATTCGCGAAGGGTCCGATCTGTCACATCCGACGGAGCGGTGTTCAGTCCCCCGAGTGGCGTTCCGTGGACGAAATGCTTCAAGGTGACGAACACTTTGTCTTTGCCCAGCGGACGAGGACCTTGCTGACCTCGCACCGAGGCGATGCCCATCCGGCTCACCAGATAGGGATCCTCGCTGAAGAACTCTTCCACCCGCCCGAATCGCGGGTCACGCGCGAGGTCCAGCACGGGGCTGAGCGCCACCGTGGCCCCGCGGAGCCGAGCCTCACGCCCCGCGACGGAGAAAACCTGCTCAACCAGGGCGGGATCCCAGGTGCTGCCAAGGCCGAGCGGGATCGGGAAGATCGTGGCGCCCTTGACCTTCAGGCCATGCGCGGTCTCCTCGTTGAACAATGCGGGGATGCCTAGCCGCGTCTTCTCGACAAGGTGACGCTGGACCGAATTGATGAACGCAATCGCATCGTCGGAATCGCGAAAGTAGTCCTTGGGGAAAGGCTGTGTGCCGGTGAGATCGTTCGGCAAAGCCAACTGCCCGATGCCTTGCGCCAGTTCGGCAGTCGCCTTCGCTTCGGAGAAGACTCGGCCTTCCATCAGCTTGCCCTTGTCCATCCAGAGGGTGCGCATCTGCGCTACCTTCTCCTCCAGAGTCATGCGGCCAAGCAGATCCGCTACGCGATCGGCAACCGATGCATTCGGGTCGCGGTAGAGCGGACGCGTCTGCGCCGCGGCGCGCGCGGCCGGAATGGCAACCATCGCCGACGCCAGTAAGATCCGCCTGGTGATTGCAAACTTGCTCATTACCTCTCCCACAGCTGTTCAGCAGCCCGCAAGGCATTCTTGCCTAAAAGGGCGAGCAAGTAAACAGCCCCGTTGCGTTTTGAAGGGGGCTGACATATGTTTCTGGTTTGACAGGATGAAGGGATTGTCGATGAAGAAGTTGATGCTCGCCGCTGCACTCATGGCCATGGCGCCGACTGCCGCGTTCGCTCAGGCGGCCGCGTACACCACCTCCACCACGGAAATTGGAACTCTCCTGGACGACCCCGCAGCGCGTGCCGTTCTTGACAAGCACCTGCCTGGCATGACCACCAACGAGCAGGTCGACATGGCCCGCGCCATGACCCTGAAGGACATCCAGCAGTACTCGCCCGATCAGGTCACTGACGAGGTGCTTGCAAAGGTCGATGCTGACCTCGCAAAGTTGCCTGCCAAGAAGTAAGAGGACCTTCGGGTCACCAACAAGGCCCGGCCGGCTCACCGCGAGCCGGCCGGCCTTTCTTTTGCGACAATTGCATCACCAGCTTTGCCGGCCGTTGAGCAGCAGGTCCACTGCGTCCTGGGCGAACTTGTCCACGTCGGCAGGAGGGATGGTGCGCACGGTCCCTTCGGTACGGCGCCAACCCAGGATCATGCTCATCAACTGCTCGGCAACGCGTCTGGGGTCGCGAGCCGGCACATCGTCGTCCTTGGTGCCCTGCGCGATCTCGTTCGTGAGGAAATCCAGTTCGTAGCTGTAGCCAACATCATAAAACGTACGAGCGATCGCAGGGAAGCGGTGCGCGGTTGCCATGATAAGTCGATCGAACTGCTCGATCTCGGGATTGTCCAGCGATTGCGCCAGCGTCTGCGCATGACGCGAAAGGCGGGCGCGTAACCCGACGGGAAGGTTCTGGTTCTTCGCGGAAGCCTCCTCAGCCCATGCACGCACGCGAGCCCCCACCACGGCCATCATCAAGGGCTCCTTGGCGGCATAACGCGCGTAAAGCGTACGCTTGGAGACACCAGCGCCTTGCGCCACCGCTTCCATCGAAGTCGCCTCGTAGCCGACTGTGAGGAACAGATCCTTGGCCGCCGAAAGGATGTCGTTTTCGATCTCGCCCGAACGACGGCGCGTGGGCCGCCCCATGGGACGCTTGGCCCGAGACTTTTCAGCCGGCGACTTCATTACGGTTGTTCGATCCTTTGCTGCATACGAAGTGACGATCACCCCTGCTACCGGACCCAGGCCAGTCGTCCAGCCCCTGTTTGTCTATGTTGCCTCAATGCGCCCGCCTGCCACTTAGGCCACGCCCGCCTCCTTCGCACGTGATGCCAGGGCGTGGCGTACCAGGAAGCCGAAGCTCAATGGGCAGGACTTGGCTCGGGGTCGATCGGCGCATCGTCTCCCGGTTGACGCGGCGTGATCAAGCGCGCCGCCTTCGGGCCGAGCCACCGCTCCACCGCCTCGACCACTTCATAGATGACAGGCACGAAGATCAGGGAAAGGGCAGTCGATGTGATAAGCCCTCCGATCACCGCAAGCGCCATCGGCTGCCGGAACTCGGCTCCTTCCCCGATGCCCAGCGCGGTCGGCAGCATGCCTGCCGCCATCGCGACCGTGGTCATCACGATAGGACGTGCGCGTTCGCGGCAGGCGTTCTTGAGCGCTTGGGTCATGCCGATACCGCGCTGCTCCTCCTCAATGGCGAACTCGACCAGCAGGATGGAGTTCTTCGCGCAGAGCCCCAGCAGCATCAGCAAGCCAATCATGGCGGGCAGGTCGAGCGTCTTGCCGAAGATCAGCAAAGTGGCGAAGGCGCCAAGCAGCGAGAGCGGCAGGGCAGCCAGGATCGTGACCGGCTTAAAAAAGCTTTTGAACAGCAAGACAAGCACTGCGAACGTCAGCCCGATGCCGGCCAGGATGGCGATCAGGAAACCGCCGAACAGTTCCTGGATTGCCTCGGAATCACCCTGCCGCGCCTCATGCACATCAGCGGGAAGGCTCTTCATGATCGGCAGTGCCGCGATCTCCTGGAGCGCCTGCCCCAGCGTGCGGCCGGACACCAGATCGGCCTCCACAGACACCCGGCGCTCGCGATCGTAGCGGACGATCTTACCAGGTCCTGCTCGGAAGCTAAGATCCGCCACCGCCGACAAGGGCGTGGTGTTGCCCTCGATAGTGGGAACGCGCAGCGCCGCGATCGTCGCCAGGCTCTGGCGGGCGCTCTCGGGCAGTCGAACCCGAATGGGCACCCGCTCATCCCCATCGGAAAGCTTAGCGACGTTGGCATCGATGTCGCCGATGGTGGCCACCCGCAGCACCTGCGCGAGCGTACGGCTATCCACGCCGAGCCGAGCCGCTTCCGCAGCACGGGGAGTGACGATCAACTCCGGGCCCGGCGGAGGTGGTGTCGGGCGCGGATCGGATGCCGATTTCACCGAGCGCATCTGGCGCAGCAACTCGATCTGGGCACGCTCGAGAGCCTGCCCGTTCTCTCCGGCGAGGACGACGTTTATACCTGCGCTGCCAAACGACCCCTGGTTGGACAGGCGGACATCCGGAAGGGCGCGCAGCTTCGCGCGGATGATGCTCCTGAACTGGTCCGTCGTCTGCTCACGATCATGGCGCAACAGGATCGTGATGGTTCCTGAGCGCAAGTCCCCGCTGCTGCCCACTTCGGCAAACACGCGCTCCACGTCGGGCTCGGCCTCCAAGAGACGCGTGGCCGACGCGACCGAGCGCTCTAGATCCTGCCGTACCGCGCCGGGAGGCCCTTGCACGCCCACGTAGAGATAGCCGGGATCACCGACCGGCTGAAATCCTATCGGGATGAAGATCACCATAAGACCGGACACGACGAGGATTGCCGCGCCGATGGCCAGCGTGGCCCGACGATGGCCCAGCGCCCAGCCCAGAACGCGATCGTACCGGCGCGAGATCGCACTTTGGGTGGACTGAACCGCGTGACCGCGGGCCGCTGCCGGCTTCAAGAAGTAGGCTGCCATGAGGGGGGTGAGCAGACGCGCAACGACCAGCGAGAACAGCACCGCGACAGCGACCGTCAGGCCGAACTCGCGGAAGAACTGGCCCGCCTGCCCGGGTATCAGAGACACAGGCGCAAAGACGGCCACGATCGTGAACGTGGTGGCAATCACCGCCAGTCCGATCGAATCCGCGCCGACCAGCGCTGCCCGATATGGGCTTTCGCCGCGCTCGATCCGCTTTTCTATGTTCTCGACCTCGACGATCGCGTCGTCGACGAGGATGCCGATGACCAGGGTAAGCGCAAGAAGCGTGATGGTATTGAGGCTGAAGCCCATCGCCGACATGACGACGAAAGTGGGTATCAATGACAGTGGCATCGCCACGGCCGCGATGATCGTGGCTCGCCAGTCGCGCAGGAACAGGAATACCACCAGCACAGCCAGGAAGATGCCTTCCACAAGGACATGTTGCGTTGAGGAGAAGCTCCGGCGGGTCGAGTCCACGGTCGAAACAAGCTTGGTGAAGCGGACGCGATGGTCCGCCTCCAGTTTCGCCAGCGTGGCGATCACCTTGTCCTCTACGCTGATATCGCTGGCATCACGCGTCTTGCTGACCTGAATGGCCGTGACCGGCCGGCCATCCAGTCGCGCCAGGCTTCGTACCTCGCCCTCACCGTCCCCCACTTCCGCGATGTCCGAAAGGCGCACGTAGCGGCCCTGCACTGGAATGGTGAGATCGCGCAGACGCTGGATCTCATTCTCCGAGCCCAGAATACGGATCGTCTGTTCAACCCCGCCGATCCCGGCGCGTCCGCCTGCATCGTCCGTGTTGAAGGCGGCAAGGGCGGCATTCACTTGTGGCGCGGTGACGCCTAAGCCCGCCATCCGCTCCGCATCCAGGATGACGTTGACTTCCCGGTTGGCTCCCCCAATCCGGGTGACCTGGGCGACGCCGTCCTGCGCCTGCAGAGCGCGCGAGACGACCTTGTCGATGAAACGTGACAGTTCCGCTCCGCCCATGCGCGGCGCGCTTACCGCGTAAGTGACGACAGGCGCATTGTCGATGTCGACGCGCTGGATCAGCGGCGGATCAATCCCAGGCGGCAACTGCACGCGCGTACGTTCAACGGCGGTGCGGACGTCATCCGTCGCCTTCTGCATGTCGCTGTGCAGCTCGAACTCGACGACGGTCGTGGACGAGCCAAGCACGACGGTCGAGCTGATGTGTTTAGCGCCCGCTACGCTGGAAAGGGCATTCTCGATCGGGCGGGTGATCTGGTTTTCGACCTCGCTGGGCGCCGCGCCGTTCTGACTGACCGTGACTTGCACGATCGGGAAGGTGACGTTCGGGAACTGCTTCACGGGCAGGCCGAAGTACGCGACCACGCCCGCGATCGTCAGGATGATGAATAGCGAGACGACGGGAATCGGGTTGCGGATCGACCAGGCGGATACCCGAAAGCTCATCGTCCCTCGCCCTCCTGCGTCTGTCCCGGCCTAGAAGCGGTGCGCGGCATCGCGCCGCCAATCCGCACTTTGTCACCTTCGAGCACGAACGCGCCGCCGCTCAGTACCGCTCTTTGACCCACCCGAGCGCCGGCGACGATCTCAACCATGCCGCCGGCCCGACGCCCGGTTCGTACGCTGGCTCGGTGTACCCTGTCCCCTTTGTCAAGAAGCAGCATATAGGCTCCGTCCGCGTCATAGTGCACCGCGGCTTCCGGAACGACAGTGGCCGATGCGCTCGCCTTGACGAAGTGTGCCTGGGCAAAGCCTCCGGCTCGCAGATCCGAGCGTACGGGTAGCGAGATCCGGGCTCGCGACAGGCCGGTGCGATCGTCCACCCGAGCACCCCGCAGTCGCACGCGGCCCGCCAAGCGGGTGCCATCCGCAAGCGTAACTTCGGCCGGGTCTCCGATGGAGACGTTCGCCATAGAAGCTTCGGGAACTTCGGCGTCGAGTTCGATGAGGTTGTCACGTGCGATCGTGAACATGACTTGCCCTGAAGAAGAGGCATCGCCAGGCCGCGCCGATCGCTGCAGCACTCGCCCGGAAACGGGCGCGCGGATGGTCAAGCGCGCCTCGCGCGTCAGCAGATCCTGCAATTGCGCCTGGGCGACCTGTGCCGCAGCAGCGGCGTTGCGATCCGCGAACCGGCGCTGCTCTATGCTCTCCACAGGGAGAACGCCGCTGTTCTCCAGGCCGACCACCCGCCTCGCCTCGGAACGGGCGCGCTCGGCTTGCACCTGCTGCTGGGCCAGCGATGCGCGCGCCTGCGCGATCTGCGATCGCAGCAAAGTGTTGTCGAGCGTTGCCAGCACCTGGCCGGCCCGAACCTGCGCATCCTCTTCCACGAAGACGCGAGCTATCCGGAAATTGGAAAGCTCCGGCGCGACAGCGATCTCTTCGCGCGGGATCAGCCGACCGGAGGCCGTGAACCCGCCTGCCAGCGTCCGGAATTGCACGGGCGCAACCGAGACGGTCGGCGGTGGTAAATCGGCTTGTTTTTCTTCGGACCTCCCGCAAGCGCCGAGGAAGCAAAGCGGTGCGATTAGGAGCAGGGATGAAGCACGCTTCACAGGTCGTTGTCCTGGCTAGGTATCGTTCGCAAGTTCGGAACAGGCAGCGGAATGTCGGGCTTGCCGGGTAGCGACGCAGGCGACGTGGGATCCCAGCCACCGCCCAGGGCGGTGAAAGCTCCTACAACGTTCGTCAATGCTTGCGCGCGGGCGGCCGTCAACGCCGAGCGAGCCGCCCGCCAGGTCCGCTCCGACTGCAACAGCGTCGTCAAATCCGTAAGGCCGGCGCGGTATCCACGACGCGCCGCCTCGAAAGCGAAGCGCCCTCGCTCCTCTGCGCGCGAGAGTTCACGCAATCGCGGAATGTCCGAGCTGACAAGCGCCAAAGCATTGTCCGCATCTCGAAACGCGTCTTGCACGGCTGCTTCATAGGCGACGACAGCCTGCTGTCCCTGTGCTTCGGTGATCCGCAGTCGCGCAAGCAAACGCGGACGATCAAGGATCGGCAGCGCCAAACCGCCTGCAAGCGACCAGAGCGCATTCGTTCCGGCAAGCGCTCCCGTGGTCCCCGTAATCGACCCGCTGCCTTGAAGCGTGAACTGCGGGAAAAGGCCCAAGCGATCAACCTTCACCTGCGCCGTGAGTGCCACCAGCCTTTGCTCGGCAGCGAGAACGTCGGGACGACGCACGAGAAGCGTTGCCGGCAAAAAGGTCGGCACTGTCGGCGGCGGCTCCAGCTCCGCCCCAATTTGCAGAGTCTCAACCGGATCGACCGGACGTCCGACAAGCACCAACAACGAGCGCTTGGTGTTGCGCAACGCAGTCTCGATCCTGATGGACTCGGCTTGCGCCGTCGCGACATCGCCTTCGAGCCGCGCTGTGTCCGCCGATGCGACAAGGCCGCGTTCAAGCCCCAAGCGAGATGTCGAGGCGAGCTCTCTTGCAATGCGCAACGTCTCGGCAGCATCCCCCCCTTGAACCGCAAGTCCTCGCGCTTGGAACAGCGTACTCGCCACATCGGCCGCGAGCGCCAGGCGCGTGGCGTGATAGTCATAGGCGGCAGCGACGTAGCTTGCATCCGCGCTGCGGCCGATGGCGGCAAGGCGGCCAAATACATCCAGCTCCCAAGCCGGTGTAAACTGGGCGGAAAGCGCCCGGGTCGACACCGTAGAACCGGTCAGATCGCGGCCACTAAGCTGCTCACCGCCGCGGATTGTGGCTCCACCAGCGATATTGCCCGTAGGCAGACGCTGTGATTGTGCCTGAGCGCGCACACCGCGCGCTTCTTGGACACGAAAATAGGCGGTGCGGGCATCCGTGCTGCGGGAAAGCGCCAACACGATGAGTTCAACCAGTTGAGGATCGCCAAAGCGGTCCCACCACCTGTCAATAGAGGTGACCTCCCCGCTCGCAGTGCTCGAAGCGGGCTCGAAAACTTGCGGCAAAGCCACTTGCGGCCGGTCGAGCCGCACGCCGGGGGCACACCCGGCCAAAAGCGACATAGCTGCGGCCATGCAAACCAATCGAGTGGGTAAACGGTTGTACAAGGATCCTCTCCGACATGATCGCGCCGAAGCGTGCCTCCATGCATAGCGGCCCCTGCTAAGTATACAACACCGTTACTTTATGGCTTCGTCGCGGTCTGTCCGTATGTTCAGGTTGTGCCAGCTGCGCGTGGGGCTCCCCCTTGTGGCAGCCGGAACAGCTCGGGGGGAGCCGATGCGAAACGTTAGGCTCCCATAGACAACAAGGCCCGACGACCTCCGGTCGGCGAGCCTTGTCCATTGAGTGACAGAGCGGTGTCACACCGCCTGGTTTTTTAGAACCGGAATGCGGTCGTCAGACCGAACTCCCGGGGATTGGTTGCATTGATCAAGCGATAACCCGAGCGATACGTTCCGCCGGACAGCGTGGTCGTCTGGAACTCATCGATGCCGATCCGGGTGATACGCCGCTGGTCCAGCAGGTTGCGGGCAAAGGCCGTGACTTCCCAGCGCTCGCCGATGCGAACACCGGCGAACAGATCAAGGATCGTGCGGCTCGGCAGCCTGAACGCGGTGGATTCCGAGAACACGCTCGGCCGGTAGGTGACCAAGCCACGCAGGTAAGGTTCGATCTTACTGCCGGTGGGCAGACGCAGCTCGGAGTTGGCCGTCAGGTTGAAGTCCGGTGTGTCGGAGAGCCGATTATAGCTGCAGAAACTCACGTTTCCGCTTCCGCTCACACGCGGGGCGCCAATGCCATCAGGCACGCCGTCACCGTTGTAGTCGTTGCATGGAAGCCGCGCATCGTCGTCATAGCGGGCCTTGGTGTAGGACGCGCTAATGCTCACATCCCAGAACGAGGTGGGTCGCGCATCAATCGTGCCTTCGATCCCCTTGATCGTGGCATCGCCATTGTAATTGAAGTCGAAGACGCCGTTGACGGGCAAACCCGTCGGATCGGCATTGATCGGCGGACCAGCGGGATTGCACTGGTTCAACACTTCGCGGCAGTTGTAGTTGATGACGGGAAAGCGAGAGATGAAGCCGTCGAACTTTTGGTAGAAAGCCGCAATCGCGAAATTGATCTTGCGATCGAAGAGCGATCCCTTGATGCCGGCTTCGATGGCGTCCGTTTTTTCCGGGCGGGTTACAAGCAAGTCGTCGGAAATGGCTGCGGGCACGCTAACTCCGGTTGTGCCGGAACGGAATGAGTGGTTGTACGAGAGGTAGCCGGTGAAGGTGCCGCTGGGTTGCCAAGTAAGCGTGGCACCGCCGGTCAGCGGCTTGTCTTCCTGGTACCGCAGATACTCGGGTATTCCGGGGATCGTCTGGCCCAGTACGCTGATGTCAGCAACACGCTCTGCCTTCGAGATCGTGTAGCGCAATCCGCCTTCAAGGGTAAACTGACCAACGGAATAGCGCGCGTTCGCGTTGAACGACCACGTCTCCGCGTCGACTGGAACCCTAGTAGTGACGTCGATCGGCAGGAACAATCCTGCCGAGATCGGAGCCGGCGCGAAGAATACAGGCGCACCCTGTCGCGAAACCGTCGTACCAGTGGTCTTCTGATAGAAGGCGCCGACGCCCCAACCAAACGCGCTGCTGGTGTCCGACGACAGACGCAGTTCGCCCGTCCACACGTTGAAGGGAACGGTGAGCCGCTGGGTGTTGCTGAAGCCTGGAACGGCATTTGCGCTATCGGCATCAAGTTCCGAATCCAGGATCGTCTTCTGGTAACCGCCGATGAAGGCCAGCCGCGCGCCGCCCAGATCGTAGTCCACGTTGAGGTTGACAAGGTGCGACCTGTTGCGGAAGCGCGCTTGACCATCGAGCACGCCATCATAGTCGCCGACCTCGATAGCGGGGCCGGAACGCGTGGGATCGCCAAAGGCGGCCGTGGGAGCGTTGCCTGGGCCGAAGACCTGCTGGATCTGGCGGTTATCCGCCTCCAGGTACTGGTAGGTCAGATATGCCGTGAGATCGCTGTTCGGCTGCCAGCCCAGGGTCAGGCGTCCGCTTTGCGTCGCGCTGCGCGCATGTTCGTCCCGGTTGGCGTTATAGACCTGATTGAGACGGTTACCATCGACGACAGCGGCAGCGCGAATGGCAAATGTTTCCGAGAAGGGCAGCGTCACGCCGCCCTGTACGTTATAACCGTGCCGGTTCGTTGCCGTAGCCTGCATATAGCCGTCGACCTGGTCGAACGTCGGGCGACGGGTGGTGATGGTGATCGCGCCCGCTGGAGCCGAAAGGCCGCGCAACAGGCCTTGCGGGCCACGCAGGATTTCGATCTGGCCGATGTCGTAAAGCGCCGTGAAGATCGTCTGAGCGCTGGTCGGGACCTCGTTCAGATAGGTCTGAACCGTCGGGCCCGTGCCCTGATCCGGATCGAAGCCGATACCGCGCAAAGTTGTGGTGTTGTTGCGTCCTGTCGTGTTGCTCAGCTCAAGGCCAGGCGAGATGCGAGAAATGTCCTTGGCATCGAACAGGTTCAGCTTTTCAAGCTGTTCGCCGGTCGCCACATTGACGCTGATTGGAACATCCTGAAGCGATTGTGCTTGCCGGCTGGCAGTGACAACGATTTCGCCGGTAGCCTGTCCGCTCTGAGCTTCCGCAACAGGAAGATCCTGAGCGCTGGCGGCAGCAGCCCAAAAGAACGCAGAGCTAGAAACGCCAAACCGGATAAATTGCCGAACTTTCATACATCTCCCCAAGGCAGCGGCACGACTCATCATGCTCTACGGCGGGACCTATGACGGACGATCCCTTGTCATACAATTAGGATTATTATGCTGTGCGCTTATAGTGGCTAATGGGCAACACTGCTCAGCTTTGGAGGCGCAAGGCTTTCACGAAAGCCGCGGCGTTGCTTGCGACTTCCTGCGGCGAACTCCCCGCCTTGTAGAGCGCTGAGCCCAAGCCGAAGCCCGCAGCACCGCCTTCGAGCCACATCTGCATGGTATTCGCTGCGATACCGCCCACGGGCAAGACGCGAACGTCCTTGGGCAGCACCGCACGCATCGCTTTAAGGACGTCGGGCCTGTAAGCCTCGGCAGGAAAGAGCTTCAAGGCCGAAGCGCCCGCTCCAAGTGCTCTAAACGCCTCCGTGACGGTGCCGACGCCAGGTATGGAGACCATATCCTTCTCCACCGCTCGCGCTATCACGCTCTCTTCCATGTTGGGAGAGATCACCAACGTGCCGCCGGCGGCACTTACGGCATCGACCATGCCCGGCTCCAACACGGTGCCTGCGCCGATAAGCGCGCGCCCCTGGAACGCCGAGGCGAGCGCCGAGATGCTGGCGAGCGGATCCGGGGAATTGAGTGGCACTTCGATGATGGTGATCCCCGCGCTCACCAAAGCCTCACCGATAGGGACAACTTCGCCAGGCTTCACCCCGCGAAGAATCGCAATCAGCGGGCACGCTGCTAATGCGGCGTCAAACGCGGCGCGATGATTCATGAGCCATATCCTTGTATCGCCGTCGCTCCTGCGACGAACGCGGCGGTGCTTTCGATCATTACGGCGGTGCCACCGTTGGCGCTCACCGCGCGGGCATATAGCTTTCCCAACTCCGGGTCTGCCAGAAGGTATACCTGCTTGCCCCGAACGTCGCGGGCTTTGACGTCGGTGCCGATGAGCAGGCCGCTTGCGAAGCTGGACGCCGTAGCATCCGATCGCCGACCGAGGACAGCTTGAGCCCGAATTCCAAAGAGTTGAGAAAGCAGATCGCCTTGCGCCGCCGCCACGAGGCCGGCATCGAACGCATCGAGATCGCTGATGGGTTGCTTGAGTTGGGCGGCGAGGATGCTGTGATCCTTCAGGAGTCCGAACAACTCACCGGTCATCGCGGTGGCGAAGCCCTTTATGGCACCGCCTTGCACGGTGGCCCATTTGCAGTGCGTTCCCGGCTGGCAAACGAGAGCGTCCGCGGGAACTGATCCCGCCGCGTGAGCGCCGAGGATCTGCACTTCCTCGCCGCGCATGACGTCGGGCCTGGTCTCGTCGACCACTCCAGGAACAATGGCGGTTCGATCGTCCATCCAGCATAGGTTCGCGGCGAGGCTCGCGATCGAGGCCGGCGCGGCGACGTACGGAACCTCGCGCCACCCAATGGTGGATCCGACCATGCCGGCCAACTGCATCGGCAGGTCACCAAGCCTGTGGCGCAAGCCGGCAACTTCGTCTTCAAAACGGCCGCCAACAAGAGCCTTCACGCCCAAACCGTCGCGCTCTGTAACAACCACCCGGCCGTTTTCGACACGGTAGGCACGCCTGTTGGTCGTGCCCCAATCCACGGCGATGAAAGTGCTCACGCCGCGTTCACCACCAGGTCGCGTAAAGAGCGATCAGGATCAGCACTACGCCAACGCTGGCCAGGTTGAACATCGAGGACGTACGGAACGACACGTCCCTTGTCACGATGAGGTTTGCCTCTGCCCCGGCCGGCCGGAGGAAAGATGCTGACACTGCCAAAGCCAGAGCCAGGAAGAACACGATCATCATGCGATCCAAGAACGGAACGGCGTTCAGTGGCTCGAGCAAGCCGACGCCGACGCTGCTCCAGTCAAACCAGAACACCGTGGACAGGACCACGGACGATATCGCCGCCGCGATTGCTCCTGCTTCGCTCGCTCGCTTCCAGAAAAGCCCGAGAAGGAAGATAACGGTGATGCCCGGTGTGAAGAAACCGGAAAATTCCTGAATGAACTGAAAGGCCTGTTCGGAGTCGCCCAGCAGCGGTCGCGCGGTTAGGATCGCAAGAAGGATGGCGACAGTAGCCGCTATACGGCCCACTAGAACCAAGCGTCGCTCTTGCGCCTGCGTTCTCGGCGAGCCGTCCACGGGCGCTCCGCCGCCGCGCTTCGAATAGAGGTCCAGCGTGAAGATCGTGGCGATGGAATTGATCTTGGATGCCGTGGAAGCGACGATCGCGGCGATCAAGGCCGCAAAGACCAGTCCCAGCAAGCCGGGCGGGAGAAGACGCATCATCGTGGGATAGGCCTGATCGGGGCGCTGAAGATCAGGGGCGAGCAGGACCGCCGCGATGCCGGGCAGCACGATGACCAAGGGCATCAGCAGCTTGAGGAAGGCGGCGAATACGATACC
>JAAIGE0100196501.1_pt1 | contig 20233 bp, 19 predicted proteins | sample 6487951 | NCBI WGS metagenome assembly JAAIGE01 (sample SAMN13974128, study PRJNA590717) | phyllosphere metagenome | biome: tomato field; feature: multiple bacterial spot infested tomato fields; material: tomato leaves; isolation source: leaves from tomato fields | host: Solanum lycopersicum ...
GCCGTGCGCGCGGCGCTGGATGAGCTCCTGATCGCCAATCGCGTGGTCATCAATAACAGGGACTCGGCAACGAGGCTCTACCGCATCGGCCTCGAGGCCGATTTCATCGACCAGCGCTGACGCCTGGTCGCTTCTACACAGCCGCCCTCGCGCGGCGCACATGAGGATTTAGCCATGACCGAGGGCGTCGTCAAGACCCAGGGCACGCACCTGTTTTTCGTCGATCCGGACGCCGCTGGCGGCCCGGCTATCACCAAGTTCGCATGCCCCACCGGTGCGTCCGGCCTGGGCGGTGCCGCCGACCAGATCGAAGACACCTGCCTCGATGCGACCACAGACCGCACCTATCAGCGCGGCCTCGGCAACCCGGGCCAGGTGTCCATGCCGTTCAACTACATCCCGAGCAACGCATCGCACGATGCTCTGTTCGCGCTGAAGGACAGCGGCAAGGTGGTGGATTGGTACATCGGCCTGAGCGATGGCACTGCCGCGCCGACCTTGAGCGTGGACGACGCGTTGGTACCGCCTCTGGCAAGCGCTCGCTCCGGGTTCGCCTTCAAGGGCTACGTCGCCGACGTGAACATCGACATCGCGACCAACGAGATTGTGCGCGGCACGGTCACGGTGCAGCGCAGTGGTGGTGTGACCCGTTACGGCAAGCCGCTGGCGGCCTGATCCCAACCTGCAGGGTCGGCCCAGCGCCGGCCCGTTCTCTCTGACGGAACTGTCTATGACCAATCCCATTCCCACCGCGCCGCCGCTGTTCGATTCATCGCTGTTCGTTTCGCCGGATGTGCAGACGCGTCAGGTGTCGCTGCCCGACGGCAAGGAGCATACGTTCTACATTCGCGAGCAGCAGGCAGGCGTCGTGCGAGCCTTCGCCGTTGGCCAACAAAGCGATGATCCGGAAAAGCAATCCGAATCCATGGCACGCCTGATTGCCAAGGCGATCTGCACGGAGGATGGGAAGCCGGCATTGACGCTGGAGCAGGCTCGCAACCTGAAGATCAGCGTGCAGTACGCGCTCGCCGCCGCAATTAGCGGGGTGCACAGTTACCAGGGAAACGTCAGCTCGCCGAGCGAGGCACCGGAGAGTGGTTCCGATACACCCTCGCTCTAGCGCTGGGGAAGACGCTCACCGAAATTGATGCGATGCCGGAAACAGAGATGGCCGGCTGGCGCACCTACTACACGCTGTATCCCTTCGACGATCTGCACCGGCACCACCGCCCGGCCGCGATCATCGCCGCCTCGATGGGCGGCAAGTTCGAGCAGGTGCTGACGGCACTCGCTCCCACACCCACCGACCCCGAGCTGAGCGACGCCGACCGCGACGTGGTGCGGGCGCTCGGCTTCGACCGCTGATAGGACGAACATGGCAACTGCAGGTTCAATCGTCGTTGATCTGCTGATGCGGACCGGCTCGTTCGAGACCGATACCGACCGGGCCAGCAAGCAGGTGCGCAAGTTCGGTAAGGACTCGCAGACCACCGCCGTCGAAGTTGGCGCGGCATTCGGCAAGATCGGCGGTGCGGTGGTGGGCGGGCTGGCCGTGGCAGGCACTGCGACCCTCAACTGGACCAGGCAGCTGGCCACCGCGTCGGGCGAGATCGAGCGCTTCGCCAGGCTTTCCGGCACCAGCGAGCAGAGCTTCCAGCGCCTCGCCGCCGGCGCGTCGACGGTGGGCATCCAGCAGGACAAGCTGTCCGACATCTTCAAGGACACGCAGGACAAGGTTGGCGACTTCCTGCAAAACGGCGGCGGTGAGCTGCAGGACTTCTTCACCAACATCGCTCCCAAGGTAGGGCTGACAGCCAAGGAGTTTCGCAACCTCAGCGGGCCGGAGGCGCTGGGCAAGTACTACAGCGCGCTCGAGAAGGCTGGCGTGTCGCAAGGCGACATGGTGTTTTACCTGGAGGCGATCGCGAACGACGCGTCGCTGCTGGCCCCGCTGCTTGCCAACAACGGCGAGGGCTTCCGGAAGTGGGGCGACGAGGCTGAGCGCCTCGGCGTCGTGCTTGATGCGCAGACTACGAAATCGCTGAAAGAACTGCGCGTCCAGACGGCCGAGATGGATCTGGCGTTCCAGGGCTTGAAGAATCAGGTGGGCGCCGAGCTGTTGCCGCAGGTCAAGGAGCTGACCGCATTCATGGGGAGCGACAGCACGAAGAGCGCTATCGTCAATCTGACTACGTGGGTGGGAGGGTTGACCGCCGAGATGGCGAATGGCGTCGTCATGCTCGTGAACTACATCGGTCGGCTGAAGGAACTGCGAGATCTTGAAGGCGCAAACACGTCGGCGCTGGGCGATGCATCCACTGCAGCTCTCAATGAGCAGCTAGGCGCGGTTTCTTCGCAGCGGCGTCTCATCCAAGCCATTGAGCCGGAGTCCGTCAAGAAGCAGGAGCAGCTCAACGATCTGCTGCGGCAACAGCTGGCGCTCCAGCGCGAGATCACCAAGCGCAACCGACCCGAGGTGAAGCTGCTCGAAAACGGCGCGATGCCGGACGATGCGGCGCTGGTCCGCCCGGCCAAGACGGCGGCGTTCGAGTACACCGACAAGGAGGCGGGCAAGGCCGCGGCTGAGCTGCAGAAGACCTACACCGCAATGTCGGCGGAGCTGGCCAAGCAATTGGCGCTCACCGGCCAAAACACCGAATACGCCAAGGTGCTGTATGAGCTCCAGAGCGGATCGCTCAAGGGCATCACCGGCGCACAGGCGCAGAGCCTGCTGCAGCTGGCCCAGATCAAGGACGTCAACGAAGACATCGCGGCCATCTACGGCGCGACTGACGAAAAGGTCAACACCTACCTGGCGGGCTTGGAGCGAGAACTGGCGCTTCACGGGCAGATCGGCGAGGCCGTCAAGGTTGCCTATGACATCCGCACCGGCGCGTTCGGCGCGCTGAGCGAGGAGCAGGCGCGGCTGCTGGAGAGCTATGCCCAGACGAAGGACGCCATGGACGACTACGCGGCGATCTACGGCGAAGGCTACGAAAGCATGATCGCCAAGACCAAGGAAGGCAGCGACATGATCAAGGAATACAGCCTTGAGGCGGCGCGCAGCATCCAGGGCGCGCTCTCGGACTTCCTTTTCGACCCGTTCGAAGAAGGGCTGGGCGGCATGGTCAAGGGCTTTGCCAAGACCATCCAGCGCATGCTTGCTGACCTTGCTGCGTCGCAGTTGCTGAAGGCCCTGGGCACGATGGCTGCCAGCTCCGGTAACAGCTGGGTGGCAGCGATCGGTGGCGCTATCGCAGGGTCCCGCGCCGGCGGCGGCCCGGTCGCGGCCGGGGCGCTGTACGAAGTGGGCGAGGGCGGTCGGCCAGAGATGTACGAGGCCGGCGGCAAGACCTACATGATTCCAGGCAACCAGGGCGGTCGCGTGGTGCCGATCACGGCAGGCCGGCCCGTCAGTGACGTGGCATCCGGTACCGCCGGTGGCGTGAGCCTGCACATCAGCAACGTGATCCAGAGTGACGGCACTGCCAGCACGACCACCAACGGCGACGAGAACGACATGCTGCGCGCGCTGAATCAGATGATCCAGCCGATGGTGCTGCGGGTGCTGCAGCAGCAGATGCGCCCGGGCGGCATGTTCGCACCAGGAGGTGGTCGTGGCTGAGGTCTTCACATGGCCGGTTCGGCTTGAGGCCAGCGGCACCGCAACATTCGCCGTCCGCGCGGCGCAGTTCGGGGACGGCTACCGGCAGACATCGGCCGACGGCCTGAACTCCAAGCGCCAGAGCTGGAACGTCTCGCGCGTCGGCAAGCAGGCGTTGATCAGGCAGATTGCCGATTTCCTGGACGCGCATGTCGGCCGGTCATTCCTATGGACACCGCCGCTTTCGACGCAGGGGTACTACCAATGCACCGGCTACAACTCGGTGGCGCACGGCGCGGACAACTACACGCTTTCCGCCACCTTCGAACAACACTTTCAGCCGTAAGGGAACCTCATGGCACGCCAAATTATCGACCTCGACACTCCCCAGCAGGGCGGAGGCCGCGGCGATCCCCCGCGCGCTGCATTCCAGAAGACGAATGACAACTTCGGCGAGCTGTACCAGAAGAACGCGGATCAGGACACCGCCATTGCAGGCAAGGAGGCGTCGCTTGGATTCAGGCCCGTGCGCCAAGGCGGCGGCACGGGGATGGGAGCCAACACGGTCTACGTCGGCTGGAATACCGTTGGCAGCGGTCGCCTAAAAGTCCAGGTCGATGCGGTTTCACTCGGCGACATGCTCCATACGTCCTGGTACGACCCGCTCACCACGAACTCGCCCGGCTGGTTGGTTGCGACGACCCGTGATGGTCTTGCCGAGGGAGCAACAAAGGCAATCAACGGACGGCCCGGAATTTGGAAGTGCACGGGCGTGTGGCTCGATGGCGGTACCAATGCGATCTTCGTGAGGATCAGCTGATGAAGTTGATGCAGCCGCAAGACGGCATCGTTGAGGCGCCCACAGTTGCGATGGAATACCGCAACGCAGCATGGGGGGACGACACAAAGAGCTGGGCATCGTGTGAGGTGCTGCTGCCGGGCTATTCCGAGTGGATGCCCTTCAACGCAATGCCGACGGACCCCATGGAATATGGCCGCCTGTTGTTCGAAGCAATCCGGCTAGAGCTGGGCTGATGTCGATTCTCGCGGACATCCAAACCCTGGAGCCTGGCGCACGGGTGACGGTGTTCGAACTCGACGCAACCGCGCTGGGGGCAGACTCGCTGCTCTTTCACGCCCACCTTCAAAGCACTCCGATCGTGTGGCAGGGCCAGGTCTACGATCCCTGGCCGGTAGAAGCTACCGGCTTTGAACGCACCAGCGACCAGCCGCCGAACCCGCGGCTTCGTGTCAGCAACATCGACGGCACCATTACCGCGCTCTGCCTGCTGTACGACGACCTGGTGGGCGCGCGCGTGATCCGCCGGCAGACCCTGACCAAGTACTTGGATCCAGTGAATTTTGACGGCGGCAATCCGACGGCCGACCCGGACGAGCACTTCCCCGACGAGATCTGGTTCATCGAGCGCAAGGTCAGCGAAGACCACACGCAGGTGGAGTTCGAGCTGGCCACTGCCGCCGATCTCAACGGCGAGCAGTTGCCGGGCCGGCAGATCATCGCCAACACCTGCAGCTGGATCATTCGCGGAGGCTATCGCGGCCCGTACTGCGGGTACAACGGCCCACCGGTGGCCGACATCAACGACAACCCGGTGAGCGATCCGGCGCTTGATGTCTGCGGCGGCAAGGTCCGGTCCTGCAAGCTGCGCTTTGGCGCGAACAACCCGCTGCCTTACGGCGGATTCCCCGCCGCCGGCCTGCTGCGCACGTAGCGCGCGAGCAGCATCTAGACCTTCCAGGCCCGCCATGTGCGGGCCTTTTTCATGGGCGATCACATGGAACACGCAACCCTCATGGCCATCCAGGCGCATGCCGCCGCTGAGTACCCGCGCGAGTGCTGCGGGCTGGTCGTGCTGTCCGGTACAGGCGAGCAATACCGGCCGTGCCGCAACGTCGCCACCACGCCCAGCGAGCACTTCATCCTGCCGGGGGAGGACTACGCCGCTGCGGAAGATGCCGGCCAGATCGTGGCGCTGGTGCACAGCCATCCGAATGCGTCAGCGCATGCTTCGGATGCGGACAAGGCGATGTGCGAAGCCAGCGGGCTGACGTGGCACATCATCAGTGTCGGGCAGGTCGACGGGGTGCCGGAGTGCGGCGAGGTGCAGACCATCCAGCCGAGCGGCTATGTGGCGCCGTTGGTGGGTCGCCAGTTCGCCCACGGCGTACTCGACTGCTACACGCTGGTGCGCGACTTCTACGCGCGCGAGCTGGGCATCCAGCTGTCGCACTACGAACGCGCAGATGATTGGTGGAACAAAGGTGGCGATCTGTACGCACTCGAGCGGCTGCAGGCCGAGGGATTCGCGGAGATTCAGGACGAACCCCAGCGCGGTGACATGATCGTGATGCAGATCCGCGCGCCGGTGCCGAACCATGCCGGCGTGTACCTGGGTGAGGGGCAGATGCTGCACCACCTCGCGGACCGGCTGTCGGGGCGCGTGCCCTACGGCGGCTATTGGGCTGACCGCACGGTGCGTGTGGTGCGCCACAAGCTCGCCACCGGCGGTGCTGCATGAGCATGCATGCAGTGCCCAAGGTGCGCGTGGTGCGGCTGTACGGCGTGCTGCGCGCCAAGTTTGGCAAGGAGTTCCGGCTGGCGGTGGCATCGCCGGCCGAGGCCATCCGCGCGCTGTCCGTGCAGCTCGCAGGCTTCCAAGGCTTCCTCATGGGCGCCAAGGATCGTGGACTGACGTTCGCGGTGTTCAACGGCCGGCGCAACCTCTCAGAAGATCAGCTGCACGATCCTCCCGGCGATGACGCCATCCGCATCGCGCCTGTGCTGCAGGGTTCGAAGCGCGGAGGTGTGCTGCAGACGATCGTCGGCGCAGTGCTGGTAGTTGCTGGCGTAGTCCTCACTTCGATGGGATACGGCGTGATCGGCGTACCGCTAACCAATGCCGGCATCGCAATGGTGATCGGTGGCGTTGTGCAGATGCTTTCCCCAACGCAGAAGGGATTGGGCACGCAGGATAGTCCGGACAACCGCCCGAGCTATGCGTTCAATGGGCCGGTTAACACCCAGGCGCAGGGCAACCCGGTGCCGGTCGCCTATGGCGACACCTGGACTGGCTCGGCCGTCATCAGTGGCGGCATCTTCGCTGAGGATCAACAATGAGCGGCGACGCGCAGGAGCGCGCGCCGGCGCTGCACGGTGCCAAGAAGGGGGCCAGCTCCGCTCGCACACCAGTGGAGACGCCGGACAGCCTGCAATCGATCGCCTTCGCCAAGATCATCGACCTCATCAGCGAAGGCGAGATTGCAGGGCTCAAGGATGGCCTGCGCTCGGTCTACCTTGACGGCACCCCGCTGCAGGGTGCGGACGGTGGATTCAACTTCCAGAACGTACGGTTCGAGACGCGCGCCGGCACCCAGGATCAGGAACACCTGGCCGGCTTCCCGAGCGTGGAGAACGAGAATGCGGTCAATGTCGAGTTGCGCAGCGATCAGCCGGTCGTGCGCAGCTTCACCAATTCGGACCTGTCAGCAATCCGTGTGCGCGTCGCGGTGCAGGCGCTGCAGAAGACCAACACCAAGAACGGCGACATTGAGGGCCATAGCGTCAGCTACGCAATCGACGTTGGCACCGACGGCGGCGCTTTCAACACGGTGATCTCCAACGCTTTCACCGGCAAGACCACCACGCTTTACGAGCGCAGCCACCGCGTCGACCTGCCCGAGGGCAGCCAGTGGCAGATCCGCGTCCGCCGCCTGACGCCCAACGCAAACAGCGCCACCATCGCAGACACCACGCTGGTGCAGTCGATGACCGAGATCATCGACGCCAAGCTGCGCTATCCCAATTGCGCTCTCGCTGCGCTGGAAGTGGACGCGGGCCAGTTCCAAGCCATCCCGACGCGCGCCTATCGCGTCCTGGGCCGCATCGTGTCCGTGCCGAGCAACTACGACCCGCAGGCGCGCACTTATAGCGGTATTTGGGACGGCACCATGAAGCCGGCTTGGACCAACAACCCGGCCTGGGTGTTCTACGACCTGGTAACGAACGGCCGGTTCGCCTTAGGCCATCGCATCCCGGCCGCCTGGGTTGATCGCTGGCGTCTGTACCAGATCGCGCAGTACTGCGACCAGATGGTGAGCGATGGACAGGGCGGGCAGGAGCCGCGGTTTACCTGCAATGTCTACCTGCAGACCAGGCAGGATGCCTACAAGATGCTGCAGGACATGGCGGCGGTGTTCCGCGGCATCACCTACTACGCTGCTGGGCAGGTGCTGGCATCGGCTGACATGCCGCAGGACCCGGTGTATGCCTTCAACCAGACGAACGTCATCGACGGCCGGTTCACCTATTCCGGCTCAGCCCGGAAGGTACGACATACGGTCGCGTTGGTCTCCTGGAATGACCCGGACGACTTCGGCCGCGCCAAGGTCGAGACGGTGGAGTACCGCCCGGGCATCGCCCGCTATGGTATCCAGCAGGTGGAAGTGGCAGCGATGGGCTGCACGTCGCGCGCCCAGGCGCAGCGCATCGGCCTCCATATCCTGTACACCGAGAACCTTGAGACCGAGACCGTCACGTTTGGTGTGGGCCTCGAGGGAGCGGTGCCGCAACCTGGCGACATCATCGAAGTGGCAGACCCGAACCGGGCCGGCCGCCGCAACGGCGGGCGCATCAAGGCAGCGGGGTTGCAGTCGGTCGACCTGGACGTGGTGCCGCCAGGATTGAGCGCCGGCGATACCATCCGCGTCCTTGGCAGCAATGGCCGCAGCCAGGCCCGCACTATCAGCGACATTGCCGGCTCGACGGTTTCAGTCTCGGTGCCATGGACCACTGTGCCGGTGGCGACGTCGGTCTGGGCTGTCTCGACGGCCGAGCTCGCGCTGCAGACCTTTCGGGTGCTGGGCGTCACCGAGGGTGACGGAGCTGAGAACGCCATCACCTACCAGATCACCGCACTCGAACATGTGCCACAAAAGTTCGCAGCGATCGACGACGGCGCGCGCATCGAGTTGCCGCCGATCAGCATCATCCCGCCAAGCGTGCAGCCGCCGCCGACGAATGTACGGCTGTCGTCGCACAGTTTCGTGGAGCAGGGCATCGCGCAGCATGTGCTGACCATCGCGTGGGACCCGGCCGACAAGGCGATCGCCTACGACGTCGAGTGGCGCCGCGACGATATGGCGTGGGTGAAGGCCGGCCGGGCCACCACCACCAACCTGGAAGTGCGCGGCATCTACGCCGGGCAGTATCTGGCGCGCGTGCGCGCTGTAAACGCGCTCAACGCAGTGTCGATGCCCGCGCTTTCACCGCTGACCGAGATCACCGGCAAGATCGAACCGCCTCCATCGCTGGCCAGCCTCACCGCCTCGGGCATCATCTTCGGAATCGATCTGGCGTGGTCATTCCCGCAGGGCGCTACCGACACCGAGCGGACCGAGATCTGGTATAGCCCGGCCAACAACCTGGCCGGGGCGATCAAGCTCGGCGACTTCGCTTATCCGCAAGCGCGCCACTCAATGCTAGGACTGGCAGCCGGCGCGCGCTTCTTCTTCTGGGGGCGTCTGGTCGACCGCAGCGGCAACATCGGGCCGTGGTATCCGCTGACCAATGGCGTCATGGGTGAGAGCAGTACCGATGCCACCGCGATTCTGGAGTACTTGGCCGGCAAGATCAGCGTCACCGAGCTCGCGCAGGAGTTGCGCAAATCGATCGAATCCATCTCTGACCTTGTTCCGTTGGTCTGGGATCCGGAAGCCATCTACGCAAGCGGGCAGACCGTTGTGTATGCCGGGTTAATCTGGAGTTGGACAGGGGACGAGCCCGGCAACGAAGAGCCACCCGGTACGCGATGGAAGAACGTTGGCACGGCGATCGAGGAGGCTGGTGCAATTGTTGGTCGTGTCCAAGATCTAGAGCTCAGGATCGACGATCCGGAAACAGGCCTGGCCGCAGTCGGTTCCCAGACGCGAGGCCTCGTCGCACGCTTCAGCTCCTGGTTCGCAGGCGATACGACGGGCGGCGTTGGCACTATGCCTGGATATGCCGGAACGATCAGCGTTGAGTCGGTTATTGCCAGTGGCGACTATGTCCAGGCAAAGCGCATCGATACCGTGCAGGCGTCGCTCGGCGAAACGAATGCCAGCGTGCAGCAGGTCTCTCAGACGGTTGTCTCGTTGAATGGCAAGGTGTCTGCCACTTACAGCGTGCGGGCGCAGATCACCAGCGCTGGTCAGATCTACATTGCCGGCATGGGCGTCGGCGTGGAGCAGCAACCAGATGGCAGCTACCAAAGCCAGATCCTCATGCAGGCCGACCGCTTCGCGGTGATCAACGTGGCCAACAATGCGGTGACTTCGCCGTTCGTAATCCAGGGCGGGCAGACGTTCATCAACCAGGCGCTGATCGGCAATGCCTGGATCACCAATGCCATGATCGGCGACACCATCCAGTCGAATGGCGTAGGCGCGAATGGCCAACCTCGCTGGAAGCTGGACAAAAACGGCACGCTCTCGATGAACGGTGCGAACAACGGAGGCTTCATGACGCTCAACGAGCAGGCGCTGCGCTTCTGGAATGCGGCCGGCACCGTCGCTTTGTTCGAAGCCGGTGAGCTGCTCTGATGGCGCGCGGCATCCGTCAGCGAGATCCGACAGGCAACATTCTGATAGACATCTCCACGCGCATCACCAGCAAATTCGGAGTGGTCAGCATCGCGGCCGGCTCCAGCGGCTCGGTTGCCGTCCCGGCTCTTGGCACCAACGAGATTTATTTCTGGTTCTCCGCCAGCAGTAGCGCCCAGTTTGCCCAAGCGCCGCTGTTCACCGTGGACGAGCAGGCCGGCACGATCAGCTGGAACTACGGCGGAGGCAGCAACATGGGCACGCAGATCGGCGGCGTGCTCACATACGGGAGGTATTGAATGGCTCTTGGCGTGAGGATCCTTCCCGAGGGCGGGAACATCATCCAGATCGACACGCGCTACGAAAACCTCGCGTTGAAGCAGAAGGGCACCGTCACCGCTGTCGGTGCGAGTTCGGGTGGTGCGGCCCAGGGCATCGGCTTCGCCACCGTCACCGTTGGCGGTGGCAACTCTCCGCTGATCGCCGTCACCTGCGCCTCGTTCGTTGGCCTTCGCAATCGATCCCAGAACGGGAGCACCTTTACCTTCGAGCTTGTGTGCGAGACGGCCAACACCGCTATCCAGTACTACGTCTTTGACACCACCGACGTGGCGCAAATGGCGTTTGTCACAAGCAAGGGGGTGCGGTTCCGCGACCCGGCCACCGGCCGCATCGCTTTCGATTCGCGTTACAAGTACATGCGGGTGATCGGCCGCATGCGTGCCACCGCAGGGACTGCGCAAACTGACTTTCCAACCCAGGCTGACGGGGTAGCGATCGCGCTCGGGCACACCGGTGCGTCATACACCATCGTAAGCGGCGTGATCGGCGGCGGCCCTCGGTGGGCGATGGACCGCCTTGCCTATGTTGCAGGAGTTCGATACACGCCGGGCACAGCATCAGCAAAGGGCATCAACACGTACTACGACCACGCCGAGGGCAACCAGGGCAGCCCACCGGCACCTCCCGGAACGTTCGGGACCATGCAGGTGGATTGCCTGCTGCTCAACGTCCGCAATTACTGAGCAGGCTCAAGGCGGCGCACCCCGGTGCGGTCCTGGAATTTGATGCTCCAGGGAGTGATGAGATAGCCGGGCCGGCGGTAGTAAATGGCCGGGATATGATCCTCGCGCGCGTCCCTGGCGATACCGTTTACGAGCAGATAGGGCGATGTGGTCTTCGGCACGTCGCACCATTCCTGCCGCCCGTCGGTCTTCAGCGTCAGACTGTACGGGCCGGCACCCTGGATCTCGCCACACACTATGGATCGGGTGCTCACCGACGCGGCGCGCGCGCGCGGTGCAATCCGAGCCACGAAGGCGTCAAGGCTCTCACCCGCAGCGGACGTTTCGCGGTGCAGCTCCGTTGCATGGCCGGTTTTCAACGGCGGAGGGTCTGCAGCGAAGGCGGGGAGGCGGGCGCCAAGGAGCGCCAGGGAGGCGGCGGTGGCCAGTAGTGGATGCATTACGTTCTCCTGTCGGCTACACCGGTCATCGCCGGCGGCGCGAGATCGTCTCGGCGCGCAGCCAAGATGCTTTGCGCGTGCTCAAGAAAAAACGTTCACTTGCATGCGCGGCGCACATCACCGGTGAGGAAAAATCCGACCCCGCATTGCGGTCCCGCCCGATATGTGCATACCCATGCCGGTGGCAATCTACACATGCCGGACGCGGGGCCACAGGCCGCTCACCCGCGTGGCGCCTGAGCAGCGCCACGCCGGCACCTATCCCCACGTGATCGTGGTCGAGCCGATGGATTCCATCGCGTCCATTTCGGCGTCAGTTGGTCCCCATCCGGCCACGTCCAGTGGGGCCGCCGCAGTGATCGCCCGTGGCACCGACTTCCATGCACTGCGCTCGCCCCCGCCTGTCTTCCTTGGCGGCTTCCTCGCGCCGGGCAGGCCTGTTCGCGCGGAGATCCATCGCTCCGCGAACCTGATTGCTTGCCGGAGGCTGCCGGTCTGTGGCGCAGATATCTGGGTGCCTCGCCAGGAGAGCCAGATTGTCCCACCGGAGATGTGTGCGACGGTTCCGTGGTTGAAATGCATGAGCGCGCTATCTGCGGTCACGGAGACCCAGCGGCAGGCAGGATGGAGAGGTGTCGGCATACGGTCAGCATGTCGCCGGCCGGTTTCATAATGTGAGAACGGAACAGGCGCCGATCGTTCAGTTTGTGCGGCCGAGCAGGTAGTTGGCCCAAGCCTGCATCAGTAGCCGCCTCTTCTCGATCAGCGCACCGCGCCGATAAGCGGCCTCTGCCTTGTTGCGGATCGCATGCGCCAGCGCCATCTCCACTACCTCGCCGGGCGTGTCCTGCGTCTCGGCGGCCCAATCGCGGAAGCACGACCGGAACCCATGCACCGTGAAGGGTAGGCCAAAGCCCTTGGGCGCCGGCTTCTGGACCAGATACAGCATGGTGTTCTCGGACATCGCGAACGGAGGTAGCTTGCGATCCAGGCCACGCAGGATGGTCAGTGCGGCCGTCGACAGTGGCACGAAGTGATCCCGGCCGCCCTTCATGCGCTCGGCCGGGATAGACCAGATGCCGGCGGCCAAGTCGAACTCGTCCCAGCTGGATCCGGTCACCTCTTCCGTTCGCGCCGCGGTGAGGATGGTGAACTGAAGCGCGCGCCGGCTACGGGCGTCGCGCTCGCGCAGTCGGGCCATGAAGGCCGGCGCATCACCGTAGGGCATCGCCGCGTGGTGCTGGGGCTTGCGCACCTTGCTCGGCCTGGGCAGCAGATTGTCCAGGTGGCCGCGCCAGCGCGCCGGGTTGTCGCCCTGGCGGTGGCCATGCACCTTCGCCCAGTCGAGCACGCGCTCGATGCGCGCGCGCAGGCGCGACGCGGTCTCTGTCTTGGTGGTCCAGATCTGTCGCAGGCAGGCCATCACGTGCGCCGTGTCGATATCCGCCACTGGCATGTCCCGCGCCGGCCCGTGGTCCCGCAGCGACTGCGTCCATTGCTCCGCCTGGGCGTCGTTCTTCCAACCGGCCTTCTGGCTTTCGATGAGCGCATCGGCGCACTCGCCAAACGTCAGGCCGACCGACCTGGCCTGCACGCGCGCGGTGATGGGGTCACGGCCTTCCAGCAGCATGCGCCGGTGCTCGACGACAGCGCGCCGAGCCTCCTGAAGGCTGACCAGCGTGGTCGAGCCCAGTCCCATCTCTCGCCGGCGGCCGCGCAATTGGAATCTGAAGACCCAGGACTTGGACCCAGTTGGTCCCACGAGCAGATATAGACCGCCGCCGTCAGCGTGGTAGCCTTGCGCTGTGATGGTTTGGGCCGCCCTGGCGCTCAATCGATTGGTGGGCCTAGCCATGCTGCCCCATGCTTTGCCCCATGTTTATGCCTGCGATTGGGTGAGGCAGCATGATCCCGTCAGGGAGTCGCAGGGCTTGCGATTCAGGCATCTTGAGACCGCGTGAGACTGGATGAGGGGTGAATATCGGCCTCTCGCTCCGCCAGTGTTCTAAACGCCCGCAAATCACTGATTTGCGGGCGTTTTTATTTGTGCTGCGGGTTCGTCGAGAAGGCGATGCTGCTTGAGAGCGTCGCCTGCGGCAATGCGTGTCGTCGAATTCTGCGATATCCGTGGGTGCTCGCTGGCGTTGGTTCAACGCTGCAGACGCCCTGGAGCACACTCCTGCCAACAGTCCCCAGGCCATCAGTGAGGACGGCGAAAGGGTCACGCTGTGCGCGCGTCGCCAGCGGCCACAGTGCTTCAGGGAGTATCGCCTCCGAGCTCGGTTGCTAGCCGGAGGCTGGTAACGATTCTTTGCGTCTCTCACCGGCTGCATCTCAAGCATGAGAGTTGCCAGCTAGCGAAGGCCCTGGTCTTGCTCGCATCGCTCGACAGTCGATAGTGACGCCTGAGGCGCCTGCAGCGCGAGCGTGAGATTCCTTGTCGCGTTGCGAAGAGGTCGCGTCCTGCTTGCTCGCTGCCCCTCCGCCGGATTTCGGCGCATCTCTGACATGTCATTCCATTGGCATGGTTGGTGGCATGCGCTTGCGGAGAGGGCGCGACACCTGGCGAAGCAGCACTCTCCAGTGTCGTGTACGCCAACGCGCCGTGCAGCGCATCGAGCCAGGCGCATCGACGTCAGTAATGAGCCTCGTATCGATGGCGTCTTGGGCACTTTTTTTTTTTTGCCGCCTTGCGCATGCAGGCGGGTGGTGTACGACGGCGCTGATTCTGCGCGCGAGAGTACAGCGTTGGATTTGTCGCTGCTGCAACTGGAGCGATGCGCCACTGCACTCCAGCGAACCATCCAGGAATAAGGATCAAAACCAAAACCAACCAAAGCCATAACCGGGGCCGAAGACCCGGCGTGAAAGGCCTATCGATATTCGGCAGTCGAGGCTGGCAGCGCAGCTATTGAGGTCTTGCACCCCGTTGGATCGCCTGCCCGGGATGCCATAAAGGCAACTCAGGGCCAGTGCCATTGCCGCTTCGCGCCGGAGCGCGTCGCCGCTGCCTTACGCATCTGAACCGCCTTGTAGATGCGGTACGTTGTGGGGGTCAAGTAACCGGCGCATGGGTCGCTAAGGACGTGAACCATATCTCGGATGTTGACGTGATGCGCCTATCGCACCTGCTTGGACGTGTGTTCTCCTTCTGGGGTCGCGGGCTGCAACACAAGGTCGCAGCGGTGGACCGGGTGATGGCGGTGATCGAGTTCGATCTGGACGGTCGCATTCTGGATGCAAACTCGAACTTCCTGGCCCTGATGGGGTATCGGCTGGACGAGGTGGTCGGCCAGCACCACCGCATGTTCGTGACGGCCGCAGATCGCGACAGCGAAAGCTATCGGCACTTCTGGGAAGGGCTGCGGCGCGGCGACTTCAATGCCGGGCGCTTCTGCCGGCTGGACAGGCGCGGGCACGAGGTGTGGATCAATGCCTCCTACAACCCGTTGCTGGATCGATCCGGCAAGGCATATCGCGTGGTGAAGTACGCCACCGACATCACTGCGCAGGTACGCCAGACAGCCGACTTCGAGGGGCGCATCGACGCCATCGACAAGGTGATGGCGGTCATCGAGTTTTCGCTGGACGGCACCGTGCTCGCGGCCAACCAGAATTTCCTGCACGTGATGGGCTACCGGCTCGAGGAGATTCGCGGCAAGCACCATGGCATGTTTGTCGATGCCGGCACGCGCCAGTCGGCTGCGTATCGCGCGTTCTGGGATTCGCTCGGGCGCGGTGCCTTCGATGCGGGCCGCTATCGGCGCATCGGCAAGGACGGCAGGGAGGTGTGGATCCAGGCGTCCTACAACCCGGTGCTCGATGAGCACGGGCGACCGTACAAGGTGGTCAAGTACGCCACCGACGTGACCCGCCAGGTGATCGATTCGGCCGATGCGGACGGGCGTATCCGGGCGATCGACAAGGTCATGGGGGTGATCGAGTTCGACCTGCAAGGGAACGTGCTCGGTGCGAACGAAAACTTCCTGACCATCATGGGGTATCCGGCGGCCGAGGCGATCGGCCAACACCACAGCGTGTTCGTCGATGCGGCCTACTGCGCGTCCGAGGAGTACCGGCAGTTCTGGGCAAAACTGGCGAGCGGCCAGTTCGATGCGGGACGTTATCGCCGACTGCGCAAGGATGGCAGCACGGTATGGATCCAGGCTTCCTACAACCCGATCCTGGACGTCTCCGGGCGACCCTACAAGGTGGTCAAATACGCAACCGACGTCACTGACCAGGTGCGTTCGGCCGAACGGATGCGCGATTTGATGCTGCAGACCATGAGCATTGCGCAGAACGTGCAGCGCGAGGCGCACCATATTTCCGTGAGCAACCAGGAGCTGGTCAGTCGCGTGTCTACGCAGTCTGCTGCGGTGGCGCAGACCTCGAGCACGATCGATCAGCTGGCCGCAACGGTGCGGGCCAATTCCGAGAATGCCGGTTCGGCGCGGCGCATGGCCGAAGACTCGGCCACGGTGGCGCGGCGCGGTGCCGAGGTCATTGCCGATGTGGTCAAGACCACCGCCGGCATCCGCTCGGCGACCGACCGCATCGGTCAGATCATCGAGGTGATCGACGGCATCGCGTTTCAGACCAACATCCTGGCCCTGAACGCTGCGGTCGAGGCGGCGCGTGCGGGCGAACAGGGGCGCGGTTTTGCGGTGGTGGCGACCGAAGTGCGTAGCCTTGCGCAGCGCTGCAGCGTGTCGGCCAGGGAGATCCGGTCCCTGATCGACAACGCGACCGATCAGGTCGGCGATGGCTCGCGCCTGGCCGAACAGGCCGGTGTGGTGATGCAGGACATGGTGACGTCGGTCCTGCGCGTCACTGCGACCGTGGAGCAGATCGCCGCCGCCAGCCATGATCAGGCGCTGGACATTTCCAGCGCCAATACCGCGTTGCAGTCGATCGGCGTGCAGGCGCGCGACCAGGCGCAGATGGTGGGCGACCTGGCGCGTTCGGCGCGCGTGCTGGAAGGCGATGCGGATGCGCTGTTCGCCTTGGTCAATGGCGATGCGGATGGCGGGGCGGATCGCGCGCCAGTGCAGGTCGATGCGCAGGCTGCGCGGCGCGCGACAGCGAAAGTAGCGTGATGATGGTTCACTGCGTTTCGCAAGCGACGTCGTGATGTGCCCTCACATATTGCAACTTCCTTTAGGAGTGGATCTGGGCGCAAGTGCCCGAACCTGCGGTGCTGAGGCAGTCGCTGCCATCAGCGCCGCTGCGACGACCTATCGACCGCAGTAAAGATGCGAGCGGCGATTTGCAACGCATCGATCGCAGCGCGCAACCGGCAGTCGCAAATCGCATGTCCATCTCGCGGATCTTGGGCATCAAGGCACAGTGCGTAAGCCACGTGCCATCAGCTGCCGCGTCAGGTTTGGTCAGCTCCCAAGAAGCTGCGCACAAGACAAAGCCCGCGTGAGCGGGCTTTGTTTGTTTCGGCACTGGCCAGCGCATCGCACACCAATCCTGCGCAGGTACGCCATCCATCCAGCCTTGCTTACTTGGGCAGGTCGAACACCAGGACCTCGGCATCGCGTGCGTCGGCCAGTACGATTTCCGGCTCGCCGACGATCTGCACCGCGTCGCCAGCCGATAGCGCTTGCCCATTGACGCTCAGGCTGCCGCGGGCCACCTGCACGTAGCCGATGCGGCCTTCGGCCAGCGGCTGCTGCAAACGCGCCTGGCCATCCAGGATCGAGGCATACAGGCGTGCGTCCTGGTGCAGGCGCAGGGAGCCATGGTCACCGCCTGGCGAGGCGATCAAGCGCAACTGGTTACGCTTGCTCTCGGCATCGAAGTGCTTTTCTTCGTAGCTTGGCTCGATGCCGGCACGCTCGGGCATTACCCAGATCTGCAGGAAGTGCACGGGCTCGCTGGCTGAGTGATTGAACTCGCTGTGCGTCACGCCGCTGCCGGCGCTCATCCGCTGCACGTCGCCATAATGCAGGACCGAGCCGGTGCCCATGCTGTCCTTGTGTTCCAGCGCGCCGCCCAGGACATAGGAAATGATCTCCATGTCGCGGTGAGCGTGGGTGCCGAAGCCTTCGCCCGGTTGCACCTTGTCCTCGTTGATCACCCGTAGCGGGCCAATGCCCATATGGCGCGGATCGTGATAGCTGGCAAAGGAGAAGGTATGGCGTGAGGACAGCCAGCCATGTTCGGCGCGGCCACGGGTTTCGCTCTTGCGGACATTCAACATGCTGCTTCTCCTGGAAGGTTTGAAATTGGCGCTGGGCGATCGGTGTCCAGCGGCTTGATGCGTAGTCTCCACCTCTGCGTCCGGCACAAAAAGCGAGTAGATTTGGCCGCTATCATCGAAAATTTCGAACAATGAAAATCAGCCTGGAAGCACTGCAGATCCTGGATGCCATCGACCGGCGTGGCTCGTTCGCGGCCGCAGCCAAGGTGCTGTTCAAGGTGCCTTCGACGATTTCCTACACGGTGTCCAAACTGGAAGAGGATCTGGGCGTGCAGCTGTTCGAGCGGGTGGGACCCAAGGCCACGCCGACCCAGGCGGGCCGCGAGCTGTTGCGCGAGGGGCGCCACTTGCTGCGTGCCGCGCAAGAGCTGGAGGTGCGGGTGCGGCGCGTGGCCTCCGGCTGGGAGTCGGATTTTGCGATCGGGCTGGATGGGGTGCTGCCTGCGGCCTTGCTGCAGCCGCAGATCCTGGACTTCTACACCGTGGCCGACAGCACGCGGCTGCGCGTGCTGAGCGAGTCGTTGTCGGGCAGTTGGGAGGCGCTGCTGGACAGGCGCGTGGACCTGATCGTGGCGGCGGGCGAGGGGCCCAGTGGCGGCGGCTATGTGGCCGAGCCGATCGGCACGTTGCGGTTCGTGTTTGCCGTGGCATCCACGTCTCCGCTGGCGGATGCCGGCCTGCTGGGCGCGGCGGAGCTGGCCGAACACCGTGCGATTGCCGTGGCGGACTCGGCGCGGCGCCTGCTGCCGCGCACGGTCGGGCTGCTCTCCGGGCGCGATGTGCTCACCGTGCCCGACATGCAGACCAAGCTGCTGCTGCAACTGGCCGGCGCCGGCTACGGCTTTCTGCCCGAACCGTATGCGCACGGGGCGCTGCAGGAGGGCCGGCTGCGGGAGGTGCAGGTGGAAACCCGCAAGCCCGACGAAACCTTTTATCTGGCATGGCGGCCGGGCGAAGAGGGGGAGGCATTGAGCTGGTGGCGACGCGCCTTGTGTAGCGAAGGCCTGTTCGAGCGCTGGTTGCACGCCTTGGCCGCAACGTATCGTTCCGTCGCTGCCGGGCAGTCGCCGCCGTGAGGGAGGGCGGATAATGGTGGCCCGCCGTCGCGCAGGGTCGTCGCATGCAAGGCTTGATCGAACAGTACGGATTGGCGCTGGTGTTCGCCAACGTGCTGGCGTTGTCGCTGGGGCTGCCGGTGCCAGCGCTGCCGACCCTGGTGCTGGTCGGTGCCAGCTATGCGTTGCAAGGGGACGGCGATGCCTGGCTGGCCGGGCTTGCGGCGTTGGCGGTGTCTGTCGCGGCAAGTCTCTTGGGCGATCTGGTCTGGTATCTGGCCGGTCGCCGCTTCGGTAACCGCACCCTGCAGTCGCTGTGTCGGCTGTCGCTCTCGCGCGACAGCTGCATGAAGCAGACCGAGCGCTTTTTTTCGCGCTGGGGCGTGCGCGTGCTGGCGGTCGCCAAGTTCGTGCCGGGCTTGTCGATGGTTTCGGTGCCGATGGCCGGAGCAATGCGGGTACGCCCTGCGGCGTTCCTGCGATACGACGCCTTCGGTGCATCGTTGTGGGCATTGGTCGGCCTGGGCGTGGGTGCTGTGTTCGCGCGTCAGGTGCAGGACGTGCTCGCCTTGCTGTCCGAACTCGGCTCGGGCGCGATCGTGGTCTTGGCGGCCTTGCTGGCCGGCTATGTCGGTTGGCGCTGGTGGCGACGGCAGAGCCTGTTGCGATCGCTGGAGCATGCGCGCATCGCGGTAGAGGAGTTGGTGCCGTTATTGGATGGCGAAGAAAGCCTGCGACCGACCGTGCTGGATATCCGCGCTCCGGGCTATCGCCAGTTGCAGCCATACACGATTCCTGGCGCCGTGTTCGCCGATGAGCGCCAGCTGGCGCAGATCCTTGCCAGCGTGCCGCGCGATCGTAGCGTGGTGATCTACTGCGCGTGTCCGGACGAGGTGTCTGCAGCATGGCTGGCCGCGCGGATGCGCGAGCGCGGGTACCGCGATGTGCGGCCACTGTTGGGCGGTCTGGATGCATGGCGCGATGCCGGGCATCCGGTGACATCGCTGGTGCCGGTGACGGTGGTTGCCGACGCGAACGCGGCTGCTGCCACGGCCTGATTGCCCTGGAGGCGGGCCTGTGACGTCGGCGAGCGCGTTGCTCAGAGATCGGCGTCGCGCGATGGAACAGCACACTCAATGCAACGCAATGCGCGCCATCGTCTGCTTCGGCAAAAACGACGGGCAAAAAAAAGACCAGCAAGCTGGTCGTTTTCTTCAAGATTGGTGCGCCCGGAGAGATTCGAACTCCCGACCGCCTGGTTCGTAGCCAGGTACTCTATCCAACTGAGCTACGGGCGC
>JAAIGE0101456878.1_pt1 | contig 20227 bp, 21 predicted proteins | sample 6487951 | NCBI WGS metagenome assembly JAAIGE01 (sample SAMN13974128, study PRJNA590717) | phyllosphere metagenome | biome: tomato field; feature: multiple bacterial spot infested tomato fields; material: tomato leaves; isolation source: leaves from tomato fields | host: Solanum lycopersicum ...
GAGGCGCAGAACCCACTGAGGATCTCCAGATGAACATGGTCAAAGCAATTGTGATGGTCGTTACCTTCGGCATGGCAGGCATCGCCCTGGCAGAGGGCGGCGCGGACCGGACCTTTGCGCGGATGGAAGCGGCTCGCCAAAGCTCCATGCAGGCATTCCAAGTTGCGCAGGAGAAGAAAGAGCAGGCGCCAGTCGCCGCCCAGTCCAGCAAGCATGCCGGCCACGAAAGCTGCTGATCTGAGCTTACAGAAATGTAATCACTCCGGAATCTGAACTATGGCAGTTTCAGACTACGGCCTCTCATCAGCCTCGCGCAGTGGCGAAAGTCTACGAGACTGGTGAGAGCTCCAATGAACCCAAGGGCTGCGCCATCGAGCAGCCTGGATATCAGCGATCTACCTGACTGGACGCAACGGCATGCAAAGCAAAACCACGAGACGATCTTTCGTCAAAGGCCTGGCCGCTACCGGAATTTTGGGTGGGCTCGGCATGTGGCGCGCGCCGGTCTGGGCCGTGACCAGCCCTGGCCAACCGAACGTGCTCAGCGGCACGGACTTCGATCTGTATATCGGCGAACTGCCCGTCAACATCACGGGTGCAGCTCGTACGGCCATGGCCATCAACGGCTCCGTGCCAGGGCCGATCCTGCGGTGGCGCGAAGGCGACACCGTGACGCTGCGCGTACGCAACCGGCTGAAACAGGACACCTCCATTCACTGGCACGGCATCATCCTGCCCGCCAACATGGACGGTGTGCCGGGCTTGAGCTTCCACGGCATCGCTCCCGATGGCATGTACGAATACAAGTTCAAGGTCCACCAGAACGGCACTTACTGGTATCACAGCCACTCAGGCTTCCAGGAGCAGTCCGGGGTCTATGGGGCGTTGGTGATCGATGCCAAGGATCCGGAGCCGTTTGTGTACGACCGTGATTACGTCGTCATGCTCAGCGATTGGACGGATGAAGACCCGGCGCGGGTGCTCTCCAAACTCAAGAAGCAATCTGACTACTACAACTTCCACAAGCGCACAGTTAGCGACTTCGTTGACGATGTGAGCGAGAAAGGCTGGTCGGCCGCTGTAGCGGATCGGAAGATGTGGGCTGAAATGAAGATGAGCCCCACCGACCTCGCTGACGTGAGCGGGTATACCTACACCTACCTCATGAACGGCCAGGCTCCGAACGGCAACTGGACGGGTATCTTCAAGCCCGGCGAGAAGATCCGCCTGCGCTTTATCAACGGCTCGGCCATGACCTATTTCGATATCCGGATTCCTGGGCTCAAGATGACGGTTGTGGCTGCCGACGGCCAGTACGTCAAACCCGTATCGGTCGATGAGTTCCGGATCGCCGTTGCCGAAACCTACGATGTCATCGTCGAACCTGAAAACGAGCAGGCCTATACAATCTTCGCGCAATCCATGGACCGTACCGGGTACTCCCGAGGCACCCTGGCAGTTCGTGAAGGCTTGCAAGCGCCCGTACCGGAGGTAGATCCACGCCCGATCATCGCCATGAGCGATATGGGCATGGACCACGGCAGCATGGGCGGAATGGATCACGGCGGCATGGCTGGCATGGACCAGGGGAACATGGCCGGCATGGATCACAGCAAGATGGCTGGGATGGACCATGGCAGCATGGCCGGCATGGACCACAGCAAGATGGCTGGAATGGATCACGGCAACATGGCCGGCATGGACCACAGCAAGATGGCTGGAATGGACCATAGCAGCATGGCCGGCATGGACCACAGCAAGATGGCTGGAATGGACCAGAGCAACATGGCCAGCATGGATCACAGCAAGATGGCTGGGATGAGTCATGAGGGCATGGCCGGCATGAGCGGTGCAATGCAGAGCCATCCGGCTTCCGAGACAAACAACCCGTTGGTCGATATGCAGACCATGTCGCCGACCCCGAAGCTGAACGATCCGGGAATTGGCCTGCGCAACAACGGGCGCCGAGTGCTGACCTACGCCGATTTGCGGAGCACCTTCATCGATCCCGATGGTCGAGAGCCTGGACGCACAATCGAACTGCACCTTACCGGGCACATGGAGAAGTTCGCGTGGTCGTTCGACGGTATCAAGTTCTCCGACGCTGAACCGCTGCGGTTGAAATATGGCGAGCGTCTTCGCATCACCTTGGTCAACGACACCATGATGACTCACCCCATCCATCTCCACGGTATGTGGAGTGATCTGGAGGACGAGAACGGCAACTTCATGGTTCGCAAGCACACCATCGACATGCCACCTGGCTCAAAACGAAGCTATCGCGTCACCGCAGATGCCTTGGGACGTTGGGCCTATCACTGTCACCTACTGTTCCACATGGAAATGGGCATGTTCCGAGAAGTCCGGGTGGACGAATGAACTGGAGATTTGAGATGAGCAAACCAATGAAACGAAGCGCCTTTTTCCTCTCTGCTGCGATGGTCGGCATGTTGGCTGTTTATGCCCCGTCGTCGTGGTCTAGCGACAACCACGATCAGCATTCCCAGAAATCCACCGAGGCCGGTAAAGCCAAAGGTTCGCAGGACAAGCAGGGCCAGGGCATGAACCATGAAGGCATGGACCATGGGTCCATGGAAGGTATGGACCACGGCTCGATGAAGGGGATGGACCATGGCTCGATGGAAGGCATGGACCACGACAAAATGATGGAATCGCATGGCAGCGACAAAGCTAAGGCAGGGAAAGATGGTCAATAGCCTTGGGCGGCCTTCGCTGCTGGCCCTGACTGTTTCAATCGGCATGCTGGGCGTAACGCCCAGCTTCGCCGCTGAAGAAATGGATCACTCGGGCATGGATCATTCGAAAATGGGGCACGGTTCCATGCAAATGGATGCTGCTCCGTCCGAATCGATGCCGGCGATGGATCACAGCAAGATGGGGATGAGCAAACAGCAGAAACAGCCTGCCCCTGTTGATCACAGCCAGATGGGGCATGCTCAAAGCCAGAGCAAATCCAGCCCGGTGGACCATAGCAAGATGGACCACAGCAAAATGGGCCATGGAAACATGAAGGGCATGGATCACGGTTCGATGAAGGGCATGGACCATTCCCAGATGAATCCTGGTTCAGCGACTTCTCCGACCACAACGAGCCGCACGCCGATTCCAGTGCTCACTGATGCCGACCGCGAGGCAGCCTTTCCGCCTTTGGGTGGCCACCAGGTGCACGACAGCGGAATCAACAGCTTCTTCCTGTTGGACCAGCTCGAATACCAGGACGCCGATGAGGGCAGCACCCTGGCTTGGGATGCATCTGGCTGGGTAGGTAGCGACATCAATCGACTCTGGGTTCGGTCGGAAGGCGAGCGCACCAACGGGGTAACCGAAGATGCTGAGCTGCAACTGCTATACGGGCGCTCGGTCAGTCCTTGGTGGGACGTGGTCGCCGGGGTCCGTCAGGATTTCAAACCGGAATCACCGCAGACCTGGGCAGCCTTTGGTATTCAGGGCATGGCCTTGTATGACTTCGAGGCCGAAGCTACGGCGTTCATCGGCGAAAACGGCCAGACTGCTGCGCGTCTTGAAGGCGAATACGACATCCTGCTGACCAATCGCTTGATTTTGCAGCCCACGGCTGAGGCGAACTTCTATGGCAAGAACGATCCTGAGCGCGGTGTTGGATCGGGTCTGGCCAATACCGAAGTCGGGCTGCGTCTACGGTATGAAATCGTCCGCCAGTTTGCCCCGTACATAGGCGTTACCTGGAGCCGCTCCTACGGCAACACCGCTGACTTCATCCGAGACGAGGGTGGAGATGTTGATGAGGCACGCTTCGTTGCCGGTATCAGGATGTGGTTCTGAGAATTCCAACATGAAAAGAACAATTACAACGCTGCTTGTGGCCGGTGCTGTCGGAAGTGCTGCGGTATTGGGCACCGCGTATTTCGGCTTGGTGAATGTCGGCGCCGATGATCCTCACTTCCCGGCTGTCCATTCGTTTCTCGCCATGGCTCGCGACCGGTCGATTGAGGTTCGAGCGCGAGACATTGAAGTGCCTGACCTGAAGAACGCTGCGTTGATCAAGGCAGGCGCAGGCAACTACAACGCCATGTGCATTGGGTGCCACCTCGCCCCTGGCGTTGGAAAGACAGAACTCAGCCAAGCGCTATACCCGTCGCCACCTGACCTCACCAAGGTGGGTGTCGGAGACGATCCGGCTGCCGCATTCTGGACGATCAAGCACGGCATCAAAGCCACCGGCATGCCCGCCTGGGGCAAGAGCATGGGTGATGAGTACATCTGGGGAATAGTCGCGTTCCTTGACCAACTGCCCCAAATGAATCCTGAGCAGTACAAGGCGTTGGTGGCCACGAGCGGCGGCCATCAGCACGGCGGCGGTGAAAGCGATATGCATAATCATGAGGGCCAGCACGGCGGGAGCGGTCATGCCGAGCGTGGCGATCACGACGAAGCGGCAGATGACGACCATGCTCAGACAGCTCACGACCATGGAGCTGCACCCGCAGGCGCCGCCCAAGCGGCAGATCATCACGGTGACCACAATGCGGCCGAAGCCCATTCGGACGCCCACCCGAAATCGTCGACAAAGACGCATGTTCACAAAGACGGTAAGGAGCACACTCATGCCAACTAACCGGATACTCGTTCGGCTAGCCGCAATCGCTGGGCTGCTGGTGGCCTCGGCGGCCTACGCCGCAGAGTCATTGTCCATCGACGTTCACCGAGATGCGAACTGCGGTTGCTGCAAGAAGTGGATCGCGCACCTGGAAGCCAATGGTTTCAAAGTGACCGACCATGTTGAGACGGACATGAGCGCAGTGAAACAGAAGCTGGGCGTAGCGCCACGGTTAGCCTCCTGCCACACAGCCGTGATTGACGGAAAGTTTGTTGAAGGTCACGTGCCAGCTGAGCAGATTCGAGAACTCAAGGAGCGGAACGATCTGGTAGGGATCGCCGTGCCAGGAATGCCAGCTGGATCCCCTGGCATGGAGGTTGATGGTGTAAGCCATGCCTACCAGGTTATTGGTTTGACCAAAAGCGGCGAGGACCAAGTAGTCGCCAACTATCCAGCCAAATAAAGCACCGACCAGAAGGACGGCAGTAGGCTGACTGCCGTCCCATAAATCCCCGCTAGAAAGTTTCATCAGCTCAACACGACGACACAGAGGGCCTGCAAAGCGTAGCTAATCAGATTCACGGCGCTCGCGGACTGGCTTGAGTACAATATCGCCGTTGATAAGCTCGATGGAGAGTCTGTCGCCCGTCGTGACACCGAGCTCGCGCAGAATGTCGTCGGGTAGTTCCACAATCACATCGCCGGAGCCGTCGCCGGGATCAAGGCACTTGACCGTGGTGCGCGTTGATTCAGTCATTGGGCTCTCCTGCCTGAGCTACCAATCCTCATCGTACTCCACCACCCATGAAAGTCGGTAACCAGGCGATCAATCGCCGGAATCGACGCTTCAACCCGGCTATCAGCGTGAGTCCTGCCCGCTCGATCAGTGCTCAGTTCTGGCCCCGGCAACCGATACCAGCGGTCCGGTACTCAAGGATTTTCAGGTCTCCATTGGAATCCTCGTAGTTCATCTGTGCTGGCATCACGTCACAGCTCGCCTTGGTCGATGTCATGCTGATTACTCTCGCCACGTCGAGCCGCATCCCGTAGCGATAATGGATCACCTCCGGTGGCTTCTTATCATTGGCGGCTGCATAAGCTCGCATTGCTTGCTCATTGGACTGAATCATCTTCCCGTATAGACGGTCGGATCCTCCTTCGGCGAGCGCGGTTGAGGAGGCCACTATGGCCAGGATGGCCGCGATACTTTTGATAACTTTCATTTCAATCACTCCAATAGACGTGACTGAAGATTAGGATTTTGTCGCTGTCAATTGAGTGATACGGGGATTACAAGGTTGTAAGTCCGGCGTGCAGAGGGAGGTAGCGTTGCGTCTTCACGGCATACCAATTCCCCTCAGGCACACTACTGATAGACACCCAGGCGAAGACGCTCAAGATAGTCCGTTACCACGCTGAATCCGAGCGACGTGTCGAGCATCTCGAAGGGTACAAACCCCATCAAACGGCCGCACGGCCGACAAAGCCACTGCTCCGCGAGCATCTGAGAGCCAAATACCTTCGACGCAAGCTCCAGTCCTTTCGCATATTGAAACGCCACCGCGCTCTGCTGGGCATCCAGGCGATGGGCCTGAACGGAAAGGCTCAGACGGTGAACGCTTCTGGTCGATCTTCCTGTGATTCGCCTGACGAGGTTACGAGCCTTGAATAGGCTTGAGGACTCGACCATGCATTTCACGTCGCTGAAAAAAAATCCTGTTTGGACAAGACGCAGGAGCTCCAGCTGGCTCAACTCATCAGGGTCGGTATGAATCAAGTGGAACGTTGGTGCAAAAGCCTGCGATTCAACAGGTGGGGGCGTGCTTGCAGGACTCATTGCATCGACCTCCTCTTGTGCGTTGGCTGCCAGACTAGATCGATTTTGATTCCCAAGCACGCCCGACGCCCTTTAACCTTCACACCTTAGCCCAAAACGATCACTAATGTGTATGCAGTGCCGGTGTCTTCTAACTAAAATGCCATACCACTCGTCTTCCAGAACATCATTGCATGAAAATTTTCACACCATTACCTGGAGAATATATCGCATCTGCGCTTAAGCGTGGCAATGAGCTCCTAGGCATTAAATCGTTGAAAACTGAAGATTTCTATATAAAAGCGAAACCTCGTATTGGGTTCGGAATTAATAAGACTTTGGGGAGATTGCAAACAGAGTGGCGGCTGCATCAAGAATTCTATTACCCAAAGCTGCTAGACGAGCACAAGATTTCGGACCTAGCCTTAAGCAATCACACTTTGTATCCTATGATAGCTGCCCTCGGGCGTCATCAAGCGACCGCAATCGTCACACCGAAAACTTGGGAAAAGGTTTGTCCAGATTGTGTTCGCGAAGACTTGGATAATTGCGGAAGCCCCTATATTCATCGCAGGCACGTATTGGGTTCCGTACAGGTGTGCAGTACTCATGCCTGCGCTCTAATCGAGACATGTCCGACCTGCTCAATACCAATGAAAAAGCACGAGATTAATCACCTAGCCAAGTGCAGCAAGCTTAACACATGGTCAAAACGTCAAAAGCGAGAATTCGGATCAAACCGTCATATGTATGCCAAATTTGTCGCAGACCTTTTGGACTATAGCGGCCCTATGATCAAGGATGGAATGGCAGACTTTGTCGCATATGCAAGCCTCATGATAAATCGAACTAGCGCATTCGAAAAAACCCAGCTGAATATCTCCAAACTGATCAACGAAGAAATGGGCATAACTTCGAGACTCACCCATGCCAGTATCTCTACCAGCGACAAATATCCTATCTATGTGTTTCTTGGATGCCACACCGCTGAAAATTATTTCAACTTGCTAAATAATAAGGATGAGCAAGACGTGCTGCGGGAGAAGAAAACAGTCATATTCAATAAACTTTTGCACGAAGACATGAAAACTAATCCATATCGTCACGTATCTGCGTAAAGACTTCATCTTCGGATACGCGAGATATTCTTATTCCTGCATAACGATATAAAACACTCATCGCACAGTTTTCAGTCAGTGAGTATTCTCGAATTGCCCACCGGATTTTACGTAGCTGATGGTCATGAGTAGACTCAAGTAAACCCGCCATCAACCTAGTGCTCATCGGAAAGTGGTCCGGCATCTTGAGGAAAGCATGAGCGTTTAGGACACGCCTACATAGAGCAGCGCGGGCGACCTGCTGAGGCTTTCCGTCTACAGAAAGAATCATCGTCTTTGCTTTAGCGAGCTCCAACGCAAGGGCCGAGTCCCTGGATTGCCAATCGATCAAAATTCTTCGGTCTCTGTGGTAGGGGTTCCCAGCAACATAACGGGCCAACCATTCCCTGTCGTGGCGGTACAACCACTGATAGCCCGGCTTGTCATGACATTTGAGATTCGTACTCTTCGCAAACGCTATTCGCCGGGCGTGAAGGTCATCGTCAGGGATGAGGTTATTCGGTTCATCAGGCCGGACCACAATACCAGCGCGATTAACGTCCTCTAGACGGTAGGTCTTCAGGTGCTCCAGCTCTAGATCAAGGAGCCAGCAGAGAAAATAGAACTTGAAAGGCTGCACGGTTCGACCTTGTCGCCGCAATATCTGAAAGACCCACTCAGCGGATCGAACCATTTCTTCGAATTCGGCGGCGCTAGGACTGCACCGAAGTCGCCTGGTTAAAAAATCTCTCAGCATCTGCTCTCTAATTCGTCCAGACCTGATAAAACCCATCTCGTCCAAACGGTTCCTGAGCAAATTTCCAGCCAGAATCGTTTTCATCTCATTGGGATGGTCTAGCCCCCACAGCTGCATGTGGGCAATGGCAACGGCCCCGCTGTGGTCACCACAGTCCATAACCGGCGTTCCAGCAGATTCCCCCGGAAGCAACATACAACGCCAATCTGACCATCCGGGGAATCTAATCGCCTGTAGTACTTCGCTGTGGCGTGGACAAATGCAAGTGCCCGATGCTTGGTGAATACGATGCCAATAAGCTGAGCCGCACTCCAGAATGTCCTCTCTGACGCAGCTCTCGCAATACCTAAACGAGGCGTGTTGGAGGAAACGCGATGCTGTAATGCCCAAGGCCATCTTGAGGCCTGTACCTCGATTACCTCCCATTAGAACGGCAGCATCGCGGCCCTTCTCGTCGTCCAAAAAAGGCAGAAAAAGCGGTAAAAGCGTGAAGCGCTCGATCAGCTCTCCTACAGAGAAGGCGCCTCTGAGACGTTCAGACAGAGCCTCTAAGCAGCACGGCAGGATGGAACCGCAGGTACGCGAGTAGCTACCGAACAGCTCTTGGCTGGTCGCTCGGTATCCCTGATTCGCTGCTAGCTTGTGATAGCGCACGGCCAGGCTATAGAGCGACTCATCCGGAAACGGCTGGGGGAAGAACAGAAGGTTAGCCACTGCCCTGAGCTCCCCTGCGTCAAATTACCAGGAAGAATCCCTATCCACCCAGCCGCGCTGTTCGAGCTGAGCCTGAAGGTCTTCGTCCTTCGAAAAATGCACGTTAGTTAACGCGCCGTCAGCAACCGGTACGACCGTACGACTCGGAGCCTTCGGCACCGATATGTCCTTTGCTAGAGGTGAAGGTGCTATCGCGGTCTGTGTAAGTAGCGAAAGATGAGCCCGGTCCGCCCGGCGAGCCAAGTCGTAGCTCATCATCTGAGCGATTTGGTCTTTTGTAGGCATCATGTCCTCGAAATCAGCAATCTGAAGAGGATCACCGCTTCGAAGGGCCTCGATGGGCTTGTGCAAAAGCCTCATTTGATTGTCATACACCTGCTGAAGCACGGCTGGCGTAATGGCGTCGATTCCTTCCCAAATAACATGACGCTGCGCAAGCATAAGCAGTTTCGCTAGGAAATCTGTATTGCCCTGGGTGAGATCATAGATCTTGGACAGGAGGTCACTCGTCAGGGGAGCGCAAGATTCCGTCCAGTCATAGGCCCAGAGTTGGGACACCAAGTGATGCCAAAACGGATCGTCTTCGCTGAAACGGTCAAAGGCGATTGGTCCCATCCCCGCCGCTCTTCGGGCATTACGCAACACACCAGAAAAAAGCGGAAGCATTGCGTTGGTCCCTACATAGACAAGCGGAACGCCCGCATCATTGGATAAAGTTACGAAGAAATTCAGTAACTTTTCCCGATCCTGCCCCCCTCGCGACGAGCAAAGATGCTGCATTTCATCAATTATCAAAGCACCGATAAAAAAGGTTTTGCACAGCTGACTGATGTGCTGGAGCATTACGCTGATGCTGTTGGCGGCACCGCCCCTGCGAGAGTATTTTTCGACACCTAACGCAGCGTCCAGTGCAGAGAAGAATGCTGCGCAAAAACCGCGCAACGAGCCATCGTGAGGGCACTCAATCTTTAGCCACACAACCTGGGTTTCGATGAGAATCGCGTCTTTATATCTGCTGTGACTGATCACCTGCGGATAAAGCCTTGCTATGGAATTAAGCGCTGTGGTCTTGCCCATACCACTCAAGCCAATAAGGGTCATCGTCTCAGCGGTGGACATGAATCCATGGCGCTTGGCATCTGCTGAGGAAGGCAATCGATGCCTAACAGATGAGGCCAACAGCGGATTGCGGCCCGAATAGCCGTAGCGGATCAGCTGGCTGAATAGGTCTTCGAGGCGCAAGTGGATTTCGAATGGAACCACAACATCTTTGAGCCGGTTGATCCCATGGCCGCGAAGCTTCGGTGGCAACGCTCGTTCGGCCTCGTCGGGCTTCGGCGGAAGGTTCCCAACACGCCTCACCACATCAACATCCGAGAGAATTCTAGGCAAGCATTCAATCAGCGGGTTGCCATCATATTGAGGCATGCCTGTAGGAATGTATTCTGCGGGGGAGAAGGTCAAATCGTTCATGTCTCTGTCTCGCTACCCTCGCTGACTACCAGTTTCAGAAACGCCGCGCTTCTTGTGGAACTGGGTCTGCCGGTGACTGGCCTAGAATTTTCTCCCGCAAGGGGCGTGTGATCCACAACGCGTAGCTGATTCAGATCAGCGGTATGGGAGTCGCGCTCGGTCTGAGCTTCGGTCGCACGCTTAGCACGTTTGTCCCGCTTGAAATCTGCATTCGATTTCGGGTCACCCTGTGCGGCACGTTTGGCTTTGGCCCGGTCAAGGATTTCCTCTTGCCGCCCCCTTACCAGCGCCGCAGTATTGTCACTGTCATAACGGGCATCCGGCGACACTTGGTTCAAGACATGGACCATGTCAAGAACCTCCTCCATACGGAGTCCACCATATTTCTGCCGTTGCTGCGGTACAATAGTTAAAGCCTCAAAACCTGCTTCGGACTTGATCCAGCAATTTTCAATAGAGTTAGGATCGTAGAATACTCGAACATACTTCGTCCGCAGATTGTGCGAGCGCTCCAACCACTCCTCACGCAAGGCTGTTTGACATGTATATTGGACGCCTTGGAAAACAATACCGCCTCGACTGATACGACACTCTTGAGAGGGCAATAAAGCAATTTTCAACTCAGCCGGAGAAACCACTTTAGAATTGATAGGACTGTTAGCTTTAGACCAATTCCAAACTGCTATAGGCGTCGCTTCTATACCGTCAGCAATCATCTCGCGACTTAATAGGTGTGGTATGCGTAGGCTCTTATTGTGCGCCAAGACCCCTACAATAACCATTTCTGTGAACTCGTCGATATCCAAAATCGCATCGAGTTGGTAGTCCCTATCACCACGCTCCATTTTACGAGCATCTACTCCGCCTGGAACAAATTTCAAGTCCAGGTGTTCATTGATCAGACGGAAGCGGCTTTCGATGATCCCTTTCCAATCAGGCCTGAAGGGAGGCAAAATTTGCACCGCTAGTCCCAAGCTTTGCGACAGCGTTGCCCCAGCCTCACTTAGAAGCTCGGCCCGGTCAGCAACAATTTCGACTGGCAAGTGCGAGCACGGCCAGTCAGCCTCATCTATTTCAACATTGTATCGCTTGCAAAAATCGACCTTTGGGGTGCAAGCATTGTATATCGCATGTCGAGCCCCATTCCAACTGGGACCCTCAAGGCCCACGTGAATCCCTACAATCATTCTAGTAAAGGTATCGACGACCACATAAAGTATGGGGCGCCCTATGAGCCATAGCCTGTTAACGCGATGCACTAAATATACATCAGCGATGGTGGAATCTATCTCATATCGATGGGTCGCACCCATCAGGCCTTGGGAAGCTGCGCCAACGATAGCACGATGATCTTTGTTGTATCGAACAGAACCGCCACGCACCTTAAGTTTATAAAGATCATCAAAAAAAATCTTACCGTGATATCTGAGCTGGGTAGTAGTCGGGTAACTGCCGCGTACAATATTTCCTTTCGAACCGTCTGGCAGAGTCTCTCTATAAAATTTGTTTAACATCCACTTATGTGCGTCTTTCAGGGTGCCGCATTTGCCGCTAGCAACCCGCCCGTAAGCCAAACGGATATGAGAGAGATGGCGCTGTTCGAGCGTGATGGCACCACCATCATTGACAACGACACCACGATACTTACGCGGCCTACCGGGGATAATGCCTGAGGATCGATCCTTTTTCTTTCCCCGACCACCGCAAGCGCTAGTGTTCCATAGAAACGCGTTAGGTGTCTGCCCCATGCTCCAGTAGCGGTATAGAAGCCGGTATATCTGTTTACGCTCTACTCCTGCCTCTAGGGCATGCCTAGCAACCAGCTTTCCAAAACCCGGTCCAAGAATTTCCAAGGCGGAGCGATCTTCTACTAACCCTCTAATAAGGCTCCAGTTACGATTTCGGCTCGTTTTTTCATTTTCACTAATTTCATCGTCACTTCTGAGCAGATGTAAGGGCACCATTTCTCGACTTAAGATTGCGCGCCCTGCGTCAATATCATCAATCAAAACGGACCGCTCGATCTGCCACGGCTTGCTGGGATTCGTACTCAGCTCAATCACAATGACAGAATCATCATCTATGCCTAAAATCCGAACCGCTTTTTTTAGTAGGCTAGGTTCTTCGCCAGGAGTGACAATGCTGTTGATTTTAAGATCAAGCATGATGGGAAACCTCGTTTGGCAGAGACAAAGCCGCTGACCTTTGATTCGGCCATAGGTGCAACGGCTGCGACATGCTTATTATTTTCGAGGTAAGATCTGACTCTAAACGACCGTTCCATAGCAGGTGATGGAAGAGGCGCTTTACCCCCATATATTCAATGTAAAGGTCACGAGACGCTTTATCCAAAAGAATTTTTAACGGTATTTGATCCGTCTTTGCCTCCTCAATGTATCCAAGCAAATTGCCGATGTTCTTCTCCGTCGGTAACGAGGGATGAATACCGGCGTATGTCCTGAGAATCTTGAGGTTCGCTAATTTTATCTTCGAGAGGTTTTCATGCAGGACCAGCTTCCAGTCCACCCCCCCTCATTGCCCAGTATTTTTCTTCGATGGCCAGCTTTTCCGCTATTCGATTACGCGCCTGAAGATCAGCTTGCTCAAACTCTTTTCGGTATTTCACTGATCGAGCAGCTAGCCTTGTTTCGCCAGAGGAATCCAAGAAGGTAACGAGAAAGTCCGTCGTCATAACGACAGGTATTTGCGTGCCAGGATATACAGGGTGGCGACAGTTAATACTTGAGGCAATTGCTTGGGTCTCAGCCTGTGTCAGCAGAGGATACTGCTCTCGGATATCGATGATCGAGGCATCGTGCTCAAGTACAGTTAAGTAATCTCGCTCTGCATTGGACAGCAGGTGGTGTGTGCGGTGAATTTTAACTCCCGCGATCATATGAGAGACACCCTTTGATTTGATCTCCCACACTTTGATCCATGGCTTATAGGAATCTCTGACTCCACACCCACGACCCGATTGAATTTTCTTATCTATTTTTGCCTGGGTCATCAGCTTGCGATGTGCAGCCTTGACCGGAGCTATGAGCATGGATGCCATTGTTCGAGTCGCTCAAAATTGGGCGACCCGCTCGACCGGGACGAGGACAGGTGTCGTGCACAGGGGAACACCCCAGAGAGCGGGCTAAGCCAGGACAACAGTCACAGCGGTGGGTAGAGGATTGTCACCCGAATCTTCAAAGCCTGGCTCCGGCCCGATGTGCGGTCAGAGCCTGCCTTGTGACAACCTTTATTACGTTGTGACAACCTTTATTGTTTTGTGACAACCTTTATTATTCAAAAACAGATCCTCCGGCTAAGCCCGTGCTCGCAAATCAATTCTAAATATGTGATTATCCGTATATTCGGTTTTCCACATATGAAGGCGCGCCATGCTGACTCCACCTGAAACCTTCAAGTGCCTCGGCGATGAAACCCGTGCACGAGCCACTTTGCTGATCGCCGAGCATGGAGAGCTTTGCGTGTGCGAGCTGATGTGCGCCCTTGAGGACAATCAATCCAAGATCAGTCGTCATTTGGCGCAGCTGCGCAGCGCCGGTCTGTTGCTAGATCGTCGCCAGGGGCAGTGGGTCTATTACCGACTCAATCCCGATCTTCCGCAATGGATCCGTGAGGTGCTCGGTGCTACGGCAAGCGGCAACGTCACCTGGATGGCGGAAAGCACCTCTCGACTGAAGAAGATGGTTGGGCGCCCTGAGCGCGCCGCCAGCTGCTGCTGAAAGGTTCGAGGAGCCCGCCATGCTTTTAGCCGCCGCCGTATTTCTCTTCACGCTCATCCTCGTAATCTGGCAGCCCAAAGGTCTGGGTGTCGGCTGGAGCGCGAGCATGGGTGCAGCCCTTGCTCTTGCAGTAGGCGCTGTATCGCTGGCGGACATTCCCACTGTCTGGGCGGTGGTGTGGAACGCGACTGGCACCTTCATCGCGATCATCATCATCAGCCTACTGCTCGATGAAGCAGGATTCTTCGAGTGGGCTGCGCTGCACGTGGCGCGCTGGGCCAATGGTAGCGGGCCGCGACTGTTCGCATTTATCGTGCTCTTGGGGGCTGCTGTGTCAGCCCTGTTCGCCAACGACGGCGCGGCGCTGATCCTCACTCCCATCGTCATTTCATTGCTGGTGGCACTGCGTTTCTCACCGGGAGCCACACTGGCATTCGTCATGGCGGCAGGCTTCATTGCCGACACTGCCAGCCTGCCGCTCGTGGTATCGAACCTGGTGAACATCGTCTCAGCCGACTTCTTCCAGCTGGGGTTTGCCGAATATGCGTCGGTTATGGTGCCCGTGACGGTGGTCAGCGTGGCAGCGACGCTGCTGGTGCTATTTCTCTACTTCCGCCGTGATGTTCCAGCGACCTATTCCCTGGCCAACCTCAAGGCGCCGAAGGCTGCTATTCGAGACCACACCACCTTCGTCTTCGGGTGGTGGATTTTGGGTCTCCTTCTGGTTGGACTGTTTTTGCTGGAGCCGATGGGGGTGCCTGTCAGTGCAGTGGCGGCGGTCTGTGCGGCGATTCTCTTCACTGTCGCTGCGCGTGGACACGTCATCTCAACTCGCCGCGTGTTGCGTGATGCCCCCTGGCAAATCGTGGTGTTCTCTCTGGGTATGTACCTGGTGGTCTACGGGCTGAGCAACGCAGGTCTGACTGACTACCTGACGAGCATCCTCGACCGGTTTGCCGAGCAAGGCGTTTGGGCCGCTGCGCTGGGAACCGGGCTTGTATCGGCGCTGCTGTCATCAGTGATGAACAACATGCCCAGCGTGCTCATTGGCGCATTGGCCATCGGGGCAAGCGACAGTAGCGGTGTAGTGCGCGAGGCGATGATCTACGCCAATGTTATCGGTTGCGACCTCGGGCCAAAAATCACGCCGATTGGCAGCCTGGCCACGCTGCTTTGGCTTCACGTACTACAGCGTAAAGGCATCCGCATCACCTGGGGCTACTACTTCAAGGTCGGCGCCTTGCTCACCTTGCCGGTTCTGTTCATCACCCTATCGGCACTGGCCCTGCGCCTGAGCCTTTGACTTCGCCATTGGCGAAAGGAGCAAGTATGCGAGTGCTTTTCATGTGTACGGCCAACAGCTGCCGAAGCATCTTGTCAGAGGCGATGTTCAATCACATCGCACCTGATGGGTTTGTTGCTGTGAGCGCAGGCAGCTTTCCCAAGGGCCAGGTTTTGCCCCGCAGCCTCACCACTCTCAAGCGCGCAGGAGTTTCGATCGTGGGGCTCAGCAGCAAGGGTAATGATGCTTTTGAATCGAGCCCTCCGGATATCGTCATCACCGTCTGTGACAAAGCTGCCGGGGAGGCTTGCCCTGTCTATTTCGGGCCAGCGCTAAAAACTCACTGGGGCCTGGAAGATCCATCCGAGGTATCCGGTGACGAGGCTACTGTCGATGCGGCATTCGATGCCACGCTGGCTCAGATAGAAAAGCGATGCCGAGCCTTTCTTGATCTACCCATCGATACTCTGGCTCGTGACGAGCTGAAGCGCGAATTGGATCGCATCGGCAACCTGTGAACGGAGCCCTCATGCCCACCGATCTTCCTGATCTCGACCAGAAGCTGGTTGCGCCGTTGCGCTCACGCGATGACCAGCTCGTGCGCAAACCAAGGATCCTTCTGCTTTACGGCTCGACCCGTGAACGCTCTTTCAGCCGCCTGCTGGTGGAAGAGTCTGCGCGCCTGCTCGAATACTTTGGTGCAGAAACGCGAATCTTCGACCCTTCGGGCTTGCCTCTTCCTGATGACGCACCGGTAGAGCACCCGAAGGTGCAGGAGCTACGTGATCTAGTGCTCTGGTCTGAGGGCCAGGTTTGGTGTTCGCCGGAGCGCCATGGTGCTATGTCGGCAGTATTCAAGGCGCAAATCGACTGGATTCCACTGGCTCTTGGTGCAATCCGACCGAGCCAGGGCAAGACGCTTGCCGTGATGCAGGTGTGCGGCGGCTCCCAATCCTTCAACGTGGTCAATCAACTACGCGTGCTCGGACGCTGGATGCGCATGTTCACCATTCCGAACCAGTCATCAGTGGCCAAGGCCCACATGGAGTTCGACGCCGCCGGACGCATGAAACCATCTGCCTATTACGACCGCGTCATCGATGTAATGGAGGAACTGGTCAAATTCACCCTCTTGCTGCGCGATCAGACAGAATTTTTAGTGGATCGCTACTCGGAGCGCAAAGAGTCGGCTGAAGAACTATCCGCTCGCGTCAATCAGGGCAGTATTTGACGGGCCCCGTGACAATCGTAAACAGGGTGGTGACTCGTCCAATAGAAACTTCTCGCTTGATGCTTGCTTGAATGGCAGCTTTTGGCCGACAGTTGCCCGTTTTGGCTTTCGCGATGCGCTTGAAAAAATTTAGCCGTGCAGGTGAAGTGACTACGGACGGCCAGGTTATGCGTTGGTAATTTTGAATATGCCGACGGCGGCTGGCGGCTTGAGATAAATAACAGCGGCGCTTCTGCCTGATCTCGTGCGCTCGGATTAGATTGCACACGGCTTTGGCAGAAGGCTTGAAGGATCACAGGCGAGTTCGCCTGCGATACGGTAGAGCTTCTCGACGGTGATGTTGACCTCGCCACGCTCGATGCGACCTACATAGCTGCGGTCGAGACTGCACGCCAGCGCCAATGCGTCTTGGGAAATCCGGCAGGCCTTCCTCTGCATTCGGATGCGTTCCCCTAACGCTTTCGCCAACTTATCCATGACCGTCTCAATTCGACTTGAGGCGGCACTATCGTGCGTTTGCGGACACACAGGCCACGGATTATAATCCGCATTTTCGCGCTAATTCTTTTGGTGCCTCCATGAAATCGGCCTCGTTTATCTTCGACAGGCGTCTGTATGAGCTGCTTCAGGAGCCAGGGCGTACAACGTTTACGACCCGTGAACTGCGCGATGCTTATGCCGCTCGCTTGAGTGGTAAACCTTTCCGTATCACCGATGTGCGCCGCTATGTGTATGAGCAGATTCGTCGACTAGTGCGCACGGGCTGGGTTGTGCAGGATGAGCATCGTCGTGTTCGAGGGCAGGTCTACCACCTGCAGCCGATTCCGTTACATCTGCAACTGGAACTTACCAACAACGGTTTTGAGAATAGTCTTATGGCTGCCGTAGTGCCCGAGCCAGACTCGGAAGTACGCGACGTGGAATCTTTGCCGCTTAAGTCTTCGGCCAATACGGATTTGCAGTTGGAGGCGCTTCACAAGGAAATCCGTTTGGACTTTCTCAGTTCAATGGGCGAGGTCGAGCGATTCAAACTGCTTCTGGACGAGATGCCGCATTTACGGGACAAGGTTGAAGGTGATTACTTGGAAGCAAGGGATCGCAGCTCTCGCCTCTTGGGGCATCTACGCGCCATCGAAAAGACACGCAAAATGCTCGCTGCACCACGATGAGCAGCTCGCTACGAAGCTGGCAGAACAACTGCATCAATCGGGCGTTGGAGCACTTCACCGTCACGCCGCACTTCTTCTGCCAAGCAACGCCGGGAGCCGGAAAGACGCGCATGGCTGCAGAACTGGCCAGCCGACTGCTTGAGCAGGACAGAATCGATTTTGTGCTGTGCTTCGCTCCGTCCTGCCAGGTCGTGGAAGGTTTTCGTTCGACCTTTGCGGCTGTGCTAGGCAGGCGTCTAGACGGCCAGATAGGTGCCGTGGGCGCGGCATACACCTATCAGGCCATGGAATACCGTGATGAGGGATTCTGGCAGCTTCTTGATGACTACCGGGTGCTTGTGGTCTTCGATGAGATCCACCATTGCGCCGGCCATGATCCGCTGCTCAGCAATGCCTGGGGGCAGCAGATACTGTATCGGGTACAGGGTCGGGCTGCCTTCACATTGGCCCTATCTGGCACGCCTTGGCGTTCGGATGACAAGGCCATCGTATTGGCTCGCTACTCTTCGCCCGAGGGGCATTTGATTTGTGATTACCGTTATGGCTTGAAAGATGCTATTGCCGATGACGTCTGCCGATCACCTCGCATTGTGTTGCTCGATAATCAGAAGGTGAAACTTACGGAAGAGTTTGGCGCGGATAGCTCCGTGAGGCTGTTCCCCTGCATCGCCAAGCTTTTAGGGGAATCGCCTGTCACCTATGAGGAACTTCTGCGTCATGACGAGGTGATCAATCCAATCCTCAAGCTTGGCTGCAGCAAGCTGAACGAGATACGTCAGATCAAACCTGATGCCGCTGGTTTGGTGGTGGCCACAGACATCTTGCACGCCCAGCAAGTTGCAAGGTCTCTAGAAGCAATGGGTGAAGAATGCAGCATCGTGACCAACAAAACCCCGGATGCGCAGCAAGTGATTAATGTATTCCGGAGCAGCTCCTGCCGCTGGGTTGTGGCCGTTGGAATGATCAGCGAAGGCACCGACATTCCCCGCCTGCAAGTGTGCTGCTATCTAAGCCGTATCCGCACCGAACTGCATTACCGGCAAGTGCTGGGACGAGTGCTACGGCGCACAGGTGAGTCAGACGACCAAGCATGGCTGTTCATGGTGGCAGAGCCAACGCTTCAGGGCTTTGCGGAGCGCATTTCGGATGACTTGCCTGATGACTTGGCGGTTTTGAGTGATGTGCAGATGCCGGGTTTTAATCAAGGCTCCATGCCTGGGCCAATGGGCACTTTGGGTCATACCGAAGATTTCGGCGGTACGGGGGGAGGTGGTGCAGAACCGGGTATTGGATCACAGCCTACGGCCATCATTTCGCTGAGTGACTTTACAATTGCACCCGATTACCAGGTCAGCTTTTCCCAGCATTACCGGCAACAGCTACTGGCTTTTTTCTGATGTTTGGCGAGTCGAGGCTTCTCAATTGATACCGATGTGTACTGGGCCGTAACCGGCGGGCGCCATGTGGAACACAATCGTGAGGTAGGTATGGAGATTAAGTCGCAAGCATTGGTAGGTGTGGATGAGGCTGCAGCGAGCGCCTCGGCTGTGCAGTATGCCGAGGTGCTGAAGCACGCCATTCACACGTTTGGCAATCAGAGGCTGGCCAAGGAATGGCTGGGGCGTCCATGCAAGTATCTGGACGGTGACTTACCTCAGGACGTTATCGACGACCCTCTTAGGTTTCAGGCAGTCAATGCCTATCTGGAACGCATCAAACATGGGGTTTATCAGTGAACCTACTTCCCTAGTGGGGCACACGGTGCGCACGGCATGATCAATCTGAATTGACGAAAAGTGGGTTGAGTTTTTCTTCGGCTACTACGGGTGACAGCCCGCCGTTGAGCTGATGCGGTCTGGGCCAGTTGTAACGATGCATCACGTCAGATCGAGGGGTACGATCCGGCAATCGGCCGATTCTCCTCAAGCAAAAATATAGATCTGATTCCCAGCTCTGGTGGAAAAATCGAAATAGTGAACGATATGTTATATCATCTTAGTTGTTCAGGTTGTCCATATGGACTTTCCGCTAATTGTGCGTAGCCCTTTGAATACAGGGACTGTACCTGGCGTCCATGGTTTTTATTTTAGGGGTAGCGGAAACCGGCGAGCCGATCGGCCTGCGGCGCCTGCTGCTGCGGCCTACCGCCACCCTGTGTATCGAGGCGAAAGAGCGCGAAGAACAGCGCGAACGCCACCAACGTGACCTGTGACCCCTGATGCCGATGAGGACCCCCGCCATGCCCGACCGCCTTCCCGTTACCGTGCTTTCCGGCTTTCTCGGGGCCGGCAAGAGCACCCTGCTCAACCATGTGTTGAAGAACCGCGACGGCCTGCGCGTCGCGGTGATCGTCA
>JAAIGE0100067043.1_pt1 | contig 20218 bp, 18 predicted proteins | sample 6487951 | NCBI WGS metagenome assembly JAAIGE01 (sample SAMN13974128, study PRJNA590717) | phyllosphere metagenome | biome: tomato field; feature: multiple bacterial spot infested tomato fields; material: tomato leaves; isolation source: leaves from tomato fields | host: Solanum lycopersicum ...
CGAGACCGACAACGTCGCCGCCGTCGAGCAGCTGGTCGCGCAGGGTGTGGGCGTCGCGACGCTGCCGCGGCTCGCGGTGGCGTCCTTCCCCCTCGTCGCCGGGGTGATCACCCGCCCGCTGGCGTCGGGGGACCGGCGCGACCTGCACGCGGTCTCGGCCCGCGGGGCCGCCGGGGTGCCGGCGGTCGCGACCGTGCTGTCGCACCTCGCCGCCGCGGTCGGCGACATGACGGCGCCGGGTCCGGAGGTCGCCGCGGCGAAGTAGGGTGAGCCCCATGCAGCAGCGACCTCTCGCCTCCACCGGCCGTTCCGTCTCCGCCATCGGCCTCGGCACGTGGCAGCTCGGTGCCGACTGGGGGGATGTCTCCGAAGCCGATGCGCTCGACGTCCTCGCCGTCTCCGTCGAGGCCGGCGTCACCCTGTTCGACACCGCCGACGTCTACGGCGACGGTCGCAGCGAGACCCTCATCGGCCGCTTTCTGGCGTCGCACCCGGGCCACGGTGTGACCGTGGCGACCAAGATGGGGCGGCGCCTCGCGCAGGAAACCGAGAACTACACCCCCGAGAACTTCCGCGCGTGGACCGACCGGTCACGGCGCAACCTCGGCGTCGACACGCTCGATCTCGTGCAGCTGCACTGCCCGCCGTCGGCGGTGATCGACGCCGACGAGACCTACGACGCCCTCGACGCCCTCGTCGACAGCGGTGCGATCGCCGCGTACGGCGTGTCGGTCGAGACCTGCGCGCAGGCCCTGTCCGCGATCTCGCGGCCCGGGGTGACCAACGTGCAGATCATCTTCAACCCGTTCCGGCTGAAGCCGCTCGACGAGGTGCTGCCGGCCGCCGAGGCCGCCGGCGTCGCGATCTTCGCCCGGGTGCCGCTCGCCTCCGGCCTCCTCAGCGGGCGCTACAGCGCGTCGACCTCGTTCGCGGCGAACGACCACCGCACCTTCAACCGGCACGGCGAGGCGTTCGACCGCGGTGAGACGTTCTCGGGCGTCGACTTCGAGACGGGTCTCGTCGCGGTGGACGAGCTCAGCGCGGCGCTGCCCGACGGCGTGTCGCTGCCGGCGGCATCCCTCGCCTGGATCGCGTCCCGTCCGGGCGTCACCTCCGTCATCCCGGGGGCGCGCACGACGGCGCAGGCGAGAAGCAACGCCGACGCCGGGGCGATCGAGCCCGCCGTCCTCGACACGTTCGCGGCCGCCGTCGTCGACGTGTACGACCGCCGGCTCCGCGCGGACATCCACCCGCAGTGGTGATCGGGGTGGGGATGCCGCGCGCCGCCGTGCGCGCGACATCGCTACCGTGAGGGCATGATCGTCGAGGCCTCCGGGGTGCTGTTCCGCTGGGAGTCGCGGAGGGACGACTGGTACTTCGTCCCCCTCCCGGCGGAGGTGAGTGCGGACATCCGCGAGGTACCGCGACCCGGGCGGGGATTCGGATCCGTCCCGGTGGGCGCGACGGTCGGGTCGTCGTCCTGGCGGACCTCGATCTTCCCCGACGCGGCGCGCGGGGTGTACGTCCTGCCGCTCAAGCGCTCGGTCCGCGAGCGCGAGGGGATCTCCGAGGGGGACACGGTCTCCGTCCGTCTCGACGTCCAGGACGGCTGAGCCGTGTCCGTGCCCTGGGCCGCACTCTCGGACCCGGTCGCGATCGTCGCGGTCGTCCTCGCCTACGTCTGGCTGGCCGTCGCCTCGGTCGTCCTCGCGGTCATCGACGTCCGCACGCACCGGCTGCCCAACGAGTGGGTGCTCCCCGGCTACCCCGTGCTCGGCGGGCTGCTGCTCGTCGCGTGCCTCGCGGGAGCCCCGTGGTCGTCCCTCCTGCGCGCCGCCGTCGGAGGCGCCGCGCTGTTCGTCTTCTACCTCCTGCTGCGCGCGGCAGGGGGCGGGATGGGCGGGGGAGACGTGAAACTCGCCGGCGTCCTCGGTATGGCGCTCGGGTGGGCGGGGTGGTCCGCGCTCGCCGTCGGGGCCGTGGCCGGGTTCGTCTTCGGCGGCGTGTACGGCGCGCTGCTGCTCGCGACCCGTCGCGCCTCCCGGCGCACCGCGGTCGCCTTCGGACCGTGGATGCTGCTGGGCGCCTGGACCGGCATCCTCCTCGGCGCCGACGTGACGGACCGTCTCGGCCTGTGACGTCGCGGGCGGTGCGTGCCAGATCCGCCTCGACGATGCAAGGGGAGCGGGGCCGGTACGTCCGCCTCGCTACCGTGAGGACATGGCCGATCGCACGAAGACCCCGCTCGTCCCGCGCCTGATCGCCCGCGCGCTGTCGTGGCGGATCGTGCGGGCTTACCTCCGCTACAGCGAGCGGCGCGGTCCCCTCCTGGCCGACAGCGTGACCTATCGCACGCTCTTCAGCGTGTTCGCGGGCGTCCTGCTCGGCTTCTCCGTCGCAGCACTCTGGCTGTCGGGCAACCCGCAGGCCTGGCAGAGTCTCATCGACGCGGTCGACGGCGTGATCCCCGGCCTCGTGGGCGAGGGCGGCATCATCGACACGAAGGACCTCGGTCAGCCGATCGCGTTCTCGCTCGCCGGCGTGTTCTCCCTCGTGGGTCTCGTCCTCGCGGCGATCGGCGCGATCGGGTCGCTGCGCACCTCGCTGCGGGTGGTCGCCGACAAGGTCCACGACGACACCCTGTTCATCATCGTCCTCGGCCGCAACCTCGTCCTGGCCGTCGTCATCGGTGCCGGCCTCGCCGCCGCGGCGGTCGCGACCGTCCTCGGCACCGCGGGCGTCGGTCTGGTCGCCGACGTCGTCGGGGTCTCCGCCGACAGCCCGGTGACGGTCGGCCTGAGTGCCGCGGTCGGCATCCTCGTCACCTTCGTCCTCGACACGGCGGTCGTCGCGCTCCTGTTCCGCACGCTCTCGGGTGTGCGCGCTCCGGCGCGGGCGCTCTGGACCGGGGCTCTGCTCGGCGGCTTCGGCCTGACCGTGCTGCAGCAGCTGTCGAGCCTGTTCGTCGGGGGCGCCGGCTCCAACCCCCTGCTCGCCACCTTCGCCTCGCTCATCGCGCTGCTGCTGTGGATCAACCTGTCGTGCCAGGTCATCCTCATCGCCTCGGCGTACATCGTGGCGGCCACGCTCGAGAGCGAGGACCGCGTCCGTCGCGTGCACGGCGCGACGACGCTGATCGAGCGCCGCGTCCAGACCGCTGAGGATCAGGTGAAGGCGGCGGCCGACGAGTTGCAGGCCGCGCGCCAGGCGCTGGCGGCCGAGCGTTCCGCGGACTGACGGGCTCCTTCGTCACCGCCTCGTCACCGCTGTGTGAACTCTGGCGCATCCACTCGATGCGCACCGTCCGGGTGTGTACCGTCGTACCGTGAAGAACCCGCGACTTCAGCCGACCCACCCGATCGCCCTCGCGCCCGTGCAGTCGCCCGAGCCCACCGTCGACGGGTTCGTGACGCAGTACCTGCGCAATCTCAACAACGGCCGCGGCGTGGCCCTGTCGACCTCGACGGTCAACGATCGCTACTTCGCGCTCGCCGCCACCGTGCGCGACTACCTCATGGCGCGGTGGCTCGAGGACGTGCGTCGGCAGCGGTCGACCCAGGCCAAGGGCGTCGCTTACCTCTCGGCGGAATACCTGCTCGGTCGGCAGCTCGACAACAACCTCCTGGCGACGGGACTCACCGACATCGCCGCCGAGGCCCTCGTCGCCTGCGGCCTCGACCTGGAGGACGTCCGCGCGCTCGAGGTCGAGCCGGGTCTCGGCAACGGCGGCCTCGGCCGCCTCGCGGCCTGCTTCATCGACTCGCTCGCGACGCTCGGCGTGCCGAGCATCGGTTACGGCATCCGGTACGAGTACGGCATCTTCCGTCAAACGTTCGTCGACGGACAGCAGGTCGAGCAGGCCGACTCGTGGCTCGCGCTCGGCTCGCCGTGGGAGTTCCCCCACCCCGAAGCCGCGCAGACCATCTCGTTCGGCGGCCACACCGAGCAGTACGACGACGAGGGCGTCACGCGCACGCGTTGGGTGCCGTCGTGGAACGTCCTCGCCGTGCCGTACAACTACATGGTCCCGGGGTACCACAACGGCCGCGTCAACACGCTGCGTCTGTGGAGCGCACAGGCCACCCAGGGTTTCGACCTGCGCGTCTTCAACGCGGGCGACTACCAGGAGGCCGTCCGCGCACAGACCTACGCCGAGAACATCTCGAAGGTGCTCTACCCCGAGGACTCCACCCCGCAGGGCAAGGAGCTGCGCCTGCAGCAGCAGTACTTCTTCGTCGCGGCATCCATCAGCGATTTCGTGAACCTCATCCTGCCGAGCGACTTCGACCTCGCGAAGCTGCCCGATCGGGTCATCTTCCAGCTCAACGACACCCACCCCGTCATCGGTGTCCCCGAGTTGATGCGCGTCCTCGTCGACGAGAAGAAGCTCGAATGGGATGCCGCCTGGCAGATCACCCGGCAGTGCTTCGCCTACACGTGCCACACCCTGCTGCCCGAGGCGCTCGAGGTGTGGCCCGCAGACCTGCTCGGCAGGCTCCTGCCGCGCCACCTCGAGATCATCTACCGGATCAACGACGAGTTCCTCGACGAGGTCCGCGAGCGCTTCGGCGACGACGAGGAGCGGATCCGGCGGATGTCGATCATCTCGCCCGACGGTGCGGTGCGGATGGCCTACCTCGCCACTGTCGCCGGCTCCAAGGTCAACGGTGTCGCCGAGCTGCACTCGCAGCTGCTGCGCGAGAAGGTGCTGCCGGACTTCGACGAGTTCTTCCCCGGCAAGTTCACGAACGTCACGAACGGGGTCACGCCGCGCCGGTTCATCCGTCTCGCCAACCCCGGACTGTCGCGCCTCATCACCGACACGATCGGACCGGGCTGGCTCACCGACCTCGACCGGCTGCGCGAGCTCGAGGACTACGCCGACGACACCGCCTTCCACGCCGCGTTCCGCGCGGTGAAAGCGTCCAACAAGCGCGTGCTCGCCCGCACCCTCGCCGACCGCGACGGGTTCACCGTGGCCGACGACCATCTGCTCGACGTCATGGTGAAGCGCCTGCACGAGTACAAGCGCCAGACGCTCAAGCTCCTCCACATCATCACGGAGTACGACGCCATCGCCTCGGGCCGCGTCACACCCGACCAGGTCACCCCCCGCACCTTCGTGTTCGGCGCCAAGGCTGCGCCCGGTTACGCGATGGCCAAGCGCATCATCCACCTCATCAACGCCGTCGGCAGCGTCGTGAACTCGGACCCGCGGGTCGAGGGGCGCCTCGCGGTCCTGTTCCCGCCCAACTACAACGTCACCCTCGCCGAGCGGGTCGTCCCGGCGGCGGACCTCTCCGAGCAGATCTCGCTGGCCGGCAAGGAGGCCTCCGGCACGGGCAACATGAAGTTCGCCCTCAACGGTGCGCTGACCATCGGCACCGACGACGGCGCGAACGTCGAGATCCGCGAGCTCGTGGGCGACGAGAATTTCTTCCTGTTCGGGATGTCTGAGCCCGAGGTCGCCGACCTGCAGACGCGCGGGTACCACCCGATCGACTTCGTGCGCGCCGACGAGAACCTCTCCCGGGCGCTGGACCTCGTCTCCTCGGGTGCGTTCTCGGGCGGAGACGGATCGGTGTTCGAGCCGGTGGTGTCGAACCTGATCCACCACGACCCGTTCATGGCGCTCGCGGACTACACGGACTACATCGCGGCGCAGAAGCGCGTTGATGCGCTCTACGCCGATCAGGATGCCTGGACCCGGGCCGCGATCCTCAACGTGGCGCGCTGCGGGTTCTTCTCCTCCGACCGGTCCATGCGCGACTACATCGATCGCATCTGGCACACGCCGCCCCTCGTCTGACGGCCGCGGATAGCACCGCGGCGACCGGCTGACAAGTCGCGGCGGAGCCGTCGGGGCGCCGGGTTAGAGTCGGTGTCGGAGGTACATCATGGCAATCGCACGACTTCACGGCGGCCCGCTCGACGGCCAGGTCATCCCGCTCGAGGAGGACACGGATCGGCTGATCCTGCCCTACAGCGAAACGCAGATCACCTACGAGCGCGCGGGTGCCGACGAGAACACCGGGGAGGGCGACGGACCCACGTCCGCCGACTTCCACTTCGTCGCCGCGCAGGACGACATCGATCCGTCCGCCGACGAGCGCGACGACCGTTCGACCCTTGACGACTGAGCCGGAGCACTCGCTCGAGATCGAGCGCACGTACGACGTCGACGCCGGGACGCCGCTGCCCGATTGGGCTCGGCTTCCCGGCGTCGCCGCTGTCGGCGCACCCCAACCGCGGGAGCTCGACGCGCACTACCTCGACACGGCCGACGGCGCGCTGGGACGGGCGCGCGTCGCGCTCCGGCGCCGCAGCGGCGGACCCGACGAAGGCTGGCACATCAAGCGCGTGACGCCGGAAGGCAAGGCGGAGTCGCGCTGGCCGCTGGATGCCGGGGGCTCCGACGCCATCGTGGTGCCCGCGGCGATCGAGGACGCCCTCGCCCCCGTCGCGTCGCCCCCGTTCGCGCCGCTCGCGCGCATCCGCAACGCCCGCACCGCGTATGCGCTCCTCGATGCGGAGGGGAACCGCCTCGCGGAGTTCGTCGACGACAGGGTCACCGCCACCGACGTCCGCCGCGGTGTCGAGACGTCCTGGCGCGAGTGGGAGCTCGAGCTCGGTCCGGCCGCACCGACGGATGCCGCGGGCCGCGACGCGCTGTTCGCCGCAGCAGACGAGCTCGTCCGCGCCGTCGGGGGAGAGGTGTCGGGGTCGGGCTCCAAGCTCGAACGCGCCCTCGGTCTCTGACTCGCGCAGGCCGCAACGCACTGACGCCGCCCCCGGCTTCGTTCGGGGCGGCGTCAGTCGTGATGGTCAGGTTACTGAAGACCCATGCGTTCCGATAGGTCTTCCCTGTCTGATCAGAGGTTGATCATGTGGCCGGCGAGGCCGTGGAAGGCCTCCTGCAGGCCCTCGGACAGCGTCGGGTGCGTGTGCACGTTCCGCGCGGCCTCGAGGGCGGTGAGGTCCCACTTCTGCGCGAGCGTCAGCTCGGGCAGGAGCTCCGACACGTCGGGGCCGATGAGGTGGCCACCGAGCAGCTCGAGGTGCTCGGCATCCGCGATCAGCTTCACGAACCCGACCGGCTCGCCCAGGCCGTTGGCCTTGCCGTTGGCCGAGAAGGGGAACTTCGCGACCTTGACGTCGTAGCCGGCGTCGCGCGCCTGCTGCTCCGTGAGGCCGAACGAGGCCACCTGCGGCGAGCAGAACGTCGCACGCGGCATGTTGCGGTAGTCCCCGAGCGTCTGCGTCTCCGCCTTGCCGATCGTCTCGGCGGCGACGACGCCCTGCGCCTCGGCGACGTGCGCGAGCTGCAGCTTGGCGGTCACGTCGCCGATGGCGTAGACGCCGTCGACGTTCGTGCGCATGTAGTCGTCGATCTCGATGGCACCGCGGTCGGTGAGCTTGACACCGGTGTTCTCGAGCCCGAAGCCCTCGACACGCGGGGCGAACCCGATCGACATGAGGACCTTGTCCGCCTCGATCTGGCCCTTCGCGCCGTCGGAGTTCGCGGAGTACGACACGGTGACCTTGTCGCCCGAGTCGACGACGGACTCGACCTTGGTCGAGGTGAGGATCTCGATGCCGTACTTCTTGTACTGCCGCTGGATCTCCTTCGAGACCTCGACGTCCTCGTTGGGGAGAGCGCGGTCGAGGAACTCGATGATCGTGACCTTGACGCCGTAGTTGCTCATCACGAAGGCGAACTCCATGCCGATCGCGCCGGCACCGACGATGACGATCGAGTTCGGCAGGTCGCGCGTGAGGATCTGCTCCTCGTAGGTGACGACGTTCTCGCTGAGGGTGACACCCGGCAGCAGACGCACGGTCGAGCCGGTCGAGATGATCACGTTGTCGGCCGTGACGGTCTCCTTCGAGCCGTCCTCCTTCGTGACCTCGATGGACTTCGCGTCGATGAACGAGCCGCGACCCTGGTACTCGGTCACCTTGTTCTTCTTCATGAGGAAGTGGATGCCCTTGACGTGGGTCTCGGCGACCTTGCGGCTGCGGTCCCACGCGGTGCCGAAGTCGAAGTTCACGTCACCGCTGATGCCGAAGAGGTCGGCCTTGTGGGTGAAGGTGTGCGCGAGGTCCGCGTTCTTCAGGAGCGCCTTGGAGGGGATGCACCCGACGTTGAGGCAGACACCGCCCCAGTACTTCTCTTCGATGATGGCGGTGGACAGTCCGAGCTGTGCGGAGCGGACGGCCGCGACATAGCCGCCGGGGCCGGCACCGAGGATGACGACGTCGTAGTGAGGCATGCCTCCAGCCTAGTCCGCTGCCGGTGGCCTCACTCCTTCGTCTCGCCCCGTCGACCGCGGACGATCGCGACCGCGATCACGACGCCGACGGCGAGGAAGATGATGCCTCCGCCGACCGCGTACGGGACCGCGTTGAACCCCTCCGAGGACCCTTCCGCCTGCTCGCCGGCCGATTCGCCGCACTCTTCGACCGCCGCGACCTTGCCGTCCTCGCCCACCGAGAACGTGAACTCATCCGAGAGGGGGTGCCCGTCGCTCGAGACGATCCGCCACTGGACGAGGACCGCCCCCTCGACCGGTCCGTCGACCGCCTGGGTGACGACGTTGTCCGCGACCTCGGGGTCCCCGGCGGCCAGCGAACGGCACGATTCGTCGTAGACCGCCACGACCGTCGCACCCGACTCCGTCGAGGGCGTCGCACTGAACGTCAGCGAGATCTCCTCCGGGGTGGTTCCGAGGACGGCGTCGGCGGCCGGATCGGAGCTGAGCAACTCGTCGTGGGCCGCGGCGGGGGAGGCGGGAGCGAGCAGCAGCGCGGCGGCGACCGCTGCGGCGGCGATCGCGCCACCGCGACGGTGCATGCGGGGGTTCGTGGACGTCGACATGGTGGCGACGCTAATCGAACGCATGCCGCCGCTCCCCGGCCCTGTCGCCTCCGCCACGGGCCCGCTACCATGTCGCCTCGGCGTGGACCCGGCCACCGTGAGCGGGAGCGATCGGTTACTGTGGGAGAAGGAGGACATCGTGGACGAGAATCAGCGACCGGGCGGCGACATCCATCGGGGTGCCGAGACGTCGGCGCACCCGCGTCTTGTGGATTCGACGCAGACGTTCGGGCACGACTCGGACCTCTCCTTCGTGCCCTTCGGCGCCGAGTTGACGGCCGCCGAGGTCGAGGCGATCAACGCCCTCCCGGCGCGTGCCGCGCTCCTCATCGTCCGGTCCGGGCCGACGGCGGGTGCGCGGTACCTGCTCGACACCGACGTGACGACCGTGGGCCGCCACCCCGAGGCCGACATCTTCTTCGACGATGTGACCGTCTCCCGGCGTCATGCGGAGATCACCCGCACGGGCGCCACGTTCGAATTGATCGACCAGCGCTCGCTCAACGGCACCTACGTCAACGGCGAGCGTGTCGATCGCGCGACCCTCACCGACGGGGCCGAGGTGCGCGTCGGCAAGTTCCGCCTCAACTTCTTCGTCGCTCCGGCAGAGCGGGCGATCGGCGCGTGAGCCCGGCCGCCGCCACCCGGGGACGAGCTGCGTCCTCGGGGTCCTTGAGCATCGGCCAGGTCCTCGCCCGTTTGAGCCCGGAGTTCCCCGCCCTCACGGCGAGCAAGCTCCGATTCCTCGAGGTGCAGGGGATCGTCACGCCCGTCCGCACCGAGTCCGGCTACCGCAAGTTCTCCGCCGCCGATGTCGAGCGGCTGCGCACGGCCCTCAGCATGCAGCGTGATTTCGGCATCCCGTTGGCCCGGATCCGCGAGTACCTCGAGGAGCACGGCGACGACGTGGCGCCCGTCCCGCCGGCATCCATCGTCCAGACCTCGCGTCGCTACCGTCGTGACGAGCTCCTCAGCACCGCCGGCGCCTCGGCGACGCTGCTGAACGAAGCGGTGTCCGCTGGTCTCATCGCGCCCTCCGACTCGTTCGACGAGCGTGCGCTCGGCGTGCTCCGTTCCCTCGTCGCGCTCGACGCGCACGGGATCCAGCCCCGCCACATCCGCACCATCCGGCAGAGCGCCGAGCGCGAGGTGTCGCTCATCGAGAGCGCCATCGCCCCGCTGCTGCGCCGCGCGGATGCCGGTTCCCGAGCGAAGGCCAACGAGATCGCGCCCGAACTGGCCCGTCGACTCGAAGAGATCCGACAGGTGTTCGTCGCCGCAGCGCTCGATCGTCTGACCCCGTGACCGTCCGCGACACGCCGGACGCGACGAGTCGGATGTCGTTGCCGGAGGCACCTCGGTCCTCTAGCGTGGAATCACCGATCACCCGCAGGAGGCCCCGATGACCGCGCACGATGCGCTGGGCGAGCAGAAGTTCTCGACCGAACTCCTGTTCACCGACGGCCTCCCCGAGATGGACGATGAAGTCGGTTACCGCGGAGCCCAGGCGGCACGCGCTGCCGGCATCACCTACCGGCAGCTCGACTACTGGGCCCGTACCGAGCTCGTCGAGCCCACGGTCCGCGGCGCGAGCGGTTCGGGATCGCAGCGGCTCTACGGGTTCCGCGACATCCTCGTTCTGAAGCTCGTGAAGCGGCTCCTCGACACGGGGATCTCGCTCCAGCAGATCCGCATCGCCGTCGATCAGCTGCGAGCCGCGGGTATCCGCGATCTTGCGGGGACGACCCTCATGAGCGACGGCGCATCGGTGTACCTCTGCACCTCCAACGACGAGGTCATCGACCTCGTCAGCCGCGGGCAGGGTGTCTTCGGCATCGCCGTCGGCAAGGTCCTCCGCGAGGTCGAGACCACCCTGGTCGACTTCGAGGCCCAGCAGTCGGAACAGGTCGACGAGCTGGCCGCCCGTCGGGCCGCGCGCTCCGCCTGACGCACGCCGCATCCCCGTACGCGCGGAGGATGCTCTCGCCCGCCCGGGTGCCGGACGGTCAGGCGGGGGAGGCGGCGCCCGAGACGGGGATGCGACCCGTGCGGACGATCCGGTCGAGCAGCGAATCGAAGTCGGCGGCGAGCTCCTGCGCGGAGTCGCCGGGCCAGATGTGCAGCGGCTTCGCCGCACCCTGCGCCTGCTGCAGGGAAGTGCGCTCGGGGAGCTGGGGGGTCAGCACGAGCGGCCCGAACATGTCGCGCAGTTCCTTGATGCGGAACTGGTGCTCGATGGACTGCGGGCGGACGCGGTTGACGACGATGCCGAGGGGCTGCAGGCGGGGGGACAGGCCGCGGCGGATCTCCTCGATCGCACGGAGCGCACGGTCCGCTGCCGCGACGGAGAAGAGGCCCGGCTCGGTCACGACGACGACGCGGTCGGATGCCGCCCACGCGGTGCGCGTGAGGGCGTTCAGCGATGGCGCGCAGTCGATGAGCACCAGGTCGTAGTCGGCCTCGATGGTGGCGAGGGCCTCCTCGAGCTTCCACACGTCGCGGACGCTCGGGTGCGGACCGTCGAAGTTGATCGCGGAGGGGCTGCCGATCATGACGTCGATCGTGCCGGGGTGCACCTTCGCCCAGCCGCTCGAGGTGATGGCCTGACGGACCACCTTCTCCTTGGGGTTGGCGAGGACATCGGCGACGTTGAGCCGACCCGCCACCTGGATGTCCATGCCCGTCGACACGTCGGACTGCGGGTCCAGGTCGACGACAAGGGTCCGCACCCCGCGCGCGAACGCCGCGGAGGCGAGGCCCAGGGTCACGGTCGTCTTGCCGACGCCACCTTTGAGGGAGCTGACGGAGAGTACGTGCACAAGCGACCACGTTACCGTCCCCTAGGCTGTGAGGGTACTCAGCCCGTACCTCGGCGGCCCCGACGGAGTGGCCCCGCACCCAGTGAGGTGAAGAGCATGTTTCGCAAGATCCTGGTCGCCAATCGCGGAGAGATCGCCATCCGCGCATTCCGCGCCGCGTATGAGCTCGGGGCGCGGACGGTCGCCGTCTTCCCGTATGAAGACCGCTACTCGCTGCACCGGCTGAAAGCCGACGAGGCGTACCAGATCGGCGAGGTGGGTCATCCCGTCCGCGCGTACCTCGATGTCGACGAGATCATCCGCGTCGCGCTCGAGAGCGGCGCCGATGCGATCTACCCGGGCTACGGATTCCTGTCCGAGAATCCCGAGCTGTCCGCGAAGGCCGCCGACCATGGGATCGCCTTCATCGGTCCGTCCTCGACGGTGCTCGAGATGGCCGGCAACAAGGTCACCGCCAAGCAGCACGCGATCGCCGCGGGTGTGCCGGTGCTGCGTTCGACCGAGGCGTCGGACGACATCGACGCCCTGGTCGCGCAGGCATCCGACATCGGTTTCCCGATTTTCGTGAAGGCCGTCGCGGGCGGCGGCGGTCGCGGCATGCGGCGGGTCGAGCACCCCGACGCCCTCCCGCCCGCGCTGTCGGAGGCGATGCGCGAGGCGGGGAGCGCGTTCGGGGATCCGCGTGTCTTCCTCGAGCAGGCCGTGCAGCGGCCGCGTCACGTCGAGGTGCAGATCCTCGCGGATGCGGCGGGGAACACGGTCCACCTGTTCGAGCGCGACTGCTCGGTGCAGCGTCGCCACCAGAAGGTGGTCGAGATCGCACCCGCGCCCAATCTGTCGGAAGAGACTCGCCACAGCCTCCACGCCTACGCCGTCGCGTTCGCCCGGTCCATCTCCTACGTGAACGCGGGAACCGTCGAGTTCCTCCTGGAGACTGCCGGTCCCCGTGCGGGCGAAGTCGTGTTCATCGAGATGAACCCCCGCATTCAGGTCGAGCACACCGTCACCGAAGAGGTCACCGACGTCGACCTCGTGCAGTCGCAGATGCGCATCGCCGCGGGCGCGACCCTCGAGGACCTGGGCCTGCGCCAGGAGCAGATCCACCTGCGCGGCGCCGCCCTGCAGTGCCGCATCACGACGGAGGATCCCGCGCACGGCTTCCGCCCCGACACCGGCAAGATCACGACCTACCGCTCGCCGGGCGGTGCCGGCATCCGTCTGGACGGCGGGACGACCGCGGCCGGCTCGCAGATCAGCCCGCACTTCGACTCCATGCTGGCCAAACTGACGTGCCGGGGGCGCGACTTCGAGGCCGCGGTCGTCCGCTCCCGTCGCGCGCTGGCGGAGTTCCGCATCCGAGGTGTGTCGACGAACATCCCGTTCCTGCAGCGGGTGCTCGACGACCCGGCGTTCGCCGCCGGCGACCTGAGCACGGCGTTCATCGACGAGCGGCCCGAGCTCGTGCAGGGTCGTGAGTCGAAGGACCGCGGCTCGAAGATCGTGTCCTGGCTCGCGGACGTGACGGTCAACCGCCCGAACGGCGACAGCCCGGTCCACACCGACCCCGCCGCGAAGCTGCCGGCCGTCGACCTGAACGCAGCGCCTGCCCCCGGGTCGCGGCAGCGTCTGCTCGAGCTCGGCCCGAAGGGCTTCGCCGAGGCGCTCCGCGCGCAGGACGGACTCGCCGTCACGGAGACGACCTTCCGCGACGCACACCAGTCCCTGCTCGCGACCCGCGTGCGCACGAAGGACCTCGTCCGCGTCGCCCCGCACGTCGCCCGGCTCACCCCGCAGCTGCTGTCGGTCGAGGCGTGGGGAGGTGCGACCTACGACGTCGCCCTCCGCTTCCTCGGCGAGGACCCGTGGGAGCGTCTCGACGCCCTCCGCTCCGCCCTGCCGAACGTCGCGATCCAGATGCTGCTGCGCGGTCGCAACACGGTCGGCTACACGCCGTACCCGACGAAGGTGACGGATGCGTTCGTCGTGGAGGCCGCGGCATCCGGTGTCGACATCTTCCGCATCTTCGACGCGCTCAACGACGTCAGTCAGATGCGGCCCGCGATCGAGGCGGTCCTCGCCACCGACACCGCCGTCGCCGAGGCGGCGATCTGCTACACCGGCAACCTGCTCGACCCCGCCGAGGACCTGTACACGCTCGACTACTACCTGCGCCTCGCGGAGCAGGTCGTGGACGCCGGCGCCCACATCCTCGCGATCAAGGACATGGCGGGGCTCCTGCGTCCGGCTGCCGCGGCGCGGCTCGTGTCGGCCCTGCGGGAGCGCTTCGACCTGCCGGTCCACGTGCACACCCACGACACGGCCGGCGGTCAGCTGGCGACCCTCCTCGCGGCCAGCGCGGCCGGAGCGGATGCCGTCGACGCGGCCGCCGCGCCGATGTCGGGCACGACGAGCCAGCCGTCGCTGTCCGCGCTGGTGGCCGCCCTGGCGGACACCGACCGCGACACCGGGCTCGACCTGCAAGCGGTCTCGGACCTCGAGCCGTACTGGGAGGCGGTCCGCAACCTCTACGCACCGTTCGAGTCGGGCCTGCCCGGCCCCACTGGGCGCGTCTACCACCACGAGATCCCCGGCGGCCAGCTCTCGAACCTGCGCCAGCAGGCGATCGCCCTCGGGTTGTCGGAGGACTTCGAGCTCATCGAGGACATGTACGCCGCGGCCAACCGGATCCTCGGCCGTGTCCCGAAGGTCACGCCCTCGTCGAAGGTCGTGGGCGACCTCGCCCTGCACCTCGCGGCCGTGAAGGCCGACCCGGCCGACTTCGAGGCGAACCCCGAGAAGTACGACGTGCCGGACTCGGTCGTCGGCTTCATGGCCGGCGAGCTCGGCGACCTGCCCGGCGGCTGGCCGGAGCCCTTCCGGTCGAAGGTGCTCGCGGGACGCTCCGTGAAGGTGGGTGTGACCGATATCTCCGCAGAGGATGCCGCGGCTCTCGACGCGGACTCGGCGACGCGACGCGAGAAGCTCAACCGGCTGCTCTTCCCCGCTCCGACGAAGGCGTTCCACGAGGTCCGTGACACGTTCGGCGACCTCAGCGTCCTCGACACCATCGACTACCTGTACGGGATGAAGCCGGGCCAGGAGCACGTGGTCGAGATCGAGCGGGGCGTGCAGCTCTACGTCGGTCTCGAGGCGATCGGCGAAGTCGACGACAAGGGGATGCGGACGGTCATGGCGACCCTGAACGGTCAGCTGCGCCCGGTCACCGTCCGCGATCGCTCGGTCGCCGTCGAGGCCCGCCAGGCCGAGAAGGCCGACACGTCGAGACCGGGTCAGGTCGCCGCACCGTTCTCGGGTGTCGTCACCGTGAAGGCCGACGAGGGCGCGAAGGTGCGCGCGGGCGAGCCCGTGGCATCCATCGAGGCGATGAAGATGGAGGCGGCCATCACCGCCCCCATCGACGGGGTCGTCGAGCGCATCGTGATCGCCCCCACCGCGCAGGTGGAGGCGGGTGACCTTTTGCTCGTGGTCCGTCCCGCGGACTAACCTGGTGCGTCGGGCTTTCCGAGGCCCCAGATCCACCAGGAGTGACCCCCGTGATGCGTGAGCGCGACAACGAGATGTCCGAGGACGTCGACAACGGTGTGCTCGAGCGCACCGACAACCTCGAGACGACCGGCATCGGCATCGTCGACGGGACGACGGCCCAGATCGACCTGACGCTTCCGGCGCTCGCGGACGATGACGACGACTACGTCGACGACGACGACATCGCCCCCGTCGGGCATGGCGAGGCCCAGCAGACCTCGGACGACGGCCACGACGAGGCATCCGTCGTCCCCGCATCGCGGCCCGAGGACGAGTCTCCTGCCCCGACAGCCGACGCCCAGGGCGACACCGTCGACGCCGAGGTCGTCCCGACGACGGTCCCGCCGGTGACGGGGGTGACCCGGCGTGCGATCCACCATCCCGCGGGAGCCGACAAGCACGCCCTCGAGCGTGTGCGCGGGGTCCGCGTCGACGAGGAACCCCTGCAGTCCCGCCGTCTCGACCAGCTCTCGGCCGACCGCGAGAGCCCGGACCTGCTCACCGCCGATCGGCTCATCGACCGGTCCCGCGTCGCCGCGCCCGAGCCCGAGGGCGCCTGGCAGCGTCTCGTCTACGCCGCGAGCTTCCGTCGGGTCCTCCTTCAGGAGAGCCCGAAGGTCCGCGCACGCAAGGAGCTCGACCGCCGCATCGCCGCGCCGCTCACCGGCGGAGCGAAGTTCGTGCCCGTGCTCTCGCGCAAGGGCGGCGTCGGGAAGACGAGTGTGACCACCCTGCTCGGGATGGCCCTCGCCGACGCGCGCGAGGACCGCATCATCGCCGTCGACGCGAACCCCGACCGCGGCACCCTCGCCGAGCGGATCGCGCGCACGAGCGGCAAGACCGTGCGCGACCTCGTCCGTGCGCGCGCCGACGTGACCGGTTTCAACGACCTCTCCGGGATCGTCGCGCGGGACGAGACGCGCCTCGACATCCTGGCCTCCGATGCCGACCCGCACCTGTCCGAGGCGTTCAGCGACCGCGATTACCACGACGTCGCCGCCATCGCCGCCCACTACTACTCGATCGTCCTCACCGACAGCGGCACCGGCATCGTGCACTCCGTCATGGACGCGACCCTCGAGCTCGCCGACCAGATCCTCATCGTCGCCGGACGCAGCGTCGACGAGGCCAAGCTGGCCTCCGAGACGCTGTCGTGGCTCGAGACGAACGGGTACGGCGAGCTCGCCCGCAACGCCGTGGTCGTGCTCAACACCTCGCGGCCGGGGGCGAGCCTCATCAAGCCGAGCGAGCTCGAATCCCACTTCCGCAGCCGCGTGCGCGCGGTCGTGACCATTCCGTACGACGCGCACATCGCGACCGGCGGTCCGATCTCGTTCCGCGAGCTGGCCGGCGCGACGCGCCTCGCTGCCCGCGAGCTGGCGGCCGTCGTCGTCGAGGGGCTGCGCGCGGCGGGAACGGTGCGCTGATGGCGGTCCGTCCCATCCGCCTGTTCGGCGACCCCGTCCTGCGAGCGGTGTGCGCACCCATCGAGGACATCGACGAGGGCGTCGTCAGCCTGGTGTCGGACTTGGTCGACTCCGTCGCCGAACCGGGTCGTGCCGGCGTCGCGGCGCCGCAGATCGGCGTCGGCGTCCGCGCCTTCAGCTACAACGTCGACGGTGTCATCGGGTACATCCTGAACCCCACCCTCGAGGTCGCGGGCGATCCTGTGCCGACGGGGGAGGGATGCCTCTCGGTCCCCGGTCTCTGGCACGACGCCCTCCGCCACCCCTGGGCGCGCGTCACCGGCATCGACCTGCACGGTGACGAGCTCATCATCGAGGGGGAGGGGCTGCTCGCACAGGCGCTGCAGCACGAATGCGACCACCTCGACGGGATGCTGTACCTCGACCGCCTGCCGAAGGACATCCGGCGCCGGGCGATGCGAGAAGTGCGCGAGTCCGACTGGTTCTGACCAGTGCATGACGAAGGGCCCCGGATCGCCGGGGCCCTTCGACATGTGAGGGGGTGCGGGTCAGTTCCCGAGGGAGATGTTCGTGGTGGACACGTTCGCCTGGTACAGCTCCTCGATGTCGCCGGCGAAGTCCGAGAGGATCACGTTCCGCTTGATGCTCATCTTCGGCGTCAGGTGACCGGATGCCTCTGTCCACTCGGTGTCGAGGATCACGAACTTGCGGATCGACTCCGCGCGCGAGACCGCCTTGTTGGCGCGGTCCACCGCGGACTGCACCTCGGCGAGCACCTTCGGGTGCGTGATCACCTGCGACATGGGCATGTCGGCGGCGAGCCCGTTGTTGGACATCCACGTCGGCAGCATCTCGCGGTCGAGCGTGACCAGGGCGCCGATGAACGGCTTCTGGTCGCCCACGACGACCACCTGCCCGACGATGGGGTTCGCGCGGATGGGGTCCTCGAGGACGGCGGGGGCGACATTCTTGCCCCCGGCCGTCACGATGATCTCCTTCTTGCGCCCCGTGATGGTGAGGTAGCCCTCGGAGTCGAAGGTCCCGATGTCGCCCGTGCGGAACCAGCCGTCGTGGAAGGCCTCCGCGGTCGCCTCGGGGTTGCGCCAGTACTCCTTGAAGACGTTGATGCCGCGGACCTCGATCTCGCCGTCCTCGCCCAGCCGGACGCCGACGCCGGGGAGCGCGGGGCCCACCGTGCCGATCTTGGACTTCGTGGCGAGGTTCACGGTCGCCGGCGCGGTGGTCTCGGTGAGCCCGTAGCCTTCGAGGATCTGCACGCCGAGGCTGTGGAAGAAGTGACCGAGGCGCGGCCCGAGCGGCGCCGATCCCGAGACGGCGTGCTTCACACGCCCGCCCATCGCGGTGCGCAGCTTGCTGTAGACGAGGCGATCGAAGAGCGCAAACTTGATCTTCATCCCCAGCGGGATCTTCTCGCCGTCCTGCAGGCGGCGGGAGTGCTCGACGGCGACGGCCGCCGCGGCCCGGAAGATCTTGCCCTTGCCGCCCGCCTCCGCCTTCTGCTCGGCCGAGTTGTAGACCTTCTCGAACACGCGCGGCACCGCGAGCAGGTACGTCGGCTTGAACGAGCCGAGTCCGGCGAGCAGCTTCGTCGTGTCGGGCTCGTGGCCCGTCTTCACCCCGGCGTGGATGTTGAGGATCGAGATGAACCGTGCGAACACGTGCGCGAGGGGGAGGAAGAGGAGGGTCGCGGCCCCGGGCTGCTCGACGACCTCGTGGAGCGCCTTGGCGGAGTTGCGGGAGAGCTCGACGAAGTTCTTGTGGGTGAGGACGCAGCCTTTGGGGCGGCCGGTCGACCCCGACGTGTAGATGAGGGTCGCGATGTCGTCGGCGTTGGCCAGTGAGCGGCGGCGCTCGATCTCGTCGTCGGTGATCTCGGTGCCCCGTGCGCGCAGGCCGTCGAGGTCCCCGGTGCCCATCGTCCACACCTCGCGCACGAGCGGGACCTCCGAGCGGATCTCGGCGACACGCTCGGCGTGGGTCGCGTTCTCGACCACCATCGCGACGGCGCCCGAGTCGGTGAGGATCCAGTTGATCTGCGACGCGGAGCTGGTCTCGTAGACCGGCACCATGACGGCTCCTGCGAAGAAGAGCGCGAAGTCGACGAGGGTCCAGTCGTAGGTCGTCCGTGCGAGGAAGGCGACCTTGTCGCCGGGCTGGATGCCGCTGGCCGCGAATCCCTTCGCGAGCGCGATCACTTCGCGGTGGAACTCCGCTGCGGTGACGTCTCGCCATCCGTCCCCGTCCGGGACGGCGAAGAGGGCCAGCGACGGCGTCGCCTTCACCCGCTCGACGAGGATGTCCGAGGTGTTCGAGGTCGGGTCGGCGGGCACGACGGCGGGGACGTCGAATTGTACGGCGCTCATGGGCGGCAACTCCTTCGGTACCGGGTGGCGTCAGGTGCGACCGAGTCTAGGCCATCGTGATCCTCGATCCCACGGCCGCGGCGGCCCGTCGCGCCCCGTTAGACTCACGGATGCCGTGCGCCCGCACGCGCGGAGGGGAGTGGTGTGCTCAACGTCGGCATCGACATCGGTGGGACCAAGATCGCCGGAGGCATCGTCGACCCGGACGGCACGATCGTCGACCGGCGCCGTGTCCCCACCCCCGCCGATCCCCACGCGCTGGCGGACGCCGTCGCCGCCATGGTGGACGACCTCGTCACCGACCGGGTGGTGCACGCCGTGGGTGTGGCCGCGGCCGGCTTCATCGATGCGAGCCGGTCCGTCATCCTGCACGCCCCCAACATCGACTGGACCGACGAGCCGCTCCGCGACGAGCTGGAGCGACGCATCGGACGTCCCGTCACCCTCGAGAACGACGCCAACGCGGCCGGGTGGGGCGAGTTCCGTTTCGGTGCCGGCCGGGACGTCCGCGACATGGTGATGATCACCCTGGGCACGGGCGTGGGCGGCGCCGCGATCATCGACGGCGAGCTGCTCGTCGGCGGCAACGGCATCGGCGGCGAGCTGGGCCACATCCGCTTCGAGCGCGGCGGCCGCCCCTGCGGCTGCGGCCAGAACGGATGCCTCGAGCAGTACGCCTCCGGGCGCGCCCTGCAGCGCGAAGCGGCGGACATCGCGGCATCCGGCGCCCTCGGTGCGGGCCTCGCCGCCGCGCGGACCGCCGACGGGATCGTGCCGGCAGCGGCCATGGAGCGACTCATCGCGGACGGCGACGCCGGCGCCCTCGAGGCGGTTCACCGCGTCGCGACGGCCCTCGGTGAGGCGTGCGGCGGCTTCCAGGCCGTCCTCGACCCGGCTCTGTTCGTCATCGGCGGCGGTGTCGCCGACCTGGGGGAGCGGCTCCTCCACCCGGTGCGCGAGGCCTACGCGACGGCGCTGCCGGGCTACGGCGAGCGGCCGGTCGCATCCTTCGCCATCGCCACGCTCGGCAACGACGCCGGCCTGATCGGCGTCGCCGACCTCGCGGGAGGCCGGGTCTGAGATGGTCTACTGGGTCCTGAAGTACCTCATCATCGGACCGATCGTGAAGGCGATCTTCCGTCCGTGGATCGTGGGTCGGAGCAA
>JAAIGE0100659400.1_pt1 | contig 20183 bp, 17 predicted proteins | sample 6487951 | NCBI WGS metagenome assembly JAAIGE01 (sample SAMN13974128, study PRJNA590717) | phyllosphere metagenome | biome: tomato field; feature: multiple bacterial spot infested tomato fields; material: tomato leaves; isolation source: leaves from tomato fields | host: Solanum lycopersicum ...
ATGGACCTGTGGGGCGCGGTGCTGCAGAGCAATGTCGAAAAGAAAACCTTCACGCCACGCGAAACCAGACAGGGCGTTCGTGGCAGGCCGGTGCTGATCATTCTGGTCATCAGCCTGTTTCTCGCCTTCGCGGTCTGGTTGATCGCTGAGATTTGGGGCGAGACCACCGCTCCGCCGACAGCTGAAACCCAGCCCGCACCCGGCCCCGCCACGTCGCAGACGGTCAATCCCGGCGCTCAGGGTGGACAGTCTTTCGATAACAACCCGCCCGCTGGAGCAACTGCGCCGACCGAGGGGACGGATAGAAACCCGAATACGCAGGCACCATGAGCCTCACAAAAACCTACGAAAAAAGCCGGAGCGTCTGCCCCGGCTTTTTCTTTGAGCCTATGTTGCGCGATCAGGCTGCTTTCTGCCCGGCCTGATTGACGGCGGACGTTGCAAGCGAGGACAAATCCTCATCCGTCTTGGTTTCTTCCTGTAGTGTCGCGTCGAGCAGCTTCACGACATCTTTGTGGCCTAGCTGTTCCGCCCATGCCTTCAGCGTGCCGTATCGGGCCATCTCGTAATGTTCGACTGCCTGCGCCGAGGAAATCAGACCGGCGTCGAGGGCGGGGCTTCCCTTGAAGTCGTCCATGATCTCTTCACCTTCGGCAATGATGCCCTGAATGGCTTCACAGGTTTTGCCCTGAGCGCGCTTGCCGATGATTTCGAAGACTTCCTGCAGGCGCTCGATCTGACCCTGCGTCTCTTCCTTGTGCTTTTCGAAAGCTGCCTTCAGCTTGTCGCTGTTTGCGGCGCGGGCCATCTTTGGCAGCGTCTTGAGGATCTGGCGTTCGGCGTAATAGATATCCTTGAGGGTATCGTAAAAAAGATCGTCGAGCTTCTTCTCTGCCATTTCTATCTCCCTAAAGTTGGTGCCGTTGTTTCGCACCGCTCACTAACCAGCGTAAAAAACGATGGTTCCGGGAAGATTGCGTCTCGCTGAGATTAACTTTTGGAAGGCTTGATGGAGCTTGCCGGAATTGGCGGTCTCAGGACGCACGCTTCTGGTTTGGCAGCGCACCGGCACGTTTTTCTGCTTCGAGCGAGGCGGCAGCGTCCGCGTAGGGTTCCTGACGTGCAACGCTCCAGTAACGGAGCTCATCAACGGGAATGTGCGTGCCAGTCATTGCGCAGACCACGTAGGCACCGGTCTGGACGATGCGCAGGTCGCCGTCGAGATACTCGATCTTCGCTTCGCGATGTCCGCCGCCTTCAAATCTGTTCATGCGCTTATGTCTCCTTGGCTTCCTCATCTCTTAATCCCGCGAGCGACGAAAGGCCAGCTAGCTTCTGCCGAAAAGCTTTTCGATATCGGCGAGCTTGAGTTCGATATAGGTCGGGCGACCGTGGTTGCACTGGCCGGAGCCGGGGGTATTTTCCATCTGCCGAAGCAGCGCGTTCATTTCCTCGGGCCGCATCCGGCGACCGGAGCGCACGGACCCGTGGCAAGCCATGGTGGCGGCGACGTATTCCAGCTTGTTGGCGAGGCTACTTGCCGTGTCCCATTCGGCAATCTCGTCGGCAAGCTGGCGGATTAAACCCTGTACATTGACCTCGCCCAGCATCGCAGGCGTTTCCCGCACGGCCACCGCACCGGGGCCGAAGCGTTCTATGGTAAGCCCCATGCTATCGAACCCGCTCGCATGCTCCATCAGCCGGTCGCAATCTTCTTCGGGCAGGTCGATGATTTCGGGAATAAGAAGTACCTGAGACGCGGGGCGCTTCGCGTGCAGCGCTTTACGCATTTCCTCAAAGACCAGCCGTTCATGTGCGGCATGCTGGTCGACGATCACCAGCCCGTCTTCGGTTTGCGCGACGATGTAATTGGCATGGACCTGCGCACGCGCCGCGCCAAGCGGGAAGCGCGTGGTTTCCGGAGACGTTGTGGGTTGTTCGAAAGCCTCCATACGCTCCGCCCGAGCGGTCGGCATCGTGATGTCGGTGAATTGCGATTGCGCGGTTTCGCGCAGCGACAGGCCATCGTGAACCGAAAGAGGTCGCGTCGGCGAGCTGGCGGGAGTCCAGGCTTGCGAGGCAAACGGGCGAACGGTGGATGGGCTATAGCCTGGCCGGAACGCACTCATCATCTGCGACGCGCCGGTTGTGGCCGCCCGGTCTCCCTCGCGCGTCAGCGCTTGGCGGATCGCGCCGACGATCAAACCGCGGATGAGGCCCGGGTCGCGAAACCGAACATCCGATTTTGCCGGATGGACGTTGACGTCCACGAGGGCGGGATCGAGCGTGAGCGAGAGCACCGCGACAGGATACCGGCCGTGCGGTATCGTTTCAGCGTAAGCACCGCGAATAGCGGAAAGCAACAGCTTGTCCTGAACGGGTCGGCCGTTGACGAACATGTATTGATGCGCGGAGTTGCCTCTGTTGAAGGTTGGAACCCCCGCATAGCCGGTGAGCGTAACGTCTTCCCGCTCTGCATCGATTTCTATGGCGTTGTCCTTGAACTCTGCGCCCAGGATCTGCGCCATGCGCGCCAGCGGATCGTCGCCCGTCGATGGAAGTTCAAGCGTCGAGCGGTCGGTTCCCGACAATACGAATCGAATGCGCGGAAAGGCGATGGCCATGCGCTTGACGACTTCAGTAATAGCGGCTGCTTCCGCCCGTTCGGTTTTCAGAAACTTCAGGCGGGCAGGAGTGGCGAAGAACAGGTCGCGCACCTCGACGATGGTGCCCTGATTGGCAGCAGCGGGGCGAACCGGCGAAAGCTTGCCGCCACTCACCCCGATGATCGCGCCTTCCGACGCGCCCTGCTGGCGGCTGGTGATCGTCAGCTTTGCAACAGAACCGATCGATGGCAGCGCCTCACCGCGAAAACCAAGTGTCCGGATATCATCGAGATTAACGGAAATCTTGGACGTACAATGACGGCGGATAGCGAGTTCCAGATCGTCAGGCGACATGCCGCATCCATTATCCGTGATGCGCACCAGCCCCTTTCCGCCCGCAGCGGTGGCGATCTCGATTCGCGTCGCGCCTGCGTCGATGGCGTTCTCGATGAGCTCCTTGGCTGCACTCGACGGACGCTCGATGACTTCGCCCGCGGCAATCTGGTTGATGAGGGTTTCTGAAAGCTGTTTGATCGGCATGGCACCATTTTCGTGGATTCGCAGGCGCGGGGAAAGTGAAATCCGACATGCGCGCAAAAACAACCGATTGAATCGATTGTTGTCCACGCTAATTATTTCTGCAATGCCGCGTTAAGTCAGCCTTAATGTAAAACACCTATGACTGCATTAGCTTGAAATGACGATACCATAGCCCTTCGGGATGGCTGACAGATGCGGGAACGGAAAAGCTGGGGCCGTCCGCATGATCCTGAAATGGCTGGTTTAAGCCTTGCCCGCATGTTTCCCGTAATCGCAGCCCCCGCGCCTTTGCGCTGCTGCAATCCGTCGGTCACGCCTTCAAGAAAGGGCCGTCGGTCAATGAGGTGCGTGTGAGGAAGTTCAATGAATGATTTGACGCCGCATGGCGCCGCCATTCAGACAGCTATGCTCGACGCGGTCTGTGAAGCGATTTCCGCAGCACTTTTCATTTATGACCGGGACGATCACATCGTCTTTGCAAGTCGCCGCATCTTAAGTTTTTTCCAGATCGATGAAGCGCTTCTTCGGCCCGGTATGCGGCTGCGGGATTTTCTCGGCGCTGTCTTCGATGTTCGCAAGGCCGACGACAATGCCCCCGTGCGCGAAACAGAGCGTGAGGAATGGATCGCCGAGCATCTGGCCGCACATTGGAAGGAGCGCGCTGAACAGGTGGATCAGCGCCCGGGCGATAAGTGGCTGCGATACACCAAAAGAAGATTTCCCTCGGGCCTCGGCATCTGCGTTATTTCCGATATTTCGGAGCAGAAGAAGCGCGAGGACCAGTGGCGCTATGATATCGAGCGCGTGCAGATCACGGAAGAAATTCTCGATACGCTTCCGCTTTCCATTTTCGTGAAGGATCGGAACCGCGTCTATGCTGCGGTCAATAAATCTGGCTGCTCTCTTCTCGAAACATCGCCGGATCTCATTCTCGGACGCACAGTGTTCGATATTCACTCCAACCCGCTTGCTGCGCGCATCGATGAGATGGATGTCCACGTGCTTGAGACGGGCGTGCCTGCCATTCTGCCGGAGAGGGTGACGAGGCTCACCGGCGAAGAGCTTCTTGTGGTTACGCGCAAGCAGCGGGTCGGAAAGCCAGGACGCTATTTCCTCGTCACGACAATGGACGACGTGACGGCCTTCGCGGTGGCAGGTGAGGACGGGAAGTCCTACATTCCGGGACTGGAGCATCTCGCCTTCGTGTCCTCCTCCTATATGGATGACGAGCACCATCAGGCATCTTTGGTGCTGAAAGGACGAAGCGTGCTGCTCGTCACATCGAGCGTCCGCAACGGAGAGCTTGCGTGCAAGAAACTTTGCGCTGTCGGGGTGGACTGCGCCGTCGTGTCTACTGCCGCAGAGCAGAAAGCTTTCATGGAATTTGCCGCGAAAGCCGGTGTCAGGATCGACCTCGTCATCGTCGATGTGCAGATGGAACTCGGTTGCCTGGATGTGCCTCAGGCCTATGGCGTAGACGTCATGACCGTCGATGATTTTCAGCTGGGAAGTTCGCTGGTCAATCTCGCCACCCGCCATTTCCGATCTGTTTCGACCCTGCAGAAAGGGTGTGCCGACGCGAACGACGACTGGACGATAGCCCACGACCAAACCGCATCGGCCAACCGCCGGGGGCTCGATGTGCTGGTGGTGGAGGACAACAAGATCAATCAGATCGTGTTCAGGCAGATCATGGAAAGCCTTGGCCTGAACTACAGGGTTGCCGCCAATGCGCAGGAGGCGTTGCAATATCACGCTGCGCAAAATCCTGCCATCATCGTGCTGGACACCACATTGCCGGATCTCGATGGTTTCGAGGTTGCACGACGAATAAGGGCCATGGAGCCGCCTTCACAGCCTCGCACACCCATCATCGGCGTCGTCGCGCTTGCCTTCGAGGGAGACAGAAAAGCCTGTCTGGATGCGGGCATGGATGAGATGTTGCTCAAACCGATCAGTCCAGATATGATCGAGACGTTATTTAAGCGTTTCCTGCCGAAGCTCGGACATCGTCTCCAGGGATGAGTTCGGTAGCGTACCTCAACAGGTATGTCGTTGGAGCTGCTTTTCGATATATTGATTTTTAAGAGTTCATACCCATTGTGGGCTAAATCGTTACAGCTCGGTCAGGATGTGCGAATGAGAGCGCCGGAGCCAAATACGCCTCAGATAAGTCCGCATGAATTGCAGGCTATGGCGTATAGTGATCCGCTGACGGGTCTTGGCAACAAATACCGCCTTCGTGACAGAGTAAAAGCACTTGCAGCGGAGAGGGCGAGCGACCCTGCACCCTTTACCGTCGGCGTCGTCAATATCGATGGGTTCAAGCCGATCAACGATCTGTTTGGCGTTGAGGCTGGGGATGAAATTCTCTGCCAGGTGGCCCACCGCCTCAATGCATGCGTGCCGGATGGCGCAATCGTCACGCGCCACGATGGGGATGAATTCGCCTTCGTTCTTCCCCTGATATTCGAGCGGATCGGTGCCGAGCGTATCGGGCAGATGATCAAGGATGTGCTTTCCGCACCCTACGATTTGGGCGACCGCAATGTCCGCCTTTCCTCCTCTTTCGGTTTTGCGATTTACCCGTTCGCAGGCGAAGCTTTTGAAGACCTGATGAAGAGTGCCGAAACGGCCCTCTATCGTTCCAAGCGGCGCGGTCGCGGGCAGGTCACGGTCTATTCGCGTGAAATTGCCCAGGAGATGAAACGAGCGACGCAGCTGGAACAGGCGCTCCGTAACGCCATCATCACCGACGCCGTGGACGTCCACTTCCAGCCCATCGTCAGGCTGAACGACGATACTGTTATCGGCTTCGAGGCGCTGGCCCGCTGGAACGACCCTGACCTCGGCTTCGTTTCGCCAGCCGTTTTCGTTCCGTTGGCGGAAGAGCGCGGTTTCATCGATGCGCTTTCCGAAATGCTTCTACGCAAGGCGGCGGAAGCTGCGCTGTCATGGCCGCGTGAATTGTTCCTGTCCTTCAACCTCTCCTCGGCACAGTTGATGGACCCCGGTACCGCGCAGAACATTCTCTCCATTCTGGCAAGGGTTGGCCTTGATCCGCGCAGGCTGGAACTGGAAATCACCGAAACCGCCGTCATGACCTCTGCCGATACCGCGCAGCGCATCATCACGGAGCTTCAGCACGCCGGCGTGCGCATTTCACTGGACGATTTCGGAACGGGCCAGTCGAGCCTCGGCAGGCTCAGGGACTTTACCTTCGACAAGGTGAAGATCGACCGTGCCTTCGTCTCCCGCATCAGCACCGACCGTCCCTCCGAGCACATCATCAAGGCCATCGTCGCCATGTGCGAAGGGCTGGACTTGCAGGTGGTGGCAGAGGGCATCGAAGACCGGAGCGAAGCGGAGAAGTTGCGCGGTCTCGGATGCTCCATGGGTCAGGGTTACTTCTATGGCCGCCCGGTGGATGCGCTCGCAACGCATCGTTACCTTGTTGAGAATTACAGGGACATGCCGCCAACGGCGCGGGAATATGTTTGAGGGGAGCCGCGGGGCCAGCGTCCTCTCCGTCATCCTCGGGCTTGTCCCGAGGATCTGCTACGTTGCATCCGCAGAAGCGTGATTAGATCCTAGGGACAAGCCCTAGGATGACGTTGGTAGGGATTGCTTGTCACTTCACGACAAATGATGACATTTCTGATCGCTTTGTTACGTCACGATTTGGATATGGCGGCTTTCTTCTCGCCAATCTCATCACACCCGATAAGCCGCATCCAACACGCCGCTGACCGTGATGCCAAGATCGAACGTGGCGCCATGGAGTGGATTGGATGCGATTTCCGCTGCATCGAGGCCTTCGCAGGCGGATGTAACGAGAAGCCGGTCCGCGTTAGGGCCAACGAATGCGGGGCAGGTGGTCTGGCCTGCTGGCAGTTTGTAGCGCTCGATGTGCTGGCCATCAGGCGAATAGCGGTCGACCGCTCCCTGTCCCCAGCGGGCATTCCAGATGTGGCCCTGCGCATCGCAGACCGAACCGTCGATGCCGCCATCCTGACCGTGCGCATCCACCAGAATGCCCGGGGCGCCGGTGGGCAGGCCCGTCTGCGGATCGACGGCCACCTTCATCAGCCAGTTCACGCGCGTATCGACATAATAGGCGGTCGCGCCATCGGGTGAAAAGCAGATGGAGTTGGAGATGCTGATATTGTCGAACAGCTTTGTGACCACGCCTCTGGCAACGTGATAGATCGCGCCCGCGCCATCCTCCGCCTTCTTGCCCATGGTGCCGATCCACAATGCGCCGCTCTGATGCATCCGGCCGTCGTTAGAGCGATTGCCCGGTTTACCCGGCTCGAAATCCGCATGCAGCGTCAGTTCTCCGGTAGAGCGGTCGCGAATAAAGAGGCCGTCTTCCGAGGCGATCAGTTGCTGCCGGTCATCGATGCGAGCAACGACGCTTGCCATGAAGGGCAGATCGAACACAGTCTTCTTGCCCGAAACAATGTCGAGTTCATGCAGCTCTTTTTCGAGAATGTTGAGCCACCACGCCGTACCGGTGATGGGATCGAAACTCGGACCTTCACCCAGCATCAACTGCGTGTTGTCGAGAACACTGCCTGCAAATTCATGAACCTTGACCATGCTTATCCTCCAATAGCGGCGTCATATGCCCTGATGGTAATCTCAGCGCGTTCACGTGCTTCGCTTGCGGTCATGCCGGGCTTGTAAAGGCTGGTGCCGAGACCGAATGCGGTGATGCCGACGCTTGCATAGTCACCGAAGTTTTTGTCGGAAACGCCGCCAACGGCTGCGACCATCGTATCCTTCGGCAGGATGGCGCGGATGGCGCTGATACCGGATGGTCCAAGCACGCTGGCGGGGAAGAACTTCAGGCCAGTCGCACCGGCTTTCAGCGCGAGCAATCCCTCGGTCGGCGTCAGAACGCCCGGCAGCGTGACCATACCTTTTTCACGCGCCGCCGTGATGACCTCGACACCCACGTTCGGGCTGACCATCAGCTTGCCGCCGACGTCATTGAGTTTCTGAACGTCTTCCACCGAAAGCACCGTACCCGCGCCGATAAGGGCATCGGCAGGAGCGAACTTGGCGGCGATTTCGATTGAGCGAAACGGATCTGGCGAATTCAGCGGAATTTCGATGGCGCGAAGGCCGCTTTCCAGAAGGGCGCTGACAACACCTTCCGTCTCTTCAGGCTTGATGCCGCGCAGAATGGCGACCAGTGGGTATTTCATGGGAGGGAAGGGAATGCGCATGGTCTTTCAGTCTCCTCAAGGCCAGATGGCCGTTGCGGCGGCGCTCAAGCCCCGGCGAACGGCATCATCGGCGTCGATGGTTGTAAATTCAATGGAAAGCGTGTCGAAAGCAGCCTTGTAGAGTTCACCAAGGCCACCGGAGCCGATCAGTATCACCGCCGATTCCTTCGGCGCGCTGGTATGCGCCCCTGCGATTTCCAGGCCGATCAAGGTGCCGGAAAGCCTGGCCTTGGCATCTGTCGCGGAAAGGCCGTGGAGGAGTTGCCCGGAACGGAGGGTGAAAAAGCGGTTGGTCGCCATCTGCGGATTGCGGTAGGCATCGGCAACGGCATTGCGGAACGAAGGTAGATCGCCCGCAAAGTTTCCTGCCTCCGCAATGGCGTGGGAAAGGATCGAGTGCTTCGAGATTACCTCGAACAGCTCCCCCGTCATGAAGGTCGAAAATCCGGTGACGCTGAAGTCCTGTACGCGCACCCATTTGGAATGGGTACCTGGCATGCAGACGAGCTGGTGGCCGGAACGATAGTTGTCCGAAAGTGCGCCGAGCAATTGCGTTTCTTCGCCGCGCATCACATCCGGGGCATCCTCCGTCCGCTGTGCCAGACCGGGCAGGATACGAACGTCATCCTGCTGGTGAGGAACGCGGGTCGCCGCTTCCAGCACCCGAGAAAGATTGGCGGGAACGTCGACGTAACCCGCCTCGACCCAGCCCTGCCGCGCACCGGCCATGCCGCAGACGACCACGGGCAGACCGGAGGGAGCGGAAAGCGCTGACAGGTGAGAGGCAAGCACTTCGGCAAAGCCCGTCCGCATGGCTGTGGTCATGCCTTCCGAACTGCGACGTTCACCGAGAACCTCGCCGGATTTGCTGATCAGCCAGAGCCGGAAACTGGTCGTTCCCCAGTCCACGGCGACGAATGCGGCTTGCGACATTATAAAAGACCTCCATCGATGATCATTGTTTGTGCCGTCATTGCGGTTGAGGCGCTGGACGCCAAAAAGAGGCACGGGCCGACCAGATCATCGCCGGTCAAGGCGCGTTTGAGGCATTGTCTGTTGACCGTATCGGCAATCGATTGTTCCGTCAGCCAAAGTTGTTTCTGGCGCTCGGTGACGATCATGCCAGGCAAAATCGCGTTTACGCGGATCTTTTCCGGCCCGAGTTTGCCCGCGAGGCTTTTGGTCAGGCCGATGATGCCTGCCTTTGCCGCTGCATAAGCAGGAAGATCGCCCATGTTCAACATATAGGCAATGGACGAGAAATTGACGATGGAAGCCGCCGTCTCCTGCCGTAAATAGGGCAGTGCAGCCTGCGTGACGAAGAAAACCTGCTTCAGGTTGACCGCATGGTTGGCATCCCAGTATTCGCTGGTTACGCCACCGATGTCATGCCTGTCATCCCAGGCGGCGTTGTTGACGAGAACCTTTATCCCGCCCGTTGCCTGAGCTGCTGCCTCCACGGCTGACTGAAGTTGGTGCTGATCCCGCAGATCGGCCTTGACGAAGGTGGGCGCGCGCAGACCGTCTGCTGTAAGCCGATCGACGAGATGCTCGCTCGCTTTTTCGTCTATGTCAATGAAGGCAACATGTGCGCCATGGAGGCAAAAAGCCTCTACGAGCGAAGCACCGATCCCCGAACCGCCCCCTGTTATTAAAACGCCTTTCGCGTCGAATTCACTGGGCTGTCGACCGTCGAACATCATCCGTCACATCGGGGTTGCAAGTTCCATTATTTGGAACTAAGTTTTATTTAATGGAATAATTGCTTTTACGTCGCGCTCTTGTCAAGCGCCGACACCATCAGAACAGGAAAACTCTTGCGCCATAGCCAGGAAACAGCCGGGAGCACCGGCACCGTTGGTAAAGCAGTCGCGCTGCTTGAGCTCGTCGTCATGTCGTCGGAACCGCTGCGCTTCACCGATATTCTACAGAAGACGGGTCAGCCGCGCGGCTCTCTGCACAGACAGTTGTCGCATCTGGTGGAAGAGGGACTTCTGGAGCAGAAGAGTGACCAGACCTATGTTGCTGGCGTCCGGTTGCTGACATTCGCGGCCCGAGCATGGAGTAGCAACGACTTGCGTTCGGTTGCCGCGCCCCATCTCAAACATCTCCACGAACAGACGGAGGAATCCGTTCATCTTGGCGTGTTGCGAGGCGCAGAGGTGATCTATCTCGACAAGATCGACGGAAAACATGCGGTCAGAATGCACTCCCAGATCGGACGCATGTCGCCTGTGTACTGCACTGGAATTGGCAAGGCGGCACTATCGCTGCTTTCGGATGAAAAACTGGCTGCGACTGTCCAGTCCATAGGATTTCAGTCCTTCACCGCCAACACTATTACTGACGGTGAGCATCTGATGAGAGAGGTCAGCACGATCAGGCGTCTCGGCTATGCATGCGATCTTGAGGAGCATGAGATCGGGATACAGTGCATCGCCGTTCCAGTATTTTTCGACCGGCATGATTTCACGGCCGCAATATCCGTCACCGGCCCAGCCTATCGTCTGACCCGCGAGCGTTTGGAGAATTGGGCGCTATTGCTACGGGAAACAGCGGCAGCGATTTCGAGCGATCTTGCGCTTCGGTTGCCGCCTTCCGCAGGGTAAAGAAAAAGTGATCACGCGAATTTAAAATAGGACGGATACAGGTACTGATTGCGGTTGCCATTTTCATCAACCTGTTTGCATAAAAGCTACAAGTAGGTAAGTATAGCCTCACTGAATTTACCTATTGAAACCTTCATTAATTTTTATGTTGAACTGCAAAGACAACTCCCAATGCTAAAGCCCGAGATTAACGACTCCACGCCGCTGGGCGTGGAATGCGTGCAGGAATTGAACACCCTGCTGACACAGTTCGACATCTTTCGTTTTTTGAAGAGGGTTACCGAAAGCTGGGGCATGAAGGCCTTCATGGTCGTCAACCTGCCGCCACATATGGCGCTGGAACTTTCGGAATACACGGTCATCACCAACTGGCCGGCTGAAATGCTGCATCAATACGATCATGATTCTCTGCTGGCTGGCAGCAACGTCCTGCGAGAGTTGAAACGCTCTTGCGCGCCCTTCATCGCCAATAAAGAATTTCTGACCGACGGGCATTCGGACAAGACCGCTGAAAAAATCACCGATCTCTTCGGGCGGTTCGAAATGTTGAACTCGATCTGGTGTCCGGTGCAGGACGCAACCGGCTTGCGTGGGGCAGTCTCCTTCGCCGGCACGAGATCCGATTTTTCACCGATGGAAATGGCTGAGCTCTTTTACATTTCGGCAAATGTGTATGGCAGGCTTGCCCATGTCCGCAGTCTGGATGCCCGAATTCCCGAAACGCTGACGGACCGGGAGATCGACTGTCTCAACTGGACCTCGGCTGGCAAGACCAGCGCCGAGATCGCGGAAATCCTGATCCTGTCGGAACACACGGTAAATCATTATCTCAACAGGGCGACCAAAAAGCTCGATACGGTCAACAGGACGCAGGCGGTCGCAAAGGCTTTGCGTATCGGTCTCATAAAATAGGGATATTTTCTTTTTCCTGTTGTTATCTTGCGATGTGTGAGCGATTCTGTGGACGCTCACGGCACAGGAGACGCATTTGATAGGTTCGAGGCGCTTCAAGGCAGCTTTTTCTCCTACGGTTGATTGTGCGATCCTCGTTGTCGCCCTTGAAAAAGGTTTTGCTGCCGACGAGGGCATTGGTCTCGAACTCATCAGAAAAAATTCCGCTCAGGAAATCATGTCCGACTGGGCAGATGAGGGGTTGAATGGTGCGCATCTGCCCGCGTCGCTGCCGGTTGCGTCAGCGCTCGGTTTGCTGGAAGAGCCAGGGGATTTGGTCAGCCCCTTCGTGCTTTCCACCGGCGGCGCGGTGCTGGCGGTTTCGCAAATCCTCCACGACGACCTTTTTGAACAGGGCATGAAAATTCCCGATGCCGGATCGGTTTCGCGGGCGCTTTCGCGCGTTGCGCTGGCACGCAATGCCGCAGAGCTACCACCTCTGACATTCGCCATAGAGCATGTCTTTTCGCCCTCCGTTTATGAGCTTCGGTATCTGCTGGCGAGTGCGCGCCTGCTGTCTCCGCGGGACGTCACGATCATCGAAACCGCGCCTGCCGACATGCCCGGTCTTCTGGCAGAAGGTGTGATCGACGGTTTTTATGTCGCCGAACCCTATGGCAGCGCCGTGGCGTTGAGAGATAGCGGTCGCGTCGTCACCACCAAGTCCCATATCTGGCAAAACGCGCCGGAAAAGGTGCTTGCCGTGTCTCGCGGCTGGATCGCTGACAACGAAGCGACGTTGCACGCACTGCTGCGGGCGCTTTATCACGCGGGCGAATGGTGCGCCGCGCAGGGAAATATCGAAGAACTGGCGGGTCTGCTTGCCGCCCCGCAATATCTGGCGACCGAGGGTGATCTGGTCCTTCCAGCGCTGACCGGCTTCATCCCACACTCGCCCAGCCGTCTGATTGAATGCCCACGCTTTTTTGCGACGAGTGGAGGTGCCGCCAACTTCCCTTGGCAAAGTCAGGCGCTCTGGTTTTTCAACCAGATGATCCGCTGGGGCGATTGTCACGCCGACTATTTGACTGATGTGAGCGCCTATGAGGCAGCGTCGCAGGCCTACCGCCCGGATATATTCCGGTCCGCCATGCGCCCCATTTTCGCGCCGGTGCCTTCAGCCAATATGAAACTCGAGGGAACCCTGCATGTGCCGGTCCATGTCGGCGCGTCCCGCTCCAGCCTGCTTCTTGGGCCTGATGCTTTCTTCGATGGAAAGATTTTCGATCCCGAAAAGCTCGAAAATTACGATGAAAGCTGAATGCGACCCGTGAAGTTTGCTCTTTATGATTGGCGAAGCGCACGGGCTTCTTTATCTAACCTCATATAAGACACGCATCGGGGTAGAATGAGCATGGCACAGGTGGATAAGAAGCAGGTCGAGCAAGCGCTGAAAAGCGTGATCTATCCCGGCAGCGAAAATGACATCGTCAGCATGCGCATGGTGTCCGAGATTTTCATCAGCGACGGCAAGGCTTTCTTCTCTCTCACGGTGCCAGCCGAAAAGGCCAACGAGATGGAACCGCTGCGGCTCGCTGCCGAAAAGGCAGCGCTCGGGGTTCCCGGAATTACCGCAGCGATGGTAGCGCTGACGGCGGACCGCAAGCCGGGTTCGGCTTCCGCGCCGCCCCCACCGAAGCCAGCCGCCGCAACACCCGCAGGCCATGCGGGACAGCCCCGCGCCAAGGCCGGTGTTCCTGGCATCGGCGCCATTATCGCTGTTGCATCCGGCAAGGGCGGGGTCGGCAAGTCGACCACGGCCGTCAATCTCGCGCTTGGTCTCCAGTCACTAGGTCTTAAGGTCGGCATCCTCGATGCGGATATCTACGGTCCGTCCCTGCCACGCCTGCTCAAGCTTTCCGGTCGGCCCGAACAGGGCGAGGGGCGCGTCATCATGCCCATGGAAAATTATGGGTTGAAGGTCATGTCCATGGGTTTCCTCGTCGATGAGGAAGCGGCCATGATCTGGCGCGGTCCGATGGTTCAATCGGCCCTGATGCAGATGCTGCGCGAGGTCGCCTGGGGTGAACTCGACGTGCTGGTGTTGGATATGCCGCCGGGAACGGGCGACGCGCAGCTGACCATCGCCCAGCAGGTGCCGCTTGCCGGTGCCGTCATCGTCTCCACACCGCAGGATCTGGCGCTGATCGATGCGCGCAAGGGCATCACCATGTTCCGCAAGGTAGAAGTACCGCTTCTGGGTGTGGTGGAAAATATGAGTTACTTCATCGCGCCCGATACCGGAAAACGCTACGATATATTCGGCCATGGCGGTGCGCGGGCGGAAGCCGAGCGGATCGGCGTTCCATTCCTCGGCGAAGTACCGCTCACAATGTCCATCCGAGAGCTTTCGGACCTCGGCACCCCGGTCGTCGTGGCAGAACCGGATGGCCCACAGGCTGCTATATATAAAGACATTGCTCACAGGGTCTGGAGCCAGGTTGGCGCAGGTACCCTCAAGCCAGCACCTAAAATCGTGTTCGAATAACACGTCTGGCGATACTGAAGATTAAGCCGATCAATCAATGCGCTCACCGCATATCTATCGTTCACTACGGTGGATTGACATTGCGGAAGCGTAGTGAAAATCCACTCAATATTCTGTTTTATCTGGTATTTTTCTTCCGCTGACGATGTAGAAGGACATAGTGAAAGGGTGGGCTTGTAAAATATCGCTTGATTCTCCCTGATATTGGGAGCATAGGCCCACGCCATTTGAACCGCAGGCATTTTCATGCGTTTGCGGGAGCCGCGCATGATGTGTTAGACCAGCACCCGGGCACAGAACGATGCCGCGGACGGAGAAACTGATTGATCAAAGCCTATCGCTCGAATTGCGAGGCAATCAGCCTGTCGGCGGACCAAGCGGTTACGCAGATTTCGGACGATATCGTCTGGATCGACCTCATCAACCCGGGTCGCGACGAGGAAAGACGTGTCGAGGCACTGCTCGGCACCGAGCTGCCCACGCGCGAAGATCTCAAGGACATCGAACCTTCCAGCCGTCTCTACACGGAAGATGGCAATGTCTTCATGACAGGCTCGCTGGTCTGGAATGCAGACTCGTCCAATCCACAGCTGACCGATGTGGCTTTCATCCTGGTTGGTAATCGTCTCGTGACCATCCGTTACGCCGAACCGAAGTCCTTCAATCTCTTCATCGCTGCGATCACGCGGGTGCCGCATGAGATGCGCAGTGGTGCTGCTCTTTTGCTGAAGCTTCTGGAAACCATTGTCGATCGCACCGCCGAGATTCTCGAAAATTCCGTTGTCGGCATAGACGCGGTTGCCAGCGGCATATTTGGTGGTGAGGCCCGCAGCAAGCGCAAGGCTCCACGTTATCTCGAAGAAAAGATCGCGGAGATTGCTTCCTACCACCGGCTGATATCGAAGGTCCGCGATAGCCTCGCCTCCCTATCGCGCGTCCAGTCCTTCCTCCATGCCACGGCGCTCGTGCAGCAGGATGAGGAAGCCCGGGAAATGGGCCGTTCCATTGCGCGGGATATCCAGTCGCTATCGGAACACGCGTCCTTCATTTCCGGCAATCTGACCTTTTTGCTGGATGCGTCGCTCGGCATCATCAATGTCGAGCAGAACGCCATCATCAAGATATTCTCCATCGCGTCCGTGGTCTTTCTGCCGCCGACCCTGGTGGCATCCATTTACGGAATGAACTTCAACGTCATGCCGGAGTTGCAGTGGCCCTATGGTTATCCACTGGCGATCTTCGTCATGCTCATATCGGCAATCATTCCGTTCATCGTTTTCCGTTGGAAGGGCTGGCTCTGAGAAGGGGCCAGGATACATATGTCTCATGCCTTGGATAAGGAAACTCTCGATAAGCCGGAAGCGGAGCACAGACATGTTCAAGGTCTGTTTCCCGCCATGCTCGGCTCTATCGGCGTTGTTTACGGCGATATCGGCACCAGCCCGCTTTATGCGTTTCGCGAAGCTCTGAAGCCTATCTCTCATGACGGCGTGACCGAAGCGGAGGTCATCGGGCTGATCTCGCTGATGATATGGTCGCTCACGATCATCGTGACGATCAAGTACATCTGTTTTCTGCTGCGCGCCGATAACGATGGCGAAGGCGGCACATTGTCCTTGCTCGCCCTTTTGATGAAGAACGCCGGCGCACGTCGCGGGCTGCTCATCATGCTCGGCCTCATCGGTGCGGCGCTGTTTCTCGGCGATGCGATGATTACTCCGGCGCTTTCGGTGCTGTCTGCCGTGGAAGGCCTGAAGCTCGTCACGCCCGCGATGGATGAATTCATCATTCCCATCTCGCTAGTCATTCTTGTCGGTATTTTTGCGATCCAGTCGCACGGCACCGAAGTCGTGGCCAAGTTCTTCGGACCGATCACCGCAGTCTGGTTCATCGTCATGGGGTTGGCGGGTCTGCTTCACATTTCCGACGATTACAGCATTCTTTTTGCCTTCAATCCGCTGCACGCTGCGGAATTCCTGCTGAGCGAAGGCTTTTACGGCATCGTGGTTCTGGGCGCCGTCTTCCTGACGATCACCGGTGCGGAAGCTCTTTATGCTGATCTGGGTCACTTCGGGCGCAGACCCATTCAATGGGCATGGTTCGCGCTGGTCTTTCCGGCGCTGACATTGAACTATCTCGGGCAGGGCGCTCTGGTATTGAAAGACCCGGCCGCCATGTCCAACCCGTTCTACCTCATGTTTCCTGAATGGGCGCTGCTTCCTGCGGTCATCCTCGCAACGGCTGCGACCATCATCGCCAGCCAGGCGGTCATCACCGGCGCATTCTCACTGGTCCGGCAGGCGATCCACCTCGGCTATCTGCCGCGCATGGAAATCCTCTTCACGTCCGAAACCAATACCGGGCAGATTTATCTGCCATCGGTCAACACGGTGCTGCTGTTCGGCGTCGTCGCGCTGGTTCTGACTTTCAAAAGTTCCGATGCGCTGGCTACCGCTTACGGAATTTCGGTTACGGGTGCGATGGTTGTCACCAGCCTTCTGTTCTTCCAGTTTACCCGGTCGCACTGGAAATGGTCGCTTCCTCTTTCGCTGCTGGTGATCCTCCCGTTCATCACGCTGGAATTGATCTTCCTTGGCGCAAACCTTTTGAAAATTCACGATGGCGGCTATGTGCCGGTGCTGCTGGCCGTTGCTTTCGTCGTCATCATGACGACATGGCAGCGTGGCTCGAAGATCCTTTTCGCCAAGACCCGCCGGACGGACGTGCCGATGAAGGCCTTTGTCGCTTCGGTCGAAAAAGAGAGCGCCCATGCGCCGGTGCGTATTCCCGGCACGGCAATCTTCCTGACCGGCGACCCGGAGACTGCGCCCGCCGCACTGCTGCATAACCTCAAGCACAATCATGTCCTGCACGACAAGAACGTCATCCTGACGATCCGCACCGAGGACACGCCACGCGTTCACCCGGACAGGCGTTATACGATGACGAAGATCAGCGACCGTTTCGTGGTGGTAGAGCTGCATTTCGGCTTCATGGAAACGCAGAACGTCACGCAGGCGCTCGGTTATCTGCGACGCACCGGCTACAAGTTCGACATCATGTCGACTTCCTTCTATCTCGGACGCAGAAAGCTGGTGCCTGATCCGAAATCCGGCATGCCCGGCTGGCAGAACCGTCTGTTCATCGCGATGGCGGAAAGTGCTGCCGATCCATCGGACTATTTCCGACTGCCTGCCAACCGCGTGGTGGAACTGGGTTCGCACGTCGTCATCTAACTGCTCCATCAACAACAGCGTCATGCGCCGTCATCGCAAATCGATGGCGGCGCATTTTAGTTTATCCTGACACATTAATGTGAGCGCAGAGATGGATGCGTGCCGTTAACCAAGCATCAAGGTTAATGAGAGATTATCCGGCTGAGTAGCAATCGCGTTTGCGTGTGTCCGGAGTACTGGTTTTGCGTTCGAACAATTCAGAGCATTTTCAGAAAAAGTGGGCACCGGTTTTCCGTTCGAAAATGCGACAAGACAAACTGTCGCGCCGAGGGTCGTCCATCCCGTTTGAAAAATGGGCTTCGCCCATCGTCTTCGGCCTCGCCGCCTGGCTTGCCTTTCCCTCCCTCGCCGCTCGCGCCGATCTGGCTTCTTTGCTTGCCGGTCTCGATGCCGGTGGGGAACAGTGGCGCATGGTGTTGACCAACTCACCCGCCGGTTCCGTTCACAGCGCCTCGCTTGCCTTCAACGACGCGACGGAAACTGCTGCGATCAAGGGTTCGGGCATGACATTGCCGGATGGACGCAAGGTTGCCTTCGTCAGCAACAAGGGCGGCAAGGAAACCACGCCGGACAGCGCCCGCGTCAACCGCGCTGCGAAGAAAGGCAGGGTGGTGGCGACCGAAGTCATGCAGCCGCCAAAAGCCTTTACCGCAGGCTCCGTTCTGCAGCGCACCAGCATGATCGATATCGAGCCCCTGAAACGTAAGGATCAGGCGGCTTTCGTCAAACGCAAGAAAAGCAGCGAAATCGAACTGGCCTCCTTTTATTTCCGCCGCGATGACAAGAAGGCCGACAAGACCGTCTCGCCCATGCTGGCAGACCTTATTACCAACCGCAGCGCGGATGTACTGGCCACGGCCTATGCGCCACCAGAACCTGATTTTGCCCGGCAGTCGCCTTTCGATGCTATTTTAAGAAAGCCTGACGCGGGGCGTTTCATTCCCCCGATTTCCGCGGACGATCACGCCTGGGCTGCAACGCCTCTGCCCGCCGACGCCTTCTCTGCTGCCGAACAGCAATGCCTTGCCTCTGGCATCTATTTCGAAGCGCGCGGAGAATCGGTCAAGGGTCAGGCAGCTGTTGCCCAGGTCATCCTCAACCGCGTTCGCAATCCTGCTTATCCCAAAACGATCTGCGGCGTGGTCTATCAGAACAAGGACTGGCGCAATCGCTGCCAGTTCTCCTTTGCCTGCGACAACATCAAGGATCGCGTGAACTCCGAGCGTCACTGGAAGATGGCGCGCGAAGTTGCCATGGCAACCACGGCCGGAAAGATCTGGTTGACGGAAGTCGGCTCGGCAACCCATTATCATGCCGTCTATGTACGCCCCGCCTGGGGGAAAAGCATGAAAAAGGTCGGCAGGATCGGGTTGCATGTCTTCTACCGCACATATGGCGGCGGCTGGAGCTGAGATCACGCCCTTTTTGGTGCAAAACCCGTGGCAAATCGGCTGATTCCCGTCACAAACATTGGATAGATTCTGTCGCAATCAGCTAACGCCATGTTTTAAAACATAAAAATTGTATTCGGTCATGCGTTGCCGGTGCCTTGACTAGAGAAGCCCCTAAAACTATGTTGCGCGCGACTTCAGAGCGGGCTGGAACAGGCTTAAAGCACTGCCGTTTACAACTCCAAAGAGTTCTGGCGACGTCGGAACGGAGAGAAAAGGGCAGGATTTAAAAATGAGCAGCAACCGTAACGATAGTCTGGACGAGCGCCGCAAGCGCCTTGCTGAGGGATTGGCAAAGGTACAGGCGGAGGACGAGGCGGAAGAGAGGATAGAGCGCAACGCCGAAGAAAGCCGTAAGGGCTTTGGGTTGGCGATGAAGCTTTCATCGGAGTTCATTTCCGCCGTCATCGTTGGCGCCATGCTGGGTTATCTTCTGGACCATTTTGCCGGCACGTCGCCGTGGGGGATGATCATTCTTCTGCTTCTCGGCTTCTGCGCAGGCGTGCTGAATGTTCTGCGCTCTGCGGGTGTGGTGGCAAAGCCGCCGCTGCTCGAAGAGGGGCTCGGAAAAGATAAGGGTGGGAAGCCGGGCGAGTAACGTCCCTTTCCATATAATGACGAGAGGTGCCGCTTTGTGCGGCGACAGTAAAGAGGGCAGCCGGTGGCAAACGATCCGACCCATCAGTTCTTGGTGCAGCCGATCATCCCGATCGAGATCGGTGGCGTCGATTTTTCGTTCACCAATGCGTCGCTTTTCATGGTTGCTACAGTCGCTGCGGCGTCTGGCTTCCTGTATTTCGCAACGTCCAACCGCGGGCTTATCCCAGGCCGCATGCAGTCGGTTGCGGAAATGTCCTATGAATTCATCGCATCGATGCTGCGCGAAGGCGCGGGCAAGAAGGGAATGGTCTTCTTCCCCTTCGTGTTCTCGCTGTTCATGTTCATTCTGACGGCAAACCTGCTCGGCATGTTCCCGTATTTCTTCACGGTCACCAGCCAGATCATTGTCACCTTCGCGCTGTCCTGCCTCGTCATCGGAACGGTTGTCGTTTACGGTTTCTATAAGCA
>JAAIGE0101403884.1_pt1 | contig 20138 bp, 23 predicted proteins | sample 6487951 | NCBI WGS metagenome assembly JAAIGE01 (sample SAMN13974128, study PRJNA590717) | phyllosphere metagenome | biome: tomato field; feature: multiple bacterial spot infested tomato fields; material: tomato leaves; isolation source: leaves from tomato fields | host: Solanum lycopersicum ...
ACGCGCAGGTGCTGCGCTTCCTGCCCGACACCGGCCGCCGGTTCTCGATCCGCGAATGGATCACCGGCGAAAAACAGCCCGGCGCCATCCTCTTCATCACCAGCCAATATACCGATCTGGAGATGAACCGGGCGCTGCTGACGCTGTGGTCGAACCTGGCGATCCACTCGCTCATGACGATGAAGAAAACCCGCGATTTGCGTACCTGGTTCGTGTTCGACGAACTTGGCGCGCTGCACCGCCTGCCGGCGATCGAAAGTGGTCTCCAGACCGCCCGGAATTTCGGCGGGGCGATGGTTCTTGGGCTCCACTCGTTCGACAAGCTGATCCAAGTCTACGGCGAGGAGAATGCCCGTAACCTGTCGTCGCTTGCACGGACGAAACTGATCCTCGCCGCAGCCGACCTCGACACTGCTGAACAAGGGTCGCGGTACATCGGCAATCGCGAGATCCGGCAGATGGATGAGGGGTATAGCTACGGCTACAATAACACCCGCGACGCTTCGACCCTCACCCCCCGTAAACAGATCGAGCCGCTAGTCATTCCAGACGACATCATGAACCTGCCCAGTCTGCACGGCTTCGTGAAGTTTCCAGATGGCTTCCCCGCGGCGCGCGTTCGGCTCGAATGGGAGCATTATCCGACCGTCGCCGAAGGCTTCATCCGGCGCAAACCGGACAAGCCGGACGTGCCTGATAAGCCTGTTCGCGGAGGGAGTGGCAAGCCGCAGGGTGGTGATGTTGATGTTGGTCGTGGTGACCTGCCCGTAATGGTTGAGGAGCAGGTATCGCCGGCAAACGACGCGAACGACTTTGCGGCAAATATCTTGTCGCAGCCGACCGAGGGAGAGGTCGACGACTCGCGCGACGGGATGCCGGTCGAGGCGACTGCGCGGAGCGAACCGCAGGTGCTTCTGGCCGACATGCGGGGTCGGTCTGACCGCGATCATCGTGACGAGGGCACAAAGCCGTCGGATGGCCAAGCGACCCACTCGCGGGGCGATCATCGTGAGCAGAAGGAAGATGCGGCGCAGGAGGCTGAGCGCTCTGAAGACCTGTCGATCCGGGAAGCACGCGATGCGTTCCCGGACGACGGTTATGGGCTGTAACGATGCTCTCGATGGCATCCGTCAAATCGGCGTCAGGAGCCGCCAATTACTTCGGCAAAGACGACTTCGTTAGCGGTGAATATTACACCGATGAGAAGGCCGGCGAGGTCAGCATCTGGGGCGGCGACGGTGCGGCCGCAGCCGGGCTTGGTGGCACCGTCTACAAGGAGACGTTCGCCAAAGTCTTGAACGGCGAGTTACCTTCCGGTGAGCGAGTCATGGACCAGCGCGAAACGCGTCGACCCGGCTACGACCTGACTTTTTCCGCGCCGAAGTCTGTGTCGGTGATGGCCTATATCGCCGGCGACAAACGCATCCTTGGGCCAGACGGCGCGCACACCAAGGCGGTCCAACAGACGATGGCTTGGGTCGAGAAGAACCTGGCCGAAACTCGTATCACCAAGGACGGCAAGACCGAGACGGTGAAGACCGGTAATTTGGTCTATGCACTCTTCCAACACGATACGAGCCGCGCACTTGACCCTCAGGCGCACATTCACGCGATTGTCGCCAACCTGACTCGGGGACCGGACGACAAGATCCATGCGCTGCATGCTGACCGGATTTGGTCGAGCAACACCGTCATCGGCTCGATCTATCACAGCTTCCTCCGTAACGAGATGGAGAAGCTCGGCTACCAGGTTCGCCCGGAAGGCAAGCATGGCACCTTCGAGATCGTCGGGGTTCCGAAGGCGGTGCTGGAGACGTTCAGCCAGCGTCGCGAACAGATCATGGAGAAGGCGGCGGAACTCGGGATCGTCTCGCCAGAAGGGCGGAACAAGGTCACCGTCAATACACGCGACCCAAAGCTGAATGTGGAAGACCGCGACGGTCTCGTTCTGGACTGGATGCGGAAAGCCGCAGAGCATGGCTTTGATGGTAAAAGGTTGCTCGAAGGGGCGCTGAAGGCGTCCGCAGAGCGAGAAACCGCCGGCCCAATCGGGCGCAGCTATCAGGCGATAGCCGATGCAGTCAGCGTCGCCCGTGAGACGGTCGCTGGCCTGCTCCGTTCGCCCGATCCGCTCGTTGATCGTGGGTTCGTCCGTTTGGCACAGTCTACCGGCCAGGCGAACGCGCAGCTCGCAGTCGCATCGGCGATCCGCATTCTCGGCCAGCGTGAAGCAGCATTCGAGGTCGATCAGGTCAGCAAGAAAGCCCTCGACCTCGGCCTGAAAGGCGTGACGATCAACCACGTCGAGACCCGCATCGAACAGCTGCTGGAAAAGGAAAAACTCCTCGCCGGTCAGATCGAGGTCAAGGGCCGAATGGTCGACGCCGTCACGACCAAGGAAGCGCTGCATACTGAAACGTCGATCCTCTCCATGGTGGACGCAGGCAAAGAGAAGGCGACCCCAATCGTCGCTGCTGCCGATGCGCCAGACCGGTTGCAGGCGGCATCCCCATTCGAGTTGAACGCCGGCCAGCTCGCCGCAGCGACGTTACTGGTGTCCAGCACCGATCGCATCGTCGTCGTCCAGGGCGTCGCCGGCGCCGGCAAGTCGACCATGCTGCAGGCGACGGCAGCCGTGGCGCGCGAGGAAGGCAAACGTGTGCTCGGCCTCGCCTTTCAGAACAAGATGGTCACGGACCTGCGAGAGGGCCTGAAGCCGCGCGAAATGTCGGTCGACGATATGAAGGCGGCCGGCATCGAGGCCCAGACCATCGCTTCCTTCATCTGGGAGAATCAGAAGCACGTTGCGAACCCGAACACGCCGGAGGCGCAAGCCAAGCGTGCCGAGATGAAGGAGACGCTCATCGTGATCGATGAGACGTCGATGGTCTCCGATACCGATATGCTGAAGCTGCTCACCATTGCCGACGCGCTGGGCAACGAACATCTCGGTGAAATCGGCGATCGCCAGCAGTTGCAGCCCATCGATCGCGGCAAATCCTTCTCCGCGCAGCAGGCTGCCGGCGTCACCATGGCGCGAATGGACGACAACATCCGTCAGCGTACCGACCAGCTCCGCACCGTCGCGGCCCTGACCAATGCCGGCAAAGCATCCCAGGCGCTAAGAGTGCTTGGCGACAAGGTCGTCGAGGACGACAACCCGGCCGAGAAGGCTTCGGAGCTGTGGCTTGCGCTGTCGCCCGAGGAGCGTGGTATCACCGCGATCTTCGCCTCCGGCAAAGAGGCACGCGCCACCATCAACAAGACGGTGCAAGCGGGGTTGATCGAGGACGGCACGCTGAAGGGCGAAGGGTTGCTCCTTACCGTCCACGAGACGGTCAACCTGACCCGCGAGGAGTTGCGCTATGCGCACGTCTACAAGCCGGGACAGATCCTTCACGTTCAGGGGAGCGTTGCCGAGCTGGGGCTTCGGCACGGGATGTCCGAGGTGCAGCGGGTCTTTGCCAATGGGAAGGTCGAGGTCGAGAGCAACGGAAAGCGGATCAGGTTCAATCCGCAAAAGGTCGATCCGCTGGTCGACCGCGACCGGATGCAGCTAACCACGCTCGAGACCGTCAAGATTCACGAGGGCGACCGCGTCCGCTGGACCGCCAACGACAAGAACCGCGGCATTAACAATGCGGCGATGGCCACCGTCACCGCGATCGAGGGCGGCCGGGTCACCGTCGAGCTGGCGTCCAAGGAGGCGCTGACGCTTGAGAAGGGCGATCCGATGTTGTCGCGACTGGACCTCGCTTATGCGCTGAACGCGCACATGGCGCAGGGCGTAACTGCCGACAAGGCGATCGGCGTGATGCACAGCTATGAGAGCAACCTGTCCAACCAGCGCCTGACCAACGTCGTCGTCACCCGCGTGCGGGACGACCTCATCATGGTGGTCGACGACCAGGAGAAGCTGGAACGCCAGCTTGACCGCAATCCCGGCAACAAGACCTCTGCGCTGGAAAGCCTCGGCCGGCTCGACATCGACGGGTCTGGCGCGAAGACCAAATCCGCCGATGACGCGCTGACCAAGGCGATGGAGGGTATCGACAAGGCGGACAGTGAGCCGATCCTGATCGATCCAGCCAGCCTCGACATGACCGACCTGCCTCCGATGGGAGAGTCCACTACGGACTATTCCGACCCGAGAAACTTCGATCGTGAGATCCCGCCGATCAAGGACGTCGACGACCCGGACCGGCAGGACAACAGACCTGATCGCAAGGACGATGAGCTGGGGATGCGCCCGCTCGACATGGACGACCTCAGTGCCCTGCCCGCGATGCTCGCCTCAAATGAGCAAATCCGCGGGTTGCCTGAGAAGAACCTCAGCCTGGATATGTGACGATGACTGATAGCCAAACCACCGTGATCCTCTGCGGCACGAGCGACTCCATTCCCTTGGACATCCTAGGGCTGCTGCTGACCCAAGCGCGGCAAGGTCGCGGACGCTTGATGATCGTTGACGAAGGCAGCCAGCTTACCCGCCATCATGCCATCCAGGATACCGACCTGCTGCTGAATCCGACCGAAGGGGACTGGGACTTTTTTGCGGACCACATAACTGACCACGATCTTATGTGCGCTGGCGAAGCGATTCTGCGATCTGACGGTCTAACGCCTAAAGTCTTCAACGGGCTGACTTGTGTGCTTGGCGAAATGATCTGGGACGTAGCGGGTAAACCTGGTGCCCGACTTCATGACCTTTCGACGAAAGTTCGTGCTTTCGAGTACAAATCATTGGCCGATGCGCTGCGTTTAGATCTCGATGTAACAAACGACGTCCGCGCAGGTTGGATGGCATTGGCACGTCTGCAAGAGGATGCCGGAAGGTTTGCGATCGCGACGTCGCAGCACATGACGTCGCTCCGACGATGGCTGACCACAAGCCCTCGATCGGTGCTCTTCCTGAAAGCCGGCGCCGGAGTGAGCGACGGGGCATGCCGCTCCGTTCAGGCCGCTATCGATCGAGTATGGCGACTTGAGGAGGCCAACGGGCGCAAGGTCGCAATCGTCCAGATGCACCCAGCCAGCGGGTCCAGCACGCGGCTGCGCGACATGTCACCTCGGTCAGTGCCCTGGCAGGCCCGGACTGAGGGGCGGTGCTAAAATGCAAACAGCAGGGGGAGGCGAAACATGGGGTTAGCTGATCGCGACTATATGCGTAATCCGAACGGGCAGCGTGGCCGAGCCACGCGCTTGAACGCCGTGCCGACAGACGGCGTCATCTTAGAAGCAAATGTCGATCACAGGCGAGGATCCATCGGTCTGCCCCGGCGCCGACGGATGACCAGGCTCTTGATTTGGCTAACCAGCGGGACTGCAGTCTTCACGACCCTGTGGGCGATCGCCTGCGCGATGATCGGCGCACAATGGCACGGCCAGGGCGCGACCTTCACACCCACGGACGTGCAGAAAAAACCTACCATCGTAGGGAGCGACCATGGGGCACGTTGAGCAGGACCAGGGGCCGGCCACGGCCATGACGCCGGGTGAATTATCCGACGCAGAATTGGCGGACAGCTTCCGAACACAGTCATTCCATCTGATGCGGGAGCATCCGATCGCTGCTGCGCACTTGGTATTAGCGGCTGCCTCAATCGCTCCAACCTGCGATGCGGAACAGGACGTTGCGGACCAATTCTCCTACGTCATCGTCGACTTTGCCCAGCAACTCGGCGTTCTGCACCGCCGCGCTGTTTGCAAGCGGGAAGCCACTAGGACCGGTCATGGGAATTGATGACCGCGACTACATGCGCGAGCGATACCGTCAGCGTCAGGCGCAGAACGCGGGCTCTACTTGGTGGAATGAGCGTAAGGGCAGGCGAGAGTTCCCAGACGCTGGTCCTGCAACCGGTAAGGGCGGGGGCTGGTTTGACGGCGCCAATCGCGGCTTCGACTACCAGCGCGGCCGGTATCGCCCCAGAGAAGAGGTTCGGGGAAACACGGTGCAGATGTGGATTTTCGCACTGTCCGCCCTTCCGACGCTGATTTACGGATATCGGGAAGCAAAACGGTCCGGCTGGCTTTCCGATCTTGCCGTGGAAGTACCATTCCCCGCGTCAGGCACAGTCACGGTCAACAACAATGTCGATCCACGGACGGCGACGTCACAAATCAAGGTTTCAGCTGCGCAAGCAAATACGGTCGTACAGCTTTTTGACCGAAGCACAGATGAGCACGTCATCTCAATCTATGTGAACCGGAACGATGATGCATCGGTGCCAGTGCCACCGGGCACATACCGAATGAATATCATCGAGGGAGACAAGTGGCATGGCCTGACTAAGTGGTTTGGCTCGTCGACGACATTCGAGACAGTAGCGCGGCCGATGGTCTTTACTCGATCGAGCATCCGGATGATCGACTTGCACCGAACACCTGCGGGCAATCTGCACACAAGGATCAACATCACCAACCCGAAACCGCTTAACTGAAAAAGGGGAACACGAATGAAACGAACAGTTGCGATCCTTGGAATGCTGGCAGTCGCCACCTCGTCCGCCTCGGCGCAGAAGCTTGGCAAAGGTGGAATCGGAATTGACGAGAACACCGAAGTGCCTCGTTGCGATCGTTCGCTTGGAACGATCGCTCTAGTTGAGGAGCGTAGCGCGGCCAGCCCTGCTGAAGGACTGCCGGCGGGTATGGCGGCTCTGATCCGAATGGCCGAGGCACAGAACGGGGGAAGCCAGCGTGTTGACCCCCTCCCCTTGTTGAAGCTGCTGGTAGCGCAGTCAGGCTGCTTCCAGGTCGTTGACCGCGGAGAAGGCTTCGACGCCCTCCAACGCGAGCGGCAACTAGCTGCTGGTGGCTCGGTCGCTGGGGCAAACAACCAGGCGACATTGAAGGCGGCAGATTACCTCCTTCAGGCAAAGGTCCTCTATTCGGACAACGACTCTGGTGGGAGCGGCGGAGGTCTAGGCTCGATGTTCCCAGGGGGACTTGGCTTTAAGCAGAAGGTCAAAGCTAGCCAAACCATGCTGACCCTCGTCGAGGTCAAGACCGGCATTCAACAGGCGGTTGCGACCGGCTCAGCGCGCAAAAAAGACCTTTCAATTCTTGGAGGGGGTGTCCTGACTGACGCGGGTGTCGGAGCGCTGGGCGGGACCTATACAAGCACCGATATGGGCAAGATCACATCGCTGGCGATGCTCGACGCGTTCAACAAACTGACTACTCAGGCTCGGACTCGCCTGACGCCTCCGACCGCCACGCCAGATCCCGTGGCAAACCCAGCCCCACCAGTCGCCCCGGGCGCGACTGTGCAGACTAGGGGCACCATCAGCCCACGGCAGTAGAGAGAAGGGGGAAAGGGAGGGAGAACGCAGAGATGCGGGCGCCCTCCCCTCCCCTGTAATTGATCGGTCAAACGCACCATGATGCAGACAGACCTATTCCGCTCCGCCAGCGAATTTCCTACCGTCCAGGCTTGTCAAAAGAGCAACCTAAACGCTGCTCAGCACGCGCCATTGGCGGTTCCCTGCGGTTTCCTTGATCGGTCGAACAGGCCGTGCCAACGGCTTGGTAACTGGCCAATCATGGTTGAAGGTCAGCAGCTTTCATGTCGTGGTCGCCCGGTAGTTCACTGTGATCCGGCGTGCTTCCGGGGCGACGCGCCTATTGAGCGCTCCGAGCGCGAGAATGACGACATCATCTGGGACGAACATGACAGCATCTAGGCTCAAAAGGGCGACGGGCTTCACCTTCGACGATCGGCTACCATTGGTTCGCCGCCCAGATGCGCGATGCCCTTGCTGCGGAACAATCGTCGGCACCCTGCCCCGGCGGTTGTCGATTGATCCGTGCTCTACCTGCAAGCGGCCACTGACGCTCCTACGGATGGTAGGCGGCCAGCGACTGTACCGGCTTTGCAACGTGATTGACTTGATAGGCGCAATCTACGGCATAGCGACGTCTCTCCTGATAATGACCTTCGTCGTTTTCGACATGGATGTGAAGACATTCGCGAAAGCGGTAACGATCCTCCTTTTCGTTGTAGGTTCGCTGCTCGTCGTCGACGGCTCGCTCAGCATTAAAACCGCCATCGATAGGACTTGGAATATAACCAGGCATGGGCCCGTCGCCCGCCTCATGGGAATGGCCAAAACGTTGGCCGGAGCCATCGCGATCGGGCTAGTTACGATAGGGCTTCAACTTTAATTCCGGCCTACGGTTCGTTGCGATAGCACGAGGCTAGCATGATGCTAGCATGTCGCTAGTGGTCGAATGCCAAGGCTAATAAGACATGATAGCGTGACGTTATCATAGCGCCAGCCCGTCGCTAGCGTGACGCTAGCGTCTCGCTAGCCTAACAACATCATAACGCAGTGCTAGCGACAGCCAAGCGTAAGCGTGTTGACACGCTCGCGACATGAAAGCATGAGCGTTTCGACAAGCTAACGGAGGGATAGTAGATGCCTATTGTTGCGCTCGCGTCCACCAAAGGTGGTTGCGGAAAATCTACGACGGCTCTGATCCTTGCCAGCGCCTTTACCGCTGATGGGTACACGGTTCATATCATAGACGCCGACCCGTCAAAACGGCTCGTGCGCTGGGCGGCTAATGGTACGCTTCCAAGCGGTCTAACCGTAAGCGCAGCGGATCATACAACCTTGCGCAAATCGATGAATGCCGCTGCAGCGAAAGCCGACTTGGTCATCATCGACGTAGAGGGCTCAGCAAACTTCAGTCTCGCAATCGCCGCGCAGATAAGTGATGCCGTGATTATCCCGGCGAACCTCAGCGCTCCGGACGTCGAGGACGCCGTTGCGACGGTTGCTTTGATAAGGGACAGTGCCGGTGTGAATAGCCAGCCGACGCCTCACGGTCTTCTTTGGTCTCGTGTGCCTGCAGCGATCCGATCACGCGAGATAGCGGCCCTTGAGAGTCAAATCGCCGAGAGCGACATCTTTGTGATTGGACGCATCGTCGAGCGCACGGCTTACAAAAGTCTTTTCAGCTACAACACGACCTTGGCCAACCTCCCAAAGGGGGAAGTGCCCGGACTTGATAAGGCGAACGCCGAGGCAGCGGCACTCGCCGAACAGGTTGTTGCGCTAATCCAAACCGCTGCAAAGGAGAACGCGGCATGACGGAGCTCAAGCGTCGCAGTCTGCTCGACGGTCTCAAGTCTACGCCACGCAATGAAGACGCGATTCCTAGCGACGACGCGGTCGCGGCTGTTGCCAAACGGCATGGGATCACCGCTGAACTAAGCGCGGACAGCCCAGAGACAGCAAGCACTCCGCCACGGCGTCAAAGGAAGATTCTTGGCAGGACCCAGCAATTCAATGTCAGGCTCCATCCGAGCACCGTCGAGCAAATTTATGCCGAAGCGAACGGCCGCGACATACCGATCGCCCAGGTTATTGAAGAAGCGATCGCGCTGTTACGGCCTGTAGACTGAGGGCATTCAAAAATGGCCGGGCTGGGGCAGGGGAACAAGGCTTCGTGCTTTGCCGGATGACGTACTTGGAATCGGCTAGATACTCGAAGCAGGATCAGCCGGCCATGTCCCGAAAAACGACGAGCCCCATCAATCGGCGCCATATGTCCAGCATAGCACAGCCTCCCGAAATTGCCGATATGCTGCGCCTGCGTGGTAGTGATAAGTGTAATTCCTGCTACTACGAAAGCAGTCGCTTTTCGCCTGAAGAGGTCGCACGCATGCCCGCCGAGCCGATGCCCAATCCTGCTTTTTCCGACCAGCGTTTCTACAGCGCGCGGTTCCCCGAGCTGCCCGGTCGAGCGATCGCTAAATATCAAGATGAGTGCATCCTGACGGTGTTGCGCGAGTGGAATCGCTACGAGGATCAAGATCTGAAATATGAAGGACAAGAGCGGTCAAAGCAGCTGGTCGTAATCATCGAGATCTCGGGCCTCACGCGGGACTACCCTAATCGCGACCCAGACAATCATGTGCGCCAGATCATGATTGAGGAAGCCGTTTGGGACTCGCATCGAAATAGCGTGAAAATCGGCTCGCCGTACATCGAGGTCAAAGATGATATTTTACGGCAACGTGGCATCGGCAAGCTCATGCTCAATACCCTTATCGAATGGGCAAAGTTCTATCATAATGACGCCACGGTGGAGCCGATGAAGGTCACTGACCATAATGCAGAGCACTCGCCTGTCCATCTCTACAGACAGCATGGATACGTATGGGGCAAGGAGTCGGAGTCTAGGGTGATGCCTATGTCACAGCTTACTACGTCGCCTCTAAAGGACTACTTTAAGCCGGAAGCCAGTGACTATCTGCGACATGTGTACCGATGATAGCTGTCGCTTCTGAAGCCCGCCGGTATAGCCGGACATTGCCAGTCGCTCGGGCAAGCATCGTATGAGCGACGATATGCGCGACAATGCCCTAGACCTGTTCCGTGACCCCACAGCGCTGACTCCGATCGCAGTGGGAACGGAGCAATCGCATCTCGCCTCCATCAGGTCGGACGACAAAGCGCGCGTGGCGGCCTATGTCGCGCGCGCATCGGCCGCGTCGACCGTCCGTGCTTACCACTCGGACTGGCGGCTGTTCACCGAATGGTGCTCTGCGCGCGGCTACCGGCCGCTGCCGGCGACCCCCGAGGTGACCTGCGCCCATCTTGCCGAGATTGCCGCGATCGGCACGACCTTCTCCGCGGGGCAGCCGCTTGCAAAGGCGTCGATCGAGCGCCGCCTCGCGGCAATCGTCTTCGTCCACCGGGCAGCCGGGCTCGAGCCTCCCACGACGCAAGCCGGCGCCGCTACCCTCGCGACTATGATGCGCGGGATCCGCAACGCCAAGCGTGCGAACAAGCCCGGCAACAAGCGACCGGCCGATGCCGACGTGCTGCGCGACATCATCCGCGGGATCACCGGCGACACCATGCTCGACCTTCGCGATCGCGCGTTGCTCACCATGGGCATGATGGGTGCCTTTCGTCGCTCCGAGCTGGTGCGGATCACGGTCGAAGACGTCACGCAACACCCGCGCGGACTGTCGGTGTCGATCCCGTTCTCCAAAGGCGACCAGACCGGGGCAGGGCAGTCGGTTGCGATACTTGAAGGTCGGCGCATCGAGCCAGTGCGGCATTACCGAGCCTGGACCGAAGCAGCCGGAATTACCGAGGGGGCAGTGTTTCGCCGGCTTACACCTCACGGCCGGGTGACCGCCGAGGCGATCAGCGAGCAGTCTGTGGCGCTCGTGCTGAAGAAGCGTGCCGCTGCGGTCGGCTACGACCCATCTCTATTTGCTGGGCACTCGTTGCGCGCCGGCTTCCTAACCGAGGCGGGCCGCACCGGCGCTACGCTCTTTAAAATGAAGGAACACAGCCGGCACAAGTCGATTGAGATGCTGAGCAGTTACGTTCGAGATGAAGAGGCGTTTCGCAATCACGCCGCAGAGGGCTTTGCATAACCGGCTGCTGGAAAAGGATACGATGATGGGCGACGGACTGACACTGACGGCAACAGGCGCGGCGCACATCAGCGATACCGATGTGGACGATTTGGTCCTGAGGATTCGAACGATCGTCCAAGACATCGAAAACCTTTACCGTCCGACGCGGGCGATGATGGCTTCGGACAAAGTGAGGACCGACCCTGTTCTGTTAGGTCTGTACGGCGCACGGGACGGTCTTATCGACGCCGAGACTTCGATCCTCAAGATTGCCCTTCAGCCCGCAGGCGAGCAAAAGCTGAATGGCGTTCACAAAGTCGACATCGGGATCGACGAACTGTTTAACCAACCTGATCTCAGTCACAAGCCGAAACCCTGAGAGGCGACGTGTGACAGAAGGTCGAGTATAGGTCACGTAGATGAGTGAACGGTCAAACGAGGCGGGCCGCGTCCAAAAGGTTAGCCGCGCTGATTTTATCGCTGCTCACCCGCGATGCTGCTACTGTAACGGGCGGCAAACCACCGCAGAAATAGACCACGCACCTGCCAGAGTCTGCTTTGTCAAAAAGTCGGGTCCGCAAGGGTTCGAGTTTCCATCCTGCTCGTCATGTAACCGTGCAGTTGCTACATCTGAGCAAGTGATGGCGTTCTACATCCGTAGCTTCGACCAAGAGGGCGATCTCGGGGATGAGTCGGAATACGACAAGCTTATCTCTGGCATCGTCAACAACGCGCCTCAGGCTATCCCACAATTTAGGCAACAACGATCTACGACGAACGCATTGATGGGCATTGCGAGCGTTGCCGAGCGGACTATGACTATACCCGATGCCGCAAACAGGCACATCGAACTTTTCGCACTTAAGATACTCTACGCTATATATTATAAGACAACGGGTAGAATGGCCGGGTCGAGCAATCGATATCTACTGCACTGGGCTCAAGCCGGCACCGAAGAAGCCCGAAAGATGGCTGTCCGGGCTGACGCTTGGTTTGATCAACACGTGGTCGGAAAAAGGCCAAATGTCGATCTAGGCGAACAATTTGTCTACCAGAGCGGCTATCATCCTCAACACGGCTTTTTTGGTATTAAAATGAGTTTTGGAGGAAGCTTTGTATTCTTCGGCGTCATTGGCCCTGCACGCGAACTTAGTACCTTGAAACCGAGACTGCCACTATGCCCGTCTATTACCGATGCGGCAAAAAAGGTTCGCGGCGCGAAACGTCAACGTTAGCGTACCGATCGGCAATCCTTGATGCGCACTAGAAATTGCCTGTCGCTAGATCGAGGTGGGCGCTTCCGGCCCGACGGCTGTCACTTCGAACATCTCATAACCAGCCGCAAGCCAAGATCGCGTTCGTCATCCACTATCGCTCAAAATTCGTTTGTTACTTTCGATCCTGTACGCTCTAACGGCGCGCGGCTTGGAGAGGCTAGGCGACTTTGATTGAAAATTCCGACTTCAAGGTGATGGTGCCGAAAGAGCTTCTGCACGCTGGTTCAGCCGATCATGTTCAAGCCGGTTTACCGATCCCAAAAGCCGCCCGCGTCCAGATCTTTTCCCCGGATGAATGGGAGGGATTCACAGAGGAGTGGGCGAGCTCGCTTACGGACTATGCGATTGTCCGGCGTTTCGCCGGCTCAGGTGATATGGGCCTCGACGTTGCTGGCTTCACCAATGTTGAGGGCTTTAGTGCGCCATGGGACAATTATCAGTGCAAGCGGTACGACCATGCGCTACGTCCAGCCGACATTCATGTCGAAATTGGAAAAATCATCTACTACTCATGGCTGCGTGAATATACGGTGCCTAGAAGGCACTACTTTGCCGCCAGCAAGGATGTCGGCACAACAGCTGCGAAACTGCTTCTTGATCCGGCAAAGCTAAAGGAAAGTGTCCGACAGGCCTGGGAAAAGCAGTGCAGGCATCATATCACGACCTCAGTGGATGTGACGCTCACAGGCGACCTCCTCGCGTACTTTGATAAATTCGACTTCTCGATCTTCGGTTCCAAGACAGTGCTTGAGCTGATCGCACAGCACGCAACAACGAGATACCACTCGATCCGGTTTGGTGGCGGCCTTCCGATGCGCCCATCCCCACATGTTCCTCCAACAGAACCTGCAACGCACGAAACCAGGTATGTCCGGCAGCTCCTTGATGCTTATGGTGAGCATCTAGGTGAAGACGTGCCCGATCTGGCGGCGCTCGAGCTACAGCTACCGCTGCAAAAGGATTTCAGTAGGCAGCGCGAGCGATTTTATAGCGCGGAGGCGCTGAGAAATTTTTCCCGCGACACTGTGCCCGAGGGTACGTTCGACGCCCTCCAAGAGGAAATCTTCCAAGGCGTTGTCGACATATGCGAGGGACCACATTCCACGGGGCTCGAACGCATGAGGGCGACTGTATCGCAAGCGGCTCAGGTGGCTTCGACCTCAAACCCACTCGCCCCAGCCACACGCACTCAGGACCGGCAGGGCATCTGTCATCAGCTCGCCAACGAGGATCGCCTGAATTGGGTATCGACCGGTGAGTAAACCCGTAAGCCCCTTTAACAGCCCCCTGGAAACTGGTGTCCGCGCACTATCAATCTTGGAGGCGGCACATCCCAACGGCTGCGACCTACAGCGCCTGGTTGAGCTCGATTATCTCGTGGTTCATTCGGGCGACGCCGGAGGGCCGGATAGTTTACACGCACCGCTGCCAATGCGCGCTGGCGAGCTTTTAGTGCGCCGGGAAATCATTGAGAAGGGACTCCTATTGATGATGAGCCGCGGTTTAGTCGAACGGGAGGCAAGCCCAGATGGGTTTCTTTACCGTGCGGGTGAGGCTGCAGCACCTTACATGGCCGCGCTGAGCGCCCCTTATTCAATAGAATTACGCGCCCGGGCAAACTGGGCGGTGCAGGCATTTGGCGATATGACTACCGATGCAATCCGTACGATCACACAACGCTTCTTTGAGAAATGGACGAGCCAGTTCCAGCCGGGCCAACGTCGACTGCCGTCGCTGTGAGTGGCTATCTGCGAATTAACAAATTAGGCTTTTCAGGCCCGGCTAAAAGCAGTGAAATCGTCTTTAAACTAGGCGTGAACGTAATCTGCGGTGCGTCGGACACTGGAAAGTCCTTTCTGGCCGAGGCAGTCGATTTCATGCTTGGTGGTTCCGAGCTGAGAGAGATCACGGAACAGGAGGGCTACAGCGCGATGGAGCTCGCGCTCTCCAGCACCGACGGTACAAACTGGACCTTTGAGCGCGCGGTCTCAGGCGGGGACTTCACCCTGCGCCAAGACGGCGAGACCGAGAAGCTGCGTCAGTCGCATGCCCATGAACGCGTGGACAATGTCTCGGGATTCCTGCTTGCAAAGATCGGCCTTCTCGGAAAGCGGATCTTAAAGAGCAGCGCGAAGAGTAAGACGAATAGTCTAAGCTTCCGCAATCTAGCGCGTCTTGTCATTGTGCAGGAAGGAGAGATTCAGCACAAGGGCTCGCCTTTTTGGGGAGGACAGTTCACGCTAAAAACAGCTGAACTTGCTACAATTAAGCTCCTTCTGACCGGGATTGATGATTCTGCAGTCGTCTCAGCCGGGTCCGAAGAACCGAGCCAAGCTGGCCAGATCGGCTTGCTGGACGAGCTGATCGCGGACCTTACGTCAGAAATCACTGACATGGGAGAAGAGAGGGCCGAGTTGGAGACCCAACTCGAGCGGCTTGAAGTCTCCGCGGCAGACCACCGGGAAAGCGTAGCGAACGCGCAACGGAACCTTGATGTACAGATCGAGCAGCGCCGCGAACTAGCGAAGGAGCAGCGCAAGATCGACGACCGTCTCGACGAGATTGGCCAGCTGCTCGCGCGCTTCGATCTGCTTCGGGAGCATTACGGTGTAGACCGGGATCGTCTGACCGCCATTCGGGAAAGCGGAACCTTATTCGCGTACGTTGAGCGCGTAGCCTGTCCCTTGTGCGGGGCTGGGCCCGAGGCACAGCATGCCGACGCGGACTGCGAGGGAAATGTTGCGAAGGTCGTCGAGGCAGCGACGGCTGAGATCAGCAAGATAGAACAACTATCGTATGACCTCGCAACGACAGTAAAAGACCTTCTGACCGAACAAGACGCCCTCTCCGACTTTCAAGAGATTGCCCTCTTCGCGTATTCCAGCCTTGACGAGGAAATCCGGCAAACCATCGCGCCCGAGGTAGAAGATGCCCGAGCCAAGTTTACAGATATTATTGAGACCCGATCTGCAGTCCGTGGATACCTAGCACTGTTTGATAGGCTTGATAAGCTTAAGACACGCCGCGCTGGTATGGACGACGTGGCTGCAGAACCAGGCGAAAAGGGTAAGGTTGCGGTCGGGTTCTCAGAGGTGGTTGCCCATCAGTTCTCACTGAAGGTGGAGCAGATCCTCAAGGCTTGGAACTTCCCTGGCGAATGCCGTGTCCATTATGACAAGGAGGCGAGCGACTTTGTCGTTGACGGTAAACCGCGAGGTAGTCGCGGCAAAGGACTACGTGCGATCACTCATGCTGCAGTCTCCATCGCGTTGCTCGAATATTGTCAGGAGCATGAACTGCCGCATCCGGGATTCGTGCTGCTGGACTCCCCGCTCCTGGCCTATTTCAAACCCGAAGGGGACGAAGATACCGCGCTACAGGGTACGGATCTCAAGGAGCGCTTCTACAGCTATCTCAAAGCGCACCATGGCGATGAAAGCCAAGTCATCGTCATCGAAAATCAGCATCCACCAGATAGCGAACTAGACGGTCTGAATCTCACGGTATTTACGGGCAACCCAGCTGAGGGACGCTTTGGGCTATTGTGACGTGCCTTACAGTCTCGATTCCGGTCACAAAGTCGATCGAGCGGTCACGCGAATGACCGGCGTACGGCATGAAATTGTGCCTGTTACCAACCGCGAGCAACTCTAGGGCGATTCAAGCAAGGCAGATTAGGTCAGATGGGCGGTGGTTCATACAACTCGCGACGCCGAGCAACCTCGACGTCGAAGACATAATCTTTCCAAGGCATTTTCTGGTCGACGAGGGGAGGGGGCTCACTTCGACGATTGGCTCGCTCAGTTGCCACTTGGAACGCGGCAAGGCGTGTGTCGAGGTCATCGCGCCACCATGCCCACCACCGAAGCGAGACCCAGGAGAGCGCCGGCGCTGTGGCGAATGATATAAACAGGATGGCGCCGGGGCGGGTAATCCCCAGCAACGCCATTGAACCCCAGACGATAGGGACCAACCACAGAAGGGAAATTATGATACCTGCAATCCGGCGCGACGGCAGTTCGGAAAGAAGAAGAAGGCTCCACGCGTCAGACACCACGCTTCGCAGCGCTAGGTACGTAAGCAGGAGCGGCACAGCGAAGCCTATTACCAATCCAATGATATAGGGTAGCATGGTCACCCGCGATCCGTTGCCGCAGCGTCCGTAACAGCCGCATTTATCTGGTCAAAGATGCTGTTAGAGATGCAATGAACGACAATGTTGCTGATGACACGGGCATCAAGCGATACGACGCCACCAGCAATTTCCTTGCCGTGGTGCCGGATGCTCGTGTCGACCTCTGATTGAGGCTCGTTGACGTTCGACCAAAAGCGCCATCGCGACGGAGGTGTCGTGGAGGGGGCCATTTCATGCCCAATTTCATAAAGGAAACGCTCGGGGCGAGAGAGGGCGATTGAAAGTACCTGTCCTTTTTCATCCTGTCGAATATCGGTCACTGCGCCCTTATAGGCGATGCCAAAACGACCGCTCGTGGTCGATGTGTACACGTGACCAACGGGAGTATAGCCGTTCTCGGCAGGGCGTGTGATGTGCTCGAAGACCCACCCCTGAGCATTGTAATCCACTGCGTCGATCAAGAGCTCAAACGATCGGCTCATCACGATATTGACCAGGATCATCACCTCGAGGAACAGTACAGCCGCAAGGGCAAGGACCTCTGGAAATTGAAGCGTCTTGCCGCTCAAGGCCTCAAACCCAGCAGCAAGTGGGTTCCGGATAACCGGTCCCGCAGAGACCTTAAATCGTTCAGCTATAACCTGGGCTAGATCAAGGACACCGCTAGCTACCAGATAACCAACATAATGTGCGCACATCGAGAAGACGACCGCCAGCACGAGTGCCGAGACAGCCGTAAGCTGGATCTCAGGACGTCGTGCTCCACCACGCCGAGTTTTTACGTTGAAAGCGGCGATCAGCGCCAACCCTGGCAGCAACGCCAGGACGCTGGCGAGGACGCCGAGCGTGAGGTTCATTTAACGAGCAGGTTTGCTCTTGGAAAAAATAAAGCGGCCGGTATTGGCGTCTCGGAGAACACGCCCCTTACCCTTCGCCGCCCGACGATCCGCTTCGAGCTGAATAATCTCAGACCAACCCCCGGCCTTATCCACGGCCGTGTTTGCAGCCCGCTGCTGGTTGATTGTCAGGATCATGGCCATGGCAGATATATAGAACCTTTCTGAAGCCTGGTAAACGAGGCAGCCTAAAGTTAGTTCGATCTCACCTACTCCACTCGCATCAACTGAGACGGGTAGGGCGCAACGGCGTCGACCAAATCATCCCACGGAGCGGATAGCCATCGATCATAATCCTCGTCGTGGAGGATCACCGGCATAGCCTTGGGGTGGATGGGAGAAACGACGGTGTTCGGCTCGGTCGTAAGAAATCCATAGGCGTTTCCACGCTCGGTCGGTCGCCAAATGCCCGCGAAAGCAAAAATGGGCCGACTGGGGACATCGAACCAGTGCAACGGCTTTTTGCCATCCTCGCCTGGCTGGATGCCAAATTCTGAAAAAGCGGTCACTGGCACCAAGCAACGTCTCGCCGGAGTCGTCAGCATCGAGCGCCAAAAGGGAGAGCGGAGGTTGCGAACGTTCGTGACAAACCGCGTCAGCTTAGTCTCGGGGTCGCGCTTACTGGGAACGAACGTCGGTACACCCCACTCCATCCGCTCAATGCGACGATCGTCACCGTCCTGTACGATAACGGCCCCGTAGAACGGCGTCTTTTTGCCCGTTGGAAAAATATCCCCCGCAGGGAAGATCTTATCGGCTTCATAAGGAGGGCGAATGCCAAAGGTCGCAGCCACATCGGCCTGTTTGGCTGATAGCCTATACCGATTACACATCCGCGCCTCCTATGGGCGCCGGCGACCAGTCGCCGGCGCATGTTCGTCAGAGCTTGTCCTTCAGCCCCTTTGCGGCGGTGAACGCTACCTTTTTCGACGCCGCAATCGTCATGGCTTCGCCGGTCGCCGGGTTACGGCCCTGACGCTCCGGCCGATCCTTGATGACGAACTTGCCGAACCCTGGAATCGAGACTTCCTCGCCCTTTGCAGCGGCGTCGGCAATCTGATCGAAAACCGCCGTGATCGCCTTCTTCGCATCGGCCTCGTTCGAGCCCGTGGATGTGGCAACACCCTTGGCCAGCTCGCTGATGTTCATGCTACTCATGCTCCCTAGTGAACCAAGCAGGACCCTTACCCATGGCAAGCGCTGAGACAAAGACCGTGCTGGACGAGGCGAATGCAAAGGCGGTTGCGCTGATGCTCGACAAGCTCGAGGATCACGACGTCACCGAGGTCTTTGAGACGGTGGCCGGGGTGGGACCGATCGCTGATCTAGCGGCTCAGGCCATGAAGACGCGCAACATCGATCTTTAAGGAGCGGCGTGCCGCTCACGGGTGATGCGGGGATCCTCGTACAGATCCCGCAACGCGCGCAACCGGAAGGCATTCCACCAGCGCTGCCAACGATGCTCGGCCGCGTCGTGGATCATGTGGCAGCGTTGGCAGAGCGCTTTCAGGTTCGCCTGCGCACTGTTGCTCGGGTCATGATCGAGATGCGCGCAGGCCAGAACGACGTAGGTCATCCGGACCCTTGCCAGTGCGAAACCGGCCTTCATCGAAACCCGCTTGCCCTGGTCCGATCGCCAGCACGACGCCTCCGCGTCCCACCAGCGTCCATCGCCGAGATGTGCGACGCGCCGAAGGTGCGGTCGACGGCATTGCTCGCAGCGCCTGCCGGCACGCTCGAACCGGATCGTGCCTGACAGCTGCTGCCAGTCGATCGGGTAGAGCCAGCGGTTTTCGGCGCGGATCGGCATCGTATTTCTATGAGTCACGCTGCCGGTCTTGGGAAGCAGAATTTCACCATCTGTTGCCGCTTCGTATCGCCTGCGTTCCGTTTCGACACGACGAACTGAAACGATCGGCGCTTGACCAACTCCCCGTATTAACGGAACATAAAGGGAACGAGTAGAGTCTTAGAACACGATGTCCGCCGCCCTCGATTCCTTCGCGCCCAGCATAGCGCATCTCCGGACGATCGCCACGCCGGTCACGGATTATCGTGTGCTGCCGTTCGGCATCGAGGAGGTCGACGCTCGCCTTGGGGCAGGGGGCCTGCGTGCCGGGGCGCTCCATGAAGCGACAGCCCAAACCGGATCATTGGTCGACGACGCGGCGACGACGCTATTCCTCGCGGGCATCGCGGCCCGCGAGGCGGCGATCGCCGGCGGGCCGGTGCTGTGGGCAAGCTGCCGCCCAGATATCTACGCTCCAGGACTAGCTCAGGCAGGCCTCACGGCCGCGAGCGTCATCTACGCGCACCCACCTGACGACGCCACGCTGCTGGCTGTGATCGAAGACGCTGCGCGCGACGGGACGCCATCAGCGATCGTCGCGGACGCGAGTAAGGTATCGATGGTTGCCACGCGCCGCCTGCAGCTGGTGGCGGCTGAA
>JAAIGE0101081820.1_pt1 | contig 20122 bp, 12 predicted proteins | sample 6487951 | NCBI WGS metagenome assembly JAAIGE01 (sample SAMN13974128, study PRJNA590717) | phyllosphere metagenome | biome: tomato field; feature: multiple bacterial spot infested tomato fields; material: tomato leaves; isolation source: leaves from tomato fields | host: Solanum lycopersicum ...
CGCGAACCTACCGGACGCCGGGGGATCGGTAGACTCGACGGGCCAGCCTCTGTAGCTCAATGGAAGAGCAGTTCCGTCCTAAGGAAACGGTTGGGGGTTCGAGTCCCTCCAGGGGCACCGGTTCTTTCGTGGTCTGTGTCGAGGCCTCGATATGAGCGCGCCGACCATCTTCGAGCGCGTTTCTGGGGCTCCGGGCGTCGCGGATCGACTTTGACACGTTTCGGAAGGATGCGAAGCGAGTTGTCGGTTACCCCGAGCTTCTTCGACATGTCGAGCATTCTGCTCGCAATGAAGCCGCTGATGGTCTGCGGGCACAGCCTGTTATGTATGGAAGCAGACCAGCGAAGCCCTATTGGTCGGCGCCGCGACGTAGCCCAGGGGGTCATGGGCGAGGTACGCGGCCGTGTTTGCAATTCGGCCCTGCCTACTTGAGCTCGCCGGAGAGTGAGCGTGACTCCTGATGGTTAAGCCAAGTCCCACTCCGAGATCAGTCTCTGGGCCAGTTGCTCGTGTCGCTTCTGCACCACCTCGGGGGTCCAGGAGGTATATCCGATCACCTGGGTCGTGAGGGCGAACAGCGCGGCACCCTTTGTGCTGGTGAAGTACTTCGCCTTCTTGACGTCGAAGTCGTAGTTTTGAGCCTCACTGTTCTTCGTTCGGTTGAGCAGGACCAGGTTGCCGAGTCGGTGGGTCCAATCGACCCGCTGCTGTTCGGTGAAGTCATTCACCCACTGGCTGTCGGCCCGTGGATTCTGCGGCAATACGTGCTCGACCGTAATCACCTTGTGCGCGTACGTTGCGCCTGGATTAGCTGCTATCAGCGAATCGAGCCGCAGAAGCACATACTTCCGGACGGGATTGACGAGGTATATCTCGCCACCCAGGCGAGTTCTCGTCTCTGATTTCTCGTCTTCCGAGAGTTCGAACGCGGACGATGCTAGCCCGTCACCATCATCGAGCTGCTTCAGAAGGTCGAGATAGCGTTGGACACGGGGGGTCGTGTAGACGCGTCGGAGCAGGAAGCTGGCCGCCAGCCGTTCGAGCTTCCTCAAGAAGTCGTCGAGGAATACCCCATCGTCCCTGTGATTCTTGAGCGCCCACAGCGCGACCGGACGCCAATCGTCGTTGTCGAGCTGGCTGAGTCGTTTGAGCCAGTCATTGACGTTGTCCCAAACGCCCCCGGCATCGAAGTCGTGGTTGACGAGGCGTTGGTCAGCGAGAGCGTATGGCTCGAGAACTTCGTCAACGAAGCGCTTGCCATTCGCGGGAAGGAAGACATCGAGAACCTGCTCTGGGAACTCGGTGAGTAGGCCGCGCACGGCCCTCGCCTTCGAGATGATCGTGCGGATGTAAAGGAACAGGTCGCCGAACTCGTCTCGACCGAGGTCCTCTTCGAGGTCTTCCCAAAGTTCTGCGTAGTCGGCTCGGTCGGCCTCTACGATCGCGCCGATGACCTGCGACTTGAAGATGTCGGGAGGGGTCAATGGAAGGCCTCGCGCGTTCATCACGCTGAAGATCCGATATGCGCTGTTGAGGTCAGGCGTGCTGACGACCACGATGAAGGTTCGAGACGCCATCATCACGAAGAGTCTCGTCCGTTCGGCATCACTCAGCGCGGAGAGTCGAACCCATAGGGCGGCAGCATTGTCGCGGATTGCCCGCTGCGCATCTGTTGTCGTTTGGTTGTCGCTCAGATCGACGAGTGACGAGATGTGTCCGGGACTCTGAATGTGTTCCCGGAAGAACTTCGCATCTCGCTCACGGAGTCGAAGGCGGGCCTTTGCGGGCCGGCTATCCCAAAGCACCTCTGGCTCCTCTATGAATCGATGGATGTCGGTGCGAAGGCTGACGTCAGTGGCGAGATCGCGAAGGACGGCGAGGATGATGGTGAGTGTCGTCAGGCGCTGCTGGCCATCGATCACCTCGGCTGCAGGTTGGCCCTTCTCCTTGACCAGCACGACGGAACCCAGGAAATACGGCTCGTCCGTATCTCGATCGAGCGACCCCTGAAGGTCGTCCAACAGCTGAAGGGTCTCATCGCTGCCCCATGAGTACGGTCGCTGGTAGTCGGGAATGGCGAAGTCGAATTCTGCGGTGAAGAGCTTGCCGAGCTGGACTTCGCCGGCCTCGATAGGCTTCAGTTTGGGCTGATTCATAGTCGTCTGAGGATATCGGCGCGGTTGTCGCCCGCAAGGGTGCGACTAGCCCACCACGGATCGATCGACCCACTCGTACGCCTCGCGTGACGGCAGGTTGGACTCATACTGCTTGTGCTTGGACAATGGCGCGACGCCGCTCGCGGGAACTGCGGCCAAGGGTGCGCTCGGTCCGTTGTCGAGTCTGAGTTCACCGATGCGGCCTTTGCCAGGTGTCACTCGCGCGATGGACGTGAGCTCCGTGACTACTTCGCGTTCACAGGCCGATCGCAGCGTCATCGTCTAGGGCGAACTCAATCCGCAAGCCGCAGGTGTTCATGGTCAATCGATCGGAACCTGATAGGCGAGGGCGCAGTCGCCGCCAGCAATAAGATCGGCTGTAGGTTCATGAAGCGGAGATGTATATCAGTGACGACCGGCACATTCGATCGGCAGCTCGCCTGGCGTCGAGTCGTCTGGAACAGACTTCTGGCATCGCACCCCGGTGCGATCGCTCCTGCGTCCTCCGTCCGCTCGTTAGGGATCTACAAGGGCTTCCGCGGAGTGTGGGTGGACAAAGCGAATACCTCGTCCGCTTCCGCGCCATCCGGAATCACCATCGGCGTCCGTCACGACGGCTCGAGCTATGCCGACATCCTTTCCACGACGGGCCTGGTCTACAAATTTCCCCAGACTGAACGCACCGGTCACGATGAGCTCGAGATAGAGGCGACCCGCACCGCAATGCGGCTCGGACTACCCATTTTCGTCATCAGTGGACACAAGGATGCGCCTACGAGACAGGTGCGTCTCGCGTACGTCGAGGGGTGCAATGAGGAGGCGCGCGAGTTCCTATTCACATTCGTGTCCAACCCGCTTCAGGGCCCGCGTCATCCCGACCTTCCCATCCAGGACGCTGCTCCCGATTGGCTAACGGGCCGCCTTGCATCCCGCGCGAACGATCGCCGATTCGCGTTCGCGGTAATAGAGCGCTACGGCCGGATTGCGCGGTCTGCGGGATCAACGAGCCCGCCATGCTGGCGTCCGCTCACCTGCGTCCGCGATTTGCGAGAGGCACCGACGATCCGCAGAACGGCCTTGTCCTCTGCGCGAATCATCACCTCGCGATGGACTCCGGGTTGTGGCGCGTGAACCCCGACGACGCGCGCGTCATCGCTCGCTCCGGAATCGACTTGCGCCGGATCGGGGTAACCCGGACCGATCTGACCCTTCTTCGCGCGCAGCCGAGTCCCGAGTCGCTCGAGTGGCTCTGGAAGCTCGACTTCAAGCATGTTAATTCGATGATGCGACCCGGCCGGTCCGCGGCTGATCCAGAGAGTCGATAGCCTTCCGCACCGCCGACTCGACTCGGTCGGCGGCTTCGTCGGCTGCCTCGTGCTCCCAGACCCGTAGCACGAGCCATCCAGCCTCCGACAGTCTCCGGTCCGTGTCACGATCTCGATCGACGTTGGCCCGCAGTTTGGGGGACCAGTAGTCCGAGTTCTTCTTCGGGGCTGTGCCGTGGACGGGGCATCGGTGCCAGAAGCACCCGTCGATGAAAACCGCGATGCGCGCGCGTGTGAAGACGATGTCAGCCCGGCGCCGCAGGGACGTGATCGGCGCGAAGTCGACTCGGTACCGCAAGCCTCTCGAGTGCAGCTCGCGACGAACGGCGAGTTCGGTCGAGGTGTCGCGACGCTTGTTCGCGAGCATCGATCTCCTCGTCGCGTCCGACGAGGCCCAGGACTCCTTCTCAGTCATCGTCAGTCCAGATCAGTTACGGCACCGTGCTCCCGGAGCTTCGTGAAGCGCTGCCGCAACCGAGACGCGAACTGAGGCTCGTGGATGATGACGCCGGCTTCTAGGTTGCGCTCTGCGCCGGCGCTCGAGAGGTTCGCGCTGGTGACGAATGCGCTTCGCGAATCCACGATCACGACCTTCGAATGCTGAGCGGAGTATCCTCCGTCGGGGTGAACATAGGTCCAGAAACTCGCTCCGCTGAGCTTCCGACGCAGCATCTCGGCAGTCTGGCCGCCCTGGACCTTGGAGTCCACGAGTAGTGTCGTGCGAACTCCGCGAGCGATCGCGCGCCACAAGGCCTTCACGAACTCGGAGTCGGGAGTCGCCGAGAACGTCGAAGCGAAGACATCCTCCTTGGCGTCGTCGATGAGGTGCGCGGTCGCGGACGTCGTGTGGTCGCCGTCCCCGTCGAACGTCGGGCCGCTCCACACGGCGCGGAGGTCGGTCGCATTCGCCTGCGCTGCTGCTGCATATCCACGGAGCACCGCGGCGAGAACGGCGCCACCGGCCACCTCGAATCCGCCTCTCAGTGGATTTGCCGCCGGTGAACCGGGCGGCAGCTTATCGAGTGCCTTCGTCAGTCGCCCGTCGATCTCGAGACTGGATGCCACCTTCAGTGCGGCTGCGGGAGGCAGCAGCCGTCCGAGCTCGACGAACGGATCGGCCATCAGCTCGCGCCGGCCGTAATACCAGCGAGCAGCGGCTTCACATCCCACGATCCTGCGTGTAGGTCGAGGACGAACCGTCGGTCGAGGAAGCGATTCGCTCGCTCGCACGACGTTTCCGACAGGAAAGTGCAGAAGTGGCAGGCTGCTCCATGCAAGAAGTCCTCCTGATTCCTCGGCACGCGATGCGCGCAGATGGGATCGGATGAACACCGCTCCGCGCGGTGCAGCGCCTCCTGCATGACCGATTCGAGTCGCTCGGTCCGAGCGAGGTCGACGAGTCCGCCCAGTGTGCCCTCGCTGTCCGGTGACGTCGTCGTGATGAGGATCCCCGCGGCCGGATCCCGTCCCTCTGACACCCGCCATGCGTAGATGCGCTCTGACAGTGAGGCCGAGCCGTACCCGCTCGACATCGCCATTTCGCGGATGAGCAGGTGCGACAACGTGTGGAGGGCCCAGTACCTCGGAGGCGGCATCCGGTCATCCGCGCTCACGGCGGCGGCGGTGCTGCTCTGACGGCGCTCGAGGTTGCGTTCGTGTGCGGCGCAGTGAGCTGCCCACACATCGCTCGCGAGAACACCCGCCTCCCAGGTATCGACGACGGCCTCGTCGAAGCGGATGAAGACGCCCTCCCCGCGGTCCTCGGTCGCGGGGACCCACTTCGGCTTGCCTGACAGCGCAATCGGCGCGATGCGCGTGGCGTCGTCGCCGACGCGGTCCAGCGCGTCGATCCGAGTGAAGCCGGTGAACGCATTCGCTTTGCGGATGCGGTCGACCGCCACCACATCACTGATCGCGGTGCCGAGCGTCGCGGCGACCGGAACAGGATGCACCTTGAACCCGTTGCGCCGGTCCTCTGCGAGGAACTCCTCCGGATGTGTCAGCGTCTCCCACTCGGGGGCGAGCAGGAAGTTCGGGTCGTATCCGACCGGCGCGGCAACATCGGGCGTCAACGGCGGGAGGTCACCTCGAGCGATCTGCACGGCCTTCCAGAGGTCTTCGTCCGAGATCCCATGGAAGCGATCGGTGATGCTCTCCGGCGCGAACTGCCTCCACATGTTCACTGCCGCGAGTGAAGTCATCTTCGCCACCTGCGCAGGCGGCAGCCCCAGAACCTCGGTGACCGTATCGGCCGGCTGCGGCACCTTGCGCGACGGCAGCACGAGCACGCTGATCGTCGCGGGGAACCACTGGTTCGCGGCTCCGAGCAGCATCAGCCGGACTTCTCCCTGGCACGGCTTGTCCGCGGGGGCGTACGACGGCAGGTGAGGATGCCGCCCACGGCAATTCGGCAGCGAGTCCTCCCCACCCGCGCGCGTCAGCTCCACGATGTTCCGCGAGGTGTTGCATACGACGCACTTGATCGACACCTGCGGGCCGAGGTTGGAGCGCCATTCGAGCATCCGCATCTTCGGCTGCGCGACGCATTCGACGCGGTGCCCGTCTGCCCCGTGTACCCAATCGACGTAGGGGAACTCGTCGAGGTGACCGTTCGTGCACGCGATGAGGTACCGCGCTGGCACGGCGACGCGGTCACGCGCCTTGCCGCCTGTGGAGCGACCCTTGCATCCCTTGTGCACGAACCGCGCCATGTCAGGCCGGTGCTTGCGGGTGTTCTCGAACTCGAACGTTGTGCCCGTGGACACCGGAGCGAGCAGGTCGCATCCCGTGCAGCGCAGCCACTGCGGGAAGATCCGCGTCGGGATGCCGATGGGCGTGGTGTCTCCGCCGAGCTCGTCCGGCAGCCACGGCGGCTGCCGGAGCTCGCCGACCTGCTGGCCGAGCTGACGGCGCACCGCCTCGATGAGGCGCGGGACGAGAACGAGTGTCGGCTCGCCGCCCATCCTCGAATAGGCCTTCTCCCATGCGTCGATTCCCTGGGGCATCACCGCGATCTGGGGGAGGTCGACAGTCGCGCCGATGCCCGAGGTGTAGAGCATCGCGCTCGGGCGGATGGAGCCCACCCGTGCACGGTTCTTCGGTTGGCCGGCGCCTGCGTAGGGGTCGGCGACGTCGCCGGGCACGCCGACTGTGGGCTCGTCCACCGATTCTGCGGAGGCAGTCGTGCTTTCGGTCACTTCGAGTCCTTCTTCGTCTTCGCGGTGAATGTCCAACCCGGTGTCGCGGCGCTCGCTGGTTCGGCGAGCTTGCCCGGGAAGGGCGAGACGAGCAGGTCGATCTCCGGCTGCACTTCTCGCATCGAGTTCGCGACCTGGAACAGGCGATCCCCCTCCTCGCCGATGGAGTCCTCCGGACTGATCAGGAGAGGCTGGACGATTTGCTTCGGAAGGCTCTCCTTCGCGTAGGTGAGCGCGCCCGACGTCTGAGTCGCCCGGTCGGTCCACTTATCCAGGCGCAGCACGAGTTTGCTCTTCATGCTCGACGCCGCCTGCTGATCGGCCGCCAGCGCAACGCGTGCGACGAGCTTGTCGACGAGGTCGTCGATCGTCGATCGGCGCGCGGCGATCCGCCCGGCGCCCGCGTTCGCTTCCGCGGACAGCGAGGTGTCGCGGGGTGCCACGGCGTCGATCACCCGAGCAGCCGAAATGATGAGGCCGGTCAGCCCGCGTTCGAGCGCGGCCTCGGAGAACGGCGTCACAGACAGCGCTTCGACGTTCGCGTAGAACGTGTCGTGGTAGTGCTCGAACTGCTCGTAGTGGGCCATGTCCCGCGGCCGTGCACGGTTCGCTAGCGTGACGACCAGACCGGGCTTCTCAGCATCACGACCGACGCGCGACGACGCCTGGATGTACTCCGCCGTGTTCTTCGGCTGTCCCACGATCATCATGAGTCCGAGGCGCGGAACGTCGACGCCCACCTGGAGCATGGAGGTCGCGAGCACGACGTCGTATGGCAGCTCGCGCGGGTCGAGCTTCTCGCCCGCCTTCAGCTTCGCCGCGATCACTGCCCGACCCGCGGTCGTGTCAGCGTCGGCATCGAACGGCGATGCCAGGTGAGTCAACGTCTTACCGATCTCGGAGGATGAGATGCGGGATGTCAGCTCGCCCAGCTTAAGCGGGGTCCGCCGTCGTGGGTACCCCGAGTTCTTCTCCGGGTTGCCGACACGCGTCGTCACGTCGTCCTCGAGATACCGACGCATGCCGGCGAGCTCGCGGGTCGCGGAGAAGTAGTCCACGAGGGTCAGGTACGGTTCCGCCGCCGCGCCATGCTCGTCGAACAGCTTCTGGCCGGCGAGGAGGAGGATTTCGCTGAGGCGGATCTCGGCGAGTGTCAGCCGTGCCCCATGGAGGCACACGCCCAGGTATCGCCGTCCCGGCGCTTCCTTCGGTAGTTCCCCGTCTTGGTCCGAAGCGACAGCGGTCCCCGGAAGCGGCACCTCCTTGGAGAAGAAGGTGTCGCTGACGCTCAGCACCTGCGGAGGGAACACCTCCACATCGCGCGCATACAGCCGCTGCACTTGTTCGGCGGCCTTCCGCACGGTCGCCGTGGAGGCGATGACGAGTGGTTTGACGGGCTTCGCATCGTCGGCGGGGCCGCGCTCCCAGCTCAACAGGACGTCGATGGCGCCTTCGAAGAGGCCGACGGCGGTGCCGAGGGCGCCGGTGATGAGGTGCAGCTCGTCCTGGATGATGAGGTCCGGCGGGCGTAGCCGGCCGACCGTGGTGACCTGCGCGGCGGGGTACGTCCGTCCATTCGCGGTCTTGGGGTTGTGCGTGTCGGCGCCGCACACGCTTCCGTCGGTATCGAGATGCTTGTACCCATGACGCGGACACTTCTTCGCGACATATCCGAACAAGCTCGCCGCCTCGCCCTCCCGGGCCAGGCGGGCGAACTTGTCGACGGTGGCGAGCAGGAACGTCGGCGGGTGCCGGTAGATCTCGTCGTCGACGGTGAGGACGGGCAGGCCGACCTCTGCCGACCCTCCGGCGGCGAAGGGGCACCGTGAACGACGGTCGCCGCAGTAGACGCGGATGCGCTTCGCGACGTCGTCGGCTTCGACGTTCGCCTTCGGATTGATCGCCGTCCCGCACCAGGGGCAGTGATCGAACTGGAGAACGGTGAGTCCGTATGCGGAGTTTCCGTCCCGCTCCCGGACGTCTTTCACCTGCTCGGCCGCTTCCGAGTACCGTTTCGGGCTGACGCTCGAACCGACCCAGAGCCCGATCGTGAAGGGTGCCGAGCCCCACGTGGCGGGGTCTTCGCGGCGGACGATTTCGGCCGCGCACATCAGCGTCGTGGCGCGCAGGAACTGCTGCGACGTGAGCAGGCGCAGCGTGTATCGCATGAGCACGGCGACGCCGTCGCCGCCGTCGAGGAGTCCTTCGGGCGTCTCGACTTTCCCTTGCAGTCGTCGGATGCCGAAGGTGAAGGCGGCAAGGCCGAGGTAGGCCTCTGTTTTTCCACCACCGGTCGGGAAGAAGAGGAGTTCGGCTCGGGCGAAATCCGTCGACCGCCGCACGTGCGTCGGATCGACCACCGCGGGCAGCTGCATGAGGATGAATGCGAGCTGGAATGCGCGCCACGACGCGGCCTTCTCGCCCCGCGCGTCGACCGCGGCGACGGCGTCGGCGATCGACAGCTCCTTCTGCTCGATGCGGAGGGCCGCAACTTGCGAGCGGAGACGTTGGTCGCGCATCGTGCGGTTCATGAACCAGAACGCGCGCTGCGCCTGCTCGTTCGAGACGAGCAGATCGAGCCCGGCCTGCAGGCGAGCGAGAGCCACGGCGCCGTCTTCCAGCCCGATCCGCCCTTGCTCCTGCAGCCATTCCGGGAGCGTGTCGTTCTTCGTCGACTCTTTGTCGAGCCAGGCGGAGTACCCGGCGATGAGCGGCTGCAGGCCCGCCTCGAGTCCTTCGGGAGTGGCCTCCATCAGCGCCCGCATGCTGAGAACCGCGTTGTCGACCGTCGGTGCCTGAGTCTGCGGCACTTCGGCCGTCGGCAGCCAGGTCGTTCTCACCGCCGTCGCACGGCGATTGCTCGTTTCGGAGAGGTCCCACTCGACCGAGGCGGTGCGCCCGACGGCGAACTCGAGACGGTCGCGGTAGAGCAGATCCAGGCGGCGCACTTCGGGGTCGCGGGATCCGCGGTCGGTGATCATCGCGTCACGAGCGGGTAGGAAGACGGCTTCGCCGTTCGGCGCCGTGACTTCGAGCTCCGCCTGGAACATCCAGAGCCTGGGGGGAAGCTCCCGTCCCGTGACCGCCGTGTTGAGAAGTGCTGCTTCGACGACACGGCGTCCCTCGAAGTCGAACGCCTCGACAGCGATCTCGGCGTCGCTCGCAAGCGGAGTTCGCTTCGACCCGCCTGCTTCGATCGCAGAGATGTCTATATCAGCTGACTCCGTGAAGGGGGTCCGGTCGTAATACGTCTGAGTCTTGCCCTGTTCGTCGGCCTCGCGCCGGGATTCGTACTTCCCCCACCGCGCAGTAAACCGAAGTGGGCCGGTGCCGGCCGGCACCTGGAACCGCAGACCCATCGACGACGGAGCGATGATCTTCGACTCGGGGCCACGATCCTCATCCGGCTCGCTCGGAGACGCCTCACCGATCGTCTCGTCCTCGTCGGCGGGAATGCCCTGTACCTCATGTGCTGCGGTGAGGTCCGTCACGGCTAGGGAGTCGTCCGAGCGGACCTCGTCGAGCGTGGTCTTGGTCCCGCTGTCTGGAGTCGTGGCAGTAGCGGCACCACCATCGAGAAGTGAGATCGGGGCGAGCGCTCCGGCGAGGTACCGAGCTCGGGGTGTGCCCACGATCGTCTCGCCGGGTCCGTCCCACGGGCCGACGAGGTCGCGGCTGATCAGATCGACCAGGTGCTCGCGCACGTGCTCCGAGGTGGTCGGGGAATCCGTGGTCATCAAAACATCGCTCCTTCAGGCGCGGCGGATTCTTCGAAGCTCTTGCCCCTCTTCGACTTCTTGGCGGGCGCGGATTCGGCTTCGAGCCTCGCTCGCCGGTGGTTCTCCTCAAGTAGTCGGTCGAGGATCTCGACTCGGGCTGACGGGCTCACGGTCCACCGTTGCATCTGGCGGTAGGTGTAGAAGCCATGTTCGAGTGGGATGTCGGTCCAGCCGTAACTCTCCACCACTGCTTCATCGATCTGCACATGGATCGATCGGATCAGATCCACATCCGCATCGTCCTGCACATCGGGCGAGTTCACGAGATTGTAGAGCGCAGTGAGCCCCAGCTCGCGGCGGAGCATGATTTGCCGGCGGTCTTGATCAAGTCGCTTGCCGAGCTCGGCAAGGTTATCGCCCAGGGCGGGCATCGGGAACGGCTCGAAGACATCGGATGGGGTGTACCGAGAGTCCGAACGCATCGCCGACCCGTACTTCGTGGCCCACGATTGGTGAATGGAAGACGACACGACGCACTGGAAGGAGTATGAATCGGTTGCAAAGACCGCGAGCATGTTGCTGAGGACCTGCGCGCGCGGGACCCTAACGGGCATGAGCGACTTGCTCACGATTGTGACTGCGAGCACCTCCGACAGTTCCTCTATGGCCGCCTTCATGGCGGGACGCTTCTCGGCATGCTGCCACCAGTTGTCGCGGTACACCTTCCTGTTGTTCGTCGCGCGTTCGGGAAGCACGGTCGCCGTGATGTGTGCGAACGGTCGAGCGTAGGACGCTGCCACGGCGAGTGGCTTGTCGTAGAAGTCAACGACCCATCGGGAGGCGGAGCCGTCAGGACGGGAGTTCAGGTCCTCACCAGTGAGGTACGGAGCGAGCACCTCGGCATTCCGCGGATCCTCGTCAATCCATGTCTGTGCCAGCTCCTCTGAAATGAGAAATCCCCCGCCGAGAACGTACGTTCCGATAAAGGCGATGCCCCGATTGGCCCCTAGGCGAACTGGGTTCCCGACGATGCGGCCGGCAGGTTCGAGAAGGGATGAAATGCTGTGCACGGATGTGCCTTCCCAGACCCGCGAAACATCCACCCCGACGGTGCGCCGGGTTCCCCAAAGTGCAGCAAACTCCAGGTTCGCACCAGCGGCCGGCCAGTTGCGGCTCTGAATAGCCCTGATGATCTCGAACCCGCGGGACGTGACCTGGTCGAGGCCAACCTGTCGCGTGTCTCCCTGCGCGATCGTATTGGTCGCCACTAATCCGACAACCGAATCCACGCGCGTCAACGACACGCTGCGGAGGAGGAAGTAAGCGACAAGGTCAGCGCTCCCTCGTGCGCCGCCGGCAATCGAGTTCAGCATCCAGTCCCGGAATGTCTGTCCCATTGCGCCGGTGAGCTTCTGCCCGCCTAGGAACGGGGGATTCCCGATGATTGCATCAAATCCGCCATGGGCGTGAATGATGTCCGGGGCTTCCAGGATCCAGTGGAGCGGTCTCCAGCGCTCCTCTCCTGTATCGACGGAGGGCGCCAGCCCAGCAGAGATCAGAGCGTCAAGCTCGGTCCGGTCAGGTGGGTTGCCCTCGCCTGGGAACGCGGCCCGGAGGGCATCGGCGAGATCGTCGTAACGGTCGTCGAGCTTCTTGCCAGGCTTGCCGCCTTCGAGGAGGCCCGCGGCGACGATGCCGTCGGCAACGTCGCGGAGCTTCGCGGTGACGCGGGAGGACTGCGCCAGGAGCGCCTGTTTCGCCTTCGTTGACCGCATCCGGTCGGCGTCGTCGACCTGTCCGGAGGCGAGCTCGCGTCGGATGCGTGCGGCGTCGTCGAGGTCCTTATCGACGTCGAACCAGAGCAGCTGCTCGCGCCCGCGACGGCGTTCGGGATAGATGTGCTGCGCCTTCAACTGCTCCTCGGTGGTGACGCCGAGCAGAGAATTGCCGTGGAAGACGCGGTCGTCGACGAACGAGAACGGCTTGCCGGGATCCATCGAGATGAGCCAGAGCGAGAGCTTGCACATCTCCACGGCCATGCCGTTGATGTCGGCACCGTAGAGACAACGCGCGACGATCTCTCGCACGGCCCATCGCTTGAGATCAGACTCGCGACTTACGTCGAGCCCTTCGTTCGCACGTGCTTCGATGAGCCGGTCGGCGAGGTAGCGGGCGGCGGCGACGAGGAACGCGCCGGAGCCGGCGGCGATGTCGGCGATCTTCAGGTCGAGGATCTCTGCCGACGACTTGAGCTTCCACTCGCTCCGGTTCTCGGTGTCGAGTGGACCCGGAGAGTAAACGAGCGGCTCGAGTGCATGCAGCACCACCTCTTCGGCGAGGGAACGCGGGGTGTAGTGGGTGCCGGTGTTCGCGCGCTGCGGCGATTCGGTCATCACCAGCCCGCCTGCGGGCACGACGTAGGGGAAGCCCCGCAGGTCATCGCGGATCAGTCCGTGCAAGGGCTCCAGTCGGGCGGCGAGCTCATCGTCGCCGAGGAGTGCGTGGCGGAGGCGGGTGCGGGCGTCAGCCATGGCATCCGCATCGTCCGCGTCGTAGGCCTTCGCGATCTGATTCGCGGTGCGGGGCTTGGCGTGCTCTTGGGTCTTCTTCAGGTGTTCGATCAGGCGTTTCGCGAAGTCGGCAGGTGACGCCGCGGCATCCGCGATCTCCTCCAGCTCGGTGAGTGCGATCTCGGGCTCGAAGCCACTCTTACCGTGAAGGCCGACCGTGACGTCCGGGACGTACGAGGCGGAGTAGCCGAGCAGGCCCTCGTAGACGTAGCCGATCTGCTCGACGTCGAGGTCGCGGAACGACAGCTGCATCGCGCCGTCTTCGATCGTTTGCACTGCGCGCAGAACCGCGAGCATCGCTCGGTCCGTCAGCCGCACCCGCAGGCGCCCCTGCTGGTCGGTGGCGTGAAGCCACGGGAAACGAGCGGGATCGAACAGGGAGCCGCCGTAGGCCGGCATCCGCATGTCCTGGAACGACGCCCCGCCGAAGACGGCGTTGCTTGCGGCGAGGAGCCGGTGCCAGGCCTCCCACGAATGGTCCAGTGCCTCGACCGATGTCGCGGTCGCGTCGCGCTGCAGTTGCTCGCGGATCCGCGCGATCGCATACGACGACCGGTAGAGGTCGTGCTCCGGCAGCAGCCCGCGTTCCTCCGCGAAGAGGAGGAACACGATGCGCATCAGCACGGTGACGGCGCCCTCGTAGACGGCCTTGGGGTCCTCCGGTAACGGGGACGACTCACCCTGTGCGAGTGCGCGCAAATGTGTGTCCGACATGGACTGGAGCACGAGTTCGACGGCCCGGCGAACCTGATCACCGAGCGCCTCGGTGATCTCCTCCGCGCTGGCGACGCTCCTCTCGAAGATCAGTGGCAGACGCTTCTTCTGGTCACCGCCGGCGATCGAGGTGTAGCTCGCGAGAGCGAGGAACGCGTCGCGGCTGGGCCGCTCTTCCCGCCAGAGCAGCGCGTCCCAGACACCGCTGGCGGTCGTGACGTCCTTCGCAGCCGATACCAGCGCCCACCATCTGCCGTCGGTGACGATGCCGACCGTCACCCCGGTTTCCCGCAGGAGTACTGCCACCCGGTCGATCGCGTTCGCGGCCCAACCGTCTGTGCCCGTCGAGCGCAGATCGTCGGTGCGGTCTACTACGGTCACGAGCGCGTCGGGCTTGCCCTCGCCTGAGAGCGCAGCCCACGGCGTGACCGTCACCGCGCCGTCCGGGGATTCCGCGGTCAGGCCGGCGGGGGAGAGCTGCAGGTCGTCGGACCAGTCGAGCAGGCGTCGCAGCACGACTTCCACCCAGCGGTCCCGCGCGGCGTCGTACACCTCCGGGGCCGCGGACCACGCGGCCGACCAGCGCACGAACTCGTCCACGAAGACCGTGCTCGTGTCGTCGACATCCGGGCGGGGGAGGCCCGATGGGTAGAAGGATTTCAGCGCCGCCTTGGAGAGGAACGGGCCATCGTGGTCGATCAGCGACAACCACTCCCACACATCAACGGGCACCAGCGGACTCCAGCTTCTCGGCGTCTTCGGGGGTCAGTGCGAACACGAGGGCCGCGACGAAGGTGTGCGGCTGCACATCCCGGTATCGGCGCTCCACGGCATCGCGCTCGGTGTGCAGCTCATCGTCGAGGTGCGACAGGCGCGTACGAACGCGGAGCAGATCGGTGTCGCGCTGCTTCTTTTCCTCTGGCAGTTGGAAGAGAGCTTCCTCACCGGCGCGCCGCGCCTCATCGGCAGCGTCGATCGTGCTCTGCAGTGTCGAGCGGAACCGCGAGAAGATCTCGTCGACGGCGGCGAGATCGGCATTCCGCCGCTCCTGCAGCTCCGATTCGACAGCGCCCTGCAGTCTCTCCGCACGCCGTTGGATCGCGGCATTCACGCGGTTGCGGACGCCGTCGGCGGCATCCGTCTGCTGGTTCCAGTCGGCGGCGAGGCGAGCCAGTACACGTTCGCTCGGCTCGGTGAGACGCGTGCCGTCGAGGGCGGATGCCAGCAGGTCCTCCGCCTTCTCGATGCCGAGCTCCTGGCGGCGCGATAGGCGAGTGCCGGCGAGGAAGACCTCCTCGTGAAGACGCGTGCCCCCTTCGCCGACGAGCACGAGGCGGGCGACGCCCGCCGCGAACGATTGGTCGAGGCCGTCCACTACGACGGCACTGATGCCGCGGACCTGATCGGTTCGAGTCCAGACTTGACCGCGCAGCTCGCGCGCAGCGCGCTGGATGAGCGGATGGCCGAGGTGCGCGTAGACGACGTCCGTTTGATGGCTGGCACGCTGTTCATCGAACGTGATCGGGCGAAGCACCCCGGGCGCGAGGCGAGTGTCGAGACCCGCCAGAGCGGGTACCCAGGTGCGGGACAGCCCCGGCGGTACCTCGAACAGGCGCGCCTCCTCGCGCGGGTCGGCGACCTCGATCAGCTGAGGCTGGCCGGAGATTCGCAGGCCTTGCTCGAAGACCCGCAGAAGGTTGCCTTCGTGGAGGTGCATCCGGTCGCGTGAATCCTCGAGCCGCTCGGCGAGGCGGGTGAGGCTGCGTCCGAGCACGTGCTCCGCCTGCAGCACGCGGTTGATGACCTGGCCACCGGAATCCGTCTGGGACTTCCGCGCAGGGGCCTCGCCCAAGCCGAGCTCGCGCTGGAGGTCGGGGGCGATGATCTCGTTCGCAGAGACGCCGTCGTGCTCGGAGTTCGCGATCTTGCTCGCGAGACGGGCGAGCAGGTCGTTGTCCTTGGCGTAGTCGGTGGTGTTCTGCTTGTCGGCGCGAGGATGCCACACCAGCGGGGTCTCGTTCTGGCCGTACCGGTCGATGCGGCCGATGCGCTGCTCGAGGCGGTTCGGGTTGAACGGGATGTCGAAGCTCACGAGACGGTGGCAGTAGGTCTGCAGGTCGATGCCTTCGCCCGCGGCATCCGTCGCCAGCAGGATACGCACCGGCTCGTCGCTCGGGGGTGCCGTGAATCGGGCGCGGATCTCCTCGCGCGTTTCAGCATCCGTCGAACCGTCGATGATCGCGAGGCGTTCACCGCCGAGCCCGCGAGACTCGAGCACGTCGCGCAACCAGTCGAGCGTGCTGACGTACTCCGTGAACACGACGATGCGCTCGTCGCCCCACCCGTGGCCAGGGACGAGCAATTCGCCTTCGATGAGGCGGAGGAGCGAGCCGAGCTTCGAGTCGGGACGGCCGTCGTACCGGTGCCCCCACGCGATGAGATCCTCGAGGTCGGAAACGTCGCCGGCGGTCAACGCGACCTGGGCACGCTTGGCCGTGCGCAGCGCCTCGAGCTCCGGCTGTTCGGCGCGGCCTTCTTCTTCATCGGAGGCCTCGTCGCCGAGGATGTCGTCGTACTCGGGCAGCTGCACGTCCTCGTCACCGCGGGCGTCGAGATACGCCTCCGCGGTCGCCGCGAACGCGACGGGCGACGAGAAGAAGCGCTTCTTGAGGATCACTGTTGCGAGGTCGGAGGCGCGCCTGCCGCGCTCCTGCTTCACGGCCGCGTTTCGACGGCGGGTGAAGGCGATGAGCTTCTCGTAGGCCGCCGACTCGTCCGCTGACGGATCGAACCACAGTGGTCGCACTTCGCGAAGCCGGAAGCCCTCATCCGGGAGGTCGCGCTTGAGTCGTCGCACGGCCACCTGCTGAAGTGCCTTCTCATCGAGATCGGCGCCGCGCGCGAAGCGCTGCGGGTCGATCATCTCCAGCAATGCCGTGAAGGACTCGGTGTAGCCGTTATGCGGGGTCGCGCTGAGGAACAGGCGGTGCTCGCAGAGCTCAGCGAGCCGGCGGACCGCGATGGTGCGCTGACTGTCCACCGCGTAGCGGGGCTTGTCGCTGCTGGAGCGGCTCGGCGTTGCGGGAGCGACATGGTGTGCCTCGTCGACGACGAGCACGTCGAATGCGCGCCGGTCGGCGGTGCGGGCGTCCTTGACGCTCGCGTACACCTCTTCGAGCATGCGCTCGGCGCGGGGCGAGGGCAGCCACGACATCGAGACGATCACACGCGGGTAAACCCGGAAGGGATTCGCGTGCACGCCGAAGGTGCGGCGGAACGTCTTCATCGTTTCGGAGTTGACGATCTCGAAGTGGAGACCGAACTTGTCGCGGAGCTCCTCCTGCCACTTGATGATTAGGCCGGCGGGGCACACCACGATGACCGAGCGGGCGCGGTGGCGCAGCAGGAGCTCTTGAATGACGAGGCCCGCCTCGATCGTCTTCCCGAGTCCGACATCGTCAGCGAGAAGCATGTTTGCGCGGGGGGATTCGATGGCGCGCCGGAGCGGTTCGAGCTGGTATGCCTCGACGGAGGCACTGCTTCGGAACGGAGCCTGCAGCGTCTTGGGGTCGGCACTGGTGAGCGCCCCCCAGCGGAGCGCATCGACGTAGGCAGCGAACGTCGTCGGGTCGTCGAACTGGTCGGGCTTGATCGTCGTTGGGAGGCCCTGCTCGTGCACGACGCTGCGGCCCGGCTCGAGCTCCCAGATGACGGTGAGCTCGCGGCCGTAGAAGTCCTCCTCGACCGACTGCATCGTGACCGCGTGCTGGAGCTCCGCTCGGCCGTCGTCCGCGCTGCTGCGCGGTAGCGACTGCGCAGTCACGTCGGTGACCGACCATCGCGCCCCGCGGACATTGACGAGACTGCCGATCTCAGGTACCTCTGCGCTCCCGGTTACTTCCATTTCAACCACGCTCGGGCTCATCCTCAAGTCCCCATTCGTATCCGCCGAGGGCGAGCCTTCAGCATGTCGGCCATATTCCGACGAATCAAGCCGGCACTTCCATGTGCCCGATTCCGTCGTCCTGAGAGACAGACTCATGCGAAAGGTAAGCACCGACGAGCGATGCCGTGAGAGCCGGCGGAACCGCGTTCCCGATCATCGTCGCAAGTGCGCTTCGCGTAGGGGACGGAGAGAAATCGAAGTAGTCCGGGAAGCCCTGAATTCGGGCGGCCTCGTGGGCGGTGAGGGCGCGAGGTCGCTCGGGATGCATGTATCGGCCTTGACCGATGCTGCCGAAGCCACTTGTGATCGTCTGGGCGGGCTCGTCCCATTTGAGTCGTCCGTACATCGACTTGTACGAGTGGGTGCCTTGGTGGCACTTCGGGCGCAGCTCATTCGGGAGGTCGTACTCGTCGCGATCGAGGAGGTACTGCATACGTTCGAGATTCGCGCTTTTCGCTTGCGGTGCACGGTCTATCGGGTCGTCGCTCGCAATGTCGACGAGGTCACCGATCGCCCATCGCAGATCTCTGCGAGGAGCAGATCCGATGGCCGCGAAGAGCGACATCGGCGAGGGAGCGCGATCGCCGGCGAGTGCGAGGAGGATGTGCCGACGTCGAAGTTGCGCGACTCCCAAGGCGGAGAGGTCGACAACGGCTTCGGCCAACTCGTAACCCAAGTCAGCCAGGCGTCGTTTCGCGCGCTCCACGACGCCCTCGCCGTCATGCCTGTCGTTTCGGACCGCGGGCACGTTCTCGATGATGATCATGGTTGGCCGCAGCACCTCCGCGGCGCGCACCATGCGCAAGTAGAGCCCATTCTTGTCGTCGACGCGTCGCGTGTGATTGTTGAGATTGCTGTGGCCTTGGCACGGCGGACCTCCCAGGAGAATGTCGACGGCGCCGGTCGACGTCCTCGTCCGCTTCTCGGCGAGAGTCAACGGAGCGCCGAGCTCGCCATCGAAGAACTCTTCGACTGGTTTGGATTCCACTCGTTCCGCGAACGGGAAATTCCTGCCGTACACGTCCGTCGCGAGGGTCTCCGCATCAACTGCCAGAGCTATCTCGAGTCGCCGATCCTTCGCTGCCGCGGCCTGAGCTACTCCCAGCGTCAGACCACCGCATCCAGCGAAGAGATCCACGATCCGGAGGGGTCGATCTCCCGCCTCGAAAGGGGGTCTGGTCCGAAGGCGAAGGGGATGAGAACTCAGGGCTGGAGGCATGTCTTCATCACTCTAATGACACTGACGCGGCGGTACAGGAGGGCTAGGACGTACGGCTTCGGCTGCGAGATCGAGCGGAGTATCACGTATTCAGCCTGCAGGAACGAGCGTGAAGCGTGTGCAGCGTGAAGTCGTGCTCAAACCTCGCCGAGCAAACCCGTGTGTCATCATGTGCTCATGAATGCATCGCCACCCGCAGGCTGGTACCCCGACGGAAGTGGCGTGGAGCGATATTGGAATGGGTCCGAGTGGACTGAAGACACCCGCTCGCCGGCCCCTTCGACTCCTCCGGTGCCGACCTCGAGCCGCCCCGGTGCGTTCTCCAAGATGAGGAAGGTCGCCTCCGATGCCTATGCGGCGAAGCAGGCATCGAAGGCGGAGCAAGAGCGCGCGAACGCGGAGGCTGCAGCATCCGCCGGAAGGCTGATGACGAGCGGAGTCTTCGGCAATTCGACCATCGAGATCTACGAGGGGGGATATGTTCGCGTCGCTGTGGGCGACAAGAGCCTCTCGGCCCCCGCCAGCATCGGCAAGAAGACGCCATTCGAGAAGCTCCTTTCGATCAAGTTCGTTGCGCCTGCCGCGCAGATGCCGAAGCCAGCCACCTCTGGCCTGGACGGAGCGGTGGGGACCGCGGTCTCCTCTCTCATAAAGGGAGGGGCGGGCTTGATGAAGGCGAGCGCGCCGGGCTTGATCGTGGCTGGAGTGTCACACCTCGCCAGCGCCGAGAGCCGCCGTGCCTACCTGACGATCGCGACGGATCGCTCCGTCCACAGCCTCACCAACGAGACCAGCAACGGAGTCATCTCGGTTGCACGTAAGGGCCACAACGAGATCGGAGCAGTTCTCGAAGCAGCCGGTCTGGCCATCCTCGGAAAGGATGCCTCCCAAAGCGAAGACGTACAGGTAGAGGTCGTCGCGACTGCCGAGAGTGCGCCTGCGCAGAGTTCGTCGATCGCTGAGAAGCTGCGCGAGCTTGCAGACTTGCACCGAGACGGCATCCTCACCGACAGCGAGTTCGCCGATGCAAAGGGCCGCGTTCTCGGCACCATGTGAAGCGGGCTCGGTACCGGCGCCGTGACGTCAATGGCTTAGCCGGCACCCACCGCACGTGTGACACTCACTCCCATGCGCACCATCGTCATCACCGGAGCCAGCGACGGGATCGGGGCCGCGGCATCCCGTCAGCTCGTCGCTCGTGGTCACCGTGTCGTTCTCGTCGGCCGTTCGCCGAAGAAGACGCGGGCCGTCGCGGCTGATCTCGGCACGCCGTACC
>JAAIGE0100433042.1_pt1 | contig 20119 bp, 18 predicted proteins | sample 6487951 | NCBI WGS metagenome assembly JAAIGE01 (sample SAMN13974128, study PRJNA590717) | phyllosphere metagenome | biome: tomato field; feature: multiple bacterial spot infested tomato fields; material: tomato leaves; isolation source: leaves from tomato fields | host: Solanum lycopersicum ...
AGCGTACCCGACGCAAGGCGACTAACGGATGCGGCGAAGCCAGAGCCGTGGGGCCGCTGACCAGTGTTACCTGGGCTCCCTGAGCGGCCAGCTGCCCGGCCAGTGCGTAACCCATTTTCCCGGATGAATGATTGGAAATAAAGCGTACGGGATCAATGGCTTCCTGCGTAGGACCAGCCGTAATAAGCACTTTTTTATCCTTCCAGGGCGTCTCAGTAAAGTGATTCTCTACTACGGCTAAAAGTTCTTCGGGCTCGGCCATGCGTCCCTCGCCGATCAAACCACTGGCGAGTTCGCCGTAGCCTGCCTGAACAATGGTATTGCCAAACTGCTGAAGTCGGTCCAGATTTTCCCGTGTGGCCGGATGGTGGTACATATCCAGGTCCATCGCCGGAGCCCAATATACCGGGCAGCGGGCCGAGAGGTACACGGCCATCAACAAGTCATCGCAGTGTCCCTGAGCCGCTTTTGCCAGCGTATGAGCCGTTGCCGGAGCAATGATCACGAGATCAGCCCAAAGGCCCAGCTCTACGTGATTATTCCAGACACCCGTCGTATCGTTCGCTACAAACGTGGTGTACACCGGTCGTTTGGAAAGCGTACTCAGCGTGAGCGGCGTAATAAAGTCCTGAGCCGCCTGGGTCATCACTACCTGTACTTCCGCTCCCGCTTTAACCAGTAAGCGTACGAAAGAGGCCGTTTTGTAGGCGGCAATGCTACCCGTGACACCCAGTAAAATTCGTTTTCCCGTCAGCATAAGCTAAAAGTCTACTAATAAAAAACCTCCGCACTTGAACAAGTACGGAGGTTTTCCCAAAGCCAAAAGGATTAGTCTTCGCTTGGTAATTCACTCCGGTAACGCCAGTTTACGCGTTCTTCAATGTACTCTTCAATAGCCAGAGAAGCCGGTTTGGGCTGACGCTCGTAATGTTTGGAAATTTCGATCTGTTCGCGGTTCTCGAAAATTTCTTCGAGGTTATCTACCGTAGAAGCAAATTCGGAAAGCTTCTGATTAAGTTCTTCCTTTTGCTTCACTGACAATTGTTTTGCACGAGACGCCATAATGGCTACTGCCTCGTAAATATTGCCGTTGGTTTTAGCGGCCAGTTTGTCCGTGTCGCGAGTAACGATAGAAGGATTCGCGGGCATATCTTTACTAATTTTATGGTTACGTAATGGAATTAATTCGAAGAGCCACCCAAACGTCCCGCATTAGCCGGTTGCGTTGTTTTCTCTTTATCTTTCTGAGCGGCTTTTGCTAAACGTTCCTGTTCAGCAAGATCGGCCGATTTTTTAACGGAATCTTCGTAGAAACGTTCCGCTCTCTTGAGGAACTTGCTTTTGGGGAACGTATCCACAAATTCCTGGTAATACTTCACAACGTCGTCGTAACGTTCCTTTTGCTTGGTATATAAGCTGTTCTGGGCAAAATCATACTGGGATTGTACCTGCAGATAGGACAGTTCTTCGTTATAATCTGAATCGGGGAATTCCTTTCTAAAGTTATTCACCGCATACACCGCTGCCCGGTAATTCTGGAGGTTCGTCGGACTGGTTTTGTAATACAACTTGGCCCGTTCGTAGGCTTTCTTTTCCAACTTCTTCCGCGACTCCTTGATGATTTTGGAAGCTTCTTCCACAAATTTACTTTGCGGATAGGTGTTGATGAAGCTCTGCATAGCATCCATAGACGTCAGCGTACTGGCCTGATCCAGGTAATACGGCATTGAGGCCCGGTAGGAGGCATACGAGCTCATGTAGAGAGCCTCTTCGGCGTGCTCGCTTCGACCAAAGGTTTCATAGAAACGCTTGAATTGAAACGAAGCTACTTCGTACTGCTGAAGATGATAGTTACAGTAGGCTTCGTAAAACGTAGCCATTTCCTGTTGGTCCGAGCCTTTAAGAATGGGCTTGAGTTCTTCAAACAGTAATACGGCTTTATCATAATCGCCTTTTTTGTAATACGTCAGGGCGGCCTGGTATTTCTGTTCGTCAGTACCCTTTTTACGAAGTTTCTCGAAATTCCCGCAGGAACTAAAAACGAACGTAATGCCCAGAAAAAGAACTAAATACCGAATAGTCTGCATAAGTCCGCAAAGATACGTCTTTCCTGTTAGAGTTAACAAGGCTTCCGTAGGTTTTTAAGAGAGTGGAGAGACTTGGTAACGAAAAAAGGAGACGTTTCGTCACTCCGGCAGACTACTAAATATTATTTTTTTAGAAAAAGCTTCTTCAAGTCGCTGTAAGCCAACGGTTCGCAACCGCTTATACCGAAAAAATTAACAGTTAGGTACTATGCTTTTCTCTAGTACCCTTTCTGCGGATCAATGGGGTTATCGAGTGGCTCGTTAGCCAGAAACTTTTGCAGATTATTCAGGAAAATATCGATCAGATCCTTGAACTCTTCCGCGTACCCGCCACCCGAATGCTGGGAAAGAATCACGTTAGGACAATCCCAAAGCGGATGATCATTGGGTAAGGGTTCCTGCTCCGTTACATCCAGCACAGCTCCCGCAATATCACCATTGAGTAGTGCCTGTACCAGAGCGGGTTCGTCCACCGTTGAGCCGCGTCCTACGTTAGCGAATACCGCCGATGGATGCATACGGGCAATCATTTCTGCCGAAACAAAACGGGCCGTTTGCTCCGTACCCGGTAGCGTATTGATGACGACTTCAAATTCACCAATGCCTTCGATAATCTCTTCGGGAGTACGAAAACGGGCTTCCGGATTGCTACGGCCGAAAAACGCAACTTCGCAATCAAAGCCACTGAGGATTTTACGGCAGGCCTGGGCAATACTACCCGTCCCCAGGATCAGTACTTTTTTCCGCCGAAGCAGGCTCATCTCCATGCGTAGCGATTGACCTACCCATTCATTACGACTGCGAAGAATACCCAGCCAGTCCATTTTCCGGTAAAAAGCCAGTACACCACCTACGGCAGTTTCCGCACAGGGCTGGGCGTAAAATCCCTTCATATTCGTGAGTTGAGCTTCGCTTTTCAGGTTCTGATACTTATCAAATCCTACGGAATGAAGCTGTATCCAGCGAAGATTTTCGGCCGCTTCGAGGAGTTCAGCCGGCGGATTTCCGAAGACAATTTCGGCTTTTTTGATGTTTTCCGCCCGCGTGGCCTCGGTAATGTCAATCTCAAAAACCGCATCAATGGATTCGGGCAGTTTCGACAAGAGATACTCTTTTTCTTCGGCCCGTACGGGAAGTTGGACGTATAGATTCATGATCGTGTAGCAAATGAAATGTAGAGTTCGTTAAAAAACTCACTCCAAGAAGCAAAAAAAAACGACGCGGAGGGTACCTAAAGTGTCATACTTCAGCACCCTACGCGTCGTAGGAATGAGGCAATCTTATTTACGAACCGAAAAACGGTATTCCGTCGTCGAGGTATACGTCTGACCTGGTTTCAGTACCGTCGAGGGAAAGGTAGCCTGATTGGGCGAATCCGGGTAATGTTCGGTTTCCAGGCAGAGGCCAGACCGCTTTTTGTAGTTGACGTTGTTTTTGCCCGTCAGTTTTCCATCCAGGAAATTACCCGAATAGAATTGAACGGCGGGCTCGGTCGTGAGCAGTTCAATGGTGCGGCCCGTAGTGGGTTCGTACACCATTCCCTGCGATTTCAGGCCTGTACCTGCTTCGTCGAACACCCAGCAATGATCATAGCCACCGCCGTTTTTGATTTGTTCGTCTTTTGTATCGTTAATCCGTTGGCCTACTACAGTGGCCGTAGTAAAGTCAAAAGGCGTACCTTTTACGTCCTGGAGCTTACCCGTTGGAATCAGGTCGGCACCTACGGGGACAATCCGGCTGGCTTTAAGTTGGACTTCGTGTCCCAGAATGTCACTCGTACCACCCGTTAAGTTAAAATACGTGTGGTTGGTCAGGTTAACCACGGTTGGTTTGTCCGTCGTCGCCTCATAGTCAAGGCGAAGGGCATTGTTGTCACTAAGCGTATAGGTTACGGTTGCCTTGAGCGTACCGGGATAACCCTGATCCCCGTCGGGACTAACCAGCGTCAACTTTAAGCCTACCGTTGAATCCGTTTTTACTTCTTCAGCCGTCCAGACTTTCTTGTCAAAGCCTTCCGTTCCGCCGTGCAGCGAGTTAGGCCCATTGTTGATGGGCAGTTTGTAGGTTTTTCCTTCCAGATTAAACTGGCCTTTGGCAATGCGGTTGCCGTACCGTCCAATCAACGCTCCGAAGTACGGAACGTTCGGTTGCCGATAACCCGCCAGCGAGTCAAAGCCCAGTACGACGTCACCGAGCTTGCCTTCTTTATCGGGTACGTGAATTTCGGTAATGATGCCGCCATAGTTGGTGATTTTCACCACCATTCCCTGATCGTTGGTCAGGGTGTAGAGATCGACAGGCTGATTGTTAAGCGTGCCGAAGGCAACTTTCGTAATCGAAGCAGACATAGTGGAAGCAGAGGTGGAATCTTGGGTAGTGGTAGCCGTTTTTTCGGAAGACTGGCAGGCCGCTAAGGCCAGTCCCAGGAGCAGGGTTACACTTCCGAGGCGAAGGAATGAATGAAGCATGGTTACGAGGTTTAGGAAAAGATGGTCAGACGAAATCGCTTTCCAATCGATAGAAAGCAAAACTATCGGCTTTCTGTTAGATACAAATGCATTTATGAAAAAGTAGTTTCTGCGAAAGACGGTTCCAGAGTCATTTTTACCTGTACCGCCGTCCGCGTTTTTTCGGTGATTTTGAATCGCTCGTCTATACGTTTGCCCACAATCCAGACAATCTGCCCCTGGCATTCCAGTACATAAATGCGATCTTTCTCCATACGGGGTATCTTCTGATTGATCAGAAAATCACTGACTTTCTGACGTTTACCGCCCAAACCCAGGGGGCAGAACCAATCCCCCGATTGCCAGGTTCGTAGCGTAAGCGGAAAAATCAATGCCGCTGCATCCAGATAGGCTATGAAAGGATTGGCTTCCCAGGAAAAATTTTCCTGCCGTTGCAACGTCAGGCTGAAAAAAGGTGTATTGATAACAGCTGGAAGCTCCGAAAGAGTATAGCCAGAGAGGGGAGACGTTTGTCGGACCTCCAGCAGCCAGCATTGTCTATCCAGTACCAGCTGATACCGGGCGGAAAAATACCGGGTGCCGGGCTGAGCCCAACGGTTCTGGTAAATAGCTTGACATTGTTGGTAGGAAAAGTCGTAGGCCTTGAGCGTTTCAGTCAGTACAAACAGGGGCTCGGGAAAGGCATCCAGCGAGGACAATGAAATTTCGTGCGTTCGAGCCACCTGCTGTTGCCAGGATTGCAGTTGTTGGGCAATAAATCGTTCAGCGGCTTCCATGCGGTCGAGGGTGGTACGAAAGGTACCGAGTAAATTGGGATTCAGCTCCTGTAACACGGGAACTACCTGATGGCGAAGCTGATTGCGACGATAGGTATCTTTCTGATTGCTCGAATCTTCGACCCAGGTTAAACCCTGTTCGGCTGCATAGGCAGCCAGTTGTTCCCGGCTAAAGCCGAGCAAGGGACGAACCAGCGTAGGCGTTTGTGCAGGAATACCGCGAAACCCCGCAAGTCCCGTACCCCGAACCAAGTTCAAAAGGACGGTTTCCAGGGAATCATTGAGGTGATGAGCCGTCAGAATGTAGGTGTAGCCCTGATCCGTTCGCAGACGTTCAAACCATTCATAGCGTAAGGTACGGGCGGCCAGCTGGGTGGATAAACCTTTCTGACGGGCGATGGTTAGCGTATCAAAGCGTTGGAGATAAAAAGGGACACTCTGCTGCTCGGCAAGCGTCTGCACGAAAAGCTCATCCCGAATCGATTCGTCTCCGCGTAATTGAAAATTAACGTGAGCAATGCCGTACGCAAAGCCGGCTTGCCGCATTAAATGAGTAAGTACGACCGAATCCAGTCCTCCGCTAACGGCCAGCAAAAGCCGATCCTGGGAAGAAAAGAGTTTTCGCTCGTTAATGAATGCTAAAAATTCGGTCAGCACGCTTGCGAATGGTTAATTTTGCCCATGCAAATGAAACACTGGCAAAGATATATTTTGGGGTTGCTACTTTTCCTTCCACTCTGGGGATGGGCTCAGAATCCCACGCCCGCTCCGGCAGGAAAAGTAGTAGATGTAGATTATTCCGATACACTCTGGGTGGACCAGACGGTCGGTAACACCTTTCTACGGGGAAATGTACGCATGCGGCAGGGGAATGTCGTCTTGCTCTGTCATCTGGCCAAGAAAAATGACCTCATCAACGTCGTCGAAGCTTATGGAAATGTAAAAATCATCCAAGGCGACAGTCTTACGCTGACGGGTGATACGGCGATGTACTTCGGCAACACCCGGCAGGCCAAGATTACGGGCCGCGTTGTGACGCTGAATGATAAGGTTTCTACGCTGAAAACCCGTAAGCTCGATTATGACATGAATTCGAAAATCGCCAGCTACAACACGGGGGGTACGCTGGTGGATAAAACCAGTACGCTGGTGAGTAAAGAGGGCTATTACAATACGGCTACCAAGCTTTCGGTATTCAAGCGAAATGTAAAAGTGAAGAGTCCGGAAACCGATTTATTTGCTGATTCACTCCGGTATAGTACCCTTTCCAAGGAAGCCTATTTTATCGCTCCTACGCAGATTATTTCAAAAAAGAAAAAGCAGGAAGCAGCTAACGACACGCTTTTTACATCCTCAGGTTCGTATAACTTGAATTCGCGGATTTCAAATTTCAGGGGACGTTCGACGGTACGTATGCCCAACAATGATTTAACGGGTGATTCACTGTTTTACGACCCTATTACCCAAATCGGTATTGCCAGGGGAAATGTAGTCATGGTGGCGAAGAAAGACAGTGCCATACTAACCGGACAGGTAGGAAGGTATTTTGGTAAAACGGGAATTTCGCGGGTATACGGCGAAGCGTTGTTACAGAAATTTTTTGCCAGAGATACCTTATTATTATCAGCGGATACGCTGATTTCGCAGGAAATTCGCGGGGTTAAAGACACGACTCGAAGGTTAATCGCGGATCGTCACGTATTGATTTTCCGGAGTGATTTACAAGCCAAGTGTGATTCACTAGTCTATAACCTGGCCGATTCACTGATTTCCTTTTATAAAAAGCCGATACTTTGGAACGGCCAGAATCAGTCCGAAGCCGATAGTATTTTTGTCCGTTTAGTAAATAATAAGATGCGGACGATGTATCTAAACCGACGAGCCTTTATTATTGCCAGAGATACACTGATTCAGTACAATCAAGTGAAGGGCCGACGAATAACGGCTTATTTTAATGCGGATTCAAAACTTGATAATACACTGGTAGAGGGGAATGGCGAAAGTATTTATTTCGCTAAAAAAGATGATAGTAAACCGATTGGCATGAATTACGTCCAAGCTTCACGGATGCGACTCCATTTTAGGGAAAACCAAGTGAAACGCATCGCTTTTGTGGGAAGCCCCGACGGTGTCTTAAGGCCTCCCAAAGAAGTAACGGCGGATAATCGGGAGCTGGATGGGTTCAATTGGCGGGAGAAGGAAAGACCTACGCGGGAAATGGTTAAACGCTTGCCAGTCAAGCAGGTTAAGCCCACCCCAGTCAAGAAAGTAGAACCAACGGCTACCCTGAAAAAGTGAGAAAATTTGGGGAAACCAGGGCAGAAAATATTTGGTATGCCTTTTTCTCAGAGTAATTCACAAAAGTAAATTATTTAGTGTTAATACTTGTTAAAAACTTGGTTATCAAACGTATATGGCTACATTTGCTCCTGCAAAAAGTAGCGATTGCATTTCATACAACGATTTATGAAACACCTTTTACTCTTTCTGTACGGCATTTCAATTGTCCTGTCTTCAGCAGTGACGCTTGATACGTACGCTCAGGGAGAGCCGAAACGCAGTCGACTTGACATTAAACCAAAAGCAAAATCTGCGGTCGTTCCCCAACAAATGAGTTCTTTTTTCTATCCCAAAGCTGAAATGTCACGGGAGGTAAAGTTGAATCGTTCGACGGCCGTTAACGAATATTATCGTACGCTTTTACGGAATCGTCCCAAGTCGACGGGCTCCCCCAAAACGGATCAACCACTAGCTCCCTTAGCGGTAGTAGCTACGGAACCACTGGCTTCTGAAGAATCCAATCCATCGACGGAAAAACTGTACGTCAGCGATAAAATCACGATCTCCAATCTGTATCCGAATCCGGCTAACGATCATGTAGACGTAGAGTATGCCATAGCAGCTAACGCTGGCGATGCAAAAATTACCATTTACAGTCCGCTAGGTATGCAAGTGGCGGACATTATGCTGGATCGCAGTGAACGCAAGCAACGTATCACTACGTCAAACCTTCCGAACAACATTTATTTTTATCAGCTTTCGCAGGAAGGAAGAACATTAATTACGAAGAAATTACTGGTACGTCATCCCTAGGGCGACCTGAAAAACAACAGAAAGAGCTTCAGAAGAAATTCTGGGGCTTTTTTTGTAACGCCTTACGGGTGATTTTCGTATTTCTGCCGACGAGCATGTGACATTCTATACACAGCTCCGTAACTTTCGATTCTCAAGTCAAATCCCATTTTTGTTCCTTTAAAACTGAATACCTTGTTTAGAATTGGCATTTTCTTCGGTGGCCCGGCTCGCGAACGGGAGATTTCATTTTTAGGCGGAAAGACAACCTATACGGGGCTGGACCGCTATTTGTTCGAGCCCATTCCCGTATTTATTGATGGTCGGGGAAATTTTATCCTGCTTGAAACGCAGTACATGGAAGCAGCTTCCATTCGGGATTTCTACCCGCCTCAGTCATTCGTTCGCACGGAAGGATATCCGTTTCGGGTCTACGAAGAGTCACTGGAACTGACGCCTGAACAGGAGGAGAACATGATTAGTCAGGTAGGTAAACGCCTGATGCCGCACGAATTCAGGCAGTATTTTGATTTCGCTTTCCTGGCCGTGCATGGTCCTCAACTCGAAGACGGAGCCATTCAGGGCTTGCTCGAATGGTATGGAATGCCCTACTACGGCTCAGGCCTTATGGGTTCAGGAATTGGTATTGATAAGATTACCCAGAATCAACTCATTCAACAAACGGTAGGCTTGAACAAGCGACTCTTTTCGCTGAGTAAATCGGAATGGGATGAGTTCGATCGGGAATTGCTTTTTGAGCAGGTTAAACAGAATGTAGGATTTCCTTTTGTGTGTAAAGCTCCGCACCAGGGCTCGTCCATCGGCGTATCCTTTATTCGCAAGGACAGCCAGGAAGTATTCGAAAAAGGGGTACGGCAGAGCTTCTTTCAACAGGAAATCCGCCCCGATGAATGGGTTTATTTAAGTGATGAAGAGAAGGGTACTTTTTTACAACGCGTCACGAACCTGGATGAAGGCATTGCCTTTCCGCTCACGCTCAATGGCGAAACCACCATTGCTCACCCGGCTGATTTATGGAAAGCCCTCGACGAACAGTTTGCGGCCCAGTACTGTACCGTTATGCTGAGTTCTATTCATGCCGAGGACGCGGTATTGTTTGAAAGCTTTGTGTACGGCCAGGAGTTTAGCTGCGGCGTAATTCAGGATTTCGACGGCTCACCACTCGCTCTGCCTCCTTCGGAAGTAATTAAAGCCGATGAGGATGTAGTATTTGATTTTGCCACGAAATACCTGACCAACACCGTACGCAAAGGAATGCCTATCCGTACCAGTCTGGAAAATAACCAGGAAGTACATCGGATGGTAAAAGAAACCTTCCGCCTGCTGGGTTTTGGCGTTTGTACCCGGATCGATGGGTTTCTGACACCGGCTGGAGAAGTATTACTGCACGATCCGAATACCTTACCCGGTATGTCACCCAGTTCGTTCATCTTTAAACAGATGGCTGAAATCGGGTTAAATGTTACCGATTCACTGACGTACTTTATTCGATTCTCCATCCGCGAACGCATTCGTACGGGTAAATTCACGACGCTGTTACGCCAACAGCTGGCTCGTCTTGATGAAGCAATTGAGCAACGCGTAGCAGGGCTTCCACAACGGGAAGTTAAAACGATTACGTTTACAGCGACGGATGAATCGTATGAGCTGGCGAAGAAACTGTATAATGTCCTGACGGCTTCTGCAGAATATCGTCCCGAAATCATCTATACACACTCGGATGGCAGGGAACTAATTTTAAATGCTGCCTTTATGGCTAAGCCTTCCATCGCTGATCTGGAACTTTCTTTGAGTGAACCTTTACATCCGCTCATTGAAGAATGCCGGATTAATGCCGCCGCTGTAACAACTTTCCTGACGGGCGAGTTAGTCCCATCCCTGATCGTACGTTCTTAGTTTCTTTTAAAGGACACAAAAAAATACCGCTCGAAATCCGAGCGGTATTTTTATTACAGCTATGATAATCAGATTATCTTACTACGAATTCGCCCTGGCCGATTTTAAATCCTTCGGCGTACAGCTCAACGTTATATTTACCTTTTTTGTACTGCTGACCACGTGTATACAACATCTCAACGACGGGCCGATTGTTAGAATACTGAATCGACTGCTTGTACGTGTATTGCATGTCGCGTCCCTGGAAAGAGAAGATGCCTGAACCCGTTTCAGTGTCCGACAATACGGCACCTTCGGGATCAACTACACGCATCATAATATCTTTCGATTCTTCTTTCGTCAAAGGGTTTGGAGCCAGCGTAAAAGCTACTTTAATCTTATCTACGCGTTTGCCTTTGTACTCGTTTTCATCGTTTGAACGAGTCTTACCTTTCTTATTAACGGCCAGTACACGTACATTCTCAGCCCGAAGTGCGGAACCAATTGTTACTTTATCGGCTAACTCCTGATTGCTGGTACGTAGCGTACTAACAGAATCACTGTAAGAACGACGGGTGTTATCCAAGTCCGTACGGATGGTCGTATTTTCCTGGGACAGTTGCTGGTTCTGATTCGTTAACTGACCATTTTCTTCCTGTAAGCGGGCAATTTCTTCATCTTTTTGGGTCAGAATTGCCTCATATTCCTTGATTTTCTTGGTATACTTGGCAATTGAGACATTTTTGGTCTTTAACAAAGACGCCTTATCAGCTTCCAGTTGGACCTTCAATTTTTGCAGTTCTTCGATGTTTCCACCTAACTGTTGTACTTGAGCAATTTTAGCATCCAATTCTCTAGAGATGGAATCCAGACGGCTGTGCGTGATAGCCAGGTCCCGGGCTTTAATACTGATTTCAGTCGATTGCTTATCGGTCTCCGTTTTTTCCTGGAATAGCAAGAAACCTAATACGCCTGAAATGGCCAACATTACTGCAAAGGCAGCTCCCCAAATTCCGCTAGATGATTTGTTTTGATTCGTAGTCTCCATAGTTATACGCTATTACGATGGATAAAGGGTTAAAATTGAAATACAACAAAGAAATATTCGTGCGTAAAAATCAGGACGATCAGCTCCGGTTTTTACATTCTCCAAAATCAGGGGACGTCATGCCCCAACATTTTGGTGAATAAGTGGTTAATGTAATGGGTTGATTTGTAACTGATTCTCATTTCATATTAACGAGATTTTAATAATGGCTGGATTTCCAGAGTCGTAAATTTTTTCGACGAAATGTACAAACACTTGTTTCACAAGTAAAATTCCCCGTAAGATTGTACTACTATTTATTGAGCATTTTAGTAGTAGACTTCTTTTTTACTTAAGTGATGCACAGAATTTTGTAGTTTCATCACACATCTAACTTTTTTACCAACTTTAACTACCTATATGTCAACCGGTCTCGACGCTATTATCCGCCAAAAAGTACAGAATTGGGTTTCTGGAAGCTACGATGAAACAACCAAAACAGCGGTTCAGAAACTGCTGGATGAAAAAAATGATACGGAATTAACCGATGCCTTTTACAAAGAACTGGAATTTGGTACGGGTGGATTACGTGGCTTGATTGGCGTAGGCTCAAACCGTATGAACAAATACACGGTAGGGGCGGCTACGCAGGGGCTGGCCAATTATTTGAAGAAAAGCTTTCCCGGTCAGGAAATAAAAGTAGCTATTGCTCACGACAGCCGGAACATGTCCCCTGAGTTTGCTCAGGTAACGGCGGATGTCTTCTCAGCGAATGGGATCAAAGTATTTCTCTTCAAAGAATTACGTCCAACGCCCGAGCTCTCGTTCACCATTCGCTTGCTGGGTTGCCAGAGTGGAGTAGTCATTACGGCTTCTCACAATCCGAAAGAGTACAACGGTTACAAAGCCTACTGGAACGACGGTGCTCAGGTGGTGGCTCCGCACGATAAGAACATCATCGCAGAAGTCAACAACATTCAATCCGTTGACGACATCAACTTCCAGGGAAATCCGGATTTGATTGAAAAAATTGGTGAGGAAGTCGACGAGAAGTACCTGGAGCAGGTGATTACGAAGAACGTAGTGAATCCTGGCGTAATCGAGCGGCAGAAAGATTTGAAAATCGTGTATACGCCCATTCACGGAACGGGTATTACGCTGGTGCCGAAAGCCCTGGAAAAGATTGGCTTTACCAATGTTACCATCGTTGAAGAGCAGGCAACACCGGATGGAAACTTCCCTACAGTAGTTTATCCGAATCCAGAGGAGACAGAAGCGATGACCCTGGCCATGAACAAGGCCAAAGAAATTGATGCGGATCTGGTGATGGCAACTGACCCGGATGCGGATCGCGTGGGTTCGGCCGTAAAGAACGCCGATGGAGAATGGCAGCTACTGAACGGTAACCAGATGGCCAGTTTGATTATCTTCTACCTGTTACGGGCCTGGAAAGAAGCAGGTAAGTTAACGGGCAAGGAATTCGTAGCGAAAACCATTGTAACGACGAATCTGATCGATAAAATGTGTGATCGGTACGGCGTGAACTGTTATAACACGCTGACTGGTTTCAAATACATTGCGGGAGTAATCCGTGATCTGGAAGGCCGTGAACAATTTATCGGTGGTGGGGAAGAAAGCTACGGTTATCTGATCGGTGATGCCGTACGGGATAAGGATGCGATTGCTTCCTGTGCCATCATCGCGGAGCTGGCTGCTTACGCAAAAGACCAGGGGCTGAGTCTGTTTGACATGCTGACAGAGATGTACATGGAAAACGGCTTTTACTACGAAGGACTGATTTCGCTGACGAAAAAGGGTAAGGAAGGGGCCGAAGAAATCCAGCGAATGATGAGCGACATGCGGAACAACCCACCCGCTGAAGTAGCCGGATCAAAGCCCGTTACGATTCTGGATTATCAAAACCTGGTATCTAAAGATGTGGCAACGGGTCAGCAAACACCGATCGCGGCGGAAATGGGTATTGAAAAGTCAAACGTAATTCAACTGATCCTGGCGGATGGTACGAAGGTATCTGCTCGTCCGTCGGGTACGGAGCCTAAAATCAAATTTTACGTATCCGTGAATGCTCCGCTGGAGAAACCAGAAGATTTTAACGCGACGTACGATTCCCTGAAAGCGAAGGTAAAGCAGATTCAGGAAGACCTGGGACTGAAATAAGCCGTCGTTTGTTGTTTTAGAAAGAAGGGCTGGTGAGCATTCTCATCAGCCCTTCTTTAGCTATACTACATCAGTTATGAATAAAACTACGATCATCGAACGCTTAAAGTCGCTGCTGGATGAGAAAGTGAGCATTGCTTGGAATGCCATGCAGGCGGCTCAGGCTTCTGCCAATGAAGAAAGTAAGAGTTCGGCGGGCGACAAATACGAAACGGGTCGGGCGATGGCCCAGAATGAGCGGGATCGCTATGCTCAACAGTATGAAATTCTGCGTCAGGAACGCTTACAGCTCGAACGTCAGGAACTGGCTGCCCGCTACGAACGCGTGGAGTTTGGATCGTTGATTGAAACTTCTGAGGGGTGGTTTCTCATTGCCATCAGCGTAGGCATTATACCGGTAGATACCGAAAAAGTAGTTGTGATTTCACCCGGATCACCGATTGGGAGTCAGCTATTAGGTAAGCGGGTAGGGGAGCATTTCCAGTTTCGGGGTAAATCCTGTTCGATTGTACGAATCGAGTAAGAGCAAAAAAAACCCGCCAAGTGGCGGGTTTTTTCTAACTGTATGCAAACAGGTAAAAAATCAGAAATAACTGGTACTAAACTAACTTTGAGCAAACTGAATTTTTAAATCATTCAAGCGACTCTTAATCGAATTATCAATCTGATTATCTCCTACCCGAAGTAAATAACCCCCAATCAGGTTGGGGTCTACGGTCTCCGACAGTTCAATCGTCTTACCCGTCTGTTGAGATACCACCGCTTTGAACTGAGTCCGCTGGGCATCCGTCAGAGGTGAAGCTGTCGTAATATGGGCTACCTGGATTCCTTTTAGCTCCTGATACTGCCGGTTGAATTCCCGAGCAACAGAAGGTAAAATAGACTCCCGATTTTTTTTCGTAATGATTTCAAAAATCGAAAACGTTACTGGACTCACACGGGACTGAAACAGGGCTTTCAAGATTTCCAGTTTCTTCCAGTGTTTAACGATAGGGCTGTGTAAAGCCAGGGAAAAATCGCGGTTGGTTTGGCAAATCTGCGTAAACAACTGCATATCCTCCTGCACTTTATCCAGCACTCCTTTTTCCTGAGCCAGCCCGATCAACGATTTGGCATATCGAAACGCTACGCTTTGGTCAGACATAGTGATAATACGTATTTATAACGACGGCTTTGTCGCCGTAGTACGTAATTAGTTCAATTTGGCATCTTTCAGCCAATCATTCACAAGAGCTTCCTGAGAAGTCTTGTCAGATAATTCGCGACGAAGTACCTTTTCAGCGATCTCCAGAGCGATTTTAGAAGTCTCGTCTTTCAGCTTCGATACGGCAGCCGCCTGCTCTTCACGGAAAGTCTTGCGAGCTTTTTCGATTTCAGCTTTAGCTTCCTGAGCGGCTTCATTTTTTGCCGTGGCAATCATTTTCTCAGCCGTCTGGCGAGCCTGTTTCAGGATCGCGTCGCGTTCGATGATGGCATCGGCTTTGGCCCGATCGTTATCAGCTTTCAGCTGAGCCATTTCGTTACGCGTCTTCTTGGCGAGTTCGATAGCGTCTTCAATCGACTTTTCGCGTTCGTTCAGGCTCGACAGGATGGGTCTCCAGGCATATTTGCCCAACACGAAAACCAGGAGCAGAAAGAAAACCAATTGCCAGAAAATCAGACCAAGACTCGGGGTAATTAAGTCCATGACGTTGGAACTAGTTTGGGTTGAAAAATCAAATAGCGGCGAATGCCTATTTCTTTGTTTGTTTCACTCAGTGAGAAGAACATCGGGCCCGGTCACCTAATGCAAGCCGGGCCAGATGTCAGAATTTCGGCTCGAGGTGTGAATTACTTCACAGCTACGAGAAGACAGATTACCGCACCGAACAGGGCAACGGCTTCCACGAAAGCAGCTACGATCAACATCGCACCTTGTACTTTTCCAGAAGCTTCAGGCTGACGAGCGATAGCTTCCATGGCAGTACCACCGATACGACCGATACCCAGACCTGCACCAATAGCCACTAAGCCTGCACCGATTGCCGCACCAAGGTATGCTAATGAAAGTCCACCTTCTTGAGCAACTTGTAAGAGAGTAGTCAACATGACTGTTTTATTTATTAAAGTGAAACAAAGAATGTATTTAAAAAAGACTGTAAAGAGCAAGCAAAGACGCTATTAATGATGATCATCGTGGTGATGCTCTTCAACGGCGGCTCCAATGTAACTGGCCGTAAGAACGGTGAAGATATACGCCTGTAGCACCGCTACCAGCAGCTCGATCATCGTCATGAATACCGTAAAGGGACCTACGATTACACTCAGAGCCGCTGATTTAAAAATAAAAATCAAACTCAGTAAGCTCAGTAGAATGATGTGACCAGCCGTAACGTTCGCAAAAAGACGAACCATCAAGGAGAACGGTTTCATCATCATCCCTACAATTTCAACGGGCGTCATCACGATCAGCATCCATTTCGGTACACCGGGCATCGCGAAAATGTGCGTCCAGTAGGCTTTGCGACCGTTGAAGTTTACGACGATAAAGGTCAATACCGCCAGCGTAAGCGTCACGGCGATGTTACCCGTTACGTTAGCGGCACCCGGCAACAGACCCAGCAGGTTGTTAATCCAGATGAAGAAGAAAACGGTTAACAGGTAAGGCAGGAAGCGACGGTAGTGCTTTTCGCCAATATAGTTTTTAGCTACCTCATCGCGAATAAAGATGATGAAGGGTTCCAGAGCCGATTGCAGACCTTTAGGAGCTTTACCCTGACGCTTGGCGTAGCCACTCTTCACAATCGAGAAAATGGTGATCAGCAGCAGCACGCTAATGATCAGCGACATTACGTTCTTCGTAATGGAAAAATCATAAACATGTGATCCGTCTTCTGACGTAAAATGCTCATGATGTAAGTGGAATCCATCATGCTCGCCTGAACCATGATAGAATGCGTTCGAGGAGTAGACGTTAAAGCCCCGGGTAGGCGTATACAACATAACCGGAAGCGGAATAGCAAAGTGAGATTCGCCAATCGTAGCCAGGTGCCACTGGTGCTCATCGGCTACGTGGTGAAGAATCGTTTGACCAGGGTTAAATTCTTCCGTTTTTCCATGCTCATGGGTAGCTTCTGCATGGCCTTCGTGCTCATGCTGAGCAAAAACGGCTTGCGAGCTAAAAACAGAAAGAGCAAAAGATAAAATACTGATTGCAAAGACTTTAAACGATCGATTGCGGCTCATCACGTAGGGATTTCAGGGCTTTTTCTCCGAAAAGTGCCGCAAGTTACTATACACGCCTGCAATTTCAAAACCTGTGAAAAATAAATAGAGTACAAAAAATTGAAGAATGAAGTGCTTGATGGCAAGGGTATCTAGAAAAAAGTAGACGATTAGGAATACAAAACTCAAAATCATCCGCAATACCATGCTGCCGAGGTAAAAGTTAACGAATTTATCGCCATTGTCGGCTAATCCCCATTTGACAAGCCGATAATTGAGGAAACCCAGGCAGGCAAAAAAGGCCAGCATATCCCAGCTATCGGGGTGTATCCAGGCCTGAAGCCCCAATCGAGGAGCTAGAAAAAATACAATTCCTACGAGAAGTACGGGCAGGAGGGTTCGCCACATGTTGGGGTTTGATTAATACCAGCCTGCAAAGGTAAGGCTTTGAAAAAAGTTCTCCTACCGCTTTTCCAGGTTTCAATGGCTGAGTTTTTAGGTTTTGGGTAGTCCCCGAATGAGAGAAATCAGGGCAGCTGCAATAAAAAATAGCGAACAGCCAATGGTAAACCAGGGCGTTTTTGTACCGACCCATTCGTCGAGTTTCAGCCCTAAAAAAACACCTACGCCAATCGTGACCAGCATTTGCATGGCCAGACCCGTATACCGGATGTAGGGATTAAAATTTCGTTCTTCATTTTCCATAGTACATGCGGCTTAGCGACTTATCTCAATTTTTTGAGAGGAATTTACGAACTTGGCATAAAAAATGAGCCTAGTTCCACGTTTTTAGGTTCGACTCTGCGTTTGATCCATGCCAACTCCATTGTACCGTTATAGCTTTCTAGTACTTTTTTTGCTCGGGATGATTAGCTGTACGCAGCACTCTACTGCCCCAGCGAATGTGGCTTTTCACAACCTGACGTCCAAGTACAACGCCTTAATGCAGGCTCAGGAACTATTGGGTGAAGCCAATAAAACCATTTTTGCCAACCGACGAGATAACTACGCTGCCCTGCTTCCGGTTTTAGTGCCGATCGATTCGCAGGCGGCTTTGCTGGTAACCAATGAACTGGGTTCGGTGATTAAAAAAGCATCACTGGTAGCCGAGCGGCACCAGAATGCCAAATACCTGGACGATGCGTATCTGGTACTCGGGCAAGCCCGCCTGCAACAGGGAGACATTCGCAATGCGATTGAAACCTTCAAGTACATCAACACGAATTACCCCGATGGCAATGCTCGTTCGGCGGCTTTGATTGGTTTGATGCGGGCGTATACGGAGGAAGGAGAGTATAACGTAGCGTTACGCGTGGCGGATGTGGTGCGTAACCTGCCCTTATCCAAAAGTGAAACGCTGGAGTATTACCTGACCAAGGCCTACTTGCACCAGCAACGCCGGGAATATGCCGTTGCCGCTGCAATTCTGGAAGAGAGCTTACCCATGATGCCTAAAAATGATAGGAAGGCTCGGGTATACTATGCGTTGGGACAGTTGTATGAACTAACGGATAGGCCAGCCAAGGCCATGAGCCAGTACGCGGCCGTTCAGCGGAATCGTCCTAATTATGATCTGTCGTTCTACGCTCGACTGAACTCACTGCTTAATCAGCCAAATCAGGATCCCAAGGTGAGTTTTAACCGCATGCTACGGGATCGTAAAAATGCCGATTTACAGGACCAGATTTATTTTGCCATGGGGTCTTACGAAGAGCGGCGGGGTCATATTCGGGAAGCTATTCCCTATTACAAAAGAGCCGCCAGTCTGGCCGCCCAGAAACCGGAACAACTGGCGGCGGTCTATCTGCGGATTGCGGATTTGAGTTACGACCCGCTACAGGATTACGAAAGTGCCCAAATGTACTACGATAGTACGGTGCAACTCAGACCCCGCAACCTGGGTAATCTGGCCCAGATTACGGAGAAGAAACGGGGGCTCGATCAGTTTGTCATGCACTTACGAGTCATCAAAACGGAAGATAGTCTGCAAAGACTGGCGGCGATGAATCCTACCCAGCTGGATAAGTACCTGGAAAAGGTAGTAAGCGATCGTCAGGCGAAAGAGGCCGCTGAAAAACGACTGGCCGAGGAAAAAGCCGCCCGGGCCCGGCAGGAACAAATGCTGGCGGCATCGGGCATCCAGCCGGATAATGTACAGGCCTCCAATGTCTGGTACTTTTATAATCCTAATTCGGTACAGCGGGGTAAACAGGAGTTTCAGGAGAAATGGGGTACCCGAAAGCTGGAAGATAACTGGCGGCGGGTGACCAAGGAAACCTCCCTGACTTCGGATAATTCGAACATCACCGCTGTACGCCAGCAAGGAACTGTGGACCCTTCTAATCCACAGGCTACTCAGGCGGTTTCGCCCTTACAGGCCGAAGTCGAAAGTATGAAAAAGACGATTCCGTTTACGCCGGAAGCCTTGGATGCTTCGCGTAAAAAACAGGAATTAGCTTATTTTGAACTGGGTAAGTTGTACCGGTTGACGCTGAATGAAAATCAGAAAGCCATTCAAACCTTTGAACAATTACTGACGCTCTTCCCCAAAACGCAGTACGAATCCGAGACGCTGTATTTGCTCTATCTGGCTACCGAAGGAACACCCCGGCAGGCGGAATACAAAAATCGTCTATTCCAGAAATTCCCCGATTCCTATTATGTCCGTCTGATCAATCGCAGTAGTCTGACCCCTTTGACGGCAGGGGCCGAATCGGAAGCCCAGAATCTGTACGCTCAGGCCTACGAAACCTACCGTCAGGGCGATTATACGAATGCCTTGTCCCAAACCGAGCGTGGATTACAGGCTTATGCGGGAAATGCACTAGAAGATAAATTTGCCCTGCTGAAAGCGATGCTGATGGCGAAAACGCAAAATGCGGAGGCGTACCGCAAGGCTCTCAATGATTTTATTCAGAATTACCCGGGAAGTAATTTGAAGCCCATGGCAGAAGAGATGCTGACGGCAGCCAAAGGCAAATGAGACGTTTGAGGCTTACGTTTTTACCAGATACAGCACGACAGGCTATTGTTCAGATTACCCCATTGACAAACATTTGGTTACCGAATGTATGGGTTAATGAGTACCGAAAACAAGCTGCGAGTGGAAGAGCGTATAGAACGCTTTGTGGTTCATACGTGATGGCAGAAGTATAGATTGCCCTGGATAGCAGGACCTAGAGCGACGCTAATCGATACGTAACCTAAAAAAAGTCCGGCACTGGTACGTTCGCATACCAGTGCCGAACTTTTTATACCAGTTTTTTATACTTGATCCGCTTCGGTGTAGCGTCCGTACCCAGACGTTTGCGGCGGTTTTCTTCGTACTCGCTAAAGTTTCCTTCGAAGTAGTATACCTGTGAATCGCCTTCAAAGGCCAGAATATGTGTGGCAATCCGGTCGAGGAACCAG